>SDBV01002193.1_pt1 | contig 29220 bp, 26 predicted proteins | sample 2277081 | NCBI WGS metagenome assembly SDBV01 (sample SAMN10402039, study PRJNA504765) | marine sediment metagenome | isolation source: marine sediment core GS10_PC15, 223 cmbsf | place: Arctic Ocean: Southern Knipovich Ridge | collected 2010
CTATCCCTCCCATGAGAGTCTCTCGTCGAGAAGCCGCTGCACCATGTTATGGTCAAGCAAATAGCGGATGACCCTGATGTTTTTGTCCTCCGATCCTCCCAGTTTCTTTACCAGGTCATCCAATAAAAGCGGATGCTTTTCCAGTGCCTTGTGAATTTTTTCTTCTATATATTCGAATTCAAATTTGGGTAGGTTTAATTCTTTCTCCTGCATACAGACATCACAATTCCCGCAGCGTTTCTTCCCTCTTTCCCCAAAATATGCCAGAAGGAAAAGACTGCGGCAGCGATGAATCCCGGATGCATAATCCAGCATGGCATCCAGCCTTGCCGAATATTGTTTTTTGCGGTCCCGGTAATGCTCCTTACTGATATGAAGGGACTTTACATCAAGTCGTTCTTCGGTATAAATAATCACCGGGGTTTTCTTCTGGGGCAGATATCGTATCACCCCCATACTGTTAAGTCGCTTAAGGTAGCGGGTAATCAGATCGACCTTTACCCCGGCTCCGCGGGCCAGCGATTCTTCATAAATAGTCACAAAATCAGTGAATACTCCGGTATAAGTACGAAGCACAAGCTTTATAAATGCATCGAAGTCCTCGTTTGCAATCTGAAATTGGTATAGCTCATCCCGGCTGACTAGGAATTTTATCTTGGCTGGATTGAAAATTTCATCGGTCAGCTCAAGGTAGCCTTCCATCTGAAGGAATTTCAGGCTGCTGTAAATGGTCAGGATGGATAGCTTATAGCGGCTGGCAAATTCTGCAACATTGAAATCAAAGACCTGGTTTTTTCCCGAACCCACAGGCAACTGGTAGAAATTTCCAAGTGATCGGTAAATCTGCTTGATCTGGTCTATTTCGGGGTAATTCATCTCTACCCTTCTTGAGGCGGTGCTGCGGTCCTGGGGACTGTACAATAATATCGCATGGGCAGTTTTATTATCCCTTCCGGCCCTTCCGGCTTCCTGGAAATATGCCTCAACGGAATCCGGCATATCAGCATGTATCACAAATCGGACATCCGCCTTATCAATCCCCATCCCAAATGCATTCGTAGCAATGATCACCCTGGTCCTCCCGCTCATCCATTCTGTTTGCTTCCTGCTGCGGGATTCCGGACTCAATCCTGCATGGTAATAATCTGCCGAGATCTTTACCTTTCTCAGTAATTCAGACTGTTCCCGGGTTTTTTTCCGGCTTCTCGCATAAATAATCCCTGATCCCGGCAGACGCATGAGCAATTCCTGCAGGTACCTGTCCTTGTCTTCAACCTGCTTTACCGTATATACCAGGTTCTTTCGCTCAAAACCCGCCCTCAAAACATTTTTTTTGCGGAATTTTAATTTTTCCTGAATATCATCAACCACATCTTTTGTGGCTGTTGCTGTCAGAGCTAGGAAAGGTACCCCGGGCAACTCATCCCTCAGGAGGGCAATTTTAAGGTAGGAGGGTCTGAAGTCATATCCCCATTGTGAAATGCAATGCGCCTCATCAATGGCAACGAGGGTAACAGACATTTGTGGCAACCGAACACGGAAGATCTCAGTACCAAGCCGCTCAGGTGAAACATAGAGGAACTTAAAATCTCCATATATTGCATTATTCAGTCCGATATCAATTTCCTCCCTCGACAATCCTGAATGCAGGGCGATTGCCCTTATTCCCATCTGGTTAAGTTTTTCAACCTGGTCCTTCATTAGGGCAATAAGAGGTGTGATAACCAGGCACATACCATCGCCTGCCAGGGTTGGGACCTGGAATGTCACAGACTTACCTCCTCCGGTAGGCAGGAGTCCCAGGGTATCATGTCCTGCCGCCACAGACTTAATAATATCCTCCTGCACGGGCCGAAAATCCGAGTATCCCCAGTAGCGGGTCAGTATTTGCTGGTAAATATTCATTTTAGGCTGGAAAGCCGGGGTCAGTAGTCCCTCTTGTCTTAATGATAAAACTTGCCGGATAACTGTTTGCAACTATGTCCAATATCGCTATTTTTTTTGTATTTTCGCACAATTTTATAATCCTCAAAAACACTGTGTATGTCTTTCCAGGAAGATAAGATCCGATCCGAAGGCCTGACCTTTGATGATGTGTTACTTGTTCCGGCATTTTCCAAAGTCATGCCAAGGGAAGTAAGTCTGCAAACTGAATTCTCCCGTAACATCCAAATGAAAATTCCAATAGTCTCGGCTGCAATGGATACCGTGACGGAGGAAAAACTTGCCATTGCCATTGCCCGTGAGGGAGGAATCGGGGTTATTCATAAGAATATGTCCGTTGAAAACCAGGCTCGCCATGTCCGGAGAGTAAAAAGGGCCGAGAATGTTATGATTACTGATCCCGTAACCATTTTAAAAGACGGGACTATTGCAGATGCACTGAACCTGATGTCAGAATATAAGATCGGGGGCATACCGGTAGTAGACGATAATAAAAAACTTATCGGGATTGTGACCAACAGGGACCTGAGATTCGAAACCAGCATGTCGAGACCTATCAAAGATGTCATGACCAGCAGCGGAATCATCACTACAAATGAGAAAACCGACCTGGTACAGGCAGCTGGGATCCTGAAGAAGCATAAAATCGAAAAGCTTCCGGTAATTGATAAACACAATACCCTGATGGGACTCATTACCTATAAGGATATCACAAAATCAAAGGATAGGCCGAACTCCTGTAAAGATGCCAAAGGCCGCCTCCGTGTTGCAGCAGCAGTGGGCGTATCAGCCGACACCGAGGAGCGTGTCCTTGCCCTTGTAGAAGCAGGGGTGGATGCCATAATTATTGATACGGCTCATGGGCACTCCGGTCCTGTAATAGAGACCTTTAAGCGTGTCCGGAAACTTGCCGATATTGATATGATATTAGGAAACATTGGTACTACTGAAGCTGCAAAAGACCTTGCGAAAGCAGGAGCCGATGCCGTCAAGGTGGGGATCGGTCCAGGTTCCATTTGCACTACCCGTGTCATTGCCGGTGTAGGTATCCCGCAGCTTACTGCTATATATGATGTTTCCAAAGCTCTTGAAGGATCTGGCATCCCGGTTATTGCCGATGGAGGAATCCGGTATTCAGGAGACATCGTCAAAGCCCTTGCAGCAGGAGCACTTTCAATTATGACTGGCTCACTTTTTGCTGGTGTTGAAGAGTCCCCGGGAGAAACCATCATTTACAACGGCCGAAAATATAAATCCTACCGGGGAATGGGATCAATTGAGGCTATGCAGAAAGGATCCAAAGACAGATACTTCCAGGATGTAGAGGACGATATCAATAAACTTGTCCCCGAAGGTATAGCTGCCAGGGTGCCATATAAGGGTACTCTTTCAGAGGTGGTTTACCAGATGATCGGGGGACTGAGAGCCGGTATGGGATATTGCGGTTCACCGACGATTCAGGATCTCCAGACAGCAGAGTTCGTTAAGATTACCCATTCCGGTATAGTTGAGAGCCACCCGCATGATGTAACAATCACAAGGGAAGCTCCTAACTACAGCCGGTAATATTTGCTCGTAAAAAACGTTTGTTTAACCAGTAACCAAAAAAGTATATCAATGAAGACCTTACACTATTTCATTCTGGTAATTTTACTTATCTCTCCCCAAGCAGGAGCCCAGAATATCGATGATGAAATTCTGATGACCATTCACGACCGTGAAGTGACAGTGGGCGAATTTGAACGGATCTACAAAAAGAACAACAGCAATACTGCACTTGAGCAGCAGACTGTGGAAGAATACCTGGAGTTGTTTGTAAATTTTAAGCTGAAGGTGATTGAAGCCGAGGAAAGAGGAATGGATACCACCCAGGCTTTTCTAAGAGAATTCAACGGATACAAAAAACAACTTGCCAAACCTTACCTTTCAGACCAGGAAGAGGTGGATATACTGGTTAAAGAGGCTTTTGAAAGATCTCAGACTGAAATCCATGCCAGTCATATCATGATACGCCTGAATGAGTTTGCAGGACCGGAAGACACCGCCACAGCATATAACAAAGCCATTGATATCCGCAACAGGTGGATTGCCGGGGAAGATTTCAGCAAACTTGCAAAAACTTATTCTGATGACCCATCAGCTAAAGATAATGGAGGAGACCTGGGCTGGTTCACACCATTTCGCATGGTATACCCTTTTGAAACAGGAGTCTATACCACTCCCGAAGGACAGGTATCCTTCCCGGTCCGGTCCAGGTTCGGATATCATCTGATCTACAGAATGGAATCCCGGCCAGCCCGCGGAGAAGTACAGGTTGCCCATATCATGGTCATGGTACCCGAATCTATGACGGATGAACAAAAAACAGAAGCAAAAGAGAAAATATATCAGTATTACGACAGCCTGCAGTCAGGCGAGGACTTTGAAAGAATAGCTACGGAGTACTCGGAAGACAGGGGCTCTGCAGGACGAGGCGGTGAGCTTCCATGGTTTGGTACCGGTCGCATGGTAGCCGAATTTGAAAATACCAGTTTTGGCCTCCAGAATGTGGGTGATTACTCTGAACCCGTTCAAACTTCTTTCGGATGGCATATCATAAAACTGCTTTCTAAAAAGACTTACGATGATTTTGATGCTGTAAAGGCTGATCTGCAAGCCTCCGTGACAAAATCTGACAGGAATAGCTTCAGCCGGATAGCCATGATAGAGCGTATTAAACAGAAAAACAGTTTCAAAGAGAATCCGGCAAATCTGGAGGTCTACTATGATCTTGTTGATACATCGGTTTTTGTCAGACAATGGGATGCAGCAAAGGCAGCAAATCTTGACGGAATATTATTCACTATAGGTGACCGGAATATTTCTCAGGCAGCATTCACGGAATATATTGACGCAAATCAGGGTGGAACAAAAATGAACCTCCATGTGTTTGTTTTTAACTCTTACACAAAATTTGTCGAAGAGCAGGTGCTCCTGTATGAAGAAGACCAGCTACCGGAAAAATATCCCGATTTCAGGCACCTGGTCCAGGAATACCACGACGGGATACTCCTTTTCGACCTTACCGACCAGATGGTTTGGTCAAAAGCGGTTGAAGATACCCTTGGACTAGAAGCCTTCTACTCTGATCGGAAGGATAATTACAGGTGGGAAAAGAGGATGGATGCCAGCTTATTTACTGCGAAGAATATGGATATTGCCACATTTTGTGTTAACCTCCTGAATGATTCTAAAAACAAGAGACTTTCATCGGCAAACATGCATTCAAAGGCTATTGCAGAATTCAGCGACAGTACATGCCTCAGAGTTGAACAGAGAAAACTCGAAGCAGGAGATAATGCCCAGGCTGATAAAATGAACTGGGATACGGATAAAGTTTCCGAGATTGAGACTCTTAACAACAGTCCGGTTTTCCTTGTTAATAATAAAATACTTAAACCCGGAACCAAAAAGCTTGAGGAGTGCAGGGGACTTGTAACAGCCGATTATCAGAATCACCTGGAAAAGGCCTGGATAGAAGAACTTAAATTAAAATACCCGGTTACAGTAAACAAAGATCTTCTATCGAAAATAAACTGATCTTTCTATGGATAAAATAAAGGTCTTATTAATAATTGTTGTGGTACTTGCATCCTGTACTACTCTAGAAAACCGGAGCAAGGAGCAAACCCTGGCCCGGGTATATGATAAGAACCTGTACCTTTCTGATATCCATGATATATTTCCGGAAAACATTTCCCGTTCCGACAGCATCATTATCCTGCAGAATTTCGTTGACAAGTGGGTTAAAAAGCAGCTCATCCTCCAGAAAGCAGAACTGAACCTGACGGAAGTCCAGAAAGATGTCACCCTGCAACTGGATGAATACCGTTCTTCACTGCTGATCTATAAATATGAGCAGAAGCTTCTTGAACAGAAGCTTGATACTATTATAACCCCCGAGGAGGTCCGGTCCTATTACGATGAGAATCCATCAAACTTCAGTCTCGACAATCATATAGTAAAATGCCTCTTTATCAAACTTCCGATTGACGCCCCTGATCTATACAGGATAAGACAGTTGTACAGATCAGAGCGGGAAGAGGATTTTCAGGAACTTGAAAGTTACTGCTACCAGTATGCGGTAAAATACGATTATTTCAACGAGGACTGGATAACCTTTGAAAGCATAACCCGCGAACTGCCCAGCGAGGTCCGTAGTCCTGAGCGCTACCTCCGGTACAACAGATACATCGAACAACAGGATTCTACTCACCGTTACCTTGTGAATTTAAGGGAATTTCAGCTTGCCGGCACACCTGCGCCCCTGCCCTATATGGAAACAAGAATCAGAACAATAATCCTGAATAAACGTAAGGTGCAGTTTGTCAATGACCTGGAAAATAATATTTATATGGATGCGTTAAACAAGGGAGAATTTACCATCCATTAAAAGGTTCGAAAAAAGGAGTACGCGAATGCAAATGATGAATGAAATGAAACGAATGGCGATTCTTGCAGCAATGATAGTATTAAGCGTGGGAATGGTGAAGGGACAGATGATACTGGACAGGATCGTAGCAGTGGTAGGAGAACATAGAATCCTTCAATCAGATATTGAAACACAATACCTCCAGAACAAAGCCCAGGGAATATCTATGCCGGATGAACCGAAGTGCTGGTTGTTAGAAGAGAACCTTGGACAAAAATTGCTTGTTAACCAGGCAAGGATTGACAGTATTGAAATATCTGAGGGAACAGTTGAGATGGAACTGGACGGAAGGCTGCAGTACTTTATCGGTATGATCGGTTCACAGGAGGCACTTGAAGAATATTTCGGTAAAAGCATTCTTCAAATTAAGGCAGATATGCGTGAATCTGTACGTGAAAGTATCTTACAAAGGCAGATGCAATCGACCATTACTGCCGATGTGCAGGTAACACCTTCCGAGGTCAAATCTTACTACAACAGTTTGCCCAGAGACAGCATTCCTTTTATCGACTCAAAAATTGAGATCAGCCAGCTCACAATGTACCCAAAGATTGATGAGGAAGCCGTATTTGAAACCAAACAAAGACTGCTTGATCTCCGCAGACGAATCATAGATGGAGAAAAATTTACCACTCTGGCAGTACTGTATTCGGAGGGACCTTCAGCCTCAAAGGGAGGAGAAATTGGATTTCTGGGTAAGGGAGAACTTGACCCTGCCTATGCCAAGGCTGCATTCAGCTTGAAACAGGACGGAATATCCACCATAGTGGAATCATCCTTCGGCTTTCACATTATCCAGCTAATTGAGAGACGTGATGACAGGGTGAATACAAGACATATCCTGATGAAACCGAAAATCAATCCTCAAAGCACTATTGCAACCAGGAGAAAACTTGACAGTATCGCCAGACTAATCAGGGTCGATACTGTAAAATTCAAACTCGCGGCAAGGATCTATTCCCAGGATAAAAACACTGCCGTAAATGGTGGAATTATGGTCAACCCGATGGACAATACAACCGAATTTGAATTGAATGACCTGCAGCCTGCTGAATTTGTTGCCCTGAGGGATTTAAATGTGGGTGAAATAACTGATCCGTTCAAGTCAGAAGATGAAAATGTGAAAGAAGTTTACAAGATTATCCTTCTGGAAAACCGTACAGCACCACACCGGGCGAACCTGAAGGATGATTATATGATCCTCATGGACCTCGCCCTGGAGAAAAAAAGAGAAGAGGCCTACCAGATCTGGCTGAATGAGAAGATTCAAGAAACTTATGTACAGATAGATAACTCTTTTACCGGATGTCAGTTTAATAACGAGGGATGGTTAAAGAACTAATCCACCTGGCATGATATCCACCTTTCGCCGGAGATATCTATTGCGAACAAACCTGCTCCTGCTGGTTCTATGCCTGTTCCTGACATCCGCCTATGCCCAGAATGAAAGAAAGATTGAGATCCTCAACTCGGAGTACATGGAATTTGACCGGAATATAGGCAGTGGCGTAATAAAATATGTGGGTGATGTGGCATTCAAACATGATGATATGCTCTTGTACTGCGACAGTGCATGGTTCTTCTCGGAAGAAAATATCGTAGAAGCATTTAATTCAATCCATATAATCCAGGCTGATACTCTGCATCTTTATGGTGACATTCTTAAATACCTGGGCAATGAGAAAATAGCCGAGGTTCGAAAAAATGTTACCCTGGTTGATAAGGAGACTGTCTTAACAACTGATCACCTTGACTTTGACCTGGTAAGCAATGTGGGATACTACGAGCACCACGGTCAATTGATCAATGGTGATAACATTCTTGACAGTGAAAGAGGGTATTACTACAGCAACATTAATACGGTTTATTTCATGGACAGTGTTGTAATTGTTAATCCGGACTACAACATATATGCAGATACCCTGAGATACCATACAGAAACCGAGGTGGCCCATTTCCTTGGTCCGACCGAGATCATTTCCCCGGATAATTATATCTACTGTGAGAACGGCTGGTACGATACAAAGAATAACATATCCCAATTCAATGAAAATGCCTACCTGGAGAGTAAGGGACAATACCTGAGTGGAGACAGTCTTTACTACCAGCGGGATCTTGGCCTGGGCAAGGCCTTTGAAAAAGTAGAACTTTATGATTCGGCCAGCGATGTAATCCTGAGGGGTAAATATGCCCTGTATTTTGAAGAGCCTGAATACGCAATGCTGACAGATAGTGCCGTACTCGTGCAAATCTCAGATGGAGACAGCCTCTTTGTACATGCAGATACCCTCACATCCATTACCACGATCGACTCTACGGGTGAATATAAGATCTTTAGCGCCTATTATAAAGTCAAAATTTTCAGCAAAGATATTCAGGGCAAGTGTGATTCCCTGAGTTATCTGGAGCGTGATTCCGTTTTTCAGCTTATTGGTGAACCTGTGATCTGGTCACAGAGTTACCAGTTAACAGCTACACAGATAGATCTCCACATGGCATACGATGAACCTGATTTTATAGACCTTACCAGTTCCTCCCTCATTATTTCAAGAGATGATTCCATACGTTATACACAGATTAAGGGGAGAAATATGAAGGGCTACTTCAAGGACAGCCAGCTCTCAAGGATTGATGTCAACGGCAACGGTCAGACCCTGTATTTTGCCAGGGATGAAACTCAGCTGATAGGTGTGAATAAAGCAGAAAGCAGCAATATTATAATATATATGAAAGATGGGGAGCTTGACAGGATTAATATGGTCAAATCTCCATCTGCCGTACTTTACCCGCCTGGTCATTTGTCGAAAGAAGAATTGTATCTGAGTGGATTTATCTGGCTAGATGAGCACAGGCCGTGGAAAATGGAAGATATTTTTAAATGGAAAAAATAAAAGGGGCTTGAGGCCCCTTTTTATTTAGTATTCATCTTCATTAAAAAAGAAATCGTCTTTACTTGGGTAGTCCGGCCAGATGTCCTCAATGCTTTCGTAGATCTCACCTTCATCCTCAATTTCCTGCAAATTCTCAATTACCTCGAGCGGTGCACCGGAACGGATACCGAAATCAATTAATTCATCTTTGGTCGCTGGCCAAGGCGCATCTTCAAGTTTAGAAGCTAACTCTAACGTCCAGTACATATTGCGAGAACTTTAAAACAATGTCAAATTTTTTAGGTTATCCCTAAATTTCGTGCAAATATAAAAAAATTTATATACTACGATTCAGGTTCCCAAAGATTTTCTTCAATATTAAAATCTTTAGCGATTTTTCGCGAGAGGGTAAATAAATAATCAGACAGGCGATTAAGGTATTTAACAATCAAAGCAGTTTGTTCTGAGTCCTTGATAAACCCTGAGGAATATCGTTCAGCCCGACGGCAGCAAGTCCGTGCCAGATGGCAATAACTAACAAGGGGATGTCCACCGGGCAGGATAAAGGATGTCAGGGCCTTCAGTTCTGCATCCATCTTATCAATTAACTCTTCAAGCGATACGATATCTGACTCCTTTATTTCCGGAAGCTGAACGCTGCCATCAGTTCTCTCGTTTGCCAGGATACTGGAACCCACCATAAGACGGTCCTGAATTTTTAAAAGTTGCTCTCGTAAATCATTGCTATTCAGAATGTCACGAAGAAGTCCTATCCATGAGATAAGCTCATCCATGGTCCCGTATGCTTCCAGGCGCGGATGGTCCTTGGGTACAAGATTCCCACCCAGCAGGGAGGTCATACCCCTGTCCCCTGCTTTTGTGTAGATCTTCATTAGTAATTATTTATGATTTTTTCGGTTTAGCCGGAACCTCATTAAGCCTGTCGTATTCCACCTCACCGTCAATCAGACGCACAACTCTTCTGGCCCGAAGGGCAATATCCCGTTCGTGTGTAACCACGATAATGGTATTTCCTGCCTTATGAATATCATCAAACAGATCCATAATATCCAGAGAAGTTTTTGAGTCCAGATTTCCGGTTGGTTCGTCTGCAAGTACAATTGACGGCTTGTTCACAAGTGCCCTGGCTACGGCAACCCTTTGTCTCTGTCCTCCAGAAAGTTCATTGGGTTTATGTGTGATCCGATCTGTCAACTGAACATCCTCAAGTACTTCTTTAGCCCTTTCGATTCGTTCATTCTTTGCATAACCGGCATAGATCAGTGGAAGCGTTACATTCTCAAGGGCTGTATACCGGGGAAGAAGATTAAAGGTCTGAAAAATAAATCCAATCTCGTTATTCCTTATATCAGCCAGCTGGTCATCCTCAAGCTTACTCACGTCATTTGAATTGAGGACATACTTACCGGATGTAGGAGTATCAAGGCATCCAATGAGATTCATCAGGGTGGATTTTCCTGAACCGGAGGGACCCATAATGGCAACATACTCATTTCTCTTTATATCCAGGGATATAGATCTGAGTGCACGCACGATGTGTGTTCCTACCTTATAATTCTTAACGATCTTTGAGAGTTCAATGATATTATCCATGGTCTCTGTAAAATATGTACGAATTTAAACATATAAACGAAACCGGGATCAGAATATTTCTAAAAATTGATAATAAAATGGTCTCTTTGAACTCGGTAGCCTGTAAAGATTATTCCCGTGTTATAAAGTTGCAGGCTTAGTGAAATCTCATCGCGTTCTATAAGCTTATTCCATGCCCTGTACATATCGGTGGACCAGTGAATATCATCCAGCACGATTATTTTCTTTGAATTTCCTGAACCAATAATCATATCACAGTACTCCTGCATCCTTTCACCTCGATGGTCCCCGTCCAGGAATACTAATAATTCTCCTGGGGAATGGCTCAAAACAACCGGTAACCAGCTTCTGAATTCATCTGAGTGAACCTCGATGTTTTCAATTCCAAGCTTGCGTATATTCTCCTCTGCCAGGGCAGCAATTTCAGGGGACCCTTCGCAGGTCAGGATGCTTGTTGTGGGACATGCCATTCCCATGTAACTACTGCTGAAGCCGGTTCCTGTGCCAAGTTCGATAATTCTCGAGATACCCGTACCTGCCACAATCCTCGCCAACAATTGTCCCTTTCCCGAATTAATGGCTGTGTGTTTTACAAGATCAGCAATTCGTCTGTTTTCTCTGCTTGAGTATTTTGATCCTGCCCCCTTATCTGAAACAGATATATATTCTCTGTTCGCAAGCAATGACTTTCTGAGGATTTCAATTTTATCGAGTCCCTCAATATCCTCACCAAAGATTACCCCGTTTATAAATTTATAGGCAAATGGAGGATGAATACCCCTGCCCTTGCGGTGCCCCGCTCTGATCCTGTGCTGAATATACAGAAATATTTTTTCGACCAAAATCGGATGATATTGCCGTCTCAAATATAAAGGATTGAGTGTGGAAATTCCGATATTTATTGTTTATTTCACAGGAATGGCCGATTTGTTGCAGACAGATATTAAATTTCTTTCAGGAGTGGGACCCAAACGGGCCGAACTCCTGGCAGAGGAACTCAACATCCATACCTTCGGTGACCTGCTTTACCACTTCCCCTACAGGTATATTGACCGCAGCAGGTTCTATAAGATCCATGAGATAAACTCCCAGCTTCCATATATCCAGATCCGGGGGAAGATAAGTTCAGTGGAGATAACCGGTCCCAAGTACAAAAAAAGGCTTAAAGCAAGTATGGAGGATGATACGGGGAGGATTGAACTGATCTGGTTCCAGGGGGTATCATGGATTAAGGAAACCCTGAAAAGGGACAGGGAATATGTCGTATTCGGAAAACCCACCCTGCATGGAAGACAGATAAACATTGTGCACCCTGAAATTGAGGAGTCTGAAAAATTTGACAAGCAGCTTATCTCTGGACTCCAGGCTTTGTATTCAACTACTGAAAAATTAAAAAAGAACTATCTCACCTCAAAAACCCTTCAGAAACTAATTACCACCTTTTATCAGTCTAATAAGCCCGCAATACAGGAAACATTGCCTGAAAGGCTTGTAAAAAAACTTAATCTCCACTCCCTGGAGAAGTCCCTCTTTACAGTTCATTTCCCCTCAGACCTTAATGAGCTTGAAAAGGCAAGAGCCAGATTGATATTCGAGGAACTCTTTTTCATCCAGCTGAATATCCTCAAACAAAAGGTCCACCGGCAAACACACTTCAAGGGATTTGTCTTCCCAAAGGTCGGGGATTATCTGAATGGATTTTACAAGGACAGGCTCCCATTTCAACTGACCAATGCCCAGAAAAGGGTTATCCGGGAGATCCGTATAGACCTTGGATCGGGAAAGCAGATGAACCGGCTGCTCCAGGGAGATGTGGGCAGCGGAAAAACCCTTGTTGCCCTGATGAGCATGCTTATCGCAATGGATAACGGTTTCCAGGCCGCCATGATGGCACCTACAGAGATCCTGGCCAAACAGCACTATGAAACTCTGAAGAAAATGCTGGGTGAAATGCCTGTAAATTTTTCCCTGCTGACCGGGTCGTCAAAAAAGGCTGCAAGGGAGGAAATACATGAGTCACTCATAGACGGAAGTCTCAATATTCTTGTTGGCACCCATGCACTCCTTGAAGATACGGTGCAGTTTGCTAACCTGGGACTCGTAATCATCGATGAACAACACCGTTTTGGAGTAGCCCAGCGTGCAAAGCTCTGGAAAAAAAATATTCAGCCTCCACACATGCTGGTAATGACTGCCACTCCAATACCCAGAACACTGGCCATGACTCTGTACGGAGACCTCGATGTTTCTGTGATCGATGAATTACCACCCGGACGAAAACCCATAAAAACCCTTCACTATACAGATTCCAAGAGACTCAGAGTTCATGGTTTCATGAGAAAACAAATCGCTGAAGGAAGGCAAATATATAATGTATTTCCCCTCATTCAGGAATCCGAGAAAATGGATTACAAGGACCTCGAGGATGGGTACTTTAGTCTTAAACAGGCCTTTCCTTCACCCGAATATGCAGTCAGCATTGTCCACGGAAGGCTTAAATCGGATGAAAAAGACTTTGAGATGAAACGCTTCCTGGAAAAGAAAACCCAGATTATGGTAGCCACGACTGTTATTGAAGTCGGATTGGATATCCCGAATGCCACCGTGATGATCATTGAAAGTGCTGAACGATTTGGACTTTCACAATTGCACCAGCTCAGGGGAAGGGTTGGAAGGGGTGGAGACCAGTCCTACTGCATCCTCATGAGCTCGCATAAGCTGGGTGATGAGGCCAGGCTGAGGTTGGAGACTATGGTAAGAACAAATGACGGATTTGAGATTGCTGAGGCGGATCTGAAATTACGTGGTCCTGGTGACCTTGAAGGCACCCAACAGAGCGGCATCCCCTTCGAACTTAAGATTGCCAGCCTCGGAAAGGATGCACAGATTCTTCAGTATGCCCGGAATATAGCTATAGAGATCCTTGAAGAAGATCCCCAGCTTGATGCGCCAGAGAATGAAATACTTGTCAGACAACTCAAAAAACTCTCCCGTGGTCCCTTCGACTGGAGTGTGATCAGTTAATGAAGCCTGGAAAAGCAAGAGAATCAGGAGGTAAGTCTTCCGCCGGCTGTGCAGGTAAAGGTTCTTTTTCGAGTCTCTTCAGATGAATATCCATATTCCCGTTTCTTCGAACCCTGAATGTCCTGGCATCCCATCCGGGTTTATCAAAGACAAGTTTTTTACTGCCTGAATGCCGTGAAATACGATACCGGCCCTCCGGATCCGTAAGGACACTATGTGAAGTACCCTTCCAGCGAACAATAACCCCTGCGATTTCAAGGCCAGTTACCTTGTCAACCACCCGGCCCTCAACAAAGGCAGTGTCTCCTGGAAAAGATATTATTTCTGTGGGACTAAAATTCATGCTCACTCCAGCCTGTGAGGCAGCCAATATGAGAAATAAGTTAATATACATTGTAATGATTTTCATAGGAAATACCAGATCTTCAATCCAATTTCAAAAAACATGCCAGAGAGGATGCTTATTTAAACCAACTCTAAATTAACCTGCTGAACGAAAAACTGATAAAAAGCAATACCACAGATATTGAACATGCATATTTTTGTATCCGGAAACGAAAAGGTTTTTTGCTTTTATGTCAGAGAAGAAAATTTCACACGACGGGGTAGTTGATTCAACAGAAGGCAATGATGTTGTTGTAAGGATAACCAGTTACGCAGCCTGCAATGGTTGTCATGCAAGAGGAGCATGTAATGTAACTGAAGAGAAGGAGAAATACATGCGTATAAAGGCAATTGGGAGATTTGATCCAGGAGAAAAAGTCAGGGTAGTTCTTGCCCAATCACTCGGATTCAGAGCCCTTTTCCTGGGATATATATTACCCTTTCTGCTGGTTCTTACTGCACTGCTGATTGCATCTGCAACCGGAGTCTCAGAGCTTGTTGCCGGATTGATCTCATTGTCTGTCCTTCTCCCATACTATATTGGATTAAAGCTCTTCAGAGGTAAGCTTGACCGGCAGTTTTCATTCTTTTTACATAAGATTTCATGAATCCGACCATCGCATATACCATAATATCTCTCAGCGCTACAGGAATTGCAGCCGCCATTATCCTTTATATTATTGCTCAGCGGTTCAGAGTCTTTGAAGACCCAAGGATCGATGAGGTAGAGGATGCCCTGCCCTCAGCAAATTGTGGAGGTTGTGGATATGCAGGCTGTCGTAATTTTGCAGAAGCCTGTGTTAAAGCAGATAGTCTCAGTGGACTGTTTTGTCCCCCGGGTGGAAATGAAACCATGGGGGAGGTAGCAAGTATACTTGGGATGGAAGCTACAGAACAGGACCCACAGGTTGCCGTCGTACGCTGTTCCGGATCATATGCCTGCCGCCCGCGCACAAATAATTACGACGGAGCTGCTTCATGTGCTGTTGCCAGCAGTCTCTATGCAGGCGACACTGGTTGCCAGTTCGGTTGCCTGAGTCACGGTGATTGTGTACGGGTCTGTGACTTCGATGCCATCCATATGAATCCGGAGACTGGCCTTCCAGAGGTGACGGATGAAAATTGCACGGCATGCAATGCATGTGTGGTGGCCTGCCCGAAGGATATTATTGAATTGCGTAAAAGAAATAAGAGAGATCGAAAAATATTTGTCAGCTGCATCAATGAAGATAAAGGCGGTATTGCGAAAAAAAGCTGTTCAGTAGCCTGCATAGGATGCGGGAAATGCGAAAAGGTCTGTCCCCACGATGCTATCACAATTGAAAATTTCCTTGCCTACATCGATCCTGTAAAATGCAAATTATGCCGTAAGTGTGCTCCGGAATGTCCAACGGATGCAATTCTTGAGATCGGTTTCCCTCCGCGAAAACCAAAACCGGAGGAAGTAGTAAAAGTGGAAGCCGGAGAAAAACCTGGAATGGAATCGGGAACGGAAAAACCGGTAGAAAAACCGGCAGAAAAAACAGAAACAGCAGAATCTAAAGCTGATAAAGATAAACCTAAGAATCAGGAGGAGTCAAATTGAGAACATTCAGATTAGGCGGTATACATCCTCCCGAAAATAAGATAACGGCAGGAAGCGCTATCAGGGAACTACCTGTCCCCGAGCAGGTAAGCATTCCAATTTACCAGCACATAGGTGCACCACCAAAAATAATCGTAGAGCGCGGACAGGAAGTTCTTGTCGGACAACCCCTGGCAAATAGTGAAGGCTTTATATCATCTAATATTCACTCATCAGTTTCAGGAAAGATCCTGAAAATTGACAATATAACCGACATTTCAGGGTATAAAAGAACGGCAGTTGTCATCAGGGTAGATGGTGATAACTGGGTGGAGACCATTGATCGTTCAGACAAACTGGTCAAAAAAATTGAATCTGAATCCCAGGAAATAGTTCAGACGGTGCTCCAGATGGGTATCGTTGGACTCGGAGGAGCGACTTTTCCAACTCATGTTAAACTATCGATTCCACGCGGAAAGGAAGCAGATTACCTGATTGTTAACGGAGCGGAGTGTGAACCCTATCTGACCTCAGACCATATTCTGATGCTTGAGAAGACCGATGAGATACTCACCGGAATAATCATTATGATGAAGGCCCTTAAGGTTGAGAAAACTGTAATTGGGATTGAAAACAATAAAACGGATGCCATCAGCCGTCTGAAAGAACATGCCAGGAACTTTGAAGGCATAGAGGTTCAGGGTCTCAAGGTAAAGTACCCACAAGGGGGTGAAAAACAGCTTATTAAAGCAGTTATTAACCGTGAGGTTCCGAGTGGGGGACTCCCGATTGATGTGGGAGCCGTAGTCTTTAATGTGGGTACAATGTTTGCCGTCTATGAAGCTGTTCAGAAAAATAAACCACTAATTGACAGAATCGTTACCATAACAGGGAAGGAACTTGCCGATCCGGGAAATTACAGGGTTCGCCTCGGCACTCCCATTTCCACTCTTATTGAAGCAGCCGGGGGGTTACCTGAGAATACAGGTAAGGTTATTAATGGAGGTCCCATGATGGGGAAAGCCCTGAACAGCCTTGATGTACCAGTCATTAAAGGAACAAGCGGCGTTACCCTCCTGCCTCGTGAGGAAGCCAGCAGAAAAGAAATACAGAATTGCATACGCTGCACCAAATGTATAACAGTCTGTCCGATGGGACTGGAACCCTATCTTCTGATGTCTATGGGTGAAAAGGAGATGTTCGAAAGAATGGAACTGGAAAAAACGATGGACTGCATTGAGTGCGGTTCCTGCAGCTATATTTGTCCCTCAAACAGGCCATTACTAGATTATATACGGCTTGGCAAGGTGGAAGTGAACAAAATACGAAGAGCCAGAAAAAATTAACCAATGGGATTAATAACTGTATCACCGTCACCACATGACCACAGCTCCGAATCGGTACCAAAACTGATGTATGGAGTGTTGATCGCCTTACTCCCGGCATTTCTGGTTTCTGTTTACATATTCGGAATTGGCACCCTGATAGTCACTGCAACAGCTGTCATTTCATGCGTACTGTTTGAATTCCTGATCCAGAAATATTTGCTCAGGGAAAAGTCCACCGTAAAAGACGGATCTGCTGTAATTACAGGTGTGCTTATCGCTTTCTGCCTCCCCTCCAACCTTCCCATATGGTTGGTTATTCTCGGAAGCCTGGTGGCAATCGGGATTGGAAAAATGTCATTCGGGGGACTTGGTAACAATCCCTTCAATCCTGCCCTGGTGGGAAGGGTATTCCTTTTTGTATCATTCCCGGTACAACTGACCAACTGGCCTGAACCACTCACCAACCGCATGGTTTACCTTGATGCAACCACTGGTGCAACTCCTTTGGCCTTAATGAAAGAAGGAATGAAAAACGGGGAAAGTATAACAAGTATTCTTTCGGACATTCCAGCCTATATTGATCTGTTTCTTGGTAAGATGGGCGGATCAGCCGGTGAGATTGCGGCGATTGCACTTTTGCTTGGCCTGGCATATATGCTGGTCCGGAAAATCATCACCTGGCATATTCCTGCAAGCATTCTTCTTACAGTAGCTGTTTTCACCGGAATCCTGTGGATGGTAAATCCTGATAAAAACCCGGACCCCGTTTTTCATTTATTAAGTGGTGGATTAATGCTCGGGGCCATATTCATGGCGACAGATTATGTTACCTCACCCATGAATGTGAAGGGAATGTGGATCTACGGTATTATGATCGGGATCATTACGGTTATTATCAGGGTCTTCGGATCTTATCCTGAAGGAGTGCAGTTTGCTATCCTGATCATGAATGCTTTCGTACCTCTTATCAATAAATATATAAAACCCCGGCGATTCGGAGAAAGGTTAGAAGATGGCTAAGAAAGAATCGACATTTATCAGTATGGTGTTTACGCTTTTCCTGGTAACACTATTTGCATCAGCAGCACTGGCTCTTGTATATGAGGCAACCAAAGAACCAATCGCAGAAGCCAAACGGCTCAAAAAAATGAATGCCATCGGAGAAGTTGTTCCGGACTTTGATAATGATCCGGGAGTTGAAGTTAAGAAACTTGGAATGGGTAAAGACACCCTATATTTCTACCATGCCCGTATGGGGGATTCAGTTACAGGAATTGCTGTTGAAACATATACTTATACAGGGTTCAGCGGACTTGTTAAGCTTATGGTTGGATTCCGTCCGGACGGCAGTATCCACAATATTTCCGTACTGGAACATGCTGAGACCCCGGGACTCGGAGACAAGATGATCAGGGAGAAATCTTTCGATAAAAAAACAGGCTTGTCATGGAGCAGCCAGTTCGAGGGAAAAGATCCACAGGAATATTTACTCAAGGTTAAGCAGGATGATGGTGATGTAGATGCCATCACTGCGGCAACAATAACATCACGTGCATTTTGCGATGCAGTTCAAAGGGCTTACGACGGACTACAGGAAATCGATGGAACAGAGGAACAAAAATCAGAATAGAAACAAACGGTACTATGAGCCAGTGGAAAAACTTTAGCAAGGGATTTTTTAAGGAAAACGCTGTTTTCGTCCTCCTCCTGGGCCTTTGTCCCACCCTGGGTGTTACCACCTCCGCATTCAATGGACTGGGAATGGGACTGGCCACCACATTTGTTCTGGTGGGGTCGAACATAGTGGTCTCCCTCATTAAATCATTCATACCTGATAAGGTACGTATCCCGTCCTTTATTGTTATCATAGCCTCCTTTGTGACCATAGTTGAACTTGTAATGCAGGCATATGTACCGGACCTGTTCGCTGCCCTGGGACTGTTTATACCTCTGATCGTCGTAAACTGTCTTGTACTGGGCCGTGCTGAAGCATTCGCATCAAAAAACAACCTGGTAACTTCTGCGATCGACGGACTTGGAATGGGACTCGGGTTTTCCATGGCCCTTACCATACTTGGGGCCGTACGAGAGATCCTGGGGTCAGGCTCAATATTTGGATTTAAATTTATCCAGGGCGACGGTATGATCGTATTTATCCTTGCCCCCGGGGCATTCTTTGCGCTGGCATACCTTGTTGTAATAGTAAACAAGATTAATAAAAAGCAAGCCTGATCATGGAATACATTATAATTATCATATCGGCTGTATTTGTCAATAACATAGTCCTGCTGAAGTTCCTCGGACTTTGCCCCTTCATCGGCGTGTCCAATAAGGTTGAGACTTCGATTGGAATGACCGGGGCGGTGACTTTTGTAATGGTTATTGCTACAATCGTTACCTACCTGCTGTACCAGTATGTGCTTGTTCCCCTGGGAATAACATTTATGAGGACGATTACATTTATCCTGGTAATTGCATCATTGGTGCAGATGGTTGAGATTATGCTTAAAAAAGTCAGTCCCCCGCTCTACCAGGCCCTTGGAATATTCCTTCCCCTGATTACCACTAACTGTGCGGTTCTGGGAGTTGCTGTTCTTGCAGTACAAAATGATTTCAACCTGATTGAGAGCGTAGTATTTGCCACCGCCAACGCAATTGGATTTGGAATTGCCATTGTAGTATTTGCAGGTATCAGGGAACAGTTGGATTTGATGAACATTCCTACAGCAATGAAAGGAGTACCTATTGCTTTTGTAGTGGCGGGTTTACTAGCATTGGCCTTCCTGGGATTTTCAGGAATAGTGTAAAAGCACACTGGCAGGCACATTTGCATACTCCGGATCCCAGCAGTATTTCCTATTTCATTTTCTTCCGTGTCTTTTTAGTAGCTTTTGCCAGTTTGTATTGATCCCGGCCCGCGAGAGCAGCACCTACGATCCCTGCATTATTAAGAAGTTCTGCAGGTACAACAGGAGTATTTACACTTAGGTAATGTAAGAACTTATCACCCTTTTTACTTGCACCTCCTCCAAGAATAATAAGGTCAGGCCAGATTAGCTTCTCTATCGCATCAAGGTATTCACTAAATCGTCCGGCCCATTCTTCCCAACTGAGATTTTCAGCTTTTCTGGTGGCATCGGAGACATAAGCCTCAGCGTCCATTCCTTTGTATTCAATATGGCCAAGTTCAAGGTTTGGAACGAGTCCCCCATTATTAAAAATTACTGTACCGATACCGGTACCCACAGTACAAAGAAACACCATTCCATTCTTGCCCTTACCTGCTCCAAATTTCATCTCGGCAGTTCCGGCAGCATCGGCATCGTTAACAACATATGTCGGAAGACCTGTTGCCTCAGAGAATAATTTATTTATATCCGTTCCGATCCAGGATTTATCAACGTTGGCTGCAGTTTTGGCCATACCCTGCTGAATCACGGCCGGAAATCCACATCCGATGAGGCCTTCCCAATTAAAATGCTTAACCAGATCACCAATTATCCCTGCAACATTATCGGGTGTGGCAGGTGAGGGCGTTGGAATCCGGTGCCTCGATTCAAGCATTAATCCATTCTTTGTATTTACAGGCGCTGCCTTAATTCCTGATCCGCCAATATCAATTCCAAGTACCTTTTCCGTCTGCATTAGTATTAATTGAGTATTTCGAAATATAAGCATAATCGAGGTATTTCATATATGCCGTAATTTCAGTAAATTGGAACGGATGAAATCCAAGACCAGAATGGAAAAATATCTCATCAGCTTGCTTGATTTAAACAACAGGGTCATTGTACCGGAACTGGGAGCATTCATAATCAGACAGAATGATTCTAAAGAATTGGTATTCAATGATCTTCTATCATTTGATGACGGTGTACTTACCGATTATATCATGCAGGAAGACAAGCTGTCAAAATCAGAAGCAAAAAACCGGATCAGGCAGTTTACGGAAACAGTCCAGAAGTCACTTGAAGCGGGTGAAATTTATAACCTTAAGAAGCTGGGAATTCTAAAAATGGGTGATAACAACCGGATAGAGTTCTCAACCTCCGATTCAATCCCTGGTACTGATGAAATCCCGGTTAAAGAGACTAAGACTGAAACTGATGAACATGTGGACGGTTCCGAGGAACCTGAAATCGAGGAGCCGGCAGAACCAACCGAGGTAATAATCCAGACGGAACCGAAAATCGAGGAACCTGAAATCGATGAAGAACCGGAGCTGGATTCTAAAATGGATCCCGGCGAAAATGGGATCATCGATTCAGAATCGAGAGGAGAGGTAGATGGATTTGAGCTTGAAGATAGCGATACTGAAGTAGAAATCGATGCCAGCCAGGAAGATACTCCGCTAAAACCGGATGGTGAAGAACCTCCCTTTCAGATCGAGGAAGAGGACGAGGACAAGATTGAGGAAGTGGAAATGGAAGTGGAAGAAATTGAGGATGATGATAAACCTGAGGATTCGAAGTCAGAGGAGGAATTAGAGGTCAGGGATGAACCAGAGGATTCGAAGTCAGAGGCGGAACTGGAGGTCACGGATGAAACAGAAAAACAGGTAGTTAAAATTGAACCGGAGGAAACCATAGAAGAGGCAGTTGCGGATCATGAACCGAAGTACTCCAGCGTAAAAACTCAAACTGATTCAAGTTCCTACAATACATACAGCCAACCTTCAAAGAAGAAAATCTGGCCATGGATAGTGGGTTCTGCTGCCCTTGTTATCATATTGCTTGCTGCCGGATGGTTTTTGTTCCCTGAGAAGGCTGAACAACTCCTGGGCAGGCAGGTTACGGAATCAATCGATCAGGACCCATCTCTTTTAGATGGAATTGAAGGAAGCGATGAAGATAATGAAGTCATGTCTGATGAGACTGATATTTTAGGTGTGGACCAAACCGGTACAGATCAGACAAATGTCGGTCAGGCAGAAGGCAAGAAATACTATGTAGTGGCGGGTTGTTTCTCTGAATTGAAAAATGCCCAAAATTATATGCAAAGTTTATTGGACCAGGGTTATGATGCCTCCATCTTCGGAACACATAAAAACCTGCACGCCGTATGTTTTAATTCTCATTCCAGTAAACAGGATGCTGTTAATGAACTGAACCGGATAAGGTCCGGTTTTGATCTCAAAGCCTGGATACTGTATTACTAAACTAAAGTGAAATGGTCGTAAGATCCATCAAGAAATATAACTGGAAAGGCAAAAAAGTACTGATCGTGGAAGACGATGCTGCGGGTTCATTTCTCCTTTCGGAGATTCTTACCCACACTCAGATTGAGATTCAGATTGTAGAAAGTGGGAAAGAAGCAGTGGATATCTGCAGGATGGATCCGGATATTAATATAGTATTGCTTGATATGCATACCCCGGGCGGAATGTCCGGCTATGATGCTGCGAAGGAAATACGAAAAATGTACAAAATACTCCCAATAATCGCTCAATCAGCTTTTATAATGACTGAGGACAAAGAAAGGGCTATAGAATCCGGTTGTAATGCACACATTTCCAAACCCTTAAATACTTTCGAACTACTGGGCACAATGCACAAGTTATTGTACAATACTGATAATCTTCCGATTTGATTTTCAGCCGTAACCGGATCCCTGCCTTTTAGCTCTAGCGTGGTTTTTTAAGAAATGTACTGCGATATACAGCATTCTTTTCAACCTTTTCCCGGCTGAATGATTCTCCTATATACCTGTTTTGCATGTACATCTCGGTTTGGTTACAATAGAACTCACTGGCAGGTATACCGCTCACACCGGAAGGCGTTATAATGCGAGAGTCATCCGGCCTCAGCAGGTTATAAACATGCCGCTGAGAAGCGCCGCTGGTAGCCTTGAAGGACAGGCCCGGATGGCTATAGGGGCATACCGTATGATTTGCACCACCGACGCGGTAGGGTCCCCTTTCGAGCGTAAATATCTTATTCAGGATACTGCTTGCCGCCAGGGGGTGTTCAAGGCTAACTGTATGAAGATCTCCCCAGACCCATGATTCCATATCCTCTCCATGATTTTCTTCAAGCCAGTTAATTGCTGAATTCCATGCCGGTACTATAAGATCTTCAAAAGATTCCGTGGTATCCGTTGTATTAATATCGTCACACCATGCCAGTACCTGTCCCTCCATGATACGGTCCATCACTCCCCTGACTGAGGCTTCCATACCCGATAATCCCGATGGGTATTCATCTCCCAGCTCATCCTTGAAAACTGATTTTTTAAGCATTGAGTAAAATGTTTCAAAAAGTGTAGACTCGATACCTTCCATACCCATTGTCCCGTCCCAGTTATGAATCTTGTCGAAAGCCGCAAGGGATGTCCCCTTCAAATCAGCACCAAGGAGAACAGGACGGCAGACCTTCATAATCTTGCGGGCCCAGTATGAATTCTGGTCGGATTGCATTTGCATCATATCATCAATAGTAAAAACCTCCTTCTCCGATATCATTTCCTTGATTCGGTTATATCGGTTGGGCAGTGAAAACCAATGACTGATATGGTAGGGGTAATCCGGTCCTGCGCTCCGATTGTTCGCAGAGACCAGGATTCCATCGGGTGGATTTATCGCATGGGGCAATTGTTCGAAAGGAACAAATCCTCCCCAGTCATACTTACTTGAATCACCGGGTATTACCAGGGCACGGTTTCCCTGTCGGATAGGAACCCCGGATGCAACAAACATGGCAATATTTCCGGCAGCATCACCACAGACACAATTTGTACTTATGCTTGTCCAGGTACGCAAGGCTTCTCTGAAATCATATATATTGTCCGCACGGTCTATAAGGTAGGCGGCTTTAATCTCATTGCTGTATTCATTGCCTGTCCAACGCATTGAGATGACTTTATCACCGATCCCTTTAAAAGAACTGATTACCGGTCCCCTGTGTGTAAACCGGTTAATCCTTGTTTCACTTTCCCCGCCTTTTATCCAGATGATTTCTTCCCTTAATTCCATATCTAACCATTCCCCGTTGTACAGGTATTGGTTGGTATCGGAGGGATTGATGGTCTCCAGGTAAAAATCGATATCATCGACTGCAACATAAGTCATTCCCCAGGCAATACTATCATTATGTCCCACATTTATAAAAGGAGTGCCTGGAAGAACAACTCCACTTACATTCAATTCTCCCGGTATGACCTGGTGCATCTGGTAGAATACCCCCGGTGCCAAATCGATCTGAAGATGCATGTCATTGCTGACAATTGGGACACCGTTAAAACTGTGTTCTCCGCTTACTACCCAGGTATTGCTCCCGGTAAATACCTCTATTCCCAAATCATCTATTACCCGGGAATGGGATAAAAGATCCAATTCGGGATGAAGTTCTCCCTCGACCATAAAATCCGGGAACATCGGCTCCTGAATGCTGATATCCGGAATAAGTTCCTGGATCCTGGCGCTATCAACCATACTGGCTATTTTGTAAAGGGCAGGCTCATTTTTCCAGGCTGAGGATGAACTCCATGACATATAGCCAATTAAATTAACTGAGTGGATGGGTTCCCAGGGATCGGGTTTGTAACCGAGGACCGCAAACTCGAATGGGAGTTTTTTAGTATTGTCCTCCAGGTATTGATTTACTCCCTCCGAAAATGCATTGATGCAGGCTTTGATCTCCGGCTCTGATCTTGCCAAAATCAGCTTTGATTTTTCTTCAATCCGTAAGGCCCGGAATAATTGGTCGGCACCAACCATATCCTCTCCAAACATCTCTGAGAGTCGCCCGGAAGCAACACGTCTGAGAAGATCCATCTGCCACATCCGGTCCTGCGCCATAACATAACCTGTTACACGGTAGAGATCATCCGGATTATCGGCATAAATATGTGGAATTCCGAAACTATCGCGAAGTACTTCGGCCTTACCATTTAATCCATCGATAAAGACCTCCGCATTATAGTCAGGTATGGCCCTGTGTGAAATATGACGGAGCAGAAAAACAATTCCGATTACTCCAATAATAATAAGCGCAGCCAACACCTTGAATATGACCTTAATGATTTTCACGGTAATGATTTAAGTCTGAAACTCGCAAGTACCGGCTGGTGATCGGAGTAAATAAATCCCATGTAGACTCCCTTCACAGCAATTGCTTCCAGGTTGGGAGATAACAGGTAGTAATCAATGACAGTAGTTCTCGATTCTCCGGAAACAAAGGGGAAATCAACCCTCCGATTTGTAGGAACAGTGGGGTCATAAAGCCATGTCCATTCCTCTGGCAAATAATCTCTCTTCAGATAGGAAATCTGGATCATATCGAATATGTCAAACTTAAAATCCGGCTTAAAACCAGAGGGTGTCTGGTTCCAGTCCCCTCCCACAATAATATAATTCCCTTTCTCATATTCCCTGATAAGGAATTCATGCATATAGTCCATTTGTGCCTTCCGAAGGCTGCCGTCATCATAGGCTGAATTATGTGTATTTACCACCAGTAGCTCTTTTCCCCCAGATAGGGGATAGCGGTCTACCAGAAAACAACGGTCAAGCATAAATACTCCCATCGGCCAGGAATAATTACCGGGAAAACTATGTCTTACACTGGACACAGGAACATGCATGCTGTAGCTTGCAAGTCCTGAATGCAATTTACCCAGGGGGGCCCTTGGGGGAACGGGATTGAAAAAGACATCAAAGTTATTCCCGAATGAAGTGTGGGCAGGGGAAAGATGATCCATGATAGCCTCAACCTGGTTGATCCGGTAGCTTCTTTTTGATTCAATATCCACCTCCTGGAACAGGTAAAAATCACAGGAATCAAATTTGGAAATATAATTCAGTACTCCCTGCAGGTTTGATTCAGATGTGGCCTGGTCCGGCCTGACATCTTTTCCTCCATCATAAAAGAAATCCATTTTCTCACTAAGTCCGCAATAGCCAATATTCCAGATCATTATATTAAAAGTACTGTCATCAAGAGCAGAAGCATCGGGGTTCTCTGAGACAAGAGTCTGCTCATCCGGTTTGTAATCACTCAGAGTACCATAGATCAGGATAAACAGGAAAATACCAAGCAGGAGCAGAACGAGGTACAGGGGATATTTAAGATATTTCATTTAGGCTCACTTTTTAAGGGTCAGGTTATACTGCCTGAGGCATCCAATGGCAATCAGGTACTGGGCAGTGATATAGGAAAACATAATGGCAACCCTTGCAAGTTCAAAAGGCTGAACGAACTTGTTTAAAGCGATCATGGAATCGGAAAGCACAAAGAGTATGGCGCCGAAAAGAACCAGTTGGAAACTTTGGGTATTCACCTTGTATTTACGGTTGACAGCTCCAAGAACCATTGCAAGAATTACTATGCAATAAACTGTAACCGGTATCAACATATCACCCAGGCCATCCCATAGCACCATAAGGATCAGTCCACAATACAGGACCATCGGAAAGACAAGGTACAGCCTTTTATAAATAATGTTTGCTCCCCGGGTGGAAAAGAACGCAATCATGTAGATCAACTGGGCCATAAGGAAGCTTCCCAGTCCGATCAGGAAAAAATACTCCCTGAATTGGACTAACTGGAGTGTAATATCTCCGATCCAGGAAAATACCAGTGCAGCAATAATCATTCGATGAAATCTGTTCCCTTCTCCCTTGATGAAGCGAAGGTACATCCAGATCAGGATTGGAATGATAAGGGCTTTTACTAATATCCCGGAATATACGGTACCAATTGTTTCCAGTGCGATAAATGCGATTCCGATACCGAAATAAAGAAGGCTGTGAATTCTGAAATTCATGTGGTTTTTGGATTGACAGTATTTGAATGCCTAATTTAAGAAAAAAATATTTCTCCTTGTTCAATCCCCTGAAGCCAGGCTCAGTTTGTGAGCCTGAACTTATCTTACTATACCTGTCTCCCTTGCGGCCTCAATGAACTCGTCCCGGCCCACAATGTTTGAATCTTTAAGCCTCTGAAATACTTCCCTTGCATCCTTTGAACTACCAAGTTCATATTGGATTGCAATCAGGTATAAATAAACTGTTCCGAATACGGGTGAGAAGTCATCGTATTCCGTACGCATCAAATCTTCAAAAACCTGGAGAGAAGCATCAGGCTTACCAAGTTCATAAAGCCGGATACCTTCATTCAGGGATGAGTTCAATTCTTCATCAAGAAGAATGTATTTTAGTGTAACACAGTTCTCATCGCAATTCTCTATAAGATCAATGTAATTGACATCATCCGGGATAGCCGGGAATTCCAGTATTATGGTTATTCTTTCACCAATGGTTTTAAAACGGTATACCTCGGGACAGGCTGTTATGCCTTCCATACTTACAAGTTTGTATTCATCCTTTCCCAGGGAATTTCTGAGCACCGTGTTGCTGTCAATACAGAATTCACCGGAATATCTTTCGTTTTTCAGGCTCAGCGTAAGAACCATCTGATCATCCCAGCGCTCAACACTGATGATTGCAAGTGTCGGATGGCTGGTAAGGGAATAGTTAGGATAGTCGTATACCTGTGCAGAAAGATGGAATGCAAGAATTAATACCACAAGGGTTGCAAGAGATCTCATAATGATATTAGTTAAAAAAACCGCAGTGTATCCGGAGATACATCCTGCGGTTTAACTGCAAATATTATTCCAGTTTCTTATTCTCCTTTGGATGCAAGGGTAATATTAAGTCCAACACCCACAATCCATACTGATTTTGCCAGTGTTTCAGTTACGGGGAACAATGCTCCCGAGTTGGCAAAATCATGATTAAACTTATTGGCTCCCTCTTCATAGATAACATACTGGCCACCCAGATTCAGTTGCATCATCGGCATAATGTCCCATCCAATACCAAAACTGAGTCCATGAGTGGGAAGTGTGTAACTCAGGTCTGTCTGGTATTCCGGAGTTGGATCGGTCTTGGTATAAGACCATCCTGCACTGACAAGGAACTTTTCAGAAAGGTAATATTCTGCAGCTAGTGCAATTTCATAAGTATTGCTGTTAAGCAGGTCCTGCCTTCCGTCCCAGTTTGCGCTCTTGTCAAAGTAGTAACCGAAATGTCCGGCAAGAAGCAATGATTCCACAGGCTGGAGGGTAGCCCCAATCGCCAGGTATGCGGGCATATCCAGGTTAGTCTTATCTCCGTTCGGGAATAAATATTTAGGAGTACCATCCGGATTATACCCTAAAAGTCCCTGCTTATCTGCATCTGCAGCAGTTTCAAACTCAAGGGCAGTAGCAAATTCATACTTGACGGCGATGTTCAGTATGTCGATAGGCTGAATATTAACGCTTACAATCGGTGTAATGCCGGATGCGGTCTTGTCAGCATCCACGTCCTGGTTGTCCAAAACAGCAGATGTTGCACCGTATTGGACTGCTGCTCCGCCAAATGTAGCTGCTGCCGCCCCATTGGACATTCCGGGAGTATAAAGTCCCATAACCGTAAGGGCCCCGATGGCTGCAGGGTCTGACAGGGGATCTGTAGCCTGGATAAGTCCGGCACCAATGGCAGCATTCAGGTTATCCGCTCCTCCCTGTGCACTAGTTTGTGCGTTTGCAAAATAAGTGGTGGCAGGAATATTAACAGGATCTGCCATAAGAGCATTATTAAGCCCAAGTAACATGATGTCATTCAAATGCCCGGTATAAGATTCCCTGGCGGTTACATATCTTGCACCAACTGCAACAGAAATCATATCATTGATCTCGTAGCTGACATTTCCCTGGAAACCGTAGAAAACAGAGCTGCCTTCAAAAAATGCATCAATGGAATAGCCATCAACAGTTTGATTGATCAATGGGTTAACCAATGCCACGGGCAGGTCAGAGGGAGTGTACTCAAATGAAGGAAGCCCTGTCTTATATGTGGCTCCTCCTCCACCTCCAATAGGATTAAAACCGACAGAAAATGCCAATTTTCCCATATTAAATACTCCATAAATGCCAGGGAAAATTGGAGCCGAGACTTCCCCGATGTATTCACCATTATTCAGATTCGCATAATCACTGTTAATGGTACGGGTCTGCCCGATGGTCTGGTTATTGATA
>SDBV01002194.1_pt1 | contig 29204 bp, 21 predicted proteins | sample 2277081 | NCBI WGS metagenome assembly SDBV01 (sample SAMN10402039, study PRJNA504765) | marine sediment metagenome | isolation source: marine sediment core GS10_PC15, 223 cmbsf | place: Arctic Ocean: Southern Knipovich Ridge | collected 2010
CGGGATGAATCACTGTCGGAAAACCAGGAGCGTGCTCTCCGGGCCGTAGTCGAAGAGCGACGTAATGTGTTTATCACTGGGAAGGCCGGCACCGGTAAAACCTACCTGATACACAAAATCGTGGAAGATTTTCCTGGAATCGTCGCGGTCACGGCGACCACCGGCGTGGCTGCGACCCACATCGATGGGTGCACCCTCCACAGCTTCGCCGGGATGAGTCCCTGGTCGGTGAAGCACCCTAAGAGCCACCTGAAGAAGATTCGCAATAACCGGGGTGCCGTGAAGCGCTTCCGGGACACCGACCTGCTGATCATCGACGAGGTCCCCATGATGTCGCCCGACCAGTTCAAGCTTCTGGATCAGCAGGCCCGAGCCTTGCGCGGTCGACACAGCGAATCCTTCGGAGGTCTTCAACTGGTGCTGTCGGGGGACTTCTTCCAGCTGCCTCCGGTTCCGGACCGTGAACCTGGGAAACTCGAGATGCCCGCGGTCTACTGTTTCGAGACCGAGGCTTGGGAGAATGCCGAGATCGAGTGCATCAAGCTGGTTCACTGCTTCCGGCAGAGTGGGGACAGGATCTTCGAGGCGATCCTGGATGACATCCGGCTCGGTCGGTGCACCCAGGACGCGGAACGGACCATCCAGTCCTGCCAGGCCAGTTTCGAACATGAACCCATCAACCTGGTCAGCCGGAACGACAGGGCTGCCAGGATCAATGCCGATCGTCTGAACCAGTTAGAGGGCACGACCTACAGTTACCGGGCCAAGGACAGCTTCCATAAGATGACGCGTTGTCTGGCCGACTACGAGACCCCGGAGCAAGCCATAATGGCTTCCGTGAGTCTGCTGAAGCCGGTCCCGAGGGTGTTACGGTCCTGTCTGTACCCCGAGACCCTGGAACTCAAGGAGGGGGCCCGTGTGATGCTTCTGCGCAACATGGAAGTCGACGGAGTCCGGTTGTGCAACGGTTCCATGGGGACGATCGACAGTTTGGAGGCCTCGACCGTGTATGTGCGTTTCGACCGCACCACCGGGGATGTGGTCCCGATCCTGGCCCGGAACTGGGTCTACACCTGGACCGAGGACCTGGCCCGCAGTTGGCGCTATCGCATGGCAGTCCGGCACCAGATTCCCCTGCGTCTGGCCTGGGCCATCAGCATCCACAAGTCACAGGGCATGACCCTGGAGAAAGCCAGGGTCGATCTGCGTCAGGTCTTTGAGAAGCACCAGGTCTACGTGGCCCTGAGCCGCGTCCGGAGCCTGGGTGGGCTGGCGGTCCAGGGATTCCGCAGGGGTTCCATCCGGGTCGACCCCAAGGTCTTGGCCTTCTATCGTGGTTTGGAAGCCCCCAAGCCGTGCGTGACCTGTGGCCAGGACATGACTTCCTTGGCACCGAACGACGCGGTCTGTGCCGTCTGTCTGCAGTTGTATGATCAAATTTAAATACATTTCACTTATCCACCTGTGGTCTCTGGTCCCTCTCACAACAGCACCACCACCATGTCTGTGGAGCCAGCGAGTGCAGTAAATTTGCCATCGGCAGAACAATCGGTGGCCACCCCAGGGATCGGCCAGGTCGGGGGCGGAGCCGGTAACCAGTGGGGCGCCTTCTTTGGACAAACCCACGGACCGGGCAAGGTCGATCCTTACGGCCATGCGCCCTTGCCCAACTACAACCTGACCGATGGCTACATCGGGCGCACCCTGTTCGTGCGGGAGCAGGTCAAGGGTTACCTGCTGGAGAGCCTGGAACCCTATTACACCCTGATGTTACCCTGGCTGGAGACCGACCAACATCACGTACAGTGGAACGAGTTGCGGTTCAACCGCACCATCGCCGGAAGGACGCCTCACGAGGCCCCTTCCAGATACATCACCACCGAGAAGACCCAGCACCGCGACCATGTGGTTCGCCGTGGTCTGGCTTTCATCATGGAGGTCGACCGGGCCAACACGCCCGAGGGTCGCCAGGACTATGTCAACAACATCAAGGGCATCCTCCAGTCGGTCCTGGAGACCGTGTCGCACGACACCATCTACACCATCTTGATCTCGCACGACGACAAGAAGAGCGACCGGACCAAGAACCAGAAGCTGAGCCTGGACAAACTGGTCCAGGAGCAGATCGACAATTTCGCGGTCCTCAACTCCAACAACCAACAGCTGGTCAAGCTGATCGAGCGCTACAAGCGTTACCTGCGTAAGCATGTGCAGGGGGCCCAGGTCGGGCAGCTGCTGCTTATCGTGGGCCCCGAGACTCCGATCGAGCTCCACAAGATCAACACCGACCGGAAACCGGTGCCTTACTTCGTCCTGGGCGAGGGAGGTCAGGCCTTGGCCCGCGATGGACCCATGACCCTGGTCCGAGCCGAGGACGGCACCGCCATCATCCCGACCCGGGACTTTGTGGTCGATGCCAACGAGCCGGAGGTCCAACTCCTGACCCGACCGGTCCTGACCTCCGAAAAGTACGAGATGTGCTGGCGGCACACCAACCTCTCCCTCTGGGACGGCATCCAGGAAATCACCCAATGCACCCACTGCTACGAGACCGGACAACGCAACGTCATTGTCTATGACGAGCGTGGGGATCAGCTCAAGGCCATCGGCTACATCGACGCCATCGATAACTCGGACCTGTTCGATGATCCCCTGCTGGGCGAGGTGGAAAGCAGCCGGACCTGGACCGCCGATGACTTTGGCAACACCCGGAACGCCCCCATGAGACTCCACTGGGACCCCGCCGGCGGCCGAGCCCGCCGGGTCAACTACTTTGGGGTCTTGGACCAGAGCGTGGCCAACCACCGCCACCACGAACAGACCGGGATCACCCTGCTGGCCGGGGCCTCCGGTCTCCCGGAAGATGCCCTGGATCTCTACGAAACCTCCAAGAGATTCCTCCAGGAGATGGAGGGGACTCCTTACAACGAGGCCTTCTTCCAGGGTCTGATCGAGGAAAACGTGGGTCGCAACTACACGGCTGCCACGGCTGCCACGGTTGCCACGGCTGCCAAGGCTGCCGCCTTCGCCGGTGTCACGACCATTACTGCCGCTTTGGATGTGGTCCAACGCTGGCGTTACCCATTCAACATTAAGGAATGGTCTGGAACCTTTGACTGTGGAGGCCTGAGCCTTCCGGCCAAGACCCGCGCCATGGACGACATCACCCACCCCCCAGGATTCGCCAGCTATGTCGGCCTGTGTGAGTACGCCCGTCACGCGAGCCGCGCTGGCAGCGGTTGGCAGGACGGCGGGAAGATGGCCAAGTTGGTCCTGACCCTGGTCGATCGGCTCTACGATCAGGCCGCCAAGGCTTTCCCGAAATCGGAAGCTCTCCGCGCCGACAACCGTCCTCCCTGGTTCCACAAGCAAACCGGGAAGATCACCTTCTTCCACAACCTGTTCTGGGTTAACCGTCCTCCGGCTGCCCTGGCCTTTGTGCCTCCGGTTGTTGTTGCAAGAGGTTCAGCCGCAGCCCTCCCTTCCTCCCCGGTAGTCTTGGGTCGCTGGACTTCGGTCCCCTTGACATCCTCTATGGGTGGCAACGGCAACGCCGGTCCCGTGGCCCGTGGGATCCAGAGTTCTCTGGGCTCGGCCCGTGGCTCCGGAACCTTCTACGTCTTCCACAATGGACCCGGCTTCACCATCGCCGGCGGTCAGGCCATGCATGCCCTGGCCACGGCCCCGGAAGCCCGTGCCGCACGCCTCTGTGGTGCCGCCGGTACCACAGCCCTCCGAACCATGGCTTCCATGTTGCTGGACCGAAATGAACCGGCCGGAGCCGAAGCCTGGAAGAGCCTGATCGACTTCCTGACCGGACCCGACGTCAAGCCCCGCGGCTGGTCGGCCCCGGCCTTTGCGACCGGACTCCAAGCCAAGATCTCCGACATCGATGGGGTCGCTGCCAAGATCGAGTACATCCACAACACCACCAAGGCCCCGGCCTTGCTCAGCCGCAACCAACGACGGGCTCAGCGCACTACCCAAGGCGAAATCGTCGCGGCCGGTGGCACCGATGGAGTCCAGAGCGCCGCCTTCTCCACGACCTCCGGAGAACCCTTCCGACCCACGGTCTCCAGCCGAGCCAGCGTGGTCTCCGACCTGTCGGACTGCGCCGGACGCATCTGGCGCCTGACTCGTCAGATCCATGGAGCTCGTCTGGCCCGAGACTCTGGCTACAACGCCGACCACATGGCCTATGCCTTCCCGTCTATGAGTGGGATCGCCGTGCCTTTCGGTGGCCTGGTCGACTTCCATTCGATGCAAGCCCAGGGAGACGTCGAGGAAGAATTGTTTGGACTCCTGAACGCCGAAGAAGCCACCATGCGCCAGCATCTGACCTCTGCCGAAACCGCGGGCATCCGAGTCACTCCGTCGTCGCATACCGAGGCTCCCCTCCCGGATTCAGCTCCAATTGGTCAGCGCGTCGCTGTCGACTTGGTGAGATGGACTGGAGACAACGCTCGGTGGTACCGTTCGCCCCTGGTCATGACCTCGGGCCTGCTGCGGAGCCTGAAAAGGGCCCCTGCTGGGGTTGCCGGAGAGCCTCTGGTGCGACCCATGGACCCTCAGGGCCTCATCTCCTACCCGATTCGCGACTTTGGGGACCAAGAGACTCTTCCGGAATTCACCCGGGTCGGCCTGATCCTGAACCGACGCAATGTGGTCCACACCTCGTTTGGTGGCCATCTCCGCCGGCACATGGAACAGTTGGACATCGACGCTAACCGCCCCGAGTCCTCGGTCAGCGATGATCAGTTCGCGACCGGTCGGCGTTCGATCGATTCCGATGATGCCATGGATGATTCCATCTCCAGCATCCTGTACGGCAGCGAGTCTGCGGGTCCCAGCAAACGCGCTCGCCGCGCCGAGGTGCCCTTGGGGGATCCCCTGGGCGGCTGGGGCCAAGCCGCTGCCCCGATCGAAGGGGCCTTGGACAGCGCGGTTTATACTGGAGCTGTGCCGCCTCCAGGAACCGGTGGCCGGGAAGCCATCGAGGCGTTTGCTCAGGCCAACTTTGTGCGCAACTTTAACGAGACCAGCCGCAACAACAACCCCCTGACCCGTATGATGACCCAGGTCTTCCTGATGGCCCCGGCCTCCAAGAAGGAGCACTGGATGGTGCCGCTTCACCAAAACGTGCTCATGCCGGTGAACATCCTGGTGTTCCGCCCGATGCTGGAGCACGACATGGACACGTACATCCTGATGAAGGGTGGACCCGAGACCGGTGCAAACCTGTTCGGCCACTCCCACTTCGCCTTGACCATGGACGGTCAGCGAAAGATGTACCTGGGCCACCTGACCTTCAAGAGCAAGCCCGTGATCTGGAACGCCGACAACATCGCCATCATGGAGAACGTGGCCCTGGCCCGCAACTCCTACCGTGGTGGTGGGGGTATGAGGTTCATGACCTCCAAGAAGGACCTGGAAAACACCAACGCCGTCGCCCGACCCGACCTGATTGCCACCGCCATCGGCATCGCCGAGACCGACATCGGAAACATGGTTTCCCCTGCTGGAAGCCTGGCCTTTGCCGATGCTCCTCACATCCAAACCCGCGCCAAGGACGGTCTCCAATTCTCCTCGGCGGGCCTGATGAACGCCAAGTACGGATTCAACAAGCTGTTTGACGAACAGCGTGGTGACGCCTTCCTGTACTTTGATTCGACCACCGTTTTCCCGGCCATCGCCATGCAAGGACACCAGCAAGACTGGGATCCGCTTCGCAACCGCTTCAGCAAAGTCACCCTCTCGAAGTCTCATCGCAAGCCCAACATGTACGTCCTTCCCCCTCTCTCCCGTCCCTCTCTCTGACATTTTTTCTGTAGGAATTATCCTGGAGCCCTGGAGGTCTACCGTGGAAGGGAAACCTTCTTCCGCAAGGACATCACCAGTGCAGACTACGGCGAAATGCCCGTGTTTTAAACAATGAACTTTATTTTTTCTCTCGCGGGAATTGTCAGGTTCGGTAATACCTCGTCCTCTTGAGTGATCTCACCGGCCAACGACGAGGGCCCCTGCGTTGTCGGTCGAAAAGTCGCTTGGCACTTTCGCACGCGATTAGCGTGCGAAAGTGTCTCGATCGAGACGCGATTAGCGTGCGAAAGTGCCTCGATCGAGACGCGATTAGCGTGCGAAAGTGCCTCGATCGAGACGCGATCGCACGATCCGCACGCTAATCGCGTGCGAACGATCGATAAGCAGAATGTGTGTTTCGTGTTTACATTTTGCGAAAAACAGAACATACGCGCGCGCACACACAACATAAAAATCATGCACCCACAGACGCATCCAAAACGAGTTCTTGACACCAAATCCGTACTCAATGTTCTGGGCAATGCTCTTCGACGTGTCAAGACCCTCGAAGATGAAGTGTCGAGGTTGAATACGGTGCTGGTAGAACGCCAGGGACAACGATTTGTGGATGATCAGATTATACTGGACCGTATCGTGGTTCTCGAGAGTGTAGTGTTCAAATTGATCAGAATGAGGGGGACCCCCCTCAGAATGAGGGGGACCCCCCTGCCAGAAGGCCAGCGACTTGTGACTAAGAATCCGCCTGATGTTCCACTGATCTACAATACCCCGCCGCCCTTCAGCGGCACTACAGAATGGCCTCCGTGCGTCTCTCTCTCTCTCTCTCTCTCTCTGCACACCCCATTCTCACCTAGTTTTATCCTTCCGTCAGTATGTCTGATAAGTTCATCTATGAGGAAATGGCGCGGTACCTGTTCTCTGCCAACCCATGTTGATTCGAACTCTGACCTTCCATCCCCCAGTGCCTTCCTGGGCGAGTCGCAGGCTGGCAGTCAAAAATTGGAGCGTGCCTGCGCTGAGGTAACTGCAAGAGCGCGGCGCACAGCCACGTTCGTCTACACGGTGATGTACCGGGCCACGAAGCAAGCCCCGTGCTCAGAGACCCAGCAAGGAGTGGGTGGAGCTCAACCCGGACAGTATTTCTTCCGGGAGGGCCAAATCATAGTCCTCCGCCTGGTGAACCATGCATCGTATCCCATGCGAATCCGATTGCTCCAAAAAGCAGTTGGGGAGGAGGAGTTTAACGAAATTAAGAGGAAACCAATCGTGCTTCAACCCTGGGACGACCCTCAGCGAGAGAACCGCCGATCTATTGGACTTGGCACGGTCAACGTTCACGTTGACCAGAAGGCGAAAGGAAAGGACAAGAGTGAAGAAATTCTGCGCATGCAGGGGACCCGCATGATTGATGTTGATGATGATGATGAGAAAGCCTGGGAAGAACCTAACCTTGTTGCTACTTTCGACGTTGGCTACCTTGTTTCTTGCAAGAAAAGAGATGAGGAGGTTTATGCCCAGACCAAGCGATTTTTCTCCATCAAATTGAAGCCAACCTAGATCACCATCAATGTAAAAAAGAAGAGATCATGCCTCTCCTGGGTCTTTTTCTGTATATTCTTCTTCTTTCCTCTGAAACAACGTCAGGTAACAACCGCGGAATCCAATGTTGTTTTTTTTTATTCGTCCAACAACACGTGTTCCGGCTCAATCTTTCTCACGCGATTACCGCTCTCGTGCACAGCCGTAAGCTTCTGGTTGCACAGGACGCAGTGGGTGGCTGAGTGCCGCTCTGGGTGGGACGCCATGGAGAGCGGGCCCGGGAGCTTCTTGAATGAACCGCCAAGAGTGATTTTGCATTGGCATTTGAAAAAACATGGTAACAAATCCGTCGGGCGAGCCCGATCTGAAAGTTCTCCGTCGCTGGCCCAGTTTGGAACTGCCGAGCCGTATAGGCGATCCACGACCGGCTGGACTCAGTGACCACCACGATGTCCAAGCGCAGGAGTGCTGGGACCTTTCACTTTAAATCCCGCAAGCAACACCCCCACACCAGTGCGGGGTGGGCGGCTCGGCTCCAGGTCGATTACCAGCCCAATCTGTGTTCGTCGGAACGGAACCCGGTGCTGATGGTCTGGACCAGCCTGGGGCCCCTCCCCCACTATTGGTTCCAAATGAGAGAGATCAAGAGCCGCAGCCAGACCATGGACATGACCATCCCGGACCTGGGTTCTGGGTTCCGATGGAGACGGGACGAGGCGATCCACTTCCAAATATTCGTCGACATCAACAACTCTCAGGGCCAACCGGAGAAAGAGAAATCGGGCTCCGGGACCCTGTTCCTGGCGGACCTGGAGGACCGCAAGCCGGTCCAGGTCAACCTCGTGCTCCAGTCGTATCTGTCGGAAAGCGGTTCCAATCCCCTCAGCAAGGGTAACCTCACGATTCGGGGCCAGCTGAATCCCCAGGCGATCTTCCTGAAGCCCGACCCCCACGACCTGGTCCCAGGAAACGTGGACCACCTGCAATCCTGGATGATCATGCAGGTCCGGCAGGACGAGGTCGCTTTCTCGGCACAGGCCCTGAAGAATGTGAACCTTAGGTTCGAACCGACCTTTGAAGAGACCCGCCTGGTTCACGCCCCCTTTTTCCAAACCTCGGTCGGTGTCCTGCCGGGATGGGCCTACTTTGCTACCCTGGGCACCGACACCGATTCCAAGATCGACCAGGACTTTTACCTGAGGGTGCTCCGGATCGCGGCGGAGAGAAACGACCGGACCCTGGAACAGGTCACCCGTGCCATCGAGCGTCAGGAAGCCAACGCCGGGAGCCAGATCGACCGCGACTACATGGACGCGGTCGAGATTGTGGCCAACAGCTTGGCCCTGATGTCGAACAGCCTGGTCTACATCGGCGACTACGCCTATGTGCCGGACGGCAACGGGAACTTCCGGGAGGCGACCGTGGAGGATTTTGCCGATGGACAAATTAAGCACGCGGGCGATTGCGAGGACGATGCCAAGTTGATCGCCCGCGTCTATCGGGGCCTGCGCGACGGGAAGTTCACCGATCGTCATGTGCTGGCAGCCCAGGCGGTGGCTCGACGTTACAAGGCCTGCGGGTCCCTGGGCAGCGTGACCAGTCGAAACCTAGCCGAGGCAGGGGGAGGGGGGAAGCCTCAGATCGGCGACCGACGTGATCGCAACATGAAGGTGGGGGCTCACATGTGGATCACCTTGATCCCCAGGGAGTTCTACCGAACCCTGTTGGCCCGGACCAGCCCCAGCGGAGGGATCGCGGAGCTTCGGGACCTTCGGCCCTGGGAGTCCTCCATGGAGGTCATGGTCTGCGAGGGCACGGGCCCCCTGAGGCCGGTTCTCAAGGCCGAGGAAGCTCGGTTCCAGAGCCGAAGCGACAAGATGGCCGCGGTGCTACGAGAAGTCAAACTGCGGGTGGCCCTGAAGCGTCTGGTGGCACCCGGAGGCTCGCCGGCCTTCCATGGGGCGATGACCCTTCGCCGCCAGGAGAACCTCAAGGGAAGCCCGGACGAGCGTCTGACATCGTTCTACCGGGTCATCACAGCCCTGTTCCCAATCCCGGACCTGGAAGAGGATCGGCGTGTCTTTGGGGGAACCGAGGTGACTCCGGAGTCGACCGGTCGCCATCTCTACGGGACCCGAGTCCTGACCCCGGTGCAGCTCGGCGGTCGCCACGGCGGAGACCGTATGACCTGGGGCATCAACCTGACCGATCTGGTCTACAAACGGCACTTCATCGGAGCCCTTCGCACGGTCCGGCCACGAGACCGGGAGTTCAAGGTCATGCGGGCCATGGCCAGGCACCTTCCGCCTTACGCTCCGATTCGCTACGATCCGGCGCCCCCCAGGGAGAGCGGCATGGTCCAGGTCTGGAATCGGGGCCTGAGGGATGCTAGAATCGCCACCGCCGACGGTCGATGGCAGGCCGAGGGATCAACCCTGGCCACCATCTTCTGGCGCATGGAGGATCTCCAGATGGAACAAGGCCAGGAGGTCGTGGAAGAACTTTCCCGGAACCAGTGGATCGTGGCCGCCGATTTTGTGCACGAGCCTCTGGTCCAAGGCATGTCGATGGTGCGACTCCAGGTCCGGATTCGCACCGACGACGTCCGAGGAGTTCGACCGGAGCTGTTGCAAAAGATCCTTGATTGAGCGGTTTTCCCTTTGTTTAATGCAGATATATTCGATCCTTTCCCCCCCTTGTCGTCACACATCGCCGCCACCATGAAGAAGACAACCAAGTTTGCCGTGGCCACACCACACCCTTCCCTGTTGTCTCGAGAAGCGCAATGGAAGGCTGGTTGTCCCCATCTTCCGTTATCAGAGTACCTCTGGATGATAGGGGAGAACGTTGAGGTAGTTGACCTGAAGCCGTCCCAGGAAACCGATCGCCTCCGGGTCGCCCTCCTGAATGTAGGCCAGGACGGCGACGACGAACCCAGAATCCTGGAGTGGATCCGGGACGCGATCTATGACATCGCCCAGGCCATGGGCGCCGTGACTTGGAACGTCCTGATCCAGATGGGGGGGCTTCCGGTCGACGTGGATGACCTGATTCGGCAGGTCCAGAAGTTGCCGACCCTGGTCGGCGATGCCCTGGCCGATGCGATCTGTTCGATCTACGCGGCCATGGTCAACTTCTACCGCTACGTCGGGAACCTGGTCGTGGGAAACGAGAGCCTGATGCGCACGGTGGAAATCGTACGACGCCAATTCGAGCGCTGCAAAGATATCATCCAAAGCATCCCGTCCCTGGCTCTGAGTCTCCTGGCAAAGGCGGTGGGTCTGATCTTGACCCCGGCCCGAATCCTGAGCACCCTGATCGGAACCGCGGCCACGAATGTTTCCCATCTGCTGGCCAAGACCACCGACCGGATCTGGGACCAGGCCTCCAAGAACGAGGTGGTCCTGGTGGCTGCGGAACGTCTGATCCAGGTCGGATTCATGGCGATCGCATCCAGCTCGATCATCAGTGACAATGCCCTGACTCCGATCATGGAAACCTACGACAAGTTTCTGATGAGAGTCGCGACCGAGCTGTCCGTCCATCTGAGAAATGCGGCTCAAGGCATCAAGGCCATGGTGGAAACCACCGGGGTCGCCGACCTGGTCCGCACCGTGGCCGAATCGATCCAGACCGGTCCGCTCTGGAACAGCGTGTTTGCGACAATCGAGTGGTTCCGGACCACCAACCTTTGGACGGTCCTGGCCTCCGCGGTGCAGTGGATGATGAGCGCCGCCAGCTTCGTCCAGTCCAAGCTCAGCGAGTTTGTGCTCTACCTGTCGACCGCCTTCGGTCACTGGGCCATGAAGATCGCGAACTACCTTCTGCCCTGGGACTCTGGTTACTATCCGGCGGTGCCGGTGCACGTCATCTACTGGCTGGAGAAGAACCTGATCACGGGCCCCGCCGGGAAGGGGGTCTGGAACGAGGACCTTCGTGGGAAACTGCGTGAATCCGGGGCCCGCCTCCGAGAACTGATCGAGGAGACCGCCGACCGTCGGCTTGAGAAACTTCGAAAGATCCGAGGCTGGCATAACATGTTGGACAGTCTGGAGTACGCCCTGAGGTTCTCGCTGCCAGTCTCCCGAGGACTGGTCCGGGGCACCTGGACCAGCGTGACTCAGGAAGATCTGGCACGTCTGGAAGAGATCTCCGGCTACAAGATCCGGGGAGAGGATCCGGCCACGGCTGAGGCCAGGAACTACCTTCGCCTGTTCCACGAAATCACCACAGAGCCCGACGACTACCCGGAGGAGGAGGAGGAGGAGGAGGAGGAGGAGGAAGCCCCGCTCCGTGTTGGCAACGGCCCCACACTAAGAAAACGCGCCGGTAGAAGCGTGCAACGGCTTGCCGCAGAGAAGGCGGTGCTGAAGCGGCAAGCCGAAGAGAGGACGAAGAGGAAGGAGCTGCGGCAAGCCGCAGAGAGGGAGGTGCTGGAGCAGCAAGCCGAAGAGAAGAGGAAGGAGGAGGTGCTGAAGCAAGCCGAAGAGAGGAAGAAGGAGGTGCTGAAACAAGCCGAAGAGGAGGAGGAGAATGTGCTGGTCACGGTTGCCGGCCAGGGAGCCTCCGACGCTGGACCTGGCTTCTTCGTGTCAAGATCGCGGATCAGCGAGTCGGTGGGCCGTTATCTGGCGATGGGAGGACGACTCACTTCCGAAACCTTCGCGAACCAGGTCCAGGCGGCCACGGTCCGCTTCGAGGCCATAGCCGAACGCGAAGATAATCGCAAGCGGAAGATGTTGACCGATCCAATCTTTAGGGAGCATCAACGCGAGAAAGCCTCCTGGGGTGCGAAGATGGGGTTCCTGATCCTAGGTGCCTATTCCTTAACTTTCATATGGAGCGCCTACTTCGCGGAAAGGGGGCGTCAGGAGGCAACCCAAGTCCGAATCGCAGACTGGTACCGAAGGCAAACCGAGATGGAAGAAGGCTGGTGGGCCACGCTCACGAAGAGGCGAACCAAAGACGCACGGGGTGAAGGCGAAGCCCTCAGCGTTGATTTGTTCAGCCGAGTCAGGGAAGACACGGGAGGTCCGTCCACAGAACCCCAGCGCCGCTTCTTCGGATTGGTCCCGGACCAAGCCCTGGCCCCCGCCGATGTGAATCTGTGGGCCTCGGTGAAGGCGGTGAATTACTTTACCACGATGGAAGGCATCAGTCTGAAGGATATGCGGAACTTGGGAGTGGTCAAATTGTACGAACGCCTGACCGGCGAGGTGGTCACCGACGAGAATCGGGCGGAGAGCAGGAATAACATCCGCACTGTGGTCCTGCATGGAGCCAAGAGTCTCCAGGAAGCCCTGGCCCATCCGAAATCCATGAATTGGTTGGAAGCCTTTGACAACTACACGATTCGGACCGCCATGGTTTGGCTGACTGGGGGAGGCTCGGAGCTCGCAATCTGGACGAACCAAGTCGTGGGCTATATGATCGCGACGGCGAGTCAGCTGATGCCCTTGGTCTGGCTCTACAGCATCGGGCACTTGATCGGCTCCATGGTCTATGCGGCCTTTGTAGAGAAACCGGAAGACATCAGAGAAGAAATCATGGCCAATACCATCAAGTTGCTCTTCAAGGATTTCTTTGGTTGGGCCATGGGCGTGGGCATGTTCATCCAAGCCGGGGCACAGGTCTCAGCCGGGTCCTTCGCCGCGGCCACCCTGGCCGCTGGGGCTAGTGTGATGGCTCTTGGAAGTGCTTCTGGGGGGGTCAGTATGTTGTCCAAGATCGCGTTGATTTTATAGACCCGCTTTGTCGGTGTGAGATGTAAAATAAAAACTTTTCAAGCTACTTTACAGAGATGATCATGGAGGACGGCGGCCCTTTGTTACCGAGCGATGGCAACAGCCTGCGCACCTTGACACAACGAGCCCGGCAGGAGCGGAGAGATAGAGTAGCGACTGCCCTGCCGGGATTATATGGCGAGGAGCCAGAGGAGGAGGAACGCCAGCCGGTGGTGTCCGAACCATCTCGACCGCTCCGACGCCGGCTTTCCCCGACCGACGTGGAGTACGGACACGTCTGGGTCGATAATCCGATGGTTCGACTCAGACGATGGATCGGGAGCTTCCGGCCCCAGGTGGGAAAGTTCGCCCTGGTCTTTGCGATCCTGATGCTGGTCGCGGGGGGCGCGGCCGGGGCACGCACCCTCTACCGACGCTTCTACGGCTTGGATGCCTATGGCTTGGAGGATCCGAGTAGGGTCTACCGCGACCGACAGGGGCGCCTGATCGTGGATCCCTGGCACCCGCGGATCCTGGATCCTTCCGACGAGGCCATGACCTGGATCGTGCGGGAGGCGCGGTTTTGGAGACTGCGAGCCAGCCAGATTCGCCGGGGTTGGGCCCGGGTTCTGCTTCACGGGGCCAGCCGAAGTCGGAACGTCTCCTTGTGCCAGCTGGAGGACACCCTAAGGGCCAGCGGGCACCGGTGCACCTGTGCTGCACACGCCGGGGTCCCTGTGCATGCCCTCTATGACCGGGACATGGACGTCTTCATGGTGGAACCGAAATTTGGAAAAGAATCGAGTGAGATGCGGAAATTCCTGGTCAAGGACCTACTGAGCGGCGAGGACCGCCAGCTGAGGGTGCCGGGACAACTCTGGGTCGACTACGTGGAGGCCTCCGGAACCAAGCACCTGATTCCTGCCACCGGATCGTCCGTGGCCTGTGTGGTTCAGTGTTCCGAGATCGCGATCCGAGGACCCGTGGTCGACCCGGAGGGCGCAATCCTGCGCGATCGATCTTGGTTCGATCGGGACCGATGACCGTCGCGCGGGCGCGACGAAAAAAGTCCCTGTAATTTTGTATCGTGGATAAATATCACCCTTTCTCCCGTCAACAACAGAGAGACTATGAATGACGATAAACAGGATGTGGCCGCCCTCGAGCGCGTCGCAGAGATGATGGTCAAAGACCGGCCACGCTTTCTGGAGGCCATGCGACACGTGCGCTGTCCGCAGTCTGGAAAGGCTCCCAAACCCCCCACCCTCGGTGAACTCGACGCCTACGTCCGGGGCAGCGAGATTGCTCGAGACCAGTACCAGAAAAGGATCGAAACACTCGAAGAACTCCACGGAGCGATCCTGGCCAAAAAAAAAAAATTGGGCCAGGACTTGGAGTCCTTCGAGTCGGAAGGCGAGCGCCGGAAACGTCCGATCCAAGAAGCCTTGGACGAAAGCGACGTCTTGTCTCGGGAAGCAACCAAGGCCGAACGCAAGGCGATTAGACTCATTGACGAAGATGCGGCGATGCGGAAGAAGGTCCACCAGGACGAAATCCTCAGCATCGCCATCAAATCCTCGAATTCCACCGAAGAGAACCGGAAGAAACTCAAGGTGCTGGAACAGAAACAAGACATGGACGTCCGAAACGCGGCCGCCGAAATCAAGATGTTGGAGTCCGAAGACGCCAAGAAAAAGGACTTGCTCAGGGAAACTCGCGCCGCCTTGGTTCTCAAGCAGAAGGAGATCGAAGAACGCAAGAACAACCGGCATTTCGAGAATCTCAAAACCCAATTCTGGGACATGGGTTTCCGCATTCCCGAGACCGAACCGGACCGGGGTCAGGTGGAGGACGAACACGATATTCAGAACGACCGGGGCTCCTTCCTGAATAAGAAAGACATGCGTGGATTTGCCCACCGCATGCGTAATGGCGTCCTGTCTGCCTCCGCCCCGCCGAGAGCTGGAAAACGACTTCCTCCTGGCTACGTTCATGTCACCTACGACGACGACTCCTTGTCCTCCGAGGGGGACGGCTGTGATGATGAACCCATGGAAGAAGATGTCCCCCCAAGAGGTAAGAGCCCTTGGCCGACCACGCCCGTGCTCCCGGTGGTGCCCACCCCGGAACAGATTTCCCAGGGAGGTAAAAAGCCTCAGAAGACTTCGCCGCCGCCGCCCGTGGAGGACCCGTTCGGTGCCGAAATCACCCGTCTGGTCAACGCATCGGTTCCCGGCGGTGACGTGATGAGCAACACCGGTCAGCTGAAGCGGTCGGTCAAGGACCCCCCTCCGGAAGCGCCTCCACCACGAAAGAAGGCCAAGTGCTCCGAAAAGCCCCGAGCCCCTCGCCCCAGTACGATCTGGCCGGAAGACCCAAACGCCATGGAGTACCGATCCGGCCTGGATGGACCCCACTGCATGCCCTACGAGTCCGGCATGGTCGGCGAACCGGTGGTCTGCAAATGGTGTGGCAAGAGCTTGGAGACCAGTAAGGACTGCCCCTGTCGCTGTTTCCTGGGTCACACACGCTGCGAGTGTATGAGTGACCGGCATGCCAACGGGTTCTTTACCAACTATGCGATTGCTCAGGCCTACTGCAAGGTCGATGGGACCGGTCTGATCGACAAGACCAACACGAACCTGTCGGAGTGGCGCAAGTTGGTCCGTGACACTGTTTCCCGAGGTCAGCCGGGTATCCAGACGGAAAAGGGACACGGCCAGATCGTCCTGGAGTCCCTCTTCCGTCGATCCAAAGTCAAGAAACGCATCACCCACTGTGGCATGTGTAACGTGGAACTGATGCGAACCAAGAGCAAGAATAACCGGGGCCACGCCATGTGCAACTCCTGCCGGGTCTACCCAGGGTTCACCGAGATCGGCCTGTGGATGCGAGCCAAGGTCGGAACGGGCACCGTAATCCAGCGCTCCGAGTGGGTGCGTTGGGTCATCGAGAAGATGGAGAAAATGGACGGGGATAGCGAGGAGAGTGTCCCCTGGAACCAGATGCGAAAGGCCCGGTTCGATCTCTACCCCAAGAGGGACTACGAGGCTCTCAACAAAAGACTGGCAGGGATCCATCCGAGCCAAGTCTGGCGAATTTGGTCCTGGGCTCGCATCGGAGAAGCCAAGCTGAGGGGGTTAGGCCTCTCGGAAGACACGGTCAAGAAGGCTCTCGATGAACGCAGGCGGCACAAGCCCCCCAAGGAATGATTCGTTTAATAAATTGGTTGTTTTTTTTTGCTTTATTCCCATCTTAAGGCGTCGGCACTCCCTGAATTTCCCAGAACGCGCTTCATGGATGGAGAGACATCCACGGGGGATGAGGTCACCTTCGTATGGAGAATCTCGAGCCCATTCTTTCTTTACTTCTGGGTCCTCGGGATCTTTATGGTATGGCTGGTCATATGGAGCCTGCTGATCATACGTCGGGTCGCCGTCAGCCTATGGGCGATCCGGCTACTGCCGCTGTTCTTCATAGCCTTCTACGTCATATTCCTGCCCTTCCAGCCCAACCAACAGACCGTGGTCAATATCATCGAGGTAGTCCTCGATTGCATCGACTCGATCTGGAACCAAGGCGTGCGCCTCTTTTTCAACGACATCATCCTATGCTTCAACCCAGGCTGCACCCTATACAACTTCTTCGCGCTGCTGGGAGCAGCCCTGATCAACCTTGTGGTCGACCCGATCAGGGACTTGCTCAGCAAACGCTTCTTTTTCGAAGGGCCGGACCCACCACCGTCCGGAGAGTTCGCCTTTGATTTCTTCGAGGAGGCCTGCGAGGTCATCGACCTGATCTTTGAATTCGTGTTGGACACGGTCCAGTTCTTCGTCGACGCGATCTTCCAGTTCATCTACTTTTTCTACGATCAGCTGATCGTGGAGCAGAACTTCAACGTGGAGGATCTGTTTTTTCAGTTCCTGAACTACCTGTTCCGCTGCATCCTGGACATCCCATGCATGAAATTCGACAGCGCCGAGGCATTCGGGGTCTCCCTGGTCAACTGCGTCTGCCAATTCTCCCCTCCGTTCGACGACCCTCCCTGCGACGGGGAAATCGAGGACGCCGACGACATTCCGGCGGGCCTGTTGTGCTGCATCGGTCTCGGGTGCATGCTGAACGACGACGGAAGCTTCCCCAGCATCCCGGACGAGCTGACCGAGAACTTCTTTGGAAACTGCGTCGACTTTGATTTGCCGGACATCACCACCAACGGCGGCATCTCGATCGGAGGCGTTTCCATCGGGGGCTTCCGGAGTGTGGAGAAAGCCTCCTCCCCACGACCGAGAAATGAGTGGATCGGGAAGGAGGACGGCCAGGAGGGTGGATTCGGTCGTGGGGGCAAACGACCGCGCATGGGCACCCTCAACAAGCGGGCGGCGGTTCCGGACCGGCTCAAAAAGACCTCGGAAGCCGCTCGCCGGACCTTGCGAAAAGTCAAGAAGGAGATCGTGGAACCTCTGTCGATCACGCAACGTCTCAGCCACGGAATCTCGAAGACTCTGTACGGTGCCAACGAAACCCAGGCGAAGGCCGAAGGTCAGAAGGCCATCCAGGGGCTCTTCGATGCTTTCGGTGAGGTGTTTGACCAGGTGGCGTGGGACAGCGAGCTCTTCGACTTCCGCACGCCTTCTTACAGCGAGATATACCGAACCCTCTACCTGGCAAAGACCTCGGACCACATGGCGACCCTCTGGAACTCCTTCACGGGTCACATGCGGTCCGAGCTCGCGAAGCATCCCCGCCGCGAGCTTTTCGTCCGCTTCCAGACCATCACTTCCCTGGTGACCTGGCGCATCCTGGCCCCGGACAAGTTGGATCAGCGGGCGGAAAAGCTGCGTTCCAAGGGCGCTGACTATGGCCTTGCGGTGCATCATGCACTCGAGACGCTGCGGAAGGTCGATCCCAACTTTGACAACATGACCCAGATCCTGTTGAAACGCAACTGGGACCGGGGCAGCGTGCTGCGCTACCACAAACAGCATCCCAGGCATCGATCCCACGGCCAACACCACCAGACCATCGTGGACTCCCATGATGTCCTCAACTTGCTGGGATTGCAGGCGGGCGCGACGTTCAACCGTACCAAGATGCCCCTGAGAATCGTCAGCCGGGGTGCTTTCCTGGAGTTTCACACCGTGGCCCCGAACACCATGGGAGAACACCTGTACGGCGCGACACGATCCGGAATCACCCTGGCATCACGGGTGCCGTGGGCTGCGATCCTGATTCCAATCCTGAAGAACTGGCAACTCTTCTTCGCCGCGATCGTGCCCTTCGTGACCTCGGATTACGGGATCCTAGTGATCAACAGCTACATCCAATTCTTCCTCGACATCTTCGGCGACATCTACCAGGAACCCCTGGACATCGACCTGGGCGACCTGCTGGATATCGCCTTGGAATTCCTCGACATCACCCTGAACAACCTGTTCATAGGTCTGAACAAGCTGACGCGGCTGTTCCTCTGCTGGATATGGGCTTTCTTTTTGTCGGGCCTGATGCGCCTGATCCCTGGCGTTGGCCTGGTCTTCAGCATGGTCTTTCAGAGCTCCAGCTTCTTCTTCAGCTACTGCCCGCCCCAGCCGATCCTGGTGGACAACCAGCCGGAACAGAACCCGATCGAGTACCTGCTGGACATGCTGGACTGCTTCGGACGGCCCGATGTCACCCAGTGCGAGGAGGACGACGACGACTGTTGCGTGAAGGTGGAACTGAGTCCCCCGTTGATGTGCACCACCAAGGCCGACTGTCCGGGACAGCCCCCCTGCCGGTGCCGGGACAGCGCCCAGTACCCCTCGATCTTCTGGTCCTTCGTCGACGACGAACCCTGCCCAGCCGACTCCGGCTTCTGCATGTGCTGGCCGCTCCTGCCCTGTGGGATGCAGGGGGACACCGAGTTCTTCCCGCCCTTCCGGTTCCCGCCCTTCGACCTCAGCTCGCCCTTCAGCAAGAACTGCGTCGACGACTTTGGCTACAAGGTCGCGGGGATCATCATCTACCCCTGGCCCCCGAGCCTGGGCGATCTCCTTTCCACCTTCAAGGATCTGTTCGATGCGACCTACAACAACTTCCTGCTCGGGCTCAAGTACGTGACCCGGCAGATCTCCGCCGGGAACCTACTGAGCGTCAGCACCTGGCGCTTCGTCATCTGGATAGGCGTTCTCGTGTTCATCGCGGGCAACTACCTGACCGGGATCGTGATCGTCGGGATCCTCACCTTTATTGCCTTTGGACTGCCGGTCATCAGCGAGCTCATCATCGAGGAGACCCTGCCGTTCCTGGAAAGTCTGGGGTCTCTTGGCGACAAGATCCTCGACTTCATCCGGTTCCCAAACTTCAGCGATGCCGAACTTCTGGGCCACCCGGTCTCTGGGGAGAACGTCTGCTGGATCATGAACCTGCCGACCCTGATCGGAGCCGCAGGAATTCTCTATTTCTTTTTCCTCGTCCTCTACCACTTCATCGTGGTCGGGGCCCTGTTCGGCATCTTCTATTTCATCGTGGAGACCATCGCGATCCCCTTCCGGGTTTTCTTTGCCTGTGTCTGGTACAACAACCGGATCGAGGCCGTGGAAAGCATGAAGCAAAGCATCCTGACCCAGGGAGTCGCCATGCAACGGGCCACACGAGAACTGCGTGGCCTCCCTCCAAAGCAGGAGGGGAGACTCTTACGTATGAAAGCTTCCTAATAAAAAAAAACCACGGTCTTCCTGTGAGCCGGACGCGTCCAAGAAAAAGTCTGACAAAAAATCCCACTGGGGGGCCCGATTTTTTTCCAACACAGACACACACACACATGACGGACTATCTGAATGTGAACAAAATCACATCGACCAACATGGCGGATCTCTTGGTCCCGCAGGAACCGTGGCCGCAAACCGACGACGACTGGTTACTGAAAAGAGAGTGGTCGGAAAAGATCATGCTCGGTTGGACCGCGGCCACCATGGATCGGTACCTGCGAGCCCTCCAGGGACAAAACGGTTCGATTCCAAAGGCTCGGAAACGGAAAATCTTGTATATCCGGAGAAGACTGCGCAACAAGGAATCTGCCAGGATGTCACGGAAACGCAAGGCGGCCGAGCTCGCAGGGTACAAGAAGGAAATCCAGCGTCAAAAAACTAAAATCGACAAGATGACCAAGGAAATGGAACATCTTGAGGACTGTGTCGACCTGATGAAGCTGGGGAACGTCTGTTTACACTGCCGGATCGTCCTAGAGTCTTCCGATCTGATGTGCCAGGAGCTGTTGATTTCGTGGTAAGGAAATCTAAGATGTACTTTCACCCGGCGGCCCTCCCTCTTTCTTAATAAAACACGCGCGCGCGCAATGGAAAGTTTATCCCTCAAATTCCGCAACGAGTTTTTCCAACACCTTCATGGCCGTACCGAGACTGTGGTGCGAGAGATCGTCTCTCCTCACGGCCTGGCGATCAGCACGACCCTATTTGTACTCATCTCCATCATCACTTTGAGGGTCACGACCGATATTTTGCTCTTGGTTGTCCAGGCGATCAACCATGTAAGGATCGGGATTTCCTCCATTCTCGTGCTGACCTGTGTGGGAGTCGTCATGTGGGTCGTGCTCGTGCTGGTCAACCGGGAAGAAGCCGCCAAGACCGTCAAAGTAGTAACCGTAGAAAAGTCAGAATGATTTTATTGTGTAATAAATTTCCGGTCCCTCCCGGGGAGACCATCAAGAAATGACATGGCTCCTGCTGCTGCTGCTGCTCATGCTGGTGACTTTTTCTTGCGCCGCTGTGATTCCGAGTCGTATGGAAGGGCGCTTCCTGCCCGACGACATCCATGTGGTCCGACTGATCGTGGGTTCCACCGGTAACATCAAGCGATTTGCCCTGGATTTTTCCAGCCGCTATGTGCGCATCCGAAAACCCCTTCCGAGCTCGACCCACTCCCACACCGCTGGAGGCACCGATGTGATCCACGTGGGATATCGGCGTCTGCGACTCCCGATGCGACTCGACCCGGAGGCCCCCGCCCGGCTGGGATGCCCGACCTGCGATGGGACCCTGGGCGTCGGTGCCGGGAGTCCCCTCTGGCTTTTCTATGGCTCTGCGACCTTCACGGCCGGTTCGGTTCTGCTGGGAACTGCCCCACCACCGATCCGAGACACCGCAGGGACCTATGCGCCCTGCTTGGGGCCCCACCCGAGTTTGTGCCTGACACGGGCCGAGGTCTATGGTCATCGGTACATCGTGGACCTGGGGTTCCAGACCCCGGAAACCTTGGTTCCCATGGAGGTCTACGAGAGATTCACCGGCCTCCGGAACGTGGGACAAGATCCTCCCCACCGCTGGGAACCCCTGCGACTTCACTTCGAGGGCGATCCAGGCACCGAAGTCTCGATCTCCAGTCACAACCTGGTGGCCACCGAAAGGCATGGCATGCGGCGCCTGATGCTGGGCCTGTCTCCGCGGAACGACACGATCTACCTGGGTCGCACCGCCTTTTGGAGCCTGATGATCCACCGAGATTTCCTGGGCGGCAAGGTCAAGGTGATCCAGTGGGAAGCCCGTAAACACCGCTCCGCCTCGTCCCTCCTGCTGGTCGTGATTCTGAGCTTCATCTTCATGCACTGGAAGTTGACCAGGGATGGGATGCTTCCGAGTCCGAGTGGGATCCCACGGCTGCACCTCTACCCGGATCGCTTGGTCCTGGAACTGATCGGCGGCGGTCTGATCGTCATGGCCTATTACCTGCCCCAGATACGGGACGCGGTCCGGATCAACCCCACGTTCGATGGATTCATATTCTTTGCGATTCTGACCATGTTCACCTGGGAGGCCCTGGCCCTCGCCATCTACTGGTGGGACGCTAGCGTGATGGTGGGGGACATCTTTGTCCGGAAACCCAAGACCGAGAAAACGTCCGAACCGCCGGCGGTGGAGGGGGAGATCCCGGCCAGCCACAACCCCAACCTGAGGCACCGCCCGGTCGTCTCCCCGTTCACCAAGACCGGAGCAACCTGGCGGGACCTGGGTCCACGAGTGCGTCGGATTGGACGGCACCTGGCCCCGATCGGCCTCTCCCATTTCCCGGTGCGGTCTCGGATCGCCCTGGTCCGACAGATCAGCCACGAGCTGGCCCTGCTTTTCGCGATCCTGATCCTGACCACTGAGGCACGGACCGACAGTTTCGCGGTTGCCCTGAGCGCGATCTTCTCGCTCGTCCTGACCTTCTTTCTGATCTATCACCTGATTGTGACGGTGTACCACCTCTGGGGCTACGACCGGATCGGGATCTGGGTCCTGTTCACCGGGACCATCGCGGTGCTGTCCCTGGTCACCGTGATTCTCACCTATTCCGAAATTGTCCGGCCTTACTTTGAGAGGCGCCTGTTCACCGCGATCTGGCTGATCAACATCTTCGTGGTCCTGGTCTACATGGCGACGGTGCTCGGAGCCGCTTCTGTTGCGGACCGACAAATACGCAAGGACCGGGCGTTCTTTCACAGTCTCGCGGTGGAACCCCTGATTCCTGACCCCCAAACCGAACCCTACACATCCTAAATGGCTCGATACTCGGAGTCCATGTTTGTCCTCATGGTGGGCTCTTTCATGCTGTTCGCTGCTTTCTCGGAGGTGGCCTATTTCACGCCCAAAACCGTGGACAGGATCACCAATGACATCCTGGCCAGGGTCCGGGAAGAGTGTCTCCGGACCCTGGACAAGATCACCGATGACATCCTGGCCAAGGTCCGGGAAGAGCGTCTCCGGGATCACCAGGCGCTCGACGAGCTGGATGCCTTTGTTCACCGGTCGGTCGAGAGCTATGAACCCGATATCCTAGATCTGAGGGACAAGCTCGAGCCGATGGTACTGGAAATGTCCGAACGCGTGGAGCAGATGAAGGCGAAAAAAAATAAAACAAAAATTGTGTAAGTCTTGCAGTTCGCCCGCATGGGCTTTTTTCTTCTCCGTTTTCTTAACTGAGGAAACCCCGGTCCGGCACCCACACACAATGGCAACGCGGCGCGAGGTCTTGGTCCAGGAAATACAGGCCGATCTCGCGGAAACTCAGCAGACCGCGACACGGATCATCCACACCCTGCTGACGGAGCGCGGGCCCAGTATTGAGCGGGTCTCCAGCCGGGCTTCGGAACTACGAAGCAACGCTCGTGACTTTCGTTATAACCTGGGTTGCATGTCGGCGGTTAGCATGTGGTTGGAAGACCTGGACGCTTACCTGTGGACCCTGGAATCCCGTTTGAAGGCATTCATCGAACCTAATGTCGTTTAACCGTGACATCCGATATAGACCTGCGAGGGAGCCCAGACCGCCAAGAAGGACCATGAGCTTTGCGCCAGCCAAGAAAATCGAGCAAGCTGTCCCCAAACCCGGCACCGCCTTTTCTCCCCTGGTCTTCGTTCCGATCGGTGTGACCTACCTGGTGGTCCTGGCCGCGACCTTCCTTTACCTTCAAGACTGGATCCATCCATGTTTGCCGGCGTTTGTGATCCTGGGAATCGTGACCGCGTTGGCCTGGTTTCACATGCTGGTGGGAGACAAAAATCAAGGCCCCGACCTGCTCCCGGCCGTCAAACTGATCACGGGCTGGCTGGCATACGGCCTGTTCTTTCGGGGACGTGCCGGGGTTTTCCCAGAGATTCTGACGGTCCTTTCCGGAACCCTGGCGATCCTCTTGGTCGCCGTCAGCTACACACCGATGTTCTACCGCAAGCAGTATGTCAGCAAGATGATGTCCCAGATCTATCTGCTCCTGGTTCTTTTCGTGCCGACCGACGACATCAACGTGGCGCCGGACATGGCCACCCTCCTGGTTTTCATCAAGGTCACGATCTTCTACCTGGTGCATGTCCTGAGCGATTTTGAAACCAGGCTAGCACCCTCCGACCGGGGCGACTACTATCGATCTCGGGAACGACGAGTCTTTCAATCCCTGTGGGTCCTGTTCACCTGGGGACAGACGTTCACCTTGTTCTTTGGAGTCCTTCAGGTCCTGGTCCTGGTCGGCCTGATGGTCGTGTCGAGCATGGCCGACACAAAGTCGATCCTTCCGGTGACACAAAGCGACATCGAGGAGGAGGAGGAGGACGAGGATGCAGAAAGTTCGGAGGACGAGGAGGAGGAGGAGGACGAGGAGCCTCCAGCACCAACACGTCGCCGATCGCCCTCTCCCCGACGGGGGAGAGGAGTCTACCGAGGCAGAGGTCGGAGGGTCCGCAGGGCGATGCCCCGTGGCCGGTCAAACGGTAGCATGGTACGCCGGGGTGCGCCCCCACCAAGAGGCCGTCGGAGGATGAGGGGTCGGGGACGCCGGAGGCCTCCAGGAGATTCAGGATAGTTGTTTTAGGGTTGTATATGCATGACAACAATAGACCTTTCCCTTAACAGCAGCACCATGGACGTTGTGAGACTCATGCGTCACCCTCGAAACCAAAATGTGGGTTACTCGTCCGATGACCGTTGTTACATCATCAATGTTGTGGGCAAGGCCCGGCGCGTCCGGGGCATCCACCGATTGCTCTCTACCCACCTATGGCCGGAATATGACTATAAGAAGACGGCGGCTGCGGCTCGGCCTCTCAAACGCCAGCGCAAGAGTGCCGTGGGAAAACCCTGGAACCAACGCAACCGATACATGGGTCGGAGAATGCTCCAGGGCCAGGCCCGGGGCACGGCGGTCCATCAGCAACTCTGCGACTACGCGCGGTATTACCAGGTCGACCCGAAGAAGTTCACCAAGAAACATCCCATGGTCCATCCCTACACCACCAAGGTGCTGATGGCACTTCGCCGGTGGGGCCTGACCCTCTGGTACGGGGAATGGGAGATCTACGACGACCACATCGGCTATGCCACGGCGGTCGACATGCTGTGCACCGACCGGAAGGGTTCGGTGGTCCTGGTCGAGGTCAAGACCGGGTACAACGGGATCTTTGAGCTGGGACACAAGCCGATGGCCGGACCCATGGGCAAGCTCATGAGCGACTCGCCGGCCAACCAAGCCATGTTACAGGCTCTGGTCATGGAGCAGACCGTTCGGAAGCGCTATGGATCTCTGTCGGTCCAGGCGGTGGTGATCCACGTCTCCGACGAGGGGGTCAGCCTCCACTCGCCTCGGCAGAAGCTGGACCACTGCGCCGGGGGCCTTTACGAATGGTTGGCCAGCCAGGAGAAAATCCGGAAGAGTCAACCACGCCGACGAAAGGTATATCAACGGACTATTTACTCCGACACGACAAGGAAGGGGTCAAGGAAGCTATGAAAAAGTTGTTGTGCCTGCTGATCGCGGTCGCCACGGTGGCGACCGCAGGGACGCTTCCTCTGTGTCCGGCCGACATATTTTGTACAGACTGTAAAGCAGGCAACAGCGGGAAGTGGACCTGGGACCAAGACGACGACGAGTGTGTCAAGGACTGTTTCGACGTGTGTGATGGCAACGCCACGATCGACGCGTGTGGCGTGTGCGGGGGCGACGGATCAAGCTGCGACGGCGGAGGATGTGACAAAGAGTGCCAGACGGTGTTGATTGCCGTGGGAAGTGTGCTGCTGCTGGGCCTTCTGGTGACTCTGCTGTTGTGGTTCATCCTGGCAAGCCCCGGAACCACGATCCTGGTGCCTGCGCCGTCAACCCGGAAAGTCCAGCCCCAGACTACCCCATCACCGACGCCTTCAGGACAACAGGTGCGCTGGATGGCGCACGTGCGCCATCGAAATCGAAGATATTGATTTCTGCAGCCGGTTTAATAAACCAACAAACTTTTTTTCGTTATCAAATGGACCCTACGTCGGAATTGTTTTCGGCCGAGGCCACCATGGCCGAGCTGTTTGGCTCGGACGAGGAAGAAGCTCAGGATGTCAAGGTGAAGCCGGAGACGAAAAAGATCCCTCCTCCCAAGAGGCGACCCATGAAGTCGCACCATGTCCGTAGTTCGGTCAAATCCCTCTTGAACCGGATGCGGCGCAGGAGGAAAGTGGTCCGCAAGAGGTTGATCACATTCTCGGACCAGGTGGACACGCGTTGGTTGGCCAACAATCGGCTGAAGCAGCAGGTTCGGCCCGTGGTCGCGAGCTATACCCAGGCCATGAAAATCCTGGAAGGAAAGCGAGAGGTCGACCGAGCGGCCCTGATCAAGGCCATGGCCGGCATGATGCATGTCACGGTGAGGCTGTTCCGCACACAGGACAAGCACCGGGCCGATTTGACCACGATGGGCAAAGAGGCTAGCCAGAACAAGACACAGCTAAGCGAGTTCATCGGCTCGGTGCTGGCGGAAGCGCATCACGCCCTCCTGGAAGTGCCACCCTACCTTCCGGAGCTGGACGAGGTCTTGACGACCAGTTTCTTCCAGCTTAGGTGCTGCAAACGACCGACCGACCCCAAGAAGCTCTTCAGTCGTCGAAACCAGGTCGCGGCCAAGACCATGACCAAAGCGGCATTGGCATCGATCCCCGATGCCACTGTACAACCCCGACTTTCCACGGAAGAGATTGTGGCTTAGGATGAATAATAAAAATAAACGTTGATATGAATCCCCACCGCGTCCTTGTCCCAATGGAGCCCCCCACCAAGAGACGCCGCAAGCCAGCGTTCCGCAAGGACCAGCCCCTTCCCGATGCCTCGAAACGCAAGAGACTCGCCACGATGGACCAGAACTCACCGGGGTGGGACCTGGAACGGGGGAAGCGCCTGGGAGCCCACAGCGCCTCCGAACGCTGTGGGCACGGCAACGCCACGATCGTGGACCGATGGAGGTTGGACCTGGGCGATATCATTCAGGACGTGGACGAGAAGCTCCAGGCGATGTTTGACCACGGGCACGACACCGAACCCAAGGCTTCCGATTGCTACGCTGCCGTGACCGGTTCCAAGGTCCAGGTCTGCGGCCTGTTTGTCCACCCGACCATCTCCTGGTTGCATGCGAGTCCGGATCGACTGGTCGGGGAGCACGGCCTCCTGGAGGTCAAATGCCCGGCCTACGGATGGATACCACGCGAGGTGCCGACCCGGCACCTGGACCAGATGCAACAACAGCTGGAGGTGACCGGACGGGACTGGTGCGACTACATCGTCTATGTGGACGATCGGAACTATACGGTTTGGAGGGTTCAACGTTCCATTGACTACTGGAAGGATATGTTCCAGTACCTAGACACCTACGCGACCTGCCTCCAGGATGGTGTCTGCCCGACCATGCTCAAACTTAGGAAGGAATTTTCAACGGTGGGTATAAAAAAAATGTATTCCAGCAAGGAGTAAAAAAAACCGGCAACCCCCTACGAGAAAAAAAATGAACGGCGAAATTCCCCCGGCCACCCTCCTCCATGCCCTGGCAGAGAAGATCGATAAAATGTGTCCTCCTCTGCAGCCCTCTGGCCGGGGCGGCTCGGCCTACCTGACGATTAAACTCGACTGGAAACCGCAGCCTTTCCAAGTGGGGTCGCTCCAGTTCCCCTACACCCTGGTGACCAGGGAAGGCTTTGGACCGATCACGGAATGGAGTCTCCGTGATGTGGTGCAGGACAAACTCCATGAGATCAATGAAATTTTTCCGGGGGCCAAGAAGGACACCAAGCGCCACATGGTGGACCTGGTCAAAGCCCTGAAACAAACTCCTTCCTCTGCGGAAGAAGATTGGACTATCTCGGTCCGGACTTGGTACCTGGAAGCGGACGGTCCTCCCGGTCTCCAGAAATACCACAAAAAAAATGTGCTGGTGATCACCCGGGTCCTGGTCGAAAAACTCCTGGCTTTCTTCCCGGTTTACCTGGAGACCCACGAGCAAGGAATCCGACTCAAGAAAAATACAAAGAAAGCGAAACGTCGCCGCCTGGTCTCCAAGCTCCAGAAGAACCCAGATCTTCGGTTCACACCCCCGGCCCCCAAAAGGCGCCGCACCGAGGTGGTCGATCTGGTGGCGGCGGCGGTCGAGGACCTGGACCCCAAAATCCTTAGTCGGCTGAAGATACATATCAGGTTTCTGATCTTGGGGACCAGGACCTCGGACATCAGGGTGGACTGCATGCACGCAGCATGCAGTGTCCAGGCCAAGGATCCGGTCAAATTGTGTAAATTCCTGCGCCGCAAGAAATGGATCGAACAGTACCCGGTCTCACTCCAGATGCCCGAGGTTTTCCATCTGACCGAGAAAGGCAAGCGTGCTTGTCAGAGCTGATCGATTTGTTACTTTTTTGTTTTATTCATCCAATACAACCGTCTCAATCTTTCGTACCTCGCCATTGCTCTCGTAGACAGCGGTCAGTTTCTGGTTACAGTAGACACAGTGCTTGGACGAATGCTTCTCCGGGTGGGACGCAAGCTCTTTGGAACACTCTTGGCAGACCACGGTATGGGCACAGCTCGTGGTGGTGTTGGGAGGCCGCTCCAGGCAGATCACACAAAGGGAAGCTTCCTCCTCCTTGGGAGGAGGGCAGCGATTCTTGCGTTTGGTCGATGCTTCCGGGCTGCGAGAGCGCTTCTTGGTCGGTGCGGATATGAGTCGAGGCGTCATCTCAATGTCGTAGGCGGTCTCGAAGCGGTCCCAGGTCTCCTGACGCGTGGAGATATCCAGGCAGACACCCGCCTGATATACGTTGTCCACCATCTTCATGACCAGCGGTGTACTCTTGGGGCTACACTCCATCTTAAGGTTCTGAACCGGCGTGCTCTCCATGGATGGGGGGCGGAAGAAAACGATGAGGCCCACAAATGTCAGATCGTGCCGGCTGGAGCCCTTGGAGAGACACATGGGACGCAGGGTTTTGCGATGCATATAGAACCGGACAATCCCGTCCCACTTTTCCTTGACAAACTGCCAGACCGAGTCATCCACAAAGGAGTCCAGGTCTAGGTCCGCCGCCGCGGGGTGTTTCGCAGGGGGATCCATCAGGGTTGTTTTTCTTCCCCTCGTCTTCCAAGAAAACATCACTCAGATCAAAAATCTTCGGGCGCGACGATTTCTCGGACTTTTTTCTTCGGGTCCCTTTTTCCCCTCCAACAAAAAGCAACAACAACAATGATGTCTACGTTAAAACGCAAAAGGATTCCTTTCTACGGAGAAATAAAGTGCCAGGAGAGGGAGAAACGGAGTGGACGCGCTTGTGTCAATGGGGCCTACTACCAGACTTTGG
>SDBV01002195.1_pt1 | contig 29199 bp, 34 predicted proteins | sample 2277081 | NCBI WGS metagenome assembly SDBV01 (sample SAMN10402039, study PRJNA504765) | marine sediment metagenome | isolation source: marine sediment core GS10_PC15, 223 cmbsf | place: Arctic Ocean: Southern Knipovich Ridge | collected 2010
TTCTCATTTTTGGTTTATTTCGTCTAGTTTTTTATCATCTTATTCAAAGAAACACCTCTAATATTGGTAATGAACATCAACTTCTGTGTTTCCTCCTTTTGCTTTATGTTCTTCAAGTGTTGCTTGTCCACCTGAGAAGGCATATTTGTTTATTTTCTTTTTAACTTCCTTGGGGGTATCTGCTGCATTTATTAAAACAGAGCCCTTTGAGCTGCTCATAACGTTATTTAGCCCTGTTAGAGAAGGAAACATCTCTTTATGCATTATTGCTGGTTTGTAAAACCCTAATTTGGGATAAACATCTCTTGCTATTCTAAAATGAGTGTCCTGATCAACACCTAAAGGTATTAGGCAAGGAATATTCTTTCCTTCTATAACAGAAGGTAATATTGCAGGAACAGCTTGCATTGAAGTATAGAAAATACTTCCAATATTATTGCTATCTGTGAAACCAAAACTAGCCTTTATTGTGGAGAAAGTTATTTTCTTAGCAATTTTAATTGCTTCTGGGTACATTAGGTTAGCATGTTTAGTATCTATTAGGAAATGTGTTTTTTTAGGGTTAAATCCTATTGCAGCTACATCCAACATGTTTTCATGCACCCAATCTTGAATTTCTTCATAAGTCATATTTTTATATAGAAATTTTTCATCATCTGTAAATTGAAACCATAATTCCACATCAAATGTATCTTGCAGCCATTTTGTAAAATACCACATTTGTAAATGTCCAATATGTATTGGTCCGGAAGGTCCACATCCTGTATATAGGAAAAATTTATTTCCTTTTTCATATTCATCTAATAGCCAGTTCATATCTCTATGTGCAAAAAGAATGCCTCTCTTTAACATTGGATGGACTTCTTTTGTATGTTTCTTTATTCTACTAAGAAGTTTATCATCTATTTTTTGTAATCCAAATTCTTTAATTAATCTATTATAATTTATTTTCCCCTCAACTTCATAAGGATTAACAATTACTTTCTCTTTTTTCATATTGCTTATAATAATTTCATATTTAAAAATTGTTCTATCTCTTGCATTATAATTAATCTTAAATACTAGCGGGGTTTATATTTTTTGAAATGGGTGATAAAAAGACTCTACAATCTGCTTTAATAAAAGGGGAGAATGGTTCTGAAGAATTAGTTAGAGTTTCTCTTGGAGAAGTTGAAGTTTGTTTTAAAGATCCAATGGGTGGTTTGTGTTCTGTTGTTGCTAATAAAATTGGAGAACTTCCTTACCAACTCTTAGAATTATATGAGGATTGTTCTAAAAATGTCAATATCAAAGGAAAGTATGCGCGTATTCAAGGGATAAGGGGAGAAAGAGATGTAAAAGTAGACAATCTTATGGTTTGTAAGTGTAATTATTCTGATAATTAGTAAAATTAATTAATATCCCTAGCGTCTTTTCTTAATCTCATTAATTCTTTTTCATCTTCAATGAGTCTTTTCTTAATTTCATCTATTTTATTTTGATTAGGATTCTTCATTTTATTAATTTCTTCTTGAGCCTCTTCAATCATCTCCTTTGCTTTTTCAATTTTTTCTTCTTGATCTTTTAGCCTACCTGATTTATTTTTATTCATTTCACTCATTTTCCTAATTTTAATCTCTTTTTTCTTGCTCCCTCTACCTTCCTTTACCTCTTTAATTTTCTTTTCAATGTGGTGCGTGTGTTTTATTCCAATGAAGATTAAAATAGCTAAAATTACTAATCCGAAGATGTATAAGAATCCTTTAGGACTTATTGCAACTTTTCCATCTTGAACAGAGAATGCTGTTACTCTTTCTTTATCTGCTTTTACTTCTTCAATTTGGGTTACTTCTTCTATTGCTTCTTCTGTTTCTGTTGCAATTGTTTCTACTACTGCTTCTTCTGTTTCGTTAGTTCCATTAACTTCTGGAGTTTCTTTTACTGGGGGAGTATACCATGAAGGATAAAACTCCACATCAATTGCAAATCCTGTATCAAAAGTTTCATCAAATCTTTTGTTACCCATTTTTTCTCCTTCAAGTGTTAACCAGATATCCATGTCAAAATCGTCTCTAGAAGTCTCATATGTGAATATAATATCTCCATTTGTATTAGCAGTGTAATGGAAACTTTCTAGAACACTTGAGTATTCATAATCTGGGTTTAGGAATCTAATCATTGCCTTGTATCCCGGAACCGTGTGAACTGTAACTGAGGTTTCCATTGCTGTAACTACTGGGACTAAAATTAAAGCCAGAGTGCACAAAATAAAAAATATCTTCACCTTCATTTTATAAATTAGATGTATGTTTTATTTATAAACTTTTTTACAATTGAATGTATTTGTTATTTTGGGTTATTTTTGTAAAATTTTAAAAACACTCATTCATAATTACTTTAATGAGGTTGAAAGGAATATTCTTAGTTGTTTTTGTTTTGATTGTTGTAATTGGATTGATGGTTTACTTATTCATTCCCTATAATGTTAATGAGTTAAATAATATGAGTTTTAATAAACCAGGAAATTCTAATTCTAATTTTAATATTGAAGGAAGTTATGAAGGAATGCAATTTTATGATAATATGAGATTTCCAACAACAGATATCTCTTATAGAATTGGACCTGAATGCACCTTACAAAAAAAAGCTTCAATGAAAGAAGCTTTTGAAATAATAGAGAATAAAACCCTCTTAAATTTTTATCCTGTTTCGTTTAATGAAGATATAACTATTGCTTGTGATGGTGAAACACAAATTGAAGGAGGAATGTTTATTGCTGGTGAAGGGGGTCCTACGAATATAACTGTTTCTGGTGATTTGAATATTATTTCAAAAGGAAAGATTCTTTTGTTAAGAGAATCAAAATGTTCAAGACCAAATATTGCTACACATGAACTATTACATGTCTTAGGGTTTGATCACTCTAATAATAAAGAAAATATAATGTATGATATTACTAGTTGTAAACAAATTATTGGAGATGATATTCCTGCATTTATTAACGAGATTTATGATATCCCTTCTTTACCTGATTTATCTTTTGAAGATGCAGAAGGGAATCTTAATGGAAAATATCTTAATGCTAATTTAAGTGTTAGAAATCAAGGACTTGTTAAATCTCCCAAAACTAGTATTTTAGTTTATGCAGATGATAAGAAGATTAAAGAAATTAGTCTTAATGAATTAGATGTGGGATATGGTACTAAGGTTTCATTATATAATATTTGGGTGAATAAAATTTCAATAAATGAGATGAGGTTTGTTATTAATTCTGATTTTGATGAATTATCTATGTCTAATAATGAGATAACTTTAAGTTTAAAAAAATAAAATAAAAGAAAAAGTTTGGATTGATATCTATTCGTCTAACGCTAGACCATCGATATCTTCGTCCAAGGTTTCATCGTCCTCGAATTCTTTGAATTCTTTGCCCATTTATTTTTTACCTCGTTTTAAATATAAAATTTATAATTAACAATAGTGTTTTTAAATTCTTCTGTTTTGTAATTGTGGTTTTCTAAAACGTCTTTTTTAGAATAAAAATTATCTAAAATTCTTTTATCACTCTGGAATTATAGAATATTGAATTATTTTTGGAAACTTTTAAAAGTATGTTTTTATTATTATTTTTATGGATAATTATGTCTCAGGAATATCTATTGGACTCGGATTGTTTGCAATCTTAATCACTTATAATAATCTCGTTTGGTATTATGCTTTATTGTTGGGAATAATTGGCTTTTTTGCAGGATTTTTTCTTAGTAAATTAATAAATTTTGTTCGTACAAAGTTAAAAAAGAAGAGTAGGAAGAAATAAATAAAAATTTTATTTCACAACATAAGTTTGTAAAAGTGGTCCAATAATTTCTTTTCCACCTTTAGTTGTTTTAACGGGATAGAGGTCAATTTTAATTATGTTTGTAATTTTGTCTGTTAAATCAAATACAAATTTTTTTGTTTCAGAAGGTCCTATTTGGAATTCTGTTATTTCTTCTGAATATGAATTTGTTTCGTTGTAAAAAATTATTTTAAATTTTTCTGATAACATTTCTGAAAAAGACCTCTTTATTGTTACTAATCTTATTTCTTCAAATATTGTTTGTAGTACAGAAGCATCTGGGGCATAATAATAATCTTCTGAGGTTGATGCAACTGCTGTCAGCATATCGGAATCAACAAAACCTGTTAAACCAATTGTTATGATTCTTATATCTTGGTTTTTTGCATTTTGTGCTTCTTGTATTACAATGTCTGGACCAGCATCATTTTGTCCATCTGTTAATAAAATCATTATTTTTTCTATGCTTGGTCTTCCATTATTTATTAAATCAGCCATTGATGTTTGTATTCCAGTATGTATTGCTGTTCCTCCTTGTAATCCAGTATTATCTATTGCAGTATTAAGCAAATTCTTATTATCTGTTAATGTTTGTTTTAATTCTCCATAACTTCCAAAAACCACATAATTTAAGAAATTATCATTTCCAAGATTGTCTGTAAAATCTTTTGCAGATGATTTTGCTGCATCAATAGATATTATTGTTGGATTTTTAATAATCTGGGCTGAAGTTCCATTAAATATAGAAATATTTACATCTTGAGAATCTGGTCTGTTTGTGTTTGGTCTTAGATTCCATCCATAAACTTTCACATCCCAATCTCCAGAAGTTGGATTTTCAATATAAACTATTTGAGGTTTGGTTGATATTCCACTAAAGTATTCATCTGGTCCTGCAACGTTTGTTGGAGGGTCAACAATTCCTCCTACACCTGGCCTATTATTTCCAAAAATCCAGGTTCCAGTGGGATCTCTCACATTAAGTGCAAATTCAGAACCTTCGGAACCTATGTATCCAGATTTTCTTCCCCAATCTAATGAAACTGCTAATCTTTCTGTTCCTGCAGGCACATTAAAAGAATTTGAACTACTATATGCATCTCTTGGGACATTAACATTTAGATATTCTTGAGAAGGTGATATTCCTTGTAAATCTAATGTCCATCCACTTTGTCTCATACTTCCTGAACGGTCAATAACTAATGAAAAATCCATTGGCATTGTTTCTTCTTCCTCTATTATTACTTCTTTTTTCTCTCTTAATTTGCTTGATGATGCACAACAAAAAGTTATGTTTATTTTAGAGGGGTCAGATGGGTTAATAAGAACTTTTTTCATTTCAAATTTTTCTTTTAATAATTCTGTTTGAATAGTGAATTTTTCTGTATTCTTTTCAATCATAGAAAAAGTAAGTGTTCCTATTATTCCCACAGAGATGATTGCTAAGATGATTACAAGCACTACTCCCACAATTGTTGAAAGCCCTTTTTTCCCTCTTTTTTCCTTCATAGTATTTATTCGTTAATATATTTTAAATATCTTTGTAATAACAACTTTTAAAAACAAATTTTTTCTTAAATTAGTAATCCCTCCATAGCTTAGCGGTTAAAGCGCCTGGCTGTAGTTTATAACTAAGGTGGATAGTCCATATTCGGATATTAAATGAAGCCCCAAAAGTCAGAATCTTTTTGGTATTGCAAGCGGTACCCGGGAGATCCCAAGTTCGAATCTTGGTGGAGGGATTTCATATTCTATGAAATCTCTACTATGCTCATGAGGATATATTTCGCATAGAGGGATATTTTTTTCTTTCTCCAAAAAATATTAAAAGAATAATCTGTTAGTTGTAATATGAGGTTTAAATTAGGTAAAAGTAATATGGGTGCATTTCTGATAATCTTGCTTATAATTGTTCTTATATGGGGTTTTATTGGAGGACAACAAGCACAGCAAATAGGAATAACCTGTGATATTGGTATTGGAGATAGTTTATGTTGGAAATGGCATAAAAATGTTATTGGTCAGGCTCAAGATTTTATAAGTAATGTGTTGAAGTAGTTAGATGGGGATTTTTTCTCCTTCCAGAAGCTTTATATATTGTTACTATTTTTAAATGGTATGAATAAAACTCAATTAATTCAATTAAAGCTAAAACAATCAAGAAAACTTTGTTTCGGAACAAAAGAATGGTCTGAGAATTCTGGAATTTGTAATAGATGTGAATCAAAAGAAGATTGTGGAAAGATTAAAGCCAAATTATTTTTATAATTATTCACTCGCATACTCATCTCTTTCCTTAACTGTTGCTTCTGCCAAGAAAAAAGTTCTGTTAGAAGAAACTTCTTTAACTTTTCCTTCTCTTTCAAATATGGCAGTTGTTCTAGGCAGTGCAAATTTTCCAAGTAATCCAATCTTAGAGAAAATTATGTAAGTTAAAACACGGACTTCTCCTTGTTCTAGTTTTTCATATTGCCATTCTAATTTTTTATTTTTCTCATCAATACGTGTTGGTTTTTCTGCTCCAAATCTTTCATGAACCTTAACTAATGGAGGAAGTCTATCAATTATACTAACTTTTTCAAGATACTTTTTAGCTTTAATAATTATTGAAACTTTCAATGCAAATTCTCCTCCTTTTGCTCTAACAAAAGTAACTCTTTTTCTTAATGTGATATTTGTTTTAGAAGTTTTCTTGAGTAAAACAACAATTAGAACAATTAAAATTATTATGATTAAAGGGAACAACCAGTTTGTTCTAACTTTAATTTGGACTTCTTGTCCGGGTGTAAGGGTTTGTTCCCAAGTGTAATATACTACTCCGCCTTGTCTTTCAATATAGTCTGGCTCTGGATTAAATGTTGTGAATAATCTGGATATGATATTCTTTTTAACAACAGTACTTATTAATTCTGGAACATTTCCTTCATTAATTTTATTTATTATCTGAGTATTTATTACGATACCATAATTTTTTTTAGTTGTTGTTAATATATTTTTTTCAGCAAAGCTTATTCTTCCTTCAACTTCCGAAGTTAAATCTTTTGTTTTTATTTTAGCACTCATTGTGTAATAACCTGCTATTAATTCGCTAAATTTATCTTTATCAAGAGTTATTGTGACATTCTTTTTTTCATAAGGTCCTAATGAGAATTCTTCATCTATGTCAAAGAATGCAGAAGAAAATTCAACATCTAAGTCTTGGAATTGAAAGTTTACCATGTTCTGAATATAAACTTCAATTGTTTTTGACTCTGCATCAATTTCGCCTGAACCTATTTCAAAAACATTTTCAAATTCAATTACATTAACTATTAATTGCTTAGTTACTTCTGAATTGTCTTGGCCTCTTATTACTAATTCAAATTGCGAGTATCCTTCTTTGATATTTTTTGGAGGATAAACTTCAACTTGAACATCTTTTATTGTCGCTTCTTTTATGTTAGTTGTTCCTTTTGGAAAAATACTTGGACTGAAGTATGTGTAAAAAATTAAATTATCTTCTGCCCCATAATTTTTTAATTTTAAATCAAAACGAGCAGGTTCATTTAAACCTAGAACCATCACTTCATTTTGGCTTGTTTTTTCAACATCCATGTTTAAAGCAAAAATTGAAGGTAGAACCAACAACATAATTATTAATGTAGATAATGCTCTTTTCATATAAAAAATAACTGAATTTTCTATTTAAGGATTTCGGTGGTAAAAAAGGGTTTTTAGATGATTAATTAATGCAATGATTTAAATATTTCCTTAATCCTTTCATATTTCTTCTTGCATTTTCAACATATTGTTCTTCAGTCATTTCTTTTTTTGAAGGGTCTCCTAATATTGGAGGGTTAGAATACCAATTTGCAATGGCTGTTACATCTGGGTTTTCAAAAACATCTTTATGTTCCTCTTTTAGTTTTTCTAAATCAACATCCATGTTAACGTTTACCTTCAATGTCTAAAAATGCTTTTGCTTGGGATAAAAACTCATCACAATCCCCAATAATTTTATACTCATATTGTTCTATTCTAGATGGAATTACCCATTTTTCATAAATTGCCCTCATAAATTTCCTAGAGGAGTTAACTTCAAATTTTCCTTGATAATCTCTTACTATTATTCCTTTTATCTTAACTTCTACACTTCCTTTATTTGTTTTTATCTTTCTGCCTTCTTGAACAATTTCTAATTTTGTTAATCCAACAACTTTAAATTCCACTTTTACATCAAATCTGAAGTAATCTGTTAACTTTCGCATTCCTCTCCATTCAATTTCAATGTTCTTTGCGTCTCCGTCTATTTTTTCTTTATATTTTGCTTCAGAAACATCCAAATCAACTTCTTCTGATAACCAATCATAACAAAATTTGTAAAAACCTGGAAAGTCAATTATTCCATCATATTTCATTTTACTTGAAAATATTGTATCTTTTTCAGCCATTTTATTTTATAATCTCTTTTAATTATTTATTAAAGTCAATGTTTATTTAAATATTCTTCTATGTCTTTTTTTTGGGCTTATTTTTATTTGTTGTATTTTAAATTAATAGATAAATAATAAATTTCTCATAGGAGAAATTCTTTGGTAGAGATAATTGTGGTTGTATTAGGTAGATTGTTGGATTAAAATTGATTTTTGTTTTGGTAATTAATTTATTCTTGTTGGTCTTTACATGACGTGCAAAGGAGATTTCCGTGAACCCTGTATAATATTTCTTGATTTCCACATCCTTCACAGATGCCTTCTGTTATTTTTTGAGCATCTTTTATTTTTTTTATTGATTTTAATTTTCTAGCTTCCTCACGTATTTGAGCAAATTCATCTAATTCCCTATATAATTCTGGATGGAAATTTAAAATATCTTTAGCAGTAATTAAACCAACTAATTCTTTATCTTTTATTACTGGTAGTCTTTCAAATTTTAATTTCTTCATTTTTCTCCAAGCTTCTTCAAGTGGAGTACTTGGTTTGATTGTTGCTAATTTTCTTGGAGAAATATCAATTGCCTTTATTTTAACTAAATCACTTGGAAGTTTTTTTGTTAATGCCCAAAGAATGTCATGTTCTGAAATTAATCCCACAAGTTTTTTCTTATCAACAATTAGAACGCTTCCAGTACGTTTTTTTACCATTTTTTTTACACATTCTAATAGATTAGTTTCTGGAGAAATAGTAATTGGGTCCTGAGTCATAAGGTCTGAGACCATAATGTTCTTCATGTTTTTATCATGGAATATGTTACTTTTAAATTTTATTAACTACTATAAGATATATCCTAGAATAGTGTTTTTTATTAAAACAGGCTTTATGGTAATTTACTACAATAATCCTTAAATAAAGACTATTGATAATTTTACTATGAGCGAAAAACCAGTTTACTTAATGCCAGAAGATATCCAGAGAATCATGGGGAAAGATGCTCAACGTAATAATATTACTGCAGCAAAAATGGTTTCAGAGGTTATTAAGACGACTTTAGGGCCTAAGGGAATGGATAAGATGCTTGTTAGTCCTACAAATGATATTCTTGTTAGTAATGATGGAGCTACAATCCTTAAGGAAATGCAGATAGAACATCCTGCTGCTAAGATGATGGTTGAAATTGCTAGAACTCAAGAAACAGAAGTAGGTGATGGAACAACTTCTGCTGTAATGCTTGCTGGGAAATTACTTGAAAATGCAGAGAAATTGCTTGATAGAAAGATTCATCCTACTGTTATTGCAAAAGGATATAGAATGGCTGCTGATAAATGTCACGAAATATTAAATGAAGTTTCTTTAAGAATTGACCCAACTGATATTGAAGTTTTAAAACAAATTGCAATGACTGCAATGACTGGGAAGGGGGCTGAAGATTCTAAAGAAAAACTTTCTGAGATTATTGTGGAGGCAGTTTCTAAGGTTCAGGTTGAAGGTGAAATTGATTTAGATGATATTAAAATTGAAAAATCAAAAGGGGATGGCATTGGAAATAGTGAATTAATTTCTGGAATTGTTTTAGACAAAGAAAAGTTAGCTCATGATATGCCTAGTGTTGTTCAAGGTGCTAAGATTGCATTATTAGATATTCCTCTTGAGCTTAGAAATCCTGATATTAAAACAGAGATTTCAATTTCTTCTCCAGAGCAACTTCAAAGTTTTTTAGCTCAAGAAGAAAGAGAAATAAAAAAAATAGTTGAAAAAGTTTTGAGTTCAGGTGCAAATGTTGTATTTTGTCAAAAAGGAATTGATGATTATGCTAGTTTTTTATTGAGTAAACAAAAAGTGTATGCTTGTAGAAGAGTTCCTAAATCAGATATGCAAAAAATTTCAAAAGCGACTGGAGGGAAAATTGTTAGTAATTTAAGTGATTTAACTAAAGAAGATTTAGGAAATGCTGAAATAGTTGAACAATTAAAGAGCGGAGAAGATAAAATGACTTATATTAGAGGGTGTAAAAATCCCAAGGCTTTGACAATTTTAATTAAGGGTGGGACAGATCATATTGTTGATGAAATTGAAAGAGCAATAATAGATGGATTGTTAGATGTTGGTTGTGCTATTAAGTCTGGTTTGGTTGTTCCTGGTGGAGGAGCAATTGAAATTGAATTATCAAAAAGATTAAGACATTATGGTGGTTCTCTTTCTGGAAGAGAGCAACTTGCTGTTCTTGAATTTGCAAATGCCCTTGAATTTATTCCAATAACTCTTGCTGAGAATGCAGGACTTGACCCAATTGATATTTTAACTGAATTAAAGTCAAGACATGATTCTGGCGATAAAAATGCAGGTTTAAATTTATTTGAAAATAAAGTTGGAAATGTTCTTGAAGCTAAAATAATTGAACCTTATCAGATTAAAAAACAAGCAATAACTTCTGCATCAGAAGTTGCAAGTATGATTTTGCGTATTGATGATGTTATTGCATCTAAACCAGATAGAAAAGGAAAAATGAATTTTTCTGGGAAAGAGATGGATTATCCTGGAGGATTGTAAACATGGAAGATGGATTTATTAAATTTGGATTTTTCAAAGAATTAAAAAGTGGTAAGTTTAGTTTAACTAAGTTTAATAAAAATCTAATTAAGAACTCTGATGAAAAATATTTCTTTATTCACTTGTCTGCGAATGAACAGGATTCTTTTAGGGTTGGAAAAATGTTTCCCCCAGAACTTATGGAAAAATCTTTGGAAGAACTTGCAATAGAATATGTTTTAAAAGAAGATGCTAGGGGTGAAGAGTTTCCTTCAGCAAAACAAGAAGGAGTGTATGAGCTTGCTAATGTGGGTGAAGTTAAACTTGTTTTAGATTCATTGCGTCTTCTTGGGAAGAGTAAATATTATCCTTTGGAAGCAGGATCTATGGATTTAAGTAGTTTAGAAAGGCTTTTTGGAAAAGGAAATGTTTCTGATGGGTATGATGTTGTGCACCCTTTATGTTTAGTTAACATTAAAAACACTAAATTCTAACTTTTTTTATGCACTATCATATAATATTAACAGAAAAATGCAATTCTAAATGTAAATATTGCTATGAAAAATCAATGAAAGAATTTGGTAATGGGCTTGATAAAAAATGGCATTATGATTTAGAGGTTCCAATTGAGAGTGAAGTTGAAAGTAAAAAGGTTGTTGATTTTTTGAAAGATGGAGATGTTTTGATTTTTTATGGAGGGGAGCCATTGATTAAGTTTGATCAGATGAAGGAGATTATTGATGATATTCAGGGCAGTGGTAAGAAAGTTAGATTTTGCATACAAACAAATGGAAAATTGTTGGGAAGTGTTGATTTTGATTATATTAATAAGTTAGAAAAAATATTTGTTTCAATTGATGGATTACGTAATAGAACTGATTATAATCGTGGGGAAGGAAATTATAATTTAATTATAAAAAATATTTCTGATTTGCGTGAGAAAGGTTACAAAGGAGAAATAGTTGCAAGAATGGTGATTAGTCCTGGGTTTAGTGATTTTTATGAACAACTTGAACATTTAATATTTTTAATTGAAAAAGGTTTGATTGATTCTATTCATTGGCAAATTGATGCTGGATTTTATAAAAATGATTTTAATGAAAAATCATTTAAGGAGTTTGTTAAGAAATATAACAATGATGTTGATGACATGTTAGAGTTTTGGATTAAGTATATGAAAGAAAAAAAGAAAGTGATTAAGTTGTATCCCTTTCTTGGAATATTTAATAGAATTGCTGGTTGGGATAATGAAACCCGGCTTCAGTGTGGGGCAGGGTTTGCTAATTTTACAATTGGAACAAATGGAAAATTATTTGCTTGTCCAACTATGAATGGAATTAAAGATTTTTATTGTGGAAGTATTGAGGAGGGTGTTACAAATGAAATTAATATAGGGGGAAGTTGTGTTCATTGTGATTATTTTAGTATTTGCGGGGGAAGATGTTTGTATTCCAACAAAGCAAAGTTGTGGCCCAAAGAAGGATTTGATTTAACTTGTAAAACAATTAAACATTTAATTGATAAACTTAAAGAACATAAGGATGAAATCTTAGGTTTAATTGAAAAAGGAGTTGTTAGTAAAAAAGATTTTGAATTTGAGAAATATTTCAGTCCTGAAATTGTTCCATAAAATATAAAAACAGACTTTATATTGAAATTTTATGGAAGTCACATTACAAGAATATAGAGATAGACCAGATAAGAAGTTTAACAGTCTTATTTATGATATTAAATCTAGTAACCAGAAGATGAGTGGTATTTGTTCTTCTCTTGAAGTTTTAGCCTATAATATTGTTTATTATAATTTGTTAGATTTAAAGGATAAAATTGAATTTTCTTTAGAAGATAACTTACATCCAGAAAGAGAGTGTTCAAAAGGAAAATGTCCTCATAATGTTCCAAAAAAATTTCATAAGAGATATACTTATATTCCTTCAACAGAAATAATGGATGCTTTAGAGAGTTATTTTAATAATGAATCTTTTATTAATTTTGTTAAAGAAAATATGATTCCTCCAGCTCTTGTGGATGAAAATTTATTTACTAGTTGTTTGTCTTTAAGTGAGTAATAGATTATTAGTAAAAAAGATTTTGAATTTGAGCGCTACTTCGGTCCTGAGATTGTTCCTTGATTATCTAAAAATTGTTTCTTCTCTATCTGCACCAACAGAAACTGCTATAACTTGTCCATCAATGAAATCTTCAAAGTCTCTAATTGCTTCTTTTAGACTATCTGGTAATTTTTCAAATTCTTTAATGTGGCTAATATCCCCATATCCTTTGTAGGTTTTGTATCCTGGTGTTACTGTTCTTAAGAATTGTTCTTCTTTTGAAAAATCTTCATGTACAACTCCTTGTGGGTCTTTATACCCATAACATATTTTGAATTCATTTGCACCTGCTAAACAATCTGCTTTTGTTAAAATTATTAATGGGCTTCCATTAATTTTTCTTGAATATTTACAAAATACAGCATCTGTCCAACCAACTCTTCTGGGTCTTCCTGTTGTTGCACCATACTCACTTGCTGCTAATCTTACACCAACATTTTGTGTGAATTCATCTTTTGAATTCATCATCTCAATTATTTTTGGGTCTTTCATCCTATACTTGGGTTTTCCATTTATTATTTCGTGGGGAATATTGTGCTCTTTTAATTCATCTGCTTTTCTATGCCCTTCTTCTGCACAGTATAATTCAGATTGTTTTCCTCCAAATTCAGTTGGGAATGGTCCTCCTCCCACCCTTGTCATCATTGGAAATTTAACTATTCCTATAACTAAATCAACTTCTCTTGCAGAGATTCCAATTCCTCCTGCTGTTCCATTTATGGTGCAATCAGAACTAGTCACATAAGGATAAGTTCCATGGTCTATACTTAATCCTGCTCCTTGTGCTCCTTCTATTAATATTTTTTTACCTTGTTCTAAGAAACGATGTACTTCAGTTACTGTGTCTTTTACAAACGGTTTTATTTTTTCAATGTAAGGTTGAAGTTCTTGAATTATTTGCTCTGTATTAATTTCTTGGTTTGGATAGAATTCTTTTACTTTTTCAATTTTTTTAGTAAGAATCTCTCTATCAAATAATTCGTAAATCATTATTCCTCTTCTAGCAATTTTATCTGCATAAGCAGGCCCAATTCCTCGACCGGTAGAACCAATTCCTCCTTTTTTCATGGATTGGTGTTTTGATTGGTCTCTGCTAATATGATAAGGCATAATAACATGAGCATGCCTACTTATCATAAGATTATTATAGCTTAGTCCATCTTCTTTTAAGTCGTTTAACTCTTTTGATAGGCTTTGTAAATTTATTACCATTCCATTTCCTAAAATAGTTGGTTTTCCTTGAGAATCATTCACAATTCCTGCTGGAATCTGATGATATATTGTTTCTTTTCCATTAACAACAACTGTATGTCCTGCATTTGGTCCTCCTGTCCCTCTCGCGTAAACATCTGCCCATCCTGCAAGATAATCTGAGATTTTTCCTTTTCCAGTGTCACCCCATTGGTTACATATTATTGCTATGACTTGAGAATTATTTAACCTTCTTTTGAAATTTTCCATAATCTTCTAAAAATTGTTTTCCTTTATATTAATTTATATTATTTAAAATAAGGTAACATAAGCTATAGAAGCTAGAATGACTCCTGATGCAACAAGGTTTTTCCAACCTATTTTTTCTTTTAAGAAAATCCTTGCAAAAGCATATATGAAGATTGGTCCTAGCATTGAAAGTAATGTTGTGAACATCACCCCTAAGTAAATAAATCCATAATAGATAAGTATTCTATAACCAACCCAAAGTACCCCCACTCCTAGGATTTTTAACTCTACTTTCTTAGTTATTCCGTCCATTTTTGGTCTCAGTATAAGGTAGCTAACAATGAATATTCCTGCACATCTTAAGAAGTAAAAACTTATTGGAGTGTAATAGTCTAATATTAATCTTGAAAGCACCATTTCTAATGCATATAAGAAACCTGCGTAAATTGCAAATCTAAAATATTTGTTGAAGTTTAAATGGTGTTTTTTGATGTGGGAAAGGATTAGCGCAACACCTGCAATTAAAGCAGGAATAATTATTGTGAAGTCTCTTTCGTAAAGAGAAGGATTTATGAAGCTGAATAAAATTGCTAATAAAACCAGGAATAATGGATTCATCATTCTTGCTGGTTCTAGATTATTTACTTTTTCCCCTTTTATCGCAGCAAACCCAAACATATTTGCTATAACTGAAATGATTACGATTCCTGAAAAAATTAATATGTTTTTTAATTCCAATGCTTGGGGTTCTAGTTTCCAAAAAAAGAAGAGCAAAGGAATCATTATAATTATAATTGCTAAGAATTCTAGCACTTGGTATTTTTTTACATCTGCTTTTTTGTTTAAGATTACTTTTTGGAATGTTACTCCTCCAGCTAGAATTAATCCGCCTAATATTAAAAAATAAATTAACATTTCTTTTTTCCTCTTTTCTATGCTTCATAGGAAATGTGCTATTAAAAAGCTTATGAAAACACTTAAAAGTAAGAGAAAATTAAGAATTTTAGTTTGATTACTAAAGGACCCGTGGTTCAGTGGTTAGAACGTCTCGTTTACAAGTACTGACTGACTAATATAAACTAGATAAAAATACTAAAATCCGAGAAGGTCGCAGGTTCAATCCCTGCCGGGTCCATTATCCGTAGACTTTTCCTCTAGAATCTATATCAAATACAATCCAGATATTGTTTCGTAATTCTAATAAAATTCTGTATCCTCCAATTCTTAATCTAGAGGAACTTTTGTAACCTTGAAGTTTTTTAATATCTACTCTTTTTTCATGCTGTAAATCTTTTAATTTAGTATTAATTAAATTTCTTACGTTGAATGGTAGTTTAAAGTATTTCTTTTTGGCTTTTGATGAAAATTCAATCTTTTTCATGTTCAGCTAAAATTTCTTTAAAAGAAATTGTTTCTCCTTTTTTGAATTCCTCTAGAGCTTCTTTTCTTAAGTTTTCACTAGAATTAGATAATGGCAAAAAAGGTTCAATAAAATGCCAGATGACATCATCATAAGAATCCAATAAAAATTGTTCTTTGAGTTTTGTCATTGCAAGATGTGTCTCTTCTTTAATTCTAAGTTGCATACTAAATGAATACTTTCTGTATTTATATGTCTTTTGGTTCAATCAAAACCTTGGGGTCCAAGATTAATTAATACCTTTTTTATTTCATTAATTGTCTGCTGTTGTTCTTTTTTATTTGACATTCTTACGAATCTTATTAGCATTTCAGTTAAATTTTCTTCATCAAAGAATTTTAGTTTATGTCCATCTGTGATAAAATAAAATCTAAAAGATTTATACTTTAATTCTTTAATAACAATCCCTGCAACGTTTCCTAATAATTTTCCTTTTTTTGGATTTTTTTCCAAGGTTCTTAGTAAAGAAATAATTCTATGTGATTCCCCCTTAAATTTGCTTTTGATTTCTTTAGCTAGTGAATCGATTATTTCGATCTTGGCCATTCTTTTTCAACCTCTTTTTCAAATTCATCTAGAGAGATAGTATTTTCTGATGAAAGAAGGAAATCTTTGAGTTGATCTTTGACTGCTAGAGAATAAATTCTTTTAAGAATATCATCATAACTTTCTCCTTTAAATCCAAATGAAGATATTTTTTCTTTTGTTTCTCTGCTTAGTTGAATTGTTGTATTCATTTTATTCTATAGTTGCTATAGGTACTATAGTTTATAAATATTTTGGTTAAATAAAAATTTATAAATAATGATTTGTAATAATTAATATGAAAAAAGAGGTTGCATTAAAAGTAATATTTATTATTTCGATAGCAGGTCTTTTGTTCTCAGGTTATTTAAGTTATACTGAATTGTTTGCAGGTTTTTGTGGTGCTGCTAAGTTAGGAATGGGGGATTGTACAAATGTCTTTCAAATTCCTGCATGTGTTTATGGATTTGTTATGTATCTAAGTGTATTTGTTATTTCTTTGATGGGATTGAAGAGTAATAAGGAATAATTTTCCACTACAATAATGTTTAAAATAAATATATAGTTAGTTTTATTATGGAACTTAAGAATGGAGTAAATTTAGAATCTACTATAATAAAAGGAGTTAATGGTTTTGATGTAGAGGTTAAACCAGGGGATGAAATTTATTTGATAAATCCAGACAACATAAAAGATTTTCGTGAAAGAAAAAAGCAAAGTAGTAATAATGGTTCTATTATTAGGGAAATAGGTCCTTTCCCATATACTCTTCTGAAAATTACTAAGTATCCTATGGCAACTACTTTTATAATAACTTTTGAGGTTAAAGGAGAAAAAGGAACAAAGAAAAATTTAGTAAAATCTTATTTTACTGATGAATAATTTTGTATATAAAATTTTAAATAATCTAATTTAATTAGTATTTCTAAGCGTGGGTGGTTTATCGGTAATAAAAAGAACCCCTGGTTCTTTTTGAATCTCCTCAAATCACTGAAGAAAATCTCCTCAAATCACTGAAGAAAATCTCCTCAAATCACTGAAAGGGTTTACCGATAAGATTATTAATGCACTGAATTTAACTTTTTGGAAGCGTGGGTGGTTTATCGGTAGAATATGTCGTTGCCAATGTAAGGAACCAAGGTTTCTTGACAGTCAACCTCCTTTTTAGGAAGAGAAAGTGAAAAGCAAAAACGATGTGAGCCGGGTTCGACTCCCGGTCCGCGCATTAACAGTCGAACAAGTTCGATTCCCCAGAAAGGCAGGTTTGTTTCTGGGTCTGGAACATTAACTTAGTTTTATATATGGGCTCACTTTTTATTTATCATGGAAATAAGATTGAATGATTTTGATAAAGAATACTTTAAAACGCTTGAAGAACATGAAGAAGTTTTAATTGCAGAGAATGGAAAATACCATACTATTTTATGTGATAATAAAAAGGCGGGAATTGTGGGATATATCCCAGCAAGACTTCCAGAAAACTCCGGATTTGTACAAATTATCCTTGCCCCCAAATTTAGAGATAAGGGAATTGTTAAAATTGCTGAAAACTTACTTGCAAAAAAATACAATATTCAAATTCTTTATGCCACAATTAAAAAAAATAATTTTGCTTCAATTCGTGCCCACCAGAAGATAGGATTTAGGACTATTGATGAGAAAAGATTGAATAAATTAAGAAAAAATAATTCTCTAAAAGAAAATGAGATAAGGTTAGTGAATAAATTTAATTCTTAGGAATTTCCCATTCATTGTGCCAAGAGGGTAGACTAATCGGCAGGAAAACCAACACATCAATCCTCTCTCGACAATATTTATAAAGTCTGGCACTCTCGATAATTCAGAAAACTTATAAACTTAGTTAACATCTTTTTTAGTATGGTGAAAAAGGCAAATAATTCTATTAAAGGAACTTACAAATATTATGAACCTATTATTACTGAATTAAATCTTCGTAATCCTTATCATGTTACTTGGGCTTTTGCAATTGGGTTGGTTTTTGCAATACTCTTTATTTTAAGTTTATTTTATTTTAATTTTGAAATTTACCAAGCATTTGCTATTTTTGCTTTAATGATTTTAATTTATTCAATTATTTTATTCTTCTTACTTGGATCAAAAAAAATAAGACAAATAAAACAATTTGTAGTTAGAACAGTTGAAAAGCCAGTTATTAAAGAAATAATTGTTGAAAAGCCAGTTATTAAAGAAATAATTGTTGAAAAGCCAGTGATTAAGGAAATAATTGTTGAAAAGCCAGTGATTAAGGAAATAATTAAAGAAATAGAAGTTGAGAAACCAATCTATATTGAAAAACCAAGGAAGAAAGTAGTAATAAAGAGATATAATTATGTTGCTTCAAGTGAAGAGAGAACTTATCATAAAAGAAATTGTAGATTTTCAAAATTAATAAAGAGAAAATATAAGGAACGTAATGATTCTGAGGCTTATTTTAAGAAAAAGAAGTATCATGCTTGTAAGGCTTGTATTAAATCCAAAACAACTAAACTTAAAAAGAAATAGGTTTTAGATTTTTTATTATGAATCGTGGTTTAGAAAAATTATCTGATAAGACTATTCTTTCAGAAATGAAAAATGCTAATGGGGATTATGAAAAATATTTTAATGTTATTTATGAGAGACATAAAGATGGTTTATATCTTTCTTCTTTATTAATCCTGGAAAATAGAGATGATGCTGAAGGAAATGTTCAGGAAACTTTTGAAAAACTACACAAAAGTTTTAGGGATTTTAATCCAGAATATGCTTTTACTACCTGGATATATAGAATTAGTAGGAATAATGCAATGGATAAATTGAAAGAGAAAAATAATGTTTGTTTTTTTAAAAAAGATTGTTTCACAGCACATGCAGGTAGAATGAATTTAAATTCAGAAGACATCACTATAGAAGAATATTTTTCAATGATTGATAGGGTTGAAGAAAGTCCTGAAGAATTATTATTAAGAAATGAGGGGCATGAGAAAGTGAGGAGTTATTTAAGTAATATGAAATATCTTAGTAAAAGAAAAAATGGAGTTAATTACCAGAGTTTATTGGACCTTTTTTATTTTCAAGAAAAATTCCATGAGGAAATGTCAGAAAAATTAGGAATTCGTATAGGGTCTGTAAAAAAGGGTTTGAATAAAGCAAGAGAAATACTTGGAAAAGAACTTTCTAGAGATGTGTATTTTTCTTAATTTTTGTATAGAAAAGCTTTAAAAGTAACAATGTTCTTTTTTCACCATGGTTAAAGACAACACGAATAAATCTAACAATAATGTGGTGAGTATTCCTGAGATGAATCTTGATAGAAAATATACTGAAAAAAAACCTGTTATTCCTGAGCAAACTACTCAAGGTCAGAAAGAAATGGAGAAAACCAAGAAAGAACTTGAAAAATTAAAAGGATTTATTGTTAAAAAATATCCTTTTGTTCAAGCAATTAGCATTTTACCCCCTCAATCTGTTAAGGATTTTATTGAAGAGGAAGTTGGGGAAGATTTACCTAAAGAAAAGTTTGAAAAATTAGCTAAAAAAATGCATCTAAATGTTATTGTTCCTGATGATGATATTAAAAAGATTCCAGAGATGAAAAAAGCAATTATTGACCAAATTGAGAAAATAAAGCAAGATGTCTGGGTTTACGTCAGAACTCCTACAGAAATTTGGGAAATGTGTTTTGATTCTAAGTTTGAATTAAGTGCTGCTATTTCCATGTCATATCCATTACATGATAAAGGTCTTTTAGGTGCAATGAGGGTGGCTGAGATTCATAAATCATTAGTTGTTCAAAAATTTGAGAAATATGTTGTTTCTTATGTTTTAGGTGGAAGTATAATTAGGGGAGATACTGTAAAAGAATCTGATGTTGATGTTTTTGTAATTATTAATGATACTGATGTTAAAAAAATGCCAAGAGTTGAATTACTTGGAAGATTAAGAAGCATTATTTATCAGTATGTTGCTGAAGCAGGTGCTTTAGCTGGTGTTAAGAATAAACTAGAACCTCAAATTTATTTATTAACTGATTTTTGGGATGCTGTTAAAGACGCACATCCTGTTATGTTCACTTTTATTAGAGATGGTGTTCCTATTTATGATAAAGGAACATTTATGCCATGGAAATCTCTTTTGAGAATGGGTAAATTAAAACCTAGTCCAGAAGCAATTGATATGTATATGTCTATGGGTGATGAAGTTGTTCCGAGAAGTAAGAAGACTTTACTTACTGATGTTTTTACTAATATTTTTTGGGGAGTTACAACTCCTGCCCAAGCAATGTTAATGTTGCATGGATGTCCTCCTCCAAATGCAAAGAAAGAGTTACTTAGAGAGTTTAAGAAAGAATTTTATGATACTAAAATGATTGAGAAAAAATATTTAGATTTCTTAGATAGGGTTATTAATACATGGAGAGATTATGAACATGAAAAAATTAAAGAAATAAAAGGGGCAGAAATTGATAAAATGCTTAAAGATACAGAGGATTTCTTAAAGAGATTAAAAGAGTTAAGAAAACAAATTGAAAAGAAGACTCAAGAAAAAACAATTGACCAACTTTACGATGATGCTTTTAGATTATTAAAGGCGATACTTGGAAATAAATCTCAGGCAAAGTTAATTGAAGAATTTGAAAAAGATTATGTTAAGAAAGCAAAGTTTTCACCTCAAGATTTGCGTATTTTGAAAAATATTGTTTCTGCTCGTGCTGAATTTAAGAAAGGTAAATCAGATGCACACAAAATTGACAGGGCTAGAAAAGATGCAGAGATTTTGATTAATGATTTAGTTGAATTTTCTCAAAGAAAAGATCTTATAAATGTTGAAAAAGGAAAAATGTTTTTGAAGTTTAAAGAAGGAAACGCAGAAATTCTTAACTGTGATGGAAACAGTTTCTTTTTCAAAGATAACAAAGTTTTCAAAGTAACTGATAAAATTGAAAATACAGATATGAATGAAGTTTCAATTTGCATGAAAAATCAAAAAGACAATAAAGAAATTCACATTAATCCAAGAATCTTTATGGTAATTGAAAAGAAGTTTGGTAAGTTTGAAGTTTTAGTTTAATTTTATTTCTTTATTGTTTGAAATTTTTTCTTAAATATTAATGAGCTTAACCATGCAATTAATGCTCCAACTCCTGCATTTATTGCTGGACCTAAAACCAAGTTAGCGTATACACCAATCTTCATCACTGTTTGAACCATTGAAGCATCTGCTCCTGCTTCTACTGCTTGCATAATTGCATCTACCATTTTTTCAGGGTAAACATAGAAACTTATTATTCCAATAATTGCAACAGCAAATCCAATTATTAAACCTGAATATGCCCCATATTTTGCAATGCTCTTTGGTTCTTCTTTTTCTTTTGCTCCAATATGGCCTATTGTTCCAAATGCAATTATTGTTAAAGCAATTCCAAGAACTGCTGCTGGAAATAATTTACCAATGTATGTACTTACTGAGAAAAATAAATCTAGCAATGCATATCCTACAAGAATATACACAGAAATATCAATAATGTCCCATATATCACTAAAACTCTTTTTCTTTTGCATGTTATTTAGAAACATTTAGGATTTATAAATTTTCTTAATTATTCAGAAATGTGGGCATTAAAGTTTCCCGTGAGGGTAATTGTAGTAGGATCATTTTCTCCTGTCCAATTATGTACTTGGATATAATTATCTAGTGATTGGTAATCTATGAATTGGTGGACTTTTAGGTGTTCATCTGTAGCAAAATCTAGATCTTTATTTTGATATTTTAATGAGAGGTATTTCTCAGAAGTATTTTTTACTTCTCCTGTTTCAGCGCCAAAAAAAGAGTCGTCTAAGGCTAAACTAGATTCATTAATTTCTAAGGTTTTATCTCCTTTTTTTACTATAACCTCTATATTTGTCATAGAATATAATGGTGCTAGAAGTATATAAAGCTTTATATTTGTAATTCCTAAATAATAGTAACAAATTAGAAAGGTTTAAAAATAAAGGAAAATATTAATATTTATGGCATTAATTAAAGCTTATAGGGAATTTCCAGAGGAAGTGAAAAAGAAATTTGTAGAGTCAGCGAATCATGTTCTTGATAATTTTGTATTTAAAGCATGGGATGAAGCTGAAATGAAAGAAAAATGGAGAAAAAGATCCTTATCCCAGATTTTAAATTCTGGAGAGATTAATCACTTATTTCCGTGTTTGGATGCTAGTGCAATTGCTGTAAAATATCTTAAAGAAGCAGGAGGGAGCCCAAGATTGAAATTATTGACAGAAAGTGGTGCTGTTGATGCTTTTAGAAATAAAAAGTCAAGAGCCTTACATATAGACTCTTTTGTTGAATTGCCTTATGAGGGAGTGAACTATTGCTTAAATATTGGTTGTGGAGATGTTATTTTATACAAACCCTTTCCTCCAGATGGCTCTGATGAGTTAGAGGAAAAATACCTTACAACTCGTCCTGAAAAACATGAAAGATTCTGGCACAGAACTCCTTTTCTTGTTTTAGATGGAAAAACTATGGCGGAAAATCAAGAGATTCCTTTGCTGAATTTTGTTAATAGTGAACATAATATGGCAAATGTTCCTTATGGTATTGAAGTTGAAGAATTTCATGAGGCTCTTTCTGTAAACGGTAAGAAAAGTTTTTTATTAACTAACCAAGATTATGATTTAGATGCTTCAACTGCAGATAATAGAGAATGGCTTGCTCAAAATTTAAAGTTTTTACCTGATTTAAAAGAATATAGATATTCAAAATAATCATTTTAATTTATTCAGAAAAATATCCATTACTTGTTCTGCTGGTAGTTTTTTTTCGTGCATGCTTACGTAAATATCTCCTTTAAGCCGAGTTTTGTCTGCTGAAACAATTACTCCTGCCATTCCACCTAAACCTCTATCGTTGTAATTATCTCCTACAAATAGAATTTGTTGTTTTTTTATCTTGAATGTTTTCATGACTTCTTTAAGGCCTCTTGCTTTTGTTTGTAAACCTTTAACCCCAATGTCGTATGCTTCGTCATTCCAAATAGAATAAAGTTCTTTGTATTTTGAAACTATTTTTTCTATTTCTTTTACTCTTTTTTTACAATGAACAGTTATTATGAATTCTTTTGGTTCAAATCCTTTTATGTTTGGGTGTTTGACTTTTTCTAATTCTTGCCTTACTTTGTAGAGCTTATCAAAAGAATTTGAATGTTGATATATTTTTCCTTTATACCAAGTTGCACTTCCATTTTCATATGTTATAATTAAATAAGGGAGGATTTTTGAGAACATGTTTTGTAACATATATAACCCCCTGCCTGAATTAATTCCAAAGACATATCCTTTTTTAGAAAGTGTTTTTATTTTTTCAATTTGGGATTCTGGAATTTTCTTAATGTTTATTTTAAGATTTTCTCCTTTTTGTTCAATTTTTGTACCACGTGGAACAACCACTCCATCAATATCAAGTAAAATAAATTTTATTTTTTTTAATTTATTATTTAAAGAATTATTTATTAATCTCTTTTTCATATTTTAAATATGTTTATGTGGTTTAAATATCTTATCACAATATTAAATATTTATTTATTAAAAACCATTAAAAACACTTTAATCTTCTTTGTATTATGAAATACTTATTTATCTTAGGAAGAAATCCAGAATTATCTCGGAAAGAGGTTCTTTGTTTTTTTGAAACACGTGGAATTGAGATTGTTAGTGAAATACTACAAGGCAATGCTTTGCTTGTTGAGTTTAGAATGTTTGGAGGAGGAGATGTTATTGATGTTAATGTTCTTGATAAGCTTGGAGGAGTTATCTCTATTGGAGAGGTTTTAAGTGAGTTTGATAGTGTTGAGGACCTAGATAAAATTAATATTTATAATGGGACTAAAAATAATTTCTCATATGTTGTTTGGAATTTCTCTAGTCATAAAGATGAAGTTTCTGATTATCTTAAGAAACGTTTCAGAGCTGAAAAATTAAAAGCAAGTGAAAAAAGAATGCGTGAAGACATGGTTCTTCAACAGGGGGAGAAGGTTAGAATGGTTAAAAGTAATGTTGAAGAAGAGTATTTTGTTTTTAATAAATATCTTGGGAAAATTATTAGACATTGTGATTATTCTGAAATTGAAAAGCGAGACATGGAAAAACCAGTTCGTAGGGAGAGTTTGAGTATTTCACCTAGACTTGCCAAGATAATGATTAATTTGAGTAAAGTTAAGCCAGATGAAAATTTGGTAGATGCATTTTGTGGAGTGGGGGTTGTTTTACAAGAGGCTTTGTTACAGAATATCCAAGTTATTGGAATTGATATGGATAAAGATGCAATTAAAGGGGCTGGAGAGAATATGAAATGGTTTAATTTCCCACGTGGGCAGTATGTGTTTTTGAAAGGGGATTCTGGAAGAATAGAAATTGAAAAAACTAATGTTATGGTAAGTGAACCTGATTTTGGAGATACTCTGAAGAAAATCCCCACAAAAGAGAAGGCAGAGGAAATGATTACACGTTATGAAAAAATAATGGTTTCTGTTTTAAACAATATGAAGAAGTATGTTTCTGGAAGGTTTGTATTTACAAGTCCTTATATTAGGATAGGAAAGAAGAGAATTGGTGCTAATTTTGAAAATTTAAGTAGTGAAACAAAGCTAAAGCTTGTTAAAGGGTTTCCAATACCTGAATTTAGAGAGAATCAAATAGTAGGTAGGGAAATAGTTGTTTTTGAGAAATGAACCTTTTGAAAAGGTTCCTAAACGTAAGATTTAAATAAGGTACTAACTACCATAAGATTATGGTAAAATATACCTTAAAAGAAAAAATATTAAAATTTTTAATTGAAAATAAAAAATCTAAATATTCCATAAGAGAAATTTCTCAAAAATTAAATGTGGATTATAAGAATATTTCTCAAGCATTGGATAACCTAAACCATGAAACATATTTCAAGAAAAAACATGGAAATGCATATTCAATTGAATTTACTCCAAAGAATAATATTGAAACACTTTCTATTGAAGAAAAACGAACAAAAGACTTTTTATCAAAAAATTCAAAGTTAAAAGTGGTAAAGAAATATATTGATGAATTAAATTATCCCTTTTTGATTGTATTGGTATTTGGTTCTTATGCTAAAAACACAAAAGCAAAAAATTCGGATATTGATATCTGTATAATCTTAGATAATAAAGATAAGTCGAATAAATTACATGAAAAATTAAATCTCTTATCTTTAAAGTTGGAGATACAGGAATTTACATCAAAAGAATTTGTTTCTATGATAGAGAAAAGACAAGCCAATTTAGGTCACGAAATAATTAAAAGTAATGTTATTTTATATGGGACAGAGAATTATTATAATTTAATTTCAAAATGGATGAAAAAAGAATAAAACAAGCGGAAGATAATTTTAATATTTATCTCCAAGAAGGTAAAATAAAGAGAGTTCTAAACCCAATTAATTTAATTTATGTAACCTATTTAAGAAACGCAAGAGAAAGTTTAAGTGTAGCTAATTTATTATTCAAAAACAAGGCTTCTCCCCTCTGGGTTGTTGTAAGTAGTTATTATTCTATGTTTTATATGGCTTGTGCGTATCTTTATAAATTAGGATATAAAACAAAGCATGAAATTGTTCATCAAGTAGTAAATGACTCTTTAATTGTGCAAGGAAGGCACAAGATTAAAAATCATCTTTTGAAGGCCTATGAGATAGAAAAAGAAGAAGCTTTGTCTATTAGTGATAATTATCTAAAAGACTATGGATTTGAAAAAGCAAAAAGATCTACCTTCCAATATGAAACCACTGATAACATAAAAGAATCAAAAGCTCAAACTTCTTTAAGTAGGGCCAAAGAATTTTTAACTTTAATAGAAGAAATATTAGAAGATTTTCAATAAGTAATATTTATTAACTAGATTTTATTAATTTTCATATGAGAAAAGAGGTTGTAATTGGAATTTTTATTATATTATTAATAGGCATTATTTCAGCAACACCTTACATTCTTTTTGTTGACCCAACACCTTCAAACAATGCACAAACAACAGGTTCATTACTCATAATTAATTCTACAATTGAAAACATGACCAACATGCAAGAATTTGTTTTTAATTGGGCTGGGACTAATTATTCTTTATATGATGAAGATTTAATTCTAATGCTTAATTTGAATAATAATTCTAATCTTGGAGAGAATGATAGTTTGGTTTATGATAGCTCGAGAGGGAGGCATAATGGAAGTGTTTTAGGGGAAGCGGAGTATATTACAAGCGGAAAATATGCTGGGGCTTATAATTTTACAGGAGGTGAAGGGATTAATATTTCTGCTTCTGAGGATTTTAATGTTGATGAGTTTACTATTAGTATGTGGGTTAAGTTGAGGAAAACAGGAATTAAAGCAATTTCTGCGGGAGGATATTACTCTTGTGCATTGTTAGTAAGTGATGAAGTTTACTGTTGGGGAGACAACGATTACGGTCAATTAGGGGATGGAACAACAACAGATAGAAGCATTCCTTTGGAAGTTTCAGGAAATTATTATTTTAAATCTTTAGGAAATGCAGATTATCCTTCACTAATACACTCTTGTGGATTACTCCACAATGGTTCTGCATTGTGTTGGGGGGATAATTCTCAAGGAGGATTGGGAATTGGAAATACTACAGATATGCTTACTCCAACATATGTTTCTGGAGGATATAACTTCAGTTTAATCTCATTGGGACAATACCACACTTGTGGTTTGTTGCATAATGGCTCTGCACTCTGTTGGGGAGATAATGGGCAAGGGGGTTTAGGAATTGGAAATACAACAGAAATGTACTCTCCAACTTATGTTACTGGAGAATATAATTTTAGCATAATTTCTTCTGGTGATTCAAATACTTGCGGAATCCTACAAAATGGCTCTGCACTCTGTTGGGGAAGAAATGATCATGGACAATTAGGAATAGGTAATACCACAACAATGTACTCTCCAACTTATATTTCTGGAGGACATAACTTTTCTTATATAAAAAATGGTAATGATGTTGCCTGCGGAATCCTACAAAATGGCTTTGCATTGTGTTGGGGGAAAAATGATTATGGGAATCTAGGAATAGGAAATACTACTACAATGTACACTCCAACTTATGTTTCTGGAGGATATAACTTCTCTTCTATGGAAGCATTTTATGATGGTTTTTGTGGTTTATTACAAAATGGAACAGCTTTGTGTTGGGGATTGAATATTAACGGACAATTAGGATTAAGTAAAACAAACACAACAACGATGTATGTTCCAACTTATATTTTAGGAGGATATAATTTCTCCACTCTTTCTGGTGGGAATGACCATAACTGTGGAATTACAACATTGGATGAAGTTTATTGTTGGGGTGGAAATTCCAAGGAACAGTTAGGAGAGATTATCCTTTCAACAAGAAATATTCCTTATACTGTTTACGGAGGCCATAATTTCTCTAAAATAAATTCAAAAACAGGAAACGAAGTTTGTGGGATTGCTACTTCTGGAAAAACTTATTGCTGGGGAAGAAATAATGTTGGGCAATTAGGAGATAATTCAACTGAAAATAAATATGTTCCTATACCTATTTATGGAGGCTACAATTTTTCTACAATTAAATCCCATATTTCTTCTTGCGGGATTTTACATAATGGTTCTGCCCTTTGTTGGGGGTCTAATGATAGGGGACAATTAGGGGATAATACCACTATTGAAAAACATATTCCAACCCCTGTTTATGGAAATTATAATTTCTCTTATGTTAGTTCCTCTGGGTGGTTTGGTTGTGGTTTATTACAAAATGGAACAGCTTTGTGTTGGGGGAGCAATAATTATGGTTCTGTGGGGGATAACTCTACAGAAGAAAGGCATATCCCTATAATTATTTATGGCAATTATACTTTTAAATCAATGTCTAAAGGAAATTCACATGCTTGTGGAATACTTCATAATGGTTCTGCTCTTTGTTGGGGGGAGAATGTTTTTGGGAAGTTAGGAGATAATACAACAATTCAAAGAAATATTTCTACTTATGTCCATGGAAACCACAATTTTTCATCAATTACTCCTAGATACAGACATACTTGTGGTATTTTAACAAATGGGTCTGTTGTATGTTGGGGAGATAATGCTTATGGAGAATTGGGAAATGGAACTGCTGGAGGAACAAGTTCTGTTCCAATTATTGTTTTAGAGGAGTATAATTTTTCTTTGATAGTTCCTGGGATGAGATTTACTTGTGGTCTTTTACATAATGGATCTGCTCTATGCTGGGGGAAAAATGATTATGGTCAATTAGGAATTGGAAATACTACTTACATGTATACCCCCCAATTTGTTTATGGAAATTATAATTTTTCCCACATAGTAACAAGATTTAGGGGGGGTTGTGGATTACTTTATGATGGATCTGTAATGTGTTGGGGAAGTAATTCTAATGGTGATTTGGGGATTGGCTCTGTTTCTGAATTTTTTATCCCATTAACAAAAGGTTCTTTATTTGGAAAAGAAGCTTCTTCGTATGGGCTTTACTCTACTTTTGGAGGAAATGTAAAAGGATATGGGGATGGTGTGATGATGTCTGGAATTTTAAGTTCAGGTTGGAATAATATTATAATGTCTTATGATGGAGCTAAAGGGAATTTATATCTTGATGGAGAATTTCATAATAATTTTTCTGTTGATGCAATTATTCAAGATTCTTTAGTTGATTTAAGTATAGGAGAAAATGTTTCTGGTGAAGTAGATGAAATCATGATGTGGAACAGAACATTATCAGCGTCGGAAATACAAAAAGTCTATGAATCATCACTGCAACAAAGAAACCACACTGCATGGGAATTTTATTCAACACAAACATTGCCGAGTGTTGGAACTTACAGTTATTCACTGTTTGCTCTTGACAATACTGGTTCTTTTTCCCTCCTAAGAAGAATAATAAAATA
>SDBV01002196.1_pt1 | contig 29195 bp, 59 predicted proteins | sample 2277081 | NCBI WGS metagenome assembly SDBV01 (sample SAMN10402039, study PRJNA504765) | marine sediment metagenome | isolation source: marine sediment core GS10_PC15, 223 cmbsf | place: Arctic Ocean: Southern Knipovich Ridge | collected 2010
CGCCCAGATGGTTATTGTGATATTCTGAAGCCTGACCAAATATTGCTCGGTGATGATATATGGGGGAAAAGTATACTTTGGGAAAAACAGAATCCAGTTGGTGAAATAGACGAAGAAGAAGACTTTGATTATATAGAGTGGAGGCTTGCGAAATATGGCTCACCAATCCTCGACTACCTCAAAACAAATTATTCAAACCTTGAATAAATACGAACCCAAGAGTCTACACCATGAGGTTGATGTAGTGTGGAAGGATGCCTTTGGTTGTACCGTGACAGATATAGAAGGTAAGGAATATATTGATTTTACTTCGGGAATCTTTGTGGCAAACATTGGGCATAATCATATAAAGGTGTTTGAGACTATAGACAGGCAGCTATGTTTTTGTATACATTCCTATGTCTTCCCCACAGAGATACGGGCTGAGTTAGTTAAGAAGCTATGTGAGATGACTGGGTTTGAGAAATGTTATTTATGTTCAACTGGAAGTGAGGCGGTTGAAGCTGGGTTAAGATGTATGCAAGCATACGCAGGGAATGAGCGATTGTGGATGGGTGGCGTATGGGGGCTTGAAGGTAGTTTCCATGGTAGAACCGCAGGATGTGTGCAGTATATTGATAAATGGATACATCCTCTCCGTGGTGGTGAAGTGCAATTACCACGATTTGGCTTTAGCGGGTCTTCAAATGTAAGTAAACCTATAGGTCTATTTATCGAATCTTACTTTGGCTGGAATGCGCAGTTCCATGATAAAGAGTGGATACAACGATTGGTGAAAGAAGCACAAGATAATGGTGTCCCCGTATGTTTTGACGAGATACAATCTGGCTTCGGCAGAACTGGTAAGTTATTCGCCTATGAGCATTATGATGTGAAACCCGACTTAATCGTTATTGGTAAAGGACTCGGTGGTGGTATGCCCATCTCGGCTGTATTGGGTAGTGCGGAATTACTCGATGCGCCTGATGACCTCACGTCTACACATACTGGCAATCCCGTGTGTTGCGCTGCTGCTCTGGCGAGTATACAAGTTCTGGAAGAGGAGAAACTTGTAGAGCGTGCCGCTGAGATGGGTAAATGGCTTGAGGGGGTATTACCTAGAAACTTCCCAGACCACAAGATACAGGGTAAGGGGATGGTCTGGGCACTAGATATAGGGGATGTAGCCTTAGCTAACCAAGTTGTTGATAAGTGTGCCGAGAAAGGATTGCTTCTAGTCAAAACGCATAGGGGGACAATAAAGATTGGGCCACCCCTAATTATTCAGCAAGACGCATTATTTGAAGGATTAACGATTTTAAGGGATGTTATAAATGAAACTTAGACACGTAGGATACCCAGTTAATGATATGAAAAAGCACGTTACCTTCTGGAAGAGTAAGGGAGCGAGGATAGTCTATGGAGCTACAGAACAGATACAGGTGATAAAGTTTGACAATGGTATAGAGTTGATTAAGTATCTTGGAAATACTAAGATAGACCAACCTCATGTAGCTTTTACCTTAGACCCTGATGAGAATATAATCGAGTTAGTGGAGGAATACAATGTGGACAAACAGTGATGTAGTAGATTTAATGAAATTGTTAAGGGAGATACGTGATGAGCTTCGAGGGATTAACGAACGTCAACGTGGAACTAACAAGCAGGTGCAACAAGAAGTGTTTTATGTGCGGAAGAAGAAAACTAGAAAGAGACCACTCCCGCCAGGAGCTGCCCAAATGGGGGGACATGGATTATGAGTTGGTTAAAGATATATCGAAGCAATTACCCTCGTCCATCATTGTTCAGCTACATGACAACGGTGAGCCTCTTATGTACCCTCACCTTGAAAAAGCAATGGTTCTCTTTAAGCGTCAGATTAGGACGCTTGATACTAATGGGAGGCTTCTCATGGAGAAAGCAAAAGAAATCATCGGCAACCTCGACACGATTACGGTCTCAGTTTTCGAGAACGACCCCGAAGGATACGAGCAATGGTTGATAATGAGAGAGTTTATGAGTATAAAGGGAGATAGGAAACCACGTGTGATAGCGAGGTGTCTTGGCGATGTGGACTCGTCTAACTATTACGCAGTAGCCGACTTGGTGGTTACACGGACACTCCATAACCCTATGGGGAGTTTTGGTTATAAAAAGAAAGTTACCATACCAGAGATAGGAATTTGTTTAGACGCTCTCTCTCACATGGCGATTAAACGAGATGGTAAGGTTTCAATGTGTGTCAGGTTCGACCCTGAAGGTCTGGGGACTATAGGAGACCTCACCTCTGACTCTCTAAGCCATATATGGGCGGGTAAACAGAGAAGTGAGTGGTTAGCCCTGCATGTAGCAGGTAAGAGGTCTGAAATCCCACTATGTAGTAAATGTGATTATTGGGGGTGTCCTACTGGTTGATTTAAAAGCAAAGTCAAAACAACTCAGAAATACTGTCTTAGATATGTGTGTTAGGGCAGGTACGGGACATGTAACCTCATGCTTCTCTTGTACGGAGATTATGGTTGCGTTGTTCTATGATGTAATGAAAGAGGGCGACCACTTTCTTTTAAGCAAGGGGCAGGCCTCGCCTTTACTATACGCAATACTAGCCGATAAGGGGGTGATTGAACGTGATGAACTCGATAGATTCTGTCACGGTAAACTGGGTGTTCATCTTGACTTTAATATTGATGGAGTGGAATGCACCTTTGGCTCGCTTGGTAATGGCGTGGGTATCGGGATAGGCATGGCGTTAGCTGATAAGGAACATAAGACTTATGTTCTAATAGGGGATGGTGAGTGCTACGAAGGTTCAGTGTGGGAGGCTCTGATATTCGCCAAGATACACAACGTAAAAAACTTAAAAGTAATTGTGGACTGGAATGGACAGATGGCAACTATGGAGACAAGCCGTGTTGTCCGAGAATTATTACGTTTCTTCCCTAATGTCTTAGTAGAATATACAACTAAGGGGACACCATCACTGAGTGATAACTTAAAGTGGCACGGTATAGCTCCAAAGGGAGAAGATGCGGAGAGGGTGAGAAATGAAATCTCAACGGGATAGCTTCTTTGATGCGCTCTATGAACTAAAAGACGACAGGGTATGGGTTATCTCTGCTGACTGTGGTGCGCCTGCGTTAGACCGATGGCGAAAGACAGATAGGTTTATTAACGTGGGGATAGCCGAGCAGAACATGGTTAATATCGCTATCGGGTTAGCCCTTTCAGGTAAGAGACCTTACTGTTATGCGATAGTGCCATTCCTAACAGGGAGAGCCTTTGACCAGATACGCCAAGCTTGTATGATGAATTTACCCGTAACCTTTGTAGGAATTGGAGCGGGTTATTCTTATGACGACTCTGGGCCAACTCATCATGGGATAGATGATATAGGGATAATGAGGGTGCTGCCTAATATGACCATACTAAACGGACGCATCGCTGAACGGGTAGCGAAGATTTATGACCAACCTACATATATACGTTTGGATAGAATGAACTTTGATAGCAATGTGCTTATAGTTGATGGGATAGACGTATCACCCACCCAGATATATCCATTCCCTTACGGCTTTGTAAAGGCAAAATCGATTATAGCGGTAGAGGAGCATCTCACGGGTGGACTTGGCAGCATTGTTGCCGAATGGATAGCGGATAATAACTTGAATATCAAACTAGAGCGCAGGTATATAAAGGAGTATCTCTACGCCTATGGCAGAGACAACCTTAGAAAGCAAGCTGAACTTTAACCATTACTTACCTGAAACTGAGAAGCGGGTTGAGTGTCTTAGGAAAGTAATAAGAGGCAGACCGTGTGCTATATTGTTACCTGGCTCATCTATATCTAAACTTAAAAGACGCATTAAGGAGTTAAAGGATTTAGATATATGCTACGCTTCTGTTAATGATTACTGGATTATGGAAGATAAGATACTGAGCAAGATAGGTAGAAAGTTAGATATAGTAATGAGGAGCGCAATAGAATGTAGGGTGCCAGGGGAGCGGGATTTTGCTTTTCTAAAACGCAAGGGTAATTTTTTTATATCCGAGAGGGCGGGTTATTTCGAGAATCAAATGCCTTTGGGGGACTTCTTGAGTGATAGGGTATTGTTCTTTGTAGCCGAAAGGTCTGAGATAATGCACCATGTCCCTTCCCCTGAGTATCCTTTGCACTTCTTCGCCCAAGCTTCTTTTACAATCTTAACCCAGATACTAATGATAGGCGGAGCGTCTTTGATAGTTTGGTTTGGCGCTGATGGAGGACTACTAAATTGGAGAAACCTTTATTTTGGTGGTTGGACATCCGACTCCCTCGACAGGTTGAAGTATGATACAGCGACTTTCAACTTTACATTTCAGAGACTACTCAGCAACGTGCATAACACCTGGGGGAAAAATCCTCCATTGATAAACTGCTCGGAGAAAAGCCACTACAAAGTAATCAAAAAAGTATCTTATGATGAGGCGTTTACGGAGTTACATGAAGCAAGTTAGGAAGGTCTGGGGTAAAGAACGATGGATAGTGAACAACCGTGAGTACTGTGGTAAACTCCTTGAAGTCGATAAGGGGGCTAAGAGTTCATTCCATAGACATAGAAAGAAGAAGGAGACCTTTTACTGTTTAAAAGGTAGAGTAATACTCACGGTAAAGAATGAGAAACACGTTCTAATTCCAGAGAATGATGCGGTAACGATTGAGCGTGGGCAGTGGCATAAATTTGTAGGGTATGAGGATTCGGTACTCTTAGAGGTATCGACTCATCATGATGATTTAGATGTAGAGAGAAGGACGCAGTCGCAAGGAGGAATTAAATGAATATTATCCGAGGAATATCTGGGGTGGGTGTTGCCATCTTTGGCGTTTTTTATTTAATAGCATCTATTGCCTATTATTCTCCCCAGATTGAAAATTACTATGCCAGTTTCAGGGAAATATTTCCTACAGATGTAATCGGCATAACCTTGGGGTCTATATCTGCATTGGCGATAGGAACAATAGCCACACTCCTGTTTTTCTTCATTGTGTATTTGTTAATAGGGCTTGGTTTTTATATCGCAATGGGGAAAGAAAATAAATCGGAGGCAGGATAATGGAATGGTCAGATAGCAACAGGTATAACTCATTTAATAGTATGAAGGGATTGACTTACTACGAAAACTATAAGAAAATAGTTAAGTGGATGGATAAGAAAGGGGATTTACCGCCACCTGTGGAGGTGTCCATAGACCCTGTAATGGCATGTAACCTTAACTGCTACTATTGCAATTCTCAGCGATACTTAAAAACCGAGCCTAAGCGGGTTATGAAGAAACAATACATGAGAGACCTTATTAAATTCTTAGCGAAATGGGGGGTTGAGGGTTTTTGTTTTGGTGGTGGGGGTGAGTCTTTGTTAAACCCTGCCGTCCACACACTCCCCGCTTATGTGGCGTCCCTTGGTAAGCAGTCTGCAATAGTTACTAATGGTACGATAATGAACTTCACTCTATTAAAGGAACTGTGCTATTGCAGATGGGTAGGCTTCTCGGTAGACGCTTCTGATTCAGAGACTTATGAGAGGATACATAAAGTAGATATGTTCGTTACAGTCATTGACAACATACGCCAGCTTGTGGTAAAAAGAAAGGAGGAAGGTGGGGGTTTCCCACGAATGGATATAGCCTTTAAATTCCTTGTACTACCTGAAAATTATACCAAGATATACGAAGCCTGTAAACTAGCTAAGGACTTAGGAGTACAGGACTTCCATGTTAGGCCAGTAGACCTTGAGAGAAAAGACTACAGGGGGGAAACATTCGAGTTCCCGATGGAGGTGATAAATGAGCAATTTGAAAGGTGTCATCAAGAAGAGACTGGGGAATTCAGGGTGCATACTGTCAGACACAAATACGACAGAAACCTTCAAGTTACCCATAAGTTTAGCAGATGCTTGGCGTCTCCACTCGTTATACAATGTTGCACTGATGGGAATGTGTATGTCTGCGTTGACCATAGGGTGGAAGAGCGATTCCGAATCGGTAACCATTTCTCTAATCCAGAAAAAATCAGAGAGTGGTGGGGAAGTGAAGCCCACAGGGAAGTCATCAAAAGCATCAAACCCCACGAGGAATGTTCCCGATGCACATGGTCAGAATACAACAGGCAAATCGAAACAGTAGTTATAGAAGATAGTATGTGTGTGAATTTCCCATGAAAAAGTATCGGATAATATATGCTGGGAGGAGAGGGTAATATGGAAAAGAGGATATTGTTTTTTGATTCTGACATCCCATCTTTTTATTTCCCTGTGGGGACGCCTGCAAGCGGGGGCACTTGTGCCTTTGCTACTAAGAAGTGTCTTGAGTATTGCCCGAGCGGAAATAGCAGAAACAAAAGCGAAATGTATGCGTTAGAATATTTCCTCCAAAATACCACCGAAACCATTACGGCTAAAATCATTAAGGACTACAAAATTCTAATAAAAAGACCATACCACGCTAAGATGATACAATGGTATGTTTGGGGAGACTGCCTTCCTGAACTCACAGAAAAGACATATCGGATAATAATGTCCCTGAACACATTGGGGATTCCCCAGTATGGATTCACAAGGAATAAAAAGTTATGGGAGTTAGTTCCTGCAAAGAGAGATTTGAATATCGGTTACTCCTTGGATAGTTTGAAGAAGGCGAAGGAAATGTCTTATGGGAAGATGACTGCCTGCCCTGATTACCAACAAGGGTATGCACGTATGATATTTAATGGAAAGATTCGTTCTAAATGTAATGGCTGGTGGTGTAAAACAGACGGGGGTGAGGAAAGAAACAGCGATTGTAGAATTTGTCTTAAAGAAGGTGAGGGTTGTTACTCTAAGTTTGTGGGACAATAATGCGTATTTCGAGAACTCCTTATCGCATATCACTCTTTGGCGGTGGTACTGATTACTCTCAATGGTTCAACGAACATGGGGGTGCGGTAATCGGTACGACTATAGATAAGTACTGTTACATCACCCTGAATAAATTGGATTACTTTGATTATAAATACCGTATAGTGTGGTCTGAGATAGAGCAAACACAACATGTAGAGCAAATACACCATAATTCCGTAAGGGAGTGCATTAAATATATGGAGATTGATGAACCGTTAGAAATCCACCATATAGGTGAACTCCCCGCACGTACAGGTATAGGTTCAAGTTCTGCTTTCACGGTAGGTATGCTCGAAGCTTTGGGGTGTGAGGATGTCGCCGATACCGCCATACATCTTGAGCAGAATATTCTAAAAGAGAATGTAGGCTGTCAAGACCAAATCTTCGCAGCGCATGGGGGTTTCTGCCGTATCGTTTTTACGGAGAATAGCATTGCTGTGCAGGAGTTGGACTACGGGGACTTAGAAAATTATCTAATGTTATTCTTTACTGGTTTCCAACGCACAGCCTCCGAGATAGTCCACCATCAGCTAATAGATATGCCCAACAAAGTCGCTGAGATGAAAGAGATACAAAAGATTACCGATAAAGCATTGATAGCTTTAGATAATAAACACTATACGAGGCTTGGTGCGCTATTACACGATAGTTGGGAGATTAAGAAAACACTATCTCCATTGATTACAACCCCAGAGATAGACGAGATATACGACACCGCCCTAAAGTATGGTGCTTTAGGTGGTAAGATATGCGGGGCTGGTGGTGGTGGGTTTATGCTTTTATTTGTTGAACCCGATAATCAAGACAGAGTACAGGAGGCACTTAATGGTTACTTGCACGTCCCCTTTAGTTTCAGCCATAAAGGAACAAAAATCATCTAAGATTGTTTTAGTCAATCCTAATAATAGAAGACCTAACCCTCTATCGGCGATTGAACCCCCTATATGGTTGGGTATGATGGCTTCTACTATGGACTGTGTTGTGATAGATGCTGAGGCTGAGAACCTGACGATAGCGGATACAGTAAACAGGGTACTCGAATATAACCCTGAAAAGGTTATTGTTGTAGTTATGGGGGCTAACCCTTCCGCTTCTTCTACTCCCAAAATGCCTATTGCTAAGGCTATAGCGAAGGAATTGGGGAAAGTAGGGGATGAGGGGGTGCTTACTTTACTCACGGGTATACACCCCCTAGCTATAAATGAGTTTTTTTATACGTGGGATTGGAAGGGTTACAAGCAGACACCGCCTGTAGCGTGGGACAAATTACCAATGGATAAATATAGAGCGCACAACTGGCATTGTCTCGGCAAGCCACGCCAACCATACGGAGTCCTCTACACGTCTTTAAATTGCCCATACGATTGTTCTTACTGCAATATCCACACATTGTATGGTGGGAGCAGGAAGGTTTATTATCGCCCCCTAGAAGATATAAGGCAAGATATTTGGATGCTGGAAAGTGATTATGGCGTCAGGACATTAAAGATATGGGATGAACTATTTACTCTGAACCGTGAGAGGGTTTTTCAGATTTGTGACATATTGCGACCCTACCAATTTAACATTTGGGCATACGCCAGAGTAGGTACGGTAGACCCATTGATGTTAAAAAGAATGAAAGAAGCTGGTATCAACTGGTTGTGCTATGGTTTCGAGACCGCTAATCCTACGGTACGGGGCAAGGGGCATACACGGAAACAGTTAGATGAAACAGTAGAGATGACCCGAGAGGCTGGGATAAATATAATAGGGAATTTTATCTTCGGTCTTCCGAATGACAACTACGGGACTATGAGCGAGACATTGCAATGGGCTAAAGAAAAGAACTTAGAGTATGTGAATTTCTATGTAGCCATGCCATATCCTGGCTCTGAGTTGTACGCAGAAACTCCCAGAGAGGACTTGCCCCCTACGTGGGAAGCCTATGACCAGTATTCCCCTAACTGTAAGCCGTTGCCAACTAAGTATTTAACATCAAGGGAAGTCCTGAACTTTAGGGATATAGCCTTTAGGAGTTACTTTAACCGCCCTGAGTATCTTAAAATGATTGAGGATAAGTTCGGGGCTTCAAGTGAAATAAAGGAGATGTTGAAATGGGATATGACCAGAAACTCTGCGACTACTTAGTAAGGAGATTTGACCTTAGAGGGTTTTTGTTAGATGTGGGATGTGGTGATGGGAAGCACATAATAGCTTTTTGTACAAGTGGTTTAACTGCTATGGGAATAGACAGATATGATTGCGACTTAGAAAAAGACCTGATACCTTACCCAGATGATTATTTTGATGTAGTATTCTGTAAGTCCGTGTTGGAGCATATAAGGAACTACGACCACGTAGTCGCTGAAATGTGGCGAGTGCTCAAGTCTGGTGGGTTAATGATTACAATGTTACCCCAATATAACTATCATTTCTTTTCTTACCCAGAACATATATCTTGTCCTGTGCTACCATACTTCCGTGAGAAGTTTTATCAATTCCCGTGGGTATGGAAGCATCCGTGGCTTAAAATCATACCCAAACTGATAGCATGGCTTGTGCCAGACAAGTACCGTTTCAGAAAGGATGGGACACAGAGGGTTCTCATAAGACACTCTAAGGAACCTATGTGGTTACTGTGGGCGAGAAAGTAAACTCAGAGCTATCGACAGGGGAGTTCGATTACCTTATCGGTTTACTGGAAACTGTTGCCCGACAAGGGATGCGTGTATGTGAGATAGGCACGGGTTTGGGTGGGACTTCTCTTGGTATGGCGAGCTTTATTAAAAATTATCAGGGTGAATGTTACACAGTCGATATAAAACCCTCTCCGTTTATAGCAGGGATGCCATTTATTAACTGGATAGTATCCCCCTCGATAGCAAGTATAGTTACGGATGAAACCTTCGACCTGGTTTTTATTGATGCTGACCATAAATACTCTAGTGTTAAAACGGATATAGAGGCGTGGATGCCCAAGGTTAGAAAAGGAGGGATATTGTGTGGGCATGATGCTGAGTTTCATTATTCAAAAGCAAGCGAGGAAACACAGAAAGAAATAGATAACCACCTTGAAGACAATAAGGAGTCATTCGATTGCCACGCTGGGGTTATACGTGCCCTGTATGACGTGTTCAAAGACAAACATTTACTTATGGAAGATGGGCGTATCTGGTATGTGACCGTTTGATATAATAGAATAGAGACTGAAAAAGGGGGAGGCAATCTGTAAAAGAGGTCTCCCCCTTATTTTATGGGTTGCCCCCCAAATGTGCGGAGCTAGTTGGAAGGCTAGACGTACTCCAGCGCAATAAAAAACGGAGGAAATCATGGCACAACAGGAAAAACTTACCAAACTATTCGACCTTAAAAAGTCGGCTGCTACTAAGGGAAAACCCTGGGTGCAGAAACTTGCCAACTACAATATCGTCACATCACAATTCACTGATTCAGGAAAAACGATTGTACCCAATAACAGTGGGGTAAATGCTATCCACTTCTTCCTGCCTCCTGTGAACGCATGCAACGGACACGAATGGGACTTTTTCAATGCTAACACTACTGCGTTCTACATTCATGGAGATACCAATGTGGTTGTGTCCAGATTGGGCTTAACCTCTAAGATTGTGAACTGCACAGATGCAACCAACACTGGTTTCCATGCCCGTCTACACAGTGATGGGGTTAAGTATTACTTTTCCAGGATAGCTTCAGGCACTAATACATCTGGTTATCTATTGGGGTAAAATGCCAAGCTACGACTACGTGTGTGAGAGTTGTAATAAACTCATAGAAGAAGTGCGCTCGATACACTCTGAAAGAGTGCACAGTAAATGCGACTGCGGGGGGATTCTCACACAGAGATATTCCCCCTCTGTTATTTTTATAGGGAAAATACCCCTTAGTATGCACAGGAAGTTTACCGCACCGCACAGTAATGCGGAGAAACCTTAAAGGAGAAAGAACATGGCAAGAGTAACGGTAGAGAAAGTAAAGGATTTCACAGTCCATCCGTGGATGTCGAGCGCACTGGTTGTGAATGGTGTTCAGTACGACAGCATAAACAATGTCGCAACAACCAATACTTATATAAGTGTAAACGCCCGCCCCTTCAATGTTATTAAAGACCCGATTTACCCAGGCGGACGAGGGCATTTCGAGTACGTGGAGTTTGGCCTTACGGCAGCTTTCCAAGCCAATGCCACTACGCTTTTAAATTACAAGTGGCGGGCTAGAAACCTAAACCCCGTAACGACTGCCTGGGTGGATATTAAGCCCGATGAACTGCACCAGGCAACTACTGGATGGTTAGATACAACTGTGTCAGGTCGTATTAAAGCTGTGGCTGACTTTAACTCCGTACCATTCGAGGTAGAAATGCAGTTCAGGACTAATCACGCTGATGTGGGTATCGGGAGAATAAAGAACTCAAGCTATATATATTGTCAATACCAGATAAATTAAGGGGGTAACATGCCGCATAAAGGTAAGGGGAAGAAGTATAAATCCAAGCCAGGCCATAAGAAGAAATGAATGAGTTAGAACTCAAACAGTTACAGAAACAGATAGACCACAAGCTGAGAGACGCTACTGGGCCACATTCACTGAAAAGTATGCGGCGTGAGGCTAAAAGGACAGAGGAATGGGTACGACAACTGAACTTGCGCTTAACGAAAGACTCGCCAAAGCCATTGGAGATTTTATAAGGGTAGCGGTTTCTACGAACATTGCTGCCGATAACCTTGTTGTAGCTACCGACTTAAATGAACACGATGACGGCGAGGATAAGGCTTTCCAAGACCGTTTTCTCTATATAGAGAATAAGAACAACGAGGATAAAGACCGCAAGGTAAGATTTTATTACACAGCCAACGGGACTTGTAATATCTTCGGCGCAGCCCTAAGTTCGGATACCAACGTAGCTGATATTCAAATACATCGTTACTCTTATACTAAGAAACGAATAGCGAATAACGATGCCATCAAGGAACTCTACCCCATCTTGTACAGAGAGATTGACGATAATACTACAATCACCACCAACAGCGCACTGTGGGAGTACGCCTTGCCTGCTCATATGCTGGGTGGAGAGGTGAGGCAGGTTCTTATAAACACTACTCAGACAACTATCACGGCAGAGGATTACGACAGGATATGGAACTGGTCTCAGATTAACGAAGGCAGGACTTTGCGTATGCCTGGACTCTTTGCTAGCGGTCATAAGGTGAGAGTTATTGGGACAGCCCCGATAAATACTTTAAGTGGCCCCGCTAACACAATCCCTCTTAGTGGCGAATCACAACTTAGCCTTCTGACGGCATACGCCAAGTACAAACTATACCAATCTGTAGGTCAGCCCGTATCAAGTGAGGACGTATCCCGCTATAAGAACGATTCTGCCGAGGCTTACGGGGAGTACTTAAGACTCCTACCACGAGCCAGGATGCCTAAACCCTCTACAACGATTAAATTCAGGGGGTTCTGATGCCCTATTCTATACGACTGATAAACACTGACGGGCAGGTATACTACTGGCCTAATATAAGCGGCAAGCCCCGTGTATCATCCTTTCCCTACCTCTACGATATTGTCGAAGACAATATCCCTGACCATTTCCCTCTCCATAAGTTCGGCTTTAATGGTGCTGTGCCTGCTACCGAAGAGGATATATGGGAAGGCAGCGCCGTTTATTCCTACATACCTGTTGCCGAATCCCTTAATATTTCCTGTGTCAATGTAAGTGATACTATCGCAGGGACAGGGGCTAGGGTGGTAAAACTTTTAGGGTTAGACGGGAACTACAATGAAGTAGAGGAAAGTGTCAATACCAATGGGCAGACTGGGGTTGCTACAATAAACGCATTCATAAGAATTCCCCGAATGATTATCACTGAAGCAGGCTCACATGAAAAGAATTGGGACACTGTTTATGCAGGAACGGGAGCAATCGTCACGGGAGTTCCCACCAATGTCTACAACTTGATTACGGCTGGACTTAACCAGACCTTAATGGGGCTATGGACAGTGCCCGCTAACCACAACGCTTTTATAACAGGTCTCTACGCCTCAACAGGAATCGCAAATAAGACAACAGAATTTGAACTTTATATCAGACCGTTCGGTGAGTTATTCCAATTGAAGCAGAAATATCATATTATCGCTGGAGTAATTACACGTTCATTCGACCTTCCGCTAAAGGTTACTGAGAAGTCTGATATTGCTATGAGAGCAACCGCTGTGGCAGGGGGTGGTGCTATATCGGCATCTTTTGATTTATGGTACGAGAAATGAAGAATTGTAATATATGTAAAACGGCAGGCGGATGCAGATTATACGCCTTTATAATGTGGCTTAACTGGATGCTCCCTATAATGGGGGATGCTCGGAGGCGGCAGGTATGGTGCTCTAAAATCTTAGCTCATTCCTGTTTATGTTATAAAGACACGGAGACAACCTATCAGAGGATAATTAAGTATGTCAGACAACTACGTAAAAACTAAGCATGATATAGGAGTCACCAATACTAACGGTGATGTGGTCGGTTTAATGCTGGCTCAGAAACCTGACGGTACGCCTGCGTATGCTGTCTTCGACCGCAAGCATCTGGCTGACCAATTCTTTACAGGTACTCCCTTACAGACGTACCAAGACCCTGAAGTGGAAATCCCCATAGCTCAGTACTCATGGCGAGCGGGTATGGGATTAAAGGTCTTTGACCCCAGTGAGCCTGAAAGATATTACCGTGCAAAGAATCTCGACCTACGGCATCGAGGAAAAGCAATCTCTGGTTATCAACCCAGTATAGTCAGCAGACCCCAAAATTCTAGTACTCCAACAATTATAGATGCTAACATGGAACTTCAGACTGGATGGAATTGGTCACTTGCTAACATAGAACAAACAAACATAGTGGGGCATGATAGTGTTAATAGCCTTGTAGTAAATATGTACGAGCAAGGGGCGCAGGCACAAGTAAACTTTGACCAATATATTGCAGGATGGACACCTGGTGTTACATATCAAGTTAATGTCTGGGAATTAAGAAATGACGCAGCCGCAGAAGCTAACGTCTTTATTGATGACGGTATTTCTTCCGTGAGGGCTGGCGCAATCAACCAAGCGTGGACGAAATTATCCCTTACTAAGACGATTGACCATAGCGCAAAATATATGAGATTAGTATTACAAGGCCCAAGCGGACAAGCAGGATTCAAGATTGCTTATTTTGATGAAGCTACTGTTAGGGTGGTGAATACCACCAATGCCGTAGTCGAACCGCTGAGAGCAACTCCACGGGCTTTTAAGAACTTCGCCAATAAATTATGGTGCGGATTAAATAATTACGCAACTATCGTTAATGATACTGAAGACGAACTTCAGGTTGTCTTCCAACTAAACACCAACATTACCGATTTAGAAATCTTCAGCGATGATAGATTCTACCTTGCTCAAAACACTGCGCCATATCAGTATATAGATAGTGATTATACCTACACGGGAATCGTTGTCAGCAACGCAGCCAAGAATTCGTTTGAGTTTTTTAAGACTGTACATGGTGTGTCTCCCACGCTTCGTGGTTCTACCATAAATGGTTACCAACTGAGGTCATCTACCAATCCTATTAACGCTGCCAATGCATCGTTAGTGTGGACTGACCCTCCTACAACAGTAGGCAGTTCGTACCATCGCTTTAACAAACTGCTTTATTTAGGCGGGACGTTGTATATGCAAAAAGAGGATAAGCCATTTTATCTCGATTCAAATGGTGATGTCCAGGATGACTTAGCCTCGGAGTTCGAGAATCTGGAGAACTCGCAAGCTGGCAGGGGGTCGTTAGCCTGGGATGGCAAGTTATATCTAACGTCAACATCGCATTTACGTGAGATTGATGGTTCGGTTAAGACCTGGCTTTCACCATCTAAGTTTATCACCGACTTACCAGAATATGGTCGTGATATTCAAGCACTGGCTGGAGATGAGGAGTGGCTCTACGGCACTGTAGGGGGTAATACTGTTAATTTAGAGGTCTTAGCGGGGCGTTACGAGGTAGTTGGTGGTGTTACTGATTGGCGGTGGCATCCGCAAAGAACACTGGATATGACCAACTGTGAGACCTCATTCGTATCTAGTATCCCCTCAAGGAAACTCTGGGTAGCGCCTACTAACGGCGATGACCCTATTTACTCCATACCCCTACCCGATAGTTACGGAAATATAGAAAACGATGCCAATAGAAATTTCGATAGCGGAGGTTACTCCCATACACCGAGATTACATGGTGATTTCAGATTAACTCAAAAAGCCTACACGAAATTAGAATTAGAATTGGGGCATGACTTCGATACGGATATATATTTTGAGGCTCATTACAATACGTTAAACAATAGTATATGGACAGCCATAGGTGATTTTAAGGGAAACTCAGATACTAGAATTGCTACGGGGTATCTGCCCCTTACTCCAACGGATACCATGTTGCAATTAAACTTCGTTGCTAATACGGATGATAACCAGAAGACACCCTCCTTGATAGGATATAACCTTACCGCTATATTATATCCACCCAGAAAGGATATAATCGCCTGCACGGTACGGGTTGCTCAAGGTGTACAGACGAAAGATGTTTTAAGTAGTAAATATGAGTCCATAAAATTAGCCTTAGATAACGCAAGAGATGCTACGTGGCCTGTTAAGATATTCGATATACATGGCGACCCGATTAACATAAAGTTCCTACCTTTACCTAGCGGTACGCCTTGGATTTCCCTTTACAAAGATGAAAAAACCAGAACCACAGAATTAAGATACAATCTCATGTTACAGGAGGTGGACATTGGATAATTTTAGATACGACCCTTATTTAAGACTATATATAGACTTTTCTAAACATGATGTCCAGACTGGGGAATCGTTTATGTCTGATGATGCTCACGGGCATCTATGTACGGCTACGGGTGGTGCGTGGAGACTTGATGGTAGAGCCTTTGATGGGGATGACCTTGTTAGTTGTGGTGCTGACTCAAGCTTGGACTGCAATAGTGGTATTACACTCTTATCATGGGTGAAGGTTGACGCTCTTGGTGTGTACGAAGCACTATTCGATAAAAGGGATGGTAGCGGAGGGTATAGCCTACGGCTTAGGGGTGATACCAATGAACTGGATTTTGAGCTAAGGGACAGTGGCGGGACTTACGACTTCGTTAGGGGGAATATAAGTCTTACCAATACAGATTATTTCTTTTGTGGCGCAACTTTCGATGGTGATGTGATGAAGGTATTTGCCAATGGTGTAGAGATAGCCAGTAAAGATACCCCTAGAACCAATATTGGAACTAATGCTAAAGCCCTTCGCATAGGACGTGGCCCCGATAATTTTTGGGCTGAAATGACGGTTAGTAAGGCATGGATTTACAGTAGGCCGTATTCTATACTCGAAATACAGGATGTATATGAACAGACAAGGGGGAAACGTCAATGAAACCACGCTTAATGGGAACACTTAAATTTAACAAATCCTCTGATGCCAATACCTTTGAGTCATCCCTTGCTACGCTGGCAGATAGGGTAAATGTGAATAACGAGAAGAGCATGGTCTCACGGGAAGGCGACAACATAAACTTCTCACTATTCTTTAATAACATGGTGCAGATACAAAGATTAAGAACATGGGTAAAAGACCGCAACCTGAAAGGAAAACTCAGGGCTGCTGTGAGCGAAGAAAATATATCATTCTTAACCTTCCACAAGTGTATGCACGATGAGGGGTTACCCTGTAAGGAATTTACGATAGTGATTTAGGAGTGGTTATGCCGAATGAATTTTTAAACGAGTTGGACTTTGAAGCTAAAATCAAGGGGATGACAAACAGGAAAATCCTGGAGTTCAACTCACGTCAACTCTATGATGTTTGCTCGACAGTCGCTAACCATGAGGAGCGTCTTTTTAAGGTAGAGAAGAAGAGCAACAGAATTATAGGGGGTGCGGCAGCCATTGGGACGGGTATAGGGGCTGGAGTAATCGCAGTAATAAGTTATCTTACAGGCAGATGACAGAGGAAGAGAAACGCCTCTTACAGATGAAACTTAACAGATTAGAGAAATTAGTAATTGATTATTTTATTGAAAAAACGGGGTTCGATGCGAAAACAGAGGATTTTAAGAAATACTTTGAGGAGTTATTAAAGTAGGCCCTTCTCAGGTATCTTAACCTTATCCAACATCTCTTTATCAACAGGGTGTATCTTAGCACTAGGTCTATCATAGACACAGACTTGAAGCGGACAACTCCGATTACAGATACTACGTTCCCAATCAGTCAGCTTTGAGTCATCTTTATCAAGGATACCCAATCTCTCTAGTAGTGAACATTCCTTACTCATTATTTAATTCTACATCACTCTCTACTTCATTGCCCCAGCAATCCCAGCCATCTCGATGATATTATACTTTTTCATAATGCTTTATAGCCACGTCCCATTGGGCTTGTGCTATTGCTTTACCCTCAAGCTTATCAAGTTCGCTTTCCGTGTATCTCCACACCCTTATTCGACGTAGTGAGGCTTTTCTAGCTTCCACTATTGCTTCGGGGCTTAATAATGCGGGTTTACCCACGGCCTTAATCCGATTAAGAATTTTTAATACCGTTACCCCTTGAATTTCCTTATTCTGTTCAGCCTTATCAAGAATTGTGACAATATCCTCTAGTAGATTTGTTGTCATTTCTCTATCTCCTTTCAGCATATATTATCCGATATTTCTTCATTTTATATCTTCCCACTTCGTTACTAAATAAAGTGTTCTCGCAGTAAGTAATGCAGCCTCAAACCACTCTTCGGCAGAGTCAAATCCTGAATAATCGAGATAAGGCAAAAGCTCCATAGGTTCGCTAATGTCCTTTATCTTCTTAACATTGACATCATAAATAGTGCTGTGTTTTGAATACGAGCCTTTGACTGCTGTGGTTTTACCCGTTCCCCTAAATGAAGAGCGCAATGTATAAACTTTCATAGCGCCGATTAACTGCTGTCTTGCCTCTGGTATATTAAAGAATATCATTCTGCCCCCCTTTTTCTAAATTATATCATAGGGGTTGACAGGAGTCAAGTTTAATGATATAGTTTGATTATGAAAGATATAATAGCGACAGGAGAACTAATTTACTACGCACACGAGCTTGATACCTCTTTCACGGAATTAAACATTCCCCCCTTTTCAGATGCCCATCTTGGCAACCATTTATTTGCGGAGTCTCATTTCCTAAGAACAGTGGGTTTTCTTGAAAAGCCTAACGCCTTCTCCTTTGGGAATGGTGACCTATGTGAGTCCACCATACGGTCATCTAAGGGGGAAATCTTCAAGCAAATCGGCACGCCTCAAGACCAAAGAGACCAGATGATTGAGTGGCTATATCCGTATAGACATAAAATCCTGGGCTTTGTTTCGGGAAACCACGAGGACAGGATATATAAAGAAGCGGGTGTAGATATTACAAAGGATATTGCTAAGGCTTTAGGCGTGCCCTACCGCTCTGAGGGTTTACTGCATAAGATTACATTTGGCGATGGGAACAACCGCACTAAGGGTAAGCCTTATGTGTTCTGGTTCTATCAGACACACGGCTACGGGGGAGCAAGGACTAAAAGCGCAAAGGCTGTCAAAGTAGAAAGAACAGCTACTTGGATACACGCTGACTTCTATGCAATGTCCCACGACCATGTAGTTAATGTAGCCCCCGATGTCTATTTAATACCCGACCCCAGAACAAGACCCGAAAAGGTCAGGAACAAGGAAACAAAGGAATGGGTGGAGACGGGCTTCAAAATAGGCAGGGTTAAAGCACATAGAAAAATGTTAATAAAGACTAACGCTTATCTCAAGTGGGGTGGGTATAGCGAATCTGGGGGCTTCCCGCCAACTGATTTAGCGACACCACTGATACAGTTACTTACACCAGAGTCCCCGTGTTGGGAGAACTTACCCGATAAACCCAAACAAGCAGTCAAAGTTGTAGTATAGGAGTAAGTAATATGATAATTTACGTTGCGGGGCCATACACTACAGGAGATGTAGCCCAAAATGTCCACAGCGCTATCTTATGCGCCGATGACATTATCAAGAAGGGGCACACGCCTTATATCCCTCACCTAACGCACTTCTGGCACTTAATTTCCCCTAAACCTTACCAGTTCTGGCTCGACTATGACTTAAAGTTTTTGCCTAAATGTGATTCCCTATACAGAGCACCTGGTTTGAGCAAGGGTGCAGATAAAGAGGTATCGCTTGCCCAAAAGTTGGGTATGCCAATTTATTTTAATTTTGAGGATATACCAGATGAAAACCTGTAACCTTCAAGAGACCTGCAAGTGGTACACAAACGGAACTAAACTATTTGACAATGCCTTCTATTTATGATATACTATAAATAGGAGGTTTGTAATATGCCTAAGATAGGAGATATAGTTAGTGGAAAGGAAGCAGGGCGGAAGGGAACTAATAGATGTATTTGGGCAGCTTGCTTAGATTGTGGTAAGGAAAGATGGGTGCAAACAAGAGCAGGGAAGCCTAGTAGTTTGAGGTGCAGGGTTTGCTTATGTAAGTTACCAGAGCGCAGGCAAAAAATTCATGATGCTAACTATGGCGAGAAAAGTCACTGGTGGCGAGGCGGAAGATATATGAAAAATGGATACATATCCATTTTACTGCGCCCTGGTGACCCCTTCATAGAAATGGCCACCACAAGTAACTACCTTTTCGAGCACCGATTAGTGATGGCAAAACATTTAGGAAGATGCTTGAAGTCATCTGAGGTTGTTCATCACAGGAATGGCGACAAAAAAGATAACCGCTTAGAGAATTTGGAACTTACAACTAGAGCCGCTCATAACGCTCTAAAGAGATACGATATAGGTTATAAGATAGGATTTGAGGATGGGTTCAGAAAAGCGATGTCCATTACAGGAAACGTGCAAATGGTTCAGGATAGGTTTTAAGCAAACTTCGCACTTTGAAAGATTAACTGTAAGCTGTATAAAATACACGGATAGTAAATGTATAGACTTACGAGACATTCAGCAAGGGGATGCGTGCCTTATTAGTAAAGGAGGTAAAAAGTGAACGATGACACTGCTGATAAGATAGGTAAACTAGAGGACTGTCTTTTCTCCACAATAAATCGTGCTAAGGTAGCTAAGGTATTAGTAGACGATGGCAGATGGGATTTAGTTTATACCATACTGGAAGACCTCGCTGTAGGGGTGCAGACTATTATAGATGAATTCTGTATAAAGGAGGGCGTAAATGCTGGTAGGGAAGAAGTATAAACTGGAAGCCGACTCATTAAACGTAACACTCTTCAAAAAGCGCAAGCGGACAAGAAAGAGCGATAAACAATCCTACGAGGACTGGGAGATTATCGGCTACTTCGCCACCCCCTCAAGTGCTCTACACGCAATGGTAGACCAGGGGATAAGGGATACGGAATTAACCGACCTTATTATTATCTCAGGGAAAATAGACGAACTTCACACCTCTATAGAAAGCCTGCCTAAGACATACAGAGCCATACCACGGGCATCTAAGGGGTAAGGTGTATCTCTTACTATACAACTAAACTCTCAGCCTCAGAAAAATAAACTTTTGGCTTAGGCGTGACACCCCCTTGACAAAGGCTTAGGGTGCTAGTATAATTTGCACATGGGTATAGAAATAACGCTAAAGACAGAAGATTTACTAACCATTGAGGAAGCGGCTAAACAATTAGGCGTTCACTTCACCACAGTATACCGCAGGATTAAGAGAGGGGAGATAGATACTTTGCGTATAGGTGGGCAAGTATTTATCGCTAAAGCAACCATAGGGCAGTCTATTATTATTGGGAGGTTAAGATGAAATTAACTGAAAAGGAGTATATGGATATTTGCATAGAGTTATGGGAGCGGATGGAGAAGACGGGGGCTGAGCAAAAGTATACATGGGTTGGGTGGAAGAAGTATGGCAAGATGCTTAACAATTGCCCTCTGTGTGAGTATGTTGGGAGAAATAAAGGGGGGGGAATGAAGGGTGGATGTAAAAAGTGCCCGCTTGGATGGGGGTTTATGGGCTGTGAGGAGAATATTATCTCTCAATACACCAACTGGTTAGTTTCCACAGAAATAGCGAGTCGAAAGAAATATGCTGGTCTGTTTTTGGAGCAATTAAAGGAGATAAGGAGTAAATTATGATTAAAGTAGTATGTGACAGGTGTAAGGATAAAATGGAGAAGCAGAACCAATATTGTATCAACTATAAGTGGGTTGACCTCTGTGAAGGGTGCATTGTGGCTTACGGGAAGGTGTTAGATAAAGTGGAGAAGGCAAACGAAAACTATAGCCAAGAAATATTCAAGGTATTTATGGAGGGGAAAGATGGTATCACAAGCAAGTAAAAACGTCAATGACTATATACTCTTTAAGAGGCACGAGTATATGACGCAGATGTATAATTCCCCATTCAGTAATGAGTTAATCGATTCAATGGAGAGTGACATTCGGGATATTGTGGGCGACCCAGAAGAATACGACGCACGGAAAACCGCAATAGAGATGGCGTATAAAGTAAAGAATCATTTGGAGGGTAAATAAATGGCTAAAGACATAACAGGGATAATCACTAGCGTAGAGGACGATGACTATGAAGGCAAGTCATTCAAGAAAGTAACATTGGGAACGGGTGAGGTCTTAAAAGTAAAATATGGGCGGGAGGGTGCGCTAAAGGCTAAGTGGGGTCTATTACAAGAGGGTGTGGCGATACACTTCAAGATGAAAGACTTTACTAAAGGGGGTGCAGCCTACCCATTTGTGGATGACATAGAGACAGTCGAGGGTGCATTACCCGAAGCCACTGAACCTAGCACTGTTCTTGTGCCTGAGCCACCCAAAGTTAAGTGGGCGGGTATAAGCGCAGATGAGGAGAGGAGGAGGTCAGTATCTATAAGCTACGCCAAAGACCTCGCATGTCACGGGAAGATAGGGGTTGAAGATATGAAGCGGTTTGCGAATGAATTCCTAAAATACATGAAGGGTGAAATAAGTTAGCACCTTAAAGGAATACAGTATGAAATTCAGAATATATCCTACCGACCTCAAAGACTTAATCACACTATCCGAGGAAAAGGAAAGGGTTTGTTGTAATGTGGATAGTGGGTCTCTTAAAAAGCGTGACGTAGAGATTCTCTGGTCTAAGCACAGGGCGTTAATTACTGTTAAAGGCAAAGATATAGCACCTTAATAATCTAAGCTGGCGTCCACCTCTGAAAACAAATCTAACGGGCAGGAGGCGGTGAAATGAGCCCGGTCAGCAAGCCTGCCAGTTAGTCGGGGTTAGTGCTTTTATAAGATGCATCTCATTAAGAGACCCGTTCGGCAGGAACGAACTAGCTGGTGTCCTGTATATCGGTTGTGATAGATACCTGACAGGCAGATAGAGCGGGATGTTGTGGCTTAGCCCTTCCCACTAATAAAGACCGAGCCAGCAGGGAGAACAGTAAGGAGGAGATATGACAAGACAGGAAAAGATAAGAAAAGGGATGGAGGCCATACTCAGGATGAAGGAGATGACAAAGGTAACCCGTGATGCCATTTTAGAACAGCAGTTAAAGTTTCTCAAATCTGAAGGTATGGTACTCAAGGTGGAGGGGGAGTTGCCCTCAATCACAAACAATAAAGGTGAATTTAAGACGGCATTAGAATATAAGAAGGATATAATTAAGGCTGATTTAACTGCCTATGAGGAGATGATGTGAAACTAATCGCATGTATGCTAGTAGCTTTTATGGTGACACTTGCTGGTATAATCACTATGGCTTCTTATATGTGGGTTACTTCTTCAAGAATACAGGTGACCAGTCTTACAGAATTAACCTATGATGTTTTGATAGCAATGGTTGCCTTAATTTTGACTGTTGTAGCGTGGCTAAAGTTGCGAGAGATTTACAAAGGCTGATGGTTCATTCAGGTTATTTATTGAGCCGATTAAGGAGGAGACGCAATGAAGTGGCTATTGTTTGGATATGCTTTATTAGGGATGTGTCTTATAGCTAGTCTGGGATATGTGGCTTATCACTTCATTAGTAAATACTGGTAAATGAGCCAGTGCCAGATAAGGAGAGTTAATATGACTTATTACGAATATCTATGGCTTATTAAACACGGCTGGTATTTCACGGGCCAATGGACTTATCAGATATATCTGAAAGCAACAACCAGTTACTTTACGGATACAGGCGGGGTTTTACACACGGCATAGTGCCAGATAAAGGATAGGAGAATGAAAGTAATACGCAAAGATAGCGAAGATGCTGAGGATACTGACGAACTGACGGCTGTGAATATCACGGAGGCTGTATGTGACCAGTTTAGCGACTGGATGGGTGAATCCACGCCATTCAATCTAAAGGCAGATATTTATTACCGAGTGAGAAAGGCACAGGTAGGAGAATGATTTGCCCAATGGTAGCAGTTACAATGAGAGCTTATTATGGAGATGGAAGAGGGTATCCCCCTGTAAAAGAACCCGATGTTCAATGTAGCAAAGAACAGTGTGCTTGGTGGCTTGGTACTCAGGAATGTTGTAGTATACTAGCTATAGCAAACTTACTGAGTAAGGCAGAGAAATGAACGAACCACTTTATGATTTCCCTTGTAGCGAGACTTTCCGAGAGCATGAACAGTACTGGCAAGGAGAAGGATTGTATTCCGAGCCGAGGGAACGTTTTCCAATAGAGCACACTCCCTTACCACCTGTTCAAGACTTTTATCTCTTAGGGCGTATGGCTTACTTACACCATGAAGTAGAATCTCTTAAAAAGACCTCACATAGACATAGGGAGGGGAGGGGTACTAGTTATATATATAGTAATGTTATAGAGGAAGAGGAAAAAGCGGAAGCCACACATGAATGACTCCATATTCGTGCCTAAAAAGCCCGTAACATCTGCGTAACATCTCGTAACACCGTAACACCTGTAACAAAGGTAACGTGAAAAACAGGAGTAACAATGGAATTAACGCAGGCAAAGCTAGAGGAGTGGATAGAGGTTGAAGCTACGGGGAAGTTTCATTATACCAAGATATTAGATGGCCAGGTAGACCCGCTCCTTTACCCACAGATAAGGGTTATGCTTCGTAGGGCGAAGGATAAGGGTAAGGTTTTCCCTGTTGATGGTAGGGATGGATGGTGGAGACCAGCGGACACTTCTTTTAATGAGATATGTTGGTGGGACGGGGATGGTGAACTTGGGGATAGTCTGGCTCTGCCGATGGGGTTAAATAAATATTGCCACATTCCCCTCCCTTCTCTGATTATTGTAGCTGGCAAGTATAACGCTGGCAAGACGGCTTTCTGTATAAACATTGTCAACCAAAACCTTGAGAAGTGGGCGGATAAGTTGGATTTTTATGTTAGCGAGGGGGCGGAGATGATGAAGATGAAGTTTGAGGCTCTCAACGCCTACATCCCCACACCTCCACCTTTCAAGATGTATCGCAGGACGGAGAACTTTGCTGATGTGATTAACCCAGACCATCTAAGTGTAATTGATTATCTCAGGGTGGATATGAGTAAAACGTATGAGATAGGCAATCAGCTATTTGCCATATTTAATAAGCTCAACAAAGGGATAGCGGTTGTTGCTATGCAGAAGCCCCCTGGCGAGCGTAAGATAGCCTTTGGGGGTGCTTCTACCGCCTTTGAACCCACTCTTTATATTGGTATGGACAAGGATGTTCTGGGATTTGAGAAGATAAAAGTCCCCAAGATAATGGATATTGACCCCTATGCATTGAAGATACAATTCAAGATTACCAAAGGGGTAAACTTTATTGATTTACATACAGTAGTGGAATAAGGAGGAATGAGATGACTAAATTTCCTATCAAAAAGGATTGCAAATACTATCTTAAAAGCCACTCATTTTGTGCTGTGTTTGTACGGAAATTAGATGGCAAGAGCCGTATGACAAGTTGCGATGGGTGCGAGGAGACAAAATGACTTGGGAAAAGACAGTGATGAGTGAGAGTGAGGCGGGTGCGTATATGTATCAAGTATCCACATCACAGATAGACCCATTTGGGAAGGATGATGGCACAATAGTTGGTGGCAACCACTTCCGATTTGTGCGGACACAACAGTTACTAGAAGCCCAGGCTAAAATAGCCTTTAAGGCAGGGTATGACGAAGGGTTAGCAGATGGTGGTGTGATTGGGATTAAGATAGGGCAGAAATCAGTGGTGGAGTGGGTGAATAAGAATTGCCTAGAGTGTCAATCTAACAGCAACAAGGATGAATATTTGGGGTTTCACAAGGAAGCATGGCAAGCCCAACTAAAGGACTGGGGTATGGGTAACGAGGATATTCAAGGGTAGAGCATGAAGGACAAGAATAAAAAGAAGGCCACCTTTAAGAAAGAGGCATGGCAAGCGTTTGCTAAGTATATAAAACTACGTGATGCTACGAGGACTACTGGCTCACTTGAATACTGTGAATGTTTCACGTGCGATTATTCTGGCCCGCTTTACAAATTTGATGCGGGGCACTTTATCCCGGGTAGGCACAATGCCAACCTGTTCTCAGAACGTGGGGTGCAGGCTCAGTGTAAGACGTGCAACGCTTTCCACGGAGGCAGGCCACTGGAATACCGTAGGCAGTTAATCAAACTTTACGGAGAGAATGTTGACATGGCACTGGAAGAGGAGGCTGCACGGATAGTGAAATACTCCAAAGATGACTTTAGAGAGATAAGGGATATTTACCGGGAGAGGATTAAGGAATATGACAACCAGGAAGCTCTTAATATCAGAATTAGAGGATAAAAACAGGTGTCCCCACTGTGATAAGTTAGGTCTAAGCGATAACCGCAATGAAGAAGGGGATTTAAACTGTGGTTGTGGGGAGAGAGTTTACAAAACCTTACCCCTACCTCTAGTTAGTCGATATACGGGGTACCGTTCCAGGTTAATCTAACGCCCATAGAGCTGTTATAATCCCCAAGACGTAGACAATAGCGATTACCCATTCCATTACTCACCCCCGTCTATTTTAGCTAATACTTCCACCGCTAATTCCTTCATATCCCTGATGGTATTCCCTGCATGTTCTAAGCGGTCTAAGCTAAATACCCCCTTGCCCTCTGATATTTCCTTCAAAGCCTCCCACATCTCATACTTATTCTCCTCCAGTCTCTTATCTAGCTCCTGTCCCATTTTAGACATATTAAAGCTCCTTTTCAAATATTTGCTTACCATTCCTATCAACAGTTATAGTTGTGTGGTGACCACATATATCACAAGGTTCTTGCTGAACATGCACTTCACCTCCTTCTGCGGGGCGGGCTGGGTCTTTACCGGTGATTCAGCCCGCCAATGTAAGTGAGGCTAAATGAGCCTACTGAGTCCCTACATCTATTATCCAAATTACGATGTAAAAGATGGCAACGATAAGCCCTATTGCTAAAGTAGCCATCGCCCAGTTACCCTCTGTTGCGGATACAACTATTGTGTAACCGAAAGCTCCACCCCATACGCCGGACATAATCATCTTAAATAGTTTCATATCTATATCTCCTTATCCCTAAGGATACATTCTGCTTCTTGGAGTCCCGTGATAAAGCCTTTACCGCCCCGTCCCAGTCGGAGACCCAATTTAAAGAGCCTTTGCCCTCTCTCCCGTTCCTCTTTCAGTAATCTATTGTGCTTTCGGTTTGTTATGAAAAACATTATCTAACTCCTAGTCTGTCCTCCTTCTTATTTTATTCTAGCGGCTACCTAATTTCTCCTTGAATGCTTGCATAGCTTTTACGTTTGCATCTGACATTCTTTTTTCTTCCGCCCAAATTTCCTCACGCCTATTATATTCGTCTATCGCAAATTGTAACGACTTAATTATAGATGCCTCGGTTTCTTCACTTGTATAAATCATATTAAATGGTCTAGGGTAGTCTGGTGGGAATGTAACCTTCCAAGCCGTATCCTTTTTAGTTATTAGCCGGCTAGTATCGTTACCATCTTCGTCCTCTATGTAACCATCGGGAACCCACTCTGTCCACCTAAACTTGAACCCCATCGCCTCAGCTTCCTTTTTAAGTTGCTCAAATGTCATATTAACCTCCATCTATTGGGGTTAGCTCTCGATTTCAATAGTAGTGTTGATAAACCCACTTTCGGCAACTTTCTGTTTGAGCGCTTTTTCTATTAGGTATATCAGCTCTCTTGCCTCTTCCTTATCAAGTTGGATACATTGCCCTTGATTATTAGCATATTCGACAATAATCATATTAACCCCCTTTCTAACTGATACCCCTTTGACTGAAATACTTTTGGGCTTATAGCCACTAACTACTGTGAGTAACGTGGGTCAAAGCAGTTTTGTAGCTGCCCTGTTTCTCTGTCAATGTGGTGCAGTATGCCGAGGGTATCATGGGCGAAGTCAGCATCATCAGCCTCTAGTAGGGCATTGAGTTTTAATGGGCAACCGTTCAAGTGGGTAGCCGTTATGTCCATGCTACCGGACAAAACATCGTAAGTGTAACCCAACTTAAGTGCCATACTGTTTGCCCTCTTGGCTATCTTGGCTATTATCTCTGTGTCCTCTTTGGTTGTGTTCCAGTTTATCATTTTCCTTCTCCTTCAACCTATCTCTTCAGTGCCAGGTGGTCAACCCCGGCAGACGGGGAGTTACCCCGTTTCGATTTTAGGTTTATCAGATGGTATTGGCTGACACTGGGCATGGTAAGGATGCTTCTTGCCGTACCTGATGGGTTGCCCTTTCTTGATACTTTTACCGCAATCTCGGCAGATGCCAGGAAAACCCTGTTCCCATTTAGTCATCTCTTAATCCCTCCCTTTCTATTTGAGGTAATGAGGGTGCTCCCTCTCTATGTGCGTTTAGAGCGTCAACGAAGCTTAGCCTAATGTAACATTTGTCACAAAGCCCTTGGTTAAGGCTGAACTCCTTCTTAGATATAATCTCTTCGCACTTCATACATTCCGTATTCATTTTAATCTTCTCCATAAAGCATTGCGTACCTATTTTTTACCCACTTAGGGACATCTAATTTTGATATAAATTCCCACCCCTTGGGTAGCTGTTTTGCAATTTCAGCATCAAGCTCGAAGTTTTCTAGGCGGCCATTAAACTTTGTTCGCAATCTACCCGTGACTTTCATCTCCTTACCTCCCTATTTATTCCACTCAGGCTTATAGCCGCTTATCCTCATTGATTTTAGCCAATTGGTAGCAGTCATACCAATCCACCTTACAGCCATTGCAATATACGTGTGCTTCAAGTGTGTCTCCATCTATGGGGTCAGATTCTATGTAGGCAGAACCACAATACGGGCAAGTGTGCGGTGATTTTAGATAAGCCTTCAATTGCTTAGGTGTTAGTTTCATTCCCTTACCTCCTATTTATTCTCTCCAGTTGTTGCAGTGCCAGGGGTGATGGTTGGCTCTTACCGCTTTCCCATCGGCGCACAGTGAAAGGTGCTACCCCTAGCTTAGCTGCCAGTTTATCCTGGCTTAGTCCTAATCGCTTGCGTAACTCTTTTATATCCATACACACAGATTAGCACACCTATTAGCACTTGTCAATACCTAAATGGGTTATTTTGAAGTATTTTATAAAAATAGTTTGATTGGTCAATGAAACTAGCTTAATTGTGGCGTGCAGGCTCAAATAGCGGGAATGAGGTGGGAATAGAACATGCGTTCCGCACCACGATTGATATCTGAGGGTTTATATAAAGGTTGCGTGGTTTAGTATTCAGTGGTATAATAGTGGGGTTATGCCAAAGAAGAAACACAACGGATGGGGCACTATGTCTGGAAGTGGTACAAGGGGTTGTTTAATAAATCAGGTAAGGACAGGCGGATTACATCGTCTTAGAGTGAAGTATAGAATGGGAGTAGTGGGTAAGGCTGTATCCCAGCCGTGTATCATCAGCTTGATGCTGTACCGTGTTAAGAGAGTATAAGACACCCCGGGGTGGGGAGTTGGTTGGGTAGTCGGGTAAAGAGTTGAATCCCCCACACACACAACATACCTAGAGTGTCTAGGTAAGACAAGCCTAATAGCTTAACGTAATAACCCTCTATATCTGGTGTGATCTTACCAATTTCAGCTACAACATTATTTAATTGATTATCAAAAAAATCGTTAAAAGATGAGATGTGTTGTTGCACGAGTCCGATTTCACGAACCATTTTATCAAATAAAAGCCACCGATCGGCTAAAGTAATAGTATCCTGTATATTTTTTCCTTTTTTATCGCCTTTTGTCAATAATATTACTCCT
>SDBV01002197.1_pt1 | contig 29189 bp, 18 predicted proteins | sample 2277081 | NCBI WGS metagenome assembly SDBV01 (sample SAMN10402039, study PRJNA504765) | marine sediment metagenome | isolation source: marine sediment core GS10_PC15, 223 cmbsf | place: Arctic Ocean: Southern Knipovich Ridge | collected 2010
GACCATCGCCCCGGTTGGCTCGTTCTCTGGCGTGGCTGGACGAAACTGCAGTACATGCTCGACGGCTACCTCGCCGTCAAACGAAAAACATGTGGGTAGACCTAAGGTGCTCGCACCCACGCCAATCGGTCAACAATCGACGGCGCGTGGGTGCAAGCACCCACCCTACGGACTGCCGCCCCTTCGGGGCTGTTCGCGAACAAGCCCGCCTTATGATCCCTGCAAACCTGGCCCGTACCTTCCGAACTCTCAGACACCTGCGGCCGTCGCAGATCCTCTGGCGGCTACGCTATCGGTGGCAGAGGAGCTGTCCCGCCGTGTTGCCCGACGTGCCGCAAACGCTGCGCCTCCGCGGTGACTTCCCCCAAGTGCCGCTGGTCGCTCATCGACCCGGACCGGGCGGACCGCAACTGGTCGATCAACTTCAGCAAGGCGTTTTCGAGCACCTGCACGTTTCCCGCCGGTTGAACCGTCCACCAACCGACTGGCGGATCGGACCCATCACACACGATCGGCTGTGGACCGCCGCGTTACACTATCACGCCTGGGCGTGGGAGCTGGCTGAATCGGCTCGCCACCACGGCGCTTCGGCAGAACAGGCCGACGAGTTGCTGCGCCACTATCTGGCGGACTGGATTGCCCGATGCGACCTGCCCGTACCCGGCAGCCGGGAGTTGGCCTGGAACTCCTACGCGGTTGCCACCCGCATCGGGTGGTGGTGCCGTTTGTTTCATGCGCTGGGAAGCCACGGCCGCCGACACTGGGGCCCGCTTCAGCCGATCTTTCTGAGCAGCCTTTGGACCCAGGCGGAGTACCTGCACCGCCATCTGGAGTTCGACCTGCTGGCGAATCATCTGCTGCGCGACGCCGCCGGGTTGGCCTGGGCCGGCCGGTTCTTCCAAGGACCGCAACCGGGGCGATGGATGCAAACCGCCACCCGACTGGCTCTGCGGCAGGCCGAAGAACAGGTGCTCGGCGATGGTGGGCATTTCGAACGGTCGCCGATGTACCATCTCCACGTGATGGAGGACCTGTTGTCGCTGGCGCTGTTACTCGAAGACGAAACCGCCCGAACGCGGCTCCGCGAAACCTGGCGGCGAATGGCCGAGTTCCTCTGCTGGACACGCCACCCGGACGGACAGATCCCGCTGTTGAACGACGGCGGATTCAACGGCGCGTGTGATCCGCAGCAGATGCTCCGCGCCGGTGGAAGAAGCCTCGCTCTGTCCGTGCCCACCGAGCCGAAACGAGGAGGAAAGTTTTTTCCCGACTTTGGCCTTCTCGCCTGGCATTCACAGCCATGGAGCGTCTTCTTCGACATCGGACCGGTGGGGCCCGACTACCAAGGCGGCCATGCACACGCCGACACCTTGTCTTTCGAGGCCTCCTTCGCCGGCCGCCGACTTTTCGTCGATCCCGGATCTTTCGGCTACGACCGCGACGAATCGCGCCGCTACGATCGGGCCACGGCCTCGCACAACACGGTCTGCATTGACCAGACCGACTCCAGCGAGGTGTGGGACATCTTTCGCGTCGGGCGCCGGGCACGGCCGATCGGGGTCGACGTGGACTTGACGGCGGACCTCTGCTCCGCGGTCGCCGCCCATACCGGCTACGACCACCTTGCAGGGCGGCCGCGCCACCACCGAGAGTTGCTGGTATCCGAGGGAGGCCCGTTGACGATCATTGACAATATCGAGGGGAGCGGCACCCACTCTATAGAAGGAGGCGTCTTGATCGCGCCCGGATGGCAGGCGGAAGAGACCTCCGAGGGGTGGCGAATTCACGACGAGAATCGGGCCGTTCGAGTGACCCTCGAAGCCGACCAACTCCGCCGAGCCACAAAACAGCAACCATACCACCCCGAATACGGCCGCCAGGATCGCTGCCAGCGTCTGGTTTGGCAAGGCATGGTACAATTACCGTATAAAATCGTCTTTCGGGCAGAGCCGATGCGATCCCCGACTGGTTGAGGAATCCTATCGAGATGCACATCCTGGTCTTGACCGACCGTTACGTGCCGGAAATCACCGCCCCCTCGTTTCGCCTCCGGGACCATGCCCGGCAATGGCTGAAACTCGGACACCAGGTGACGGTCGTCACCTGCGCGCCGAATTTCCCCCAAGGCAAGGTCTTTGCCGGCTACCGCAACCGCCTCTACCAGGAGGAGTGGATCGAGGGGGTGCGGGTGATCCGGGTCTGGTCGTACATGGCCGCCAACGTGGGCACGCTGAAGCGGATGCTCGACTACTTCAGCTTCATGGCGTCGGCCATCTTCTTTTTCTGGCGCTTTCCGAAGTTCGACGTGATCGTGGCCACTTCGCCGCCCTTGTTGGTGCCGGTGGCCGGCTACGCGGTGTCGAAGCTGCGGCGGCGGCCTTGGGTTTTCGAGATCCGCGACCTGTGGCCGGCGACCATCGAGGCCGTCGGGGCCAGCAAAGGCCGGCTGTTGAAGTTCTTCTCCAAGCTGGAGATGTTTCTCTACCGCAAGGCGGACCGGATCGTATCGCTGACCGGCGCCTTCAAGCAGCAGCTTATCGCTCGGGGAATACCGGCGGAAAAAAACGACGTGGTCACCAACGGGGTCGACCCCCAAGAATTCAGCCGTTCGAACGTTCGTTTCGATGCCCGCGGGAAACTCGGAATCGGCCCGGACAAGTTCCTGGCCGGCTACATCGGCACCATCGGGCTCTGCCAGGACCTGGTCACGATTATCGACGCCGCCGAGCGGTGCCGCGATCAAGAAGACATTATCTTCCTGATCATCGGCGAGGGCGCCGAGCGGAAGAAACTCGAAGAGGAAGCCCAGCGGCGGGGACTCTCCCGGGTCGTCTTCCGCGACTTCGTGGCCCACGACGAGGTCCCCGCCTACCTGGCCGCGTTGGACCTGTCGATCGTCCACGTCAAACGTCATCCCGTGTTCCGATCGGTGATCCCCTCCAAGATATTTGAAAACATGGCCATGGGGACTCCCATGGTCTACGCCGTGGAAGGCCACAGCGCAGCCATCGTCGAAGAAGCCGGTGCGGGTGTGTGCGTACCCTCGGGTGACCCCGAGGCGATGGCCAAAGCGGTACTGCAATTGAAGAACGACCCCGAAAGGATGCGGCAAATGGGAGCCCGCGGACAAGAGGCAGTTGCTCGGGAATTCAGCCGCCGCGTCAAAGCGGAGCAGTTTATCCGCAGTTTGAATGCGACTCTGGGAAAGCCGGATGAGAATGCTGTAGGAGGCGATGCTGTGGGAGGCGATGCTGTGGGAGGCGATGCTGTGGGAGGCGACTCCGTCGGCGACTGCCGGCCTACTGGTTCTGTCGCCGTCGGAGACGCCTCCCACAATCAAAAGAATTTGTAGGGCGCGCCTTGGCGCGCTACGGTACGTTGGCAGTGGTGCGTTTCACGCACACTGCTATTCCATCAATCGAAAAGAGGCATCCTTGGCAGATCTGAACTTGGCATGCGTGGTGGGCGCCCGGCCCAATTTCATGAAGATGGCGCCCTTGTTGCGGGCGCTGGAGGGCTACCCTCACGTCAGGCCCCTGCTGATCCACACCGGGCAGCATTACGACGAAAATCTCTCCGACGTCTTCTTCGAGGAACTCGGCATCCGACGTCCCGACGTGTCGCTGGAGGTGGGCTCGGGAAGCCATGGCGTGCAGACGGCGCGGGTCCTGGAGCGGTTCGAGGAAGTCCTCCGGCAAGGCACCCCCGACGGAGAACGGTTCGATCGGGTAGTCGTCGTGGGCGACGTCAATTCGACCATGGCCGCCACGCTGGCCGGCGTCAAACTGGGCGTCCCCGTGGCCCACGTCGAAGCCGGACTGCGGAGCTTCGATCGCTCCATGCCCGAGGAAATCAATCGAATCGTGACCGACTCGATTTGCGATATATTGCTCGTTTCCGAACCGGCGGGCCTTCAGAACCTCCGCCGCGAAGGGCATCCGGACGGCCGCTTGCACCTGGTCGGCAACGTGATGATCGACACGCTCAAATGGCTGCTGCCGAAGGCCCGTGCCCGCGACACGCTCTCGCGGTTTGCCCTGGAGCCGGGCCAGTACGGCCTGGTTACACTGCACCGTCCGGCGAACGTCGACACGCCGCAGACGTTGTCGCCATTGCTCGACGTGTTGATCGACACCTCGCGCGAGCTGCGGCTGGTGTTCCCGATTCACCCCAGAACCAGGCAGCGCCTTCAGCAGTTCGACCTGATCGGCAAGCTCGACGCCGCCGAGAACCTGACCGAATTGCCCCCGTTGGGGTATCTCGATTTCCTCGCCCTTTCGTCCGGCGCCAGGCTGATCGTGACCGACTCGGGCGGACTTCAAGAAGAATCCACCGTGCTGGGTATTCCCTGTCTCACGGCCCGCCCCAACACCGAACGGCCCGTCACCGTTGACGAGGGAACCAGTACGCTGGTTGGAAACGACCCGGCAAAACTGCGCCAGGCGTTGCGGGACGTGCTCGACGGCCGCTACAAACAGGGTCGTCCCCCGGCCCTTTGGGACGGCCGGGCGGCCGGGCGGATTGCGGAAATCCTGGCCAACAGTGGCTCTCCCACTAGCAACCTGCCAACACCAACCGAAAAGAAAGGCAACCATGAGTAAGCTGCGCGTGGTGATTTTTGGAGGCAGTGGATTTATCGGAACGCGACTGGCCCGGCGCCTGTTGGATGCCGGAGTGGAAGTCCGGATTGCCGACGTCGATCCCAACACGCCGCTGGCGGATCGCTTCGTCCGGGCCGACGTTCGCCGGCTGGACGACGTGGTTCGCGCCTGCCAGCGGATGGACGTGATCTACAACCTGGCGGCGGAACACGACGACGACGTGTCTCCCGTGCAGAAGTACTACGATACCAACGTGGGCGGCGCCCGCAACGTCTGCCAGGCGGCCGAACAGCTCGGGATCCGGCGGATCATCTTCACCAGCACCGTGGCGGTCTACGGCCTGCCCGACCACGAGGTCGACGAAACCGGAGAACCGGCCCCCTTTAACGACTACGGCCGCAGCAAGCTCCAGGCGGAGCACGTCTGTGGCGAGTGGGTTCGCCAGGCGGACGACCGGTGCCTGGTGACCGTGCGGCCCACGGTGATCTTCGGCGAAGGCAACCGCCGAAACTTCCACGTCCTGTTGACGCAGATCGCCGCGGGGCGGTTCGTGATGGTCGGCCACGGGCGGAACAAGAAGTCCATCGGCTACGTAGAGAATTGCGCGGCGTTTCTCCAGTTCGCTCTTCGCTATGAGTCCGGCGAACACACGTTCAATTACGTGGACAAGCCGGATTTCGACATGAACACCCTGGTGCCCTTGTTGCGATCCATGCTCGGCAAGACCCCCCAGCCCAGAATCCGTCTGCCGTACTGGCTTGCCTATTCTCTGGGGATAATATTCGATGCCGCAGCGTGGCTCACCCGCCGCAAGCTGCCGGTGAGTGCCGTGCGGGTCAAGAAGTTCTGCGGAAGCACTCAGTTCAGCGCCCAAAAGGCGTTGGATACGGGGTTCGTGCCTCCGGTCACCATCCAGCAAGGGCTGGAAGAAACCATTGAAGCGGAGTTTCTCGGTGGGGGGGAGAAGGCGTCGGCCGACGGGCCCCCGGGGCGCCGGGGTCAAGAAGTCGAAAACCGCACCGAAACTGAAGCCGCCGACACCACCTAACCAGTATTTCTCACCAGGAAATTCACCACGGAGGCACGGAGAACACGGAGAAGAGGATTTCAGTGGGATGTTGATAATCTACATCGCGCAACAAAGTGTTTTCAGCGCCGTTGTTGGAAACCCTTATCTTCTAATAATCTCCGTGTTCTCCGTGCCTCCGTGGTGAGAAATGCGGGCAAAGCACTTTTGCAAGAACAACTTCCCCGTCCAGCCGCCGCGGCCAGGCGGCGTGACTGCTGCCATGCCCACGCTGACCAAATACGTCTTCATTCAAAACGATCCGTTCTACCTGCCCAAGGTTCTCGACAAGTTCCTGCGCGAGTTCCACGACTCCACGGCCGGAATCAACGTCCAGTCGGTGGCGATGGGCAAGCGAACCGTATTGCAGACGTCCCTGGAGTTGCTCAACATCTATGGCCCCTGGTATTTTCAGTGGAAACTTCGCCGCTACCTGGCCGCCAAAATCAAGGCCAAGATCTTCAACGATCTGCTGCGGTGCCGCAGCAGATGCTATTCGGTCGCCGCGGTGGCCAGGAAATACGGCGTGCCGGTCGACGAGACGGACAACGTCAACGCGGAGGAGTTTCGGGCCCTCTTGCGGGAAAAAGGGGTCGATCTGATTGTATCGATTTCCGGCACGCAGCTCTACGGAAAACGCTTGCGTCAGCAAACGCCTTCTGGTATCGTGAACTGTCATGGGGCCCTGTTGCCGAAGTACCGGGGCCTGATGCCCTCGTTCTGGACGTTGGCCAACAACGAGCCGGAAGCCGGCGTCTCGGTCCATTTCATCGACGCCAAGCTCGATAACGGACCGATCCTCGTCCAACGCCGCTACCGCATCCACCCGCACGACACCTTGGAAGACATCATGGCCCGCAGCAAGGATCTCGCCGCGGAGGCGATCATCGACGCGGTGCGACTCGTCGAAGCGGGATCACCGACGTTGATTCCCAACCCCGAAGAGCAGGCCACCAGCTTCTCCGTCCCCACCCGCGACGACGTCAAGCGCTTCCGGGCCACGGGACACCGGTTCTTCTAGCCTATGAGCAACTCCCGAGAAATCACGCACGCCTTGTCCTTCGACATCGAGGACTGGTTCCACATGGTGGAGATCGAGGCCGCCGCGGACCCCGATCGCTGGCCGTCGTTCGCGTCGATCGTCCGCCGCCGCACCCGCCAGATCCTGCTGTTGCTCGAGGAATTTGACGTTCGGGCGACGTTCTTCGTGCTGGGTTGGATCGCCGAACGGTACCCCGATCTCGTCCGCGAGATCGCCGATCGAGGGCACGAAATCGGCACCCATTCGTTCTGGCACCGCAAAGTCTACGAGCTGACGCCCGACGTGTTTCACGAGGATCTGCACGACTCGATCGAAGTCCTTCAGCAACATTCGGGCGTGACGGTGCGTGGCTTTCGTGCGCCGTCGTTCTCGATCATCCCGGGCACGGATTGGGCTTTCGACGTGATCGGCAAGGTGGGGCTGCAATACGATGCGAGCCTGTTTCCCGCCCGGCGTGCCCACGGCGGGTATCCCTGTCAGCCCGGGCCCCATCTCCGCCCCAGCGGCGACTCCGGCTCGGTGGCGGAACTGCCCATGAGCGTCCTACGGTTGGGGCCGGCGCGGCTCTGTTTTTCCGGCGGAGGCTACTTCCGCCTCTTGCCCGCCTGGCTGATCGAATATGGGATGCGTCGGGCAGAGAAGGCCGGACGGCCGGCGGTGGTCTACCTCCATCCGCGTGATTTCGCCATCGACTGTCCGGTCGTCCCCATGTCGGCCTATCGACGTTTCAAGTGCTACGTCGGCCAGGGTAGCACGGAAGGCAAACTCCGTCTACTACTACAGATGCATAGGTTCACCACCTGTTACGAGGTCCTGCGGCAACAGGGGCTCCTGCCGGCCGAGAAGCTGCCGGCCAAACCCGAGACTCCGGCGAAATCTGAGCCCGACGGGCATCAGACGAAGACGGACCGTCCCGGCTCCATCAGCCCGTTGGAAAAAGGGGCGGATGCCTGAACCCTTGCCGCAAACCTGCGGTTTTTTGCCCCCCTTTGCCGGGTTTTTTGCACGACACCATCCCTTTGAGGGGAAACCACATGACAAAACACGGCGATGCTGTAGAAGCCACTGCAGATGGTGGTTTTGCCAGTATTTCTGGAAATCGTGGATTTGGCATTCTGAATGGTTGACAAGCTGGCGTGGTGTGGTAGAATCAGACCTAGTCTAACGGTTCTTCCGATTTTGAGTCCAGGTCTTTGAGTTCAGGGGCGGGGGTAAACTGCTTGACACAGGATCTGAGCCGTTGGTAAAATCAGTGGTGTCGGGCAGTTGTAGGGGCGATGCCAGATTTAGGGTGTGAGAGTCGATTTTAGTTTTTAGCACGCATTGGTAGCACCTAACAGGGCGATGAGCCTAAGGAGGCAGCGGTGTGTAATGGAAGAGTTTTGCGGGGGCGATATGCGGCGGCGGTCTGTGTGTTGGTCGCTTGGTCGTTGGTTGCGCATGCGCCGAGCGCAATTGCTGCTACCATTACGATCGATTCTTTCGAGCTTCCCGATCCGGGAACCATTTTCTTCTTGAAGGGTCCGCCAGGTTGGCCCACTGACAACCCCATCACGCCCCAGTTTGACGACCCCGGCATCCTTGGCGGCCAACGCGATGTCTTGGTTGAAGTCAAGGGCAGGGCTGTGGTCGGCTCGGCTGTCGGCATCATCGGCCGCGAAGACGTCTCCGGCAAAACAGTTCTCCGGGTAGCCACCGGCGGCGATCCGGGCACGTACGTCGAAGCGCAATACGACGGCATGGATCTCGAAAACAACACCTCCCCGTTGAATCTTGGGGAGTTTCTCGTGCCGATCGACTTGACCGACAACGGTGCCAACGACAGGTTTAGACTCGTGTTCAACAGTTTGGACGGAGGTGACGAGCCCAAGCTGGCGGTGACCATCAAGGTGGTCGGAAGCGCGGGTACTACAACCATTCGGCGCGAGATAGATGAAAACGGAAAGTCGATTCCTGCTGATTTCTTCTTCGGCGATTTCTCGGATCCCGACCTGACGAATTTCGAAACCGCCAAGAGTATTACCTTCGGGTTCAACGATCCCGACGATCCGGTGTTCCACGTTGATTTCGAGCTGGACCTGATTGAGGTCGTGCCGGAGCCTTCCACGATGGTGATGTTGCTTGGCCTGGGCGTGGCCTTGCTCGTGGCGACGGTGCACCGTCGCCGGAAACGCTAACGTTCGGTCGAAAACGCACCCCGGAGTATCCCGGCTACAGAGACATAGGGGCCTTCGAGACGAAAGACGGCAAACCTACCGGGTGTAGGTTTGCCCTTTTTTGTAGGAGGTCGGAAACGTAGCGCCTCAACATGAAATCAAGAGGTTCCGCCACGGTGATCGGCAGGGGATCGCGCTGGAGCAGGCGCGCTATCTTTCACATCGGCAGCCGGATTGCTTTTTTCGCCTATCTGGCTTTCTTGACCGTGCTGCTTCTGACCCGGGATCCGAGCAAGTTCATTGGAATCCAGACTACGCTGCTGGACTTGCTCCGGCCGCTGGCTCACCTGCTGAGTTTCCTGGTGTTGGGCGTGTTGGCCATGGCGGCGAATTGGTCCCGTGCGTTTTGGGCCGTTCTCTTGGGCCTGATGTCGTATGCCGCAGGCACCGAGTTGTTGCAAGGGCTGGTTTCTCAACGGACCCCTGAGTGGGCCGATTGGTTTCAGGACGTGGCCGGGATCGTGATCGGCGTCGTGGTCTATCGACTTGGTGTAGCTGTCTACCCTCGCATTCAGGGGATGGCTGGCACCCGGAAGGATGGGGTTTCCGCAGACCAAGAGTCGTCCTGAACGCAGCCGTCATGTAATCGTCTCACGGAAGCAAGACGGCTACGATGGGTGAGCGTGCATTGCCACGCCCGGGCGGTAGCTTCGCGATGAATCGATGATATAATAGATCTTTTCGGGGGGTGTGAATCATGTCCTGGGCTTTCTCCAATTGCCGCAATTTCCAATCGCCGCAAGTGGTATACTTGCTAGTTCTCGCCGTGCGGCGGACATCGACACGATGAATGCTCCGAATTCATCGGTCCTCGTCTGTCGGGTCCTCTCATCTGCATTTCATTCCGGGTTGGAGGCGTCGGCACTGGATCAAGATCGTCAGCAATACAGGGTGTATCGATGAGAACCTTGAATGTTCGGCTGGTTGTCATTCTGTTGGTGGGTGTGACCGTTTTGGCCGGCGCCGTGTGGGGGGTCCACCGGATTCAGGTCGGACGCAACGCCAAGCACCACCTGACCATGGCCGAAAAAAAGGAGGAGCGGGCGGAGCTTGCGCGCGAAAAAAAGAATCTCCGAACGGCCGTGGAAGAGTACGGCAAGGCGCTGGAAGACCTCACCTGGTACGTCAACTACCGGCCCGCCGACCTCGACGCGCTCGAGCGGCTTGCGATGCTGCAGGCCGACCTGGCGCTGGATCCGGAGTTAATGCAGGAACTTCAGCAGCGGAACCCTACGGTGTTCGGACTCTCCTTCAGCAATCTCGAGAAGTTGTTGCGTCGGGATCCGAGCCGAACGGCCGCCCGACGGCGGCTGGTCGACGTATACCTGGCGTTTTTACGGTTTTCGGACGCGGAGACGCACGTGGCGGAATTCCCCGAGGAGCTGCGCAACGACGGTGAGTCGTTGGAGATTCTGGGCACGTGCCGGGCGCGGAGCGTGAAGTATCAGGAAGCGGTCGAGGCTCTGCGCCGCGCGGTCGAGGTTGCCCCAGAACAGGTCAGGGCGTACGCGCTGTTGGCGGTACTCTTGCAAAATCACCTGAAAAACCCCACCGAAGCCGACCAGTGGATGACCAGGTTGCTTCAGTCCAATCCGGATTCCTCTCGGGCGCAACTGCTTTACGCGCAGCACGCGGCGGGTCTGCTGAACGTCAACACGCTTTCCGACGCAAGGAAACACCCGCTGCTGATGGAGGTGATGGTGCCGGGAGTCTTCCAGAGCGTAGTCGACCACGCGGTGGCCGGTCTCGACCTGGCCAACGACGACCCCGACGCGTCGGTGTTGGCCGATAAGCAGGAAGTCTTGGCCGCTGCGGTGCGGCGGGCGGTGGAAGTCGTCGACGCCGATTTGCCTCTGGATGAGCCCGACACTCTGTTGCTGAAGGCCATGCAAGGCACGCCAAGAATGCGGACGGCCGACGCGATCGAGGCCAAAGCGAGCGCCGCGAAGGACGAGGTGCTCGAGGCGATGAAATCGGAGTTGGCGCCCGACGACTACAACGCGTTGTTGGTGGCGGCGAAACACGAGGTGCTGGTCGCGGCCACGAAGCGCGCGCTACAAATGCTCGCCAGTCCCAACCATCTGATTGACCGCGCCAAGTGGGCCGTCCTGGATAAGGTGCTGAAGCACGCGGTTCGGGCGCGCGAATTGGCGGAGGAAGGCCGCGACGCCTTGTCGTCGGACGAGAATCGGAAAGAATCCGGCGAATTGTCGGCGGCCGAAGGGGTCCTCGGCGACGCACTGAAAGGCCTGTTGGAATCGGGCGACGCGCCCCTTGCGCTGACGCTGGGTAAGAACCGCGCGGTGCTGCGTGCGGCAATCGACGGGGCGATCGAGGCCCGGGACCTCTCGGACGCCGACCGCAAGGCGCTGTCGCTCGCCGCGCAACGGGGGATCCTCGTCGACGCGTTGAAAAGTGCGCTGAGGGCCCGCCAGTTGGCGCCGGCCGACCGAAACACCTTGCTCAACGACGAGCAGGGCGCGACCGTCTTAGCGCGAATCGTCGCCCGGGCCCTGAAGGATCGAGTTTTGGAGTTGGAGAGCGACGACGCCCAGGCGCGGTTGCAGACCCATCAAGCTCATCTCCGGAAAGGAGAGTTTGATGAAGCTCGCGAGTACGTACAGGACGGGATCAAGGCCTACCCGAAGAACGTCTTCATGTATGCCGCCGTGGCCGACCTGGAGTTGTTCCTCGGACGGCGTCGCCGGGCAGAACTCGAGCCGCAGCGGGAAAAGGCGATTGCCTGCTTGCAGCAAGGGCTGAAAGAGACCGACGACCACGACCACGCGTACCTGTTGTGGAAGTTGTCCGGCATCCTACTCGATTCCGGCCGAGTCGAACCGGCGCAACAGGCGGTCAAGAAGCTGGGCGCGATCCCCTACGCAACGAGCCGGGCGGTTCCGATTCCGCCCCGGACGGCTGCGGTGGCGTTCCTCAACGCGCGAATCGCCCTGGCGCAGCAGCAGTGGCTGGCGGCGATCGAAGGCTTCGAGCGGGCTCGCCCCGGCCTGGCCAACTTCCGCGAACCTCAGGTTCAAGCCGACCTCTTCCTGGCCGACTGCTACCGCCACCTTGGAAACGTCGACAAACAACTCGAAGCCTTTCGGCGAGTGCTCGGTTCGGATCCGTTCAATCATCTGGCGCTGGCGGGGCTGACGGAGGTCGCCCTGCAATCCGGAAGATTCGACGAAGGAATCGAGCAGTATCGCAATCTGATCAAGCTGGCCAGACTTTCGCCGGCCAGCCAGATCCACTTCCTCCAATTGCTGGTCCGCCAGAACCTGCAGCTCGACCCCGGCCGGCGCGATTGGCGGGAAGTGGAGACCCGACTCGATCAAGTGGCCAAGGCCGCCCCGGACTTGATCCAGGTCCAGATTCTTCGAGCCGAAATGCTCATGGGGCAGAATCGCGAGGAAGACGCGGAGAAAGTGCTGCTGCAAGTCCGGGACAAGAATCCCAAGGAGGTGACGCCGTGGATCGCACTGGCGTCGCTGGCGCAGAACAGCCAAGAGTGGGACCGGGTGGAAGCCCTGCTGGAGGAAGCCGAGCAAGAACTGGGTGACCTGCTCGCGCTGCGGCTTGCCCGGGCACGATACCTGGTTAAGCGATACGGAAAGCAAGGCCCCGCCCGGCTGATGGAATTGGCGACGAACACCGAGCACTTCTCCCATGAGGAACTCTGGAAACTTCTGGTCGGGCTGGGCAGCCTGGCGCAGAGCCAGGAAGATTGGGGGCAGGTGGAATCGTTCCTCGACGTGGCCAAGCGGAAGCTGGGCGACACCGTCTCGCTGCGTTCTGCGCGCGCCCGGTACTTCGTGTCTCGCTACCGGGAGGAATCGGCGGACCGGCTGCGAGAACTGGCCAAAGACACAGAGAGTTTCTCCGAAGCAGATCGGCTCCGGCTGTGGCATTCGTTGCTGTCGCTGGCGGTGCGGATTAACGACCGCGAGCAATCGAAACTGCTCGGCCAGATGGTGTTGGAGAAAATGCCCAACGACTTCAACGTGCGGCTGATGCTGTTCGAGTCGGCGATTCGAGCCAACGACAATGAGGGTATGGGGGAAATGCTCGACGAGATCCAAAAGGTGGAAGGCGAGGGCCCGATGTGGAATTACGGTCAGGCGGCCCGGCTGACCATGCAGTGCACCGACCCCAACGATAAGAGGCTCGACGAAGCCCGGAGATTGTTGGACCAGGCCCGCGAGCAGCGCCCGTCGTGGCCCAAATTGCCCTTGCTGGCCGGCACGATCCATTACAAGCAAGGCGATCACGAGGCGGCGCTGGAGGAATACCTCAAAGCGTTCAAGTTGGGAGATCGCAACCCGGTGGCCATCCGACGCGCGGTGCAACTCCTGGGGCAACGAGGCCGCAACGACAAGGCCGTGGAGTTGATCGCGCTGTTGGAGGGACAGAAGACCAGGTTTTCCGGGGAATTTGAAGCTTTCAGAATCAGATCCCTGGCCCAAAAAGCAGAGTACGCCGAGGCGCTCGAACTTGCCCGCAACGCGTTCGCCGAGTCGGAAGATTACCAGGACCACGTCTTGCTCGGCTATCTTCTGGGCAGGGTGGGAAACCAGGCCAAAGCCGACGGCGAGACGGTCAAATCGGAGAAGTTGCTGGCCGAAGCGGAACGCGCGCTGCGGCACGCGGTACAGCTTTCCGACGAGTTGCTGGAAACCTGGACGGCGCTGATCCGACTTCTCGCCGAGACCCAGCAGAACGAGGCAGCCGAAGAGGCGATCCAGCAGGCCCTCAGCAAGATACCGGCGGACCAGGCCCCGCTGGCCGTGGCCGGGTGGCACGAACTGCTCGGCCGGCGGCTGCAAGCACAACAGGAGTACGAAGCGGCCCTGGCGGCCAACCCCCGCGATCCGGTGACGGTCCGTGCCGCGACCGCTTTCTACTTGCGAGCCGGAGAGTCGCTGGCCGCCCAGAGGCTGTTGAAACGGATCCTCGACGGCACGGCTGAGGTCAACCAGGAGTATGGCAACTGGGCACGACGCCGCATGGCGTCGATTCTCGTCCAGCGCGGCAGCTACCGAAACGCTCAGGAGGCGATTGGCCTGCTCGAAAAGAACGTCGCCTCCACCGCGGTTACCGCCGCCGACAAACGCATGTTGGCCGAATTGCTGCCCAGCGAACGCCGCAGCGAGGCCATCGGGATGCTTCAGGGCCTCGGCACGGCCGCCGAACCGGGCGACCGGCTCCAATTGGCAATACTCTACAAGGCAGACGGATCCTGGCCCAAGGCCCGAGAAGAAATGACGCGACTGCTGGGATCCCATGGAGACAATCCGCAGTACGTGGTGACCTACGTGGAGTGGCTGTTGGGTCAAGGTCTGCTCGATGAGGCCGACCGCTGGCTGAAGAAACTCGAAAGACTCGCCGCCCACCATTTCCGAACGGTGCGCTTTCGAGCCGATTGGTGCTGCCAGCGGAAACAATTCGATCAAGCGCTGAAGCTGCTGACGGACTTCGTGGAAGAGTCCCAGGCCGTGCCGTCGAGAAAGGGCGACCGGCTGCTGTTGGTTGCCCAAATGCTGGAACACTATATTCCGCAGGTGACCAAATCCGGCCGGGAAGATATGGCGCAGCAGTATGCCTTGGTCGCCGAGACGTCGCTGCGAACGTACGTCCTCCAGCGGCCGGGGCAGGAGATGCTGCTGGCGGCCTTTCTGGCCCGGCAAGGCCGAATCGGCAGTGCACTTAAGGAAATCGAGTCCGCCTGGAACCGAAGCGACAACGCCGTCACGCTGGCCCAGGCGCTTTCGGCCGTGTTGAAGAGTTCGGCGGCGGGCCCCCAAGAGATTCAGCAGGCAATGAAGTTCCTCGAAGCGGCCCTGGCCAAGCACGACCGGGCCACGGGGCTGTTGCTGGTCGGCGGCGACGTGAGCGCCCACCGGGGGGACTACGATCAGGCCGAGGTCGCCTACCGCGACATCCTCGTGCTGGAGAGAGACAATGTGGTGGCGATGAACAACCTGGCCGTACTCCTGGCGCTGCGGCAGATCAAGCTGGATGAGGCCATGGAGTTAATCAACCGCGCGATCTCGATGGCCGGGCCGGTGGCCGCCATGCTCGACTCGCGGGCAAGCGTCCACATGGCGCAGGGCCAGATCGACGAGGCGCTGGCCGATTTGAATTCCGGCATTGCCAAGGCCCCCTCGGCGGTCAAGTACTTCCATCGGGCTCAGGCCTACGATTTGGCCGGCGACAAGACCGAAGCCGGCAAGTCCATGCAACGCGCCGTGGAGTTGGGAATCGGAGTCCAGATGATCCACCCGTTGGAAGTCGCCACCTACCAAAAGTTGTTGAAGTTGGTGAACTGAATGACCATGCGGATGAAGAAGCTCCTGCCGCAGTGCAACCTGGCCACCGTGAAGGACCAGCGCGGCGGGATCCTCACGTTTCTTCCCTTCGATCTGCCCATCGCCGAGTTCAGCTTCATTTTCACCAACGCCGGCAAGGCCCGCGGGTTCCACTACCACGAGGAGTTCGACGAGTACGTGCTGATCACCGGCGGCCACGGCGTCTACGTGGAGAAAGGGGAGGACGGCCAGGAGTACTCGTTGAAGATGGCGGCGGGGGAGTGCGTCTACTTTCCGCGCGGCATGCCGCACACGTTTTTCGCGATCACCGACGTTCGCATGGTGGCCTTGCTCACCAAGCCATGGGACCAGTGTGAGCGGCCAATGGTCAGGATCGACGACTAGGGGACGGGGGGCCTTGAGTGAAACCAACACGTCCCAGTCTGGTCGACCTGGTTTTGCCGGTCTACAACGAGGCCCACGTGCTTCAACGATCGGTTCGGCGGCTGGCCGCGGCCATGGCCGACCGCGACGATTTCGGCTGGCAGATCGTGGTGGTCAACAACGGTTCCACCGACGACACCGAAACCGTGGGACGCCGGCTGGCCGAGCAACTCGAGTCGGTGAAGTTCCTCCACCTGGACCTCGAGGGCCGCGGTCGCGCGCTGCGAACCGCATGGACCGATACGGACGCCCAGTTCTCAGTCTACATGGACGTCGACCTCTCCACCGAGCTGGCCGCCGTGCCGCAGGTGGTCGCCTTGTTGGCCGAAGGCGCCGACCTGGTGACCGGCTCCCGGCTGCACGCGCAGTCCAAAATCACCCGGTGCCTGAAAAGGGAGATCCTTTCCCGCGGCTACAACCGGCTGATCCGCAGCGTGCTGCGAACCCGAGCGTTTGACGACGCGCAGTGCGGTTTCAAGGGCATCCGGGTCGACACGGTCCGCCGGCTGTTGCCTTTGGTGAAGAACCAGGAGTGGTTTTTCGACACCGAGCTGCTGGTCTTGGCCGAACTGGCCGGATTGACGGTCCGCTCGTTGCCGATCACCTGGGTGGAAGACCCCGATACGCGGGTGAACATCCCCTCGACGATTTGGGAAGACCTCCGAGGTCTCGCCCGGCTCTGGTGGACGGCCCGCCCCATGGTGAAGGCCTGGAAACGGCTACAAGAAAAGGTTTAGCCGCCGCGACGAGAATGATCACTGGGCCGCTGGTCACTTGCCGATACAGAACCGGCTGAAGATCCGATCCAGCAGGTCGTCCGTGTAAACCGCGCCGACGACTTTGCCCAATTCCTGCAAGGCGACGCGGATCTCGGCGGCGACCAACTCCTCGCCGCCACCGGCGCAGACGATCTCTTGGGCCCGCTTGAGGCTCTCGGCCGCAAGTCGCAAGGACTGGCGACACCGGGCCGCCGTGCCGGCAACCACGCCGTATTGCTGGCAGAGGCCGCCCGACGCGCCGGCGGTGAGCACCGCACCGCGAAGCGCCTCCCGTAAGGCGTCGATCCCTTCGCCCGTCATGCTGCTGGTCGGCAGGCCATCTTCCGTGTGCCCGGTTTCACGCCGCGCATCGATCTTGGTCAACACCACGATTCTGCGGTGGTCGTCCGTCCGGACAAGTTCGTTCCGCTCCCAATCATTGGGCCCTCGGGTAGAGTCGAGGCAAAAGATCCGCACGTGCGCCCGGCGGCTCTGCTGCAAGGAGACCATTTGGGCGGCCTGCTGCACGCTGCCGGAGACGTCTGCGACGGCGGCCGAACCGTCGGACTGAATCTGAAGACCGGCCGTGTCGATCAGTTGACACTTGACTCCGTCGAGGTCCAAGTCGGCCGTCAGATAATCACGGGTGGTGCCGGGCCGCTGGCAGACGAGTGCGTCGGCGTCGCCGGCCAGGGCGTTGAACAGACTGCTCTTGCCGGTATTCGGCCAGCCGACCAACACGGCGCGAATGGCCCCGGCCGTCTCTTCGCGGCAGTCCATTTGCCGGGCAAGCCTTGCAACGTGCCCGAGAGCTTCGGCCAGTTGGCGGCGTAGCTGGTCGGCCGTGATAAACGGCAGATCCTCGTCGGCGAAATCGAAGCCGGCCTCCAGATGGGCCAATAGATCGAGCAGTCCGTCGCGCAGCGCGTGCAGCGGCCCGGCCAGTCCGCCCGCCAGTTGACTCAACGCGACGTCGAGTTCGTCCGGATCGACCGCATCAATGACCCCCAACACGGCCTCGGCCTGAGTCAGGTCGATCCGCCCGGCCAGAAAGGCCCGCAGCGTGAACTCGCCCGGCTCGGCCAACCGGGCGCCGGCCGCACAAAGCGCGTTGAGCACGCTCTGAAGCAGCGGGGGCGAACCGAGCGTGTGCAGTTCGGCCACCGCCGCCTTGGTGTAGCTCCGCCCGGCCGGCCAAAGGTAGAGTTCGCACGGCAACGGCGAAGCCATCTGCGGCAGGCGCAGCGATCCGGCCATGGCCGAGGGCCGCCCCGTCTCCCACGACGCTGGCGGCGATAACTCGGTCCGGTCGTCCGGCTGAAAGAATCGCCGGACAACCTCCAGCGTGCGCGGCCCGCTGATTCGCACCATCCCCCGCGCCGCGCCCCCCGGCGGGGAAGCGATTGCGGCGATGGTGTCGTCCAGGGGATACATGGAAGGATTCAGGGTCAATGGCACTTAGATGGGGGTGTCTGGGAATTCCGTAGGTCAGGGTAAGCCCTGACCTACGGGGATTTCTGCTTTCCAAATTCCCGGACACCCTCACTTAGATTCGCGGGCTATCGTTTTCCGGTCACCTTTTCTTCGTAACCTCTGACTTCGGCCATCCAGGCCATGCCGACCGGGACGTCTTGTGTCAGGCAGTAGTGGTCCCAAACCGCGCCCCACGGCAGCCCCTTGACCGCCTCGACCGTGGCCAGCCGCGAGGTGTAATCACCGGCCGTCTCCAACCGGCGGAGTCGCTCGGTCGGCTCCAGCAAGGCCGCCAGCAGCGCCCGCAAGAGCGCCCGGGTGCCGATCACCCAGGCGGCGACGCGGTGGATGCTGGCGTCGAAAAAGTCCAGGCCGATATGCACCCGCTCGAGGAAACCGCCGCGGACGATCTCCTCCGCAATCGCCCGAAGGTCGTCGGTCACGATCACCACGTGGTCGCTGTCCCAGCGGATGCCGCGGCTGACGTGCAGCAGGATTTCGTCGACAAACAGCAACACGGAGGAGATCTTGTCGGCGATCGTCTCGGTGGGATGGAAGTGTCCGGCATCCAGGCACAGCAGCTTCTGGTTTTCCACGGCGTAGGCCAAATAGAATTCGTGGGAGCCGACCACGTAGGTCTCCGAGCCGATGCCGAACAGCTTACACTCCACGGCGTCGAGGTTGCAGGCCCGATCGATCGGCTCGGCGAAGATCTCATCGAGCGACCTTTTCAACAGCTCGCGGGGCCCCTTGCGGTCGATCGTCACGTCCTTCATGCCGTCGGGGATCCAGACGTTGGTCACACACGGCGACCCCAACCGCCGGCCCATCGCCTCGCCGATCTTGCGGCAGGCCACCGCGTGCTCGATCCAGAATCGGCGGATGCCCGGGTCGCGGTGCGAGAGCGTGAAGCCGTCGCGGGCCTTGGGATGGGAGAAGAACGTTCCATTGAAATCCAGGGCGACGCCGATCTGCTCGGCCCAGTCGATCCACCGCTGGAAATGGGCCGGCTCGAGTTCGTTGCGCTCGACCGGCTTGCCGCCGGACTCGCGATAGCTCCCGTGGAGGTTGAAGCGGTGCTTGCCGGGGATCAAACTAAAGGCCTTTTGGGCGTCACGGCGGAGTTCGTGGGGATTTCGGGCCTTGCCGGGGTAGTTTCCGGTGGCCATTATCCCCCCGCCCGTAAGGCCTTCATCGGTCTCGAACCCCCCCACGTCGTCGCCCTGCCAGCAGTGGACCGAAACCGCGATCCTCCGCAATTGCTCCAGGGACCGATCGGCGTCCACCCCGAACTCGGCGTATTGTTGCTTGGCCAAGGCGTACGCCTTCTCGATCGTAGCAGCATCCACATCGAACCTCCCGGTCAAGTAGGTCAGGGCTCGCCCTGACAATTTCCGGAACGATGGCGGCGGTTTCGTCAGGGCGAGCCCTGACCTACTTGACTGACAAACACCGGTTACAAATTCTTTCCTGTTTCGCTCCGCGTTTTCCGTTGCATTACGGAGGCGTCGACCACGGCGGCGAGTTGGTCGGCGGCCGACTCATCGACGCAGATCCGGCGGATGCCGGTGGCCCGGCCGGTGTTTGGATCGATCTCCACAATGGTCCCCAGCAGGCGGGCGTCCTGGCTGGCCACCTCGAAATGGGTCGGTCGGAAGGTCCGCGCGGTCTCCATCACCCGATCGATCCGCCGGCCCAGAATGCTGTGGTGGGGTCCGGTCATGCCCACGTCGCATTGAAACGCGGTTCCGCCGGGCAGGATGCACTCGTCGGCGGTGGGAACGTGGGTGTGGGTTCCCAAGACCGCGCTGACGCGGCCGTCGAGGTGCCGGCCCATCAGTTGCATGTCGCTGGTCGCCTCGGCATGGAAGTCCATCAAGATCACACGAACGTCGGCCGGCAGCATGGCCAAGACGCGATCGGCCGCCTGCAAAGGACAGTCGACCGGCGGCATGAACACCCGCCCCAGGCAGGTGAAGACCGCCACCGGCACCGGGTGGCGGCCGCGCAACACGGTAAAACTGTGTCCCGGGGCGTCTTGGGGATAATTGGCCGGGCGGACGATCTTCCGCTCGCGTTGCATCAGGGCGAAGATCTCCCGCCGCCGGTAGACGTGGTCGCCCATGGTGATCGCGTCGACGCCGGCGGCGATCAACTCTGCGTAGATCACCGGCGTTAGCCCCGAGCCGCCCGCGGCATTCTCCGCGTTGGCCACCACCAGATCGAGCCGCTCTTCAATGCGAAGCCCGCGTACCGCACGCGTAACGATCTGTCGCCCCGGTTTTCCAACGATGTCACCAATCAGTAGCAGCCGCACGGGCAAGGTCTTTCTCAGGCGTGAGGGGTCAGGGGTCAGGGGTCAGGAGTCAGGAGTCAGGAGTCAGGAGTCAGGAGTCAGGAGTCAGGAGTCAGGAGTCAGGAGTCAGGAGTCAGGAGTCAGGAGTCAGGAGTCAGGAATCAGGAGTCAGGAGTCAGGAGTCAGGAGTCAGGAGTCAGCGTTTTCAAGTTCACCTGAAACGCCCGCGGACTGCGTTCCGCGGGGGGTCAGGGGTCAGCGTGTAAGGTCCAGGGTTTCGTAAGTGGAGGTGACTTTATCCGTCGGCACCTGTTCTTCGCGGACTACAGTCGCTCGGCAGGGAACCGCTGGTCGTGAGAGAGTAGACTGAACTGCAACATGTGTTTGAGAAGGCCCATGCCGAGCAACTCACCCGGCTTGCCGGCGTCTCCTGTACCGATCGATCCCGCGTGCTCCTCCGCCGATCCGGGCCTGCGGTTCCCGTCCTCTGACCCCTGACCCCCCCGCGGAACGCAGTCCGCGGGCGTTTCATGCGAAGTTGAAAACCCTGACTCCTACACTACCTGGCCATTTCGACGTGTCTTGTCTCGCGCAACACGGTGACCTTGATTTCTCCGGGATAAGTGAGTTGTTTTTCGAAGGCCTGGACGATGTCGTGACAGATTTTGGCGGCCGTCTCGTCGGTGGTTTCCTTGGCGCTGACCAACACGCGGAGCTCGCGTCCGGCCTGGATGGCGAAGGCCTGCTCGACGCCCTGGAAGTTGGCGGCGATCGATTCGAGTTCTTCCATCCGCTTGACGTAGCGTTCCAGGGTTTCGCGTCGGGCTCCCGGCCGCGAGGCGCTGCAGGCATCGGCGGTGGCGACCAGCACCGTGTAGGGGTAGTCGACGTTGAGATCCTCGTGATGTCCGACGGCGGCTCGGACGACCTCCGGGCATTCTCCGTAGCGCCGCAGCAGATCGGCGCCGATCTTGGGGTGCCCGCCTTCGGCCTCATGGTCCGCCGCCTTGCCGACGTCGTGCAACAGGCCGCAACGGCGTCCCAAGGTGCCGTCGAGCCCGATTTCGTCGGCCAGCATCCCGGCCACGTACGCCACTTCGATACTGTGTCGCAGGACGTTCTGGCTGTAGCTGGTGCGGAAATGGAGCCGCCCCAACAGGTTGACGATGCGTTCGTGCAGCCCGTGAACCTCGGCCTCCTGGCAGGCCTCTTCGCCCAACTTCTGGATGTGTCGTTCCAGTTCGCGTTGGGTGTTGCCGACGATTTCTTCGATCCGCGAAGGGTGGATCCGTCCGTCGGCGATCAGCTTGTTCAGTGCAATTCGGGCGACCTCGCGGCGGATCATGTCGAAGGCGCTGACAATCACCACGCCCGGTGTGTCGTCGATGATCACGTCCACACCGGTGGCCTTCTCGAACGCCCGGATGTTTCGCCCTTCCCGGCCGATGATGCGGCCCTTCATCTCGTCGTTGGGAATGCCGACCGTGCTGGTGGTGTTTTCGGCGGTGTGGGCGGCCGCGTAGCGTTGCAGCGAGGTGAGCAGTACTTCACGGGCCTTCTGCTCGCAGGTTTCGGCGATCCGCTTCTCGTGCTTCAGAATCACCGCCCCGGTTTCCCGCTGGAGCTGGGTTTCGAGGATTTCCAGCAGCCGGTTGGTGGCCTCCTCGCGACTGAGCCCGCTGAGTTCGTGCAACGTCTGCCGCTGTAGATCGAGCAGCTTGGAGAGCTCCTCTTTGCGGCGGTTGGTGTCCTGGATCCGCTCGGTCAGCTTGCGCTGGGTGCTTTCGACGATCTTTTCCTGTTTTCGGATCTGCTCGGCCTGTTCTTCCAAGGCGTCCTGGCGTTTGTCCAACAGGCGTTCGCGTTCGTGCAGTTCGCCGCGAAGCGCACGGAGTTCTTTCTCGCTTTCGGCCTGCTGGCGGATGGCGAGTTCCTTGATCTCCAACTCGGCCTCACGACGGCGATTGCCGACTTCCTGTTGGGATTTTCGAATCAACTCCGCCGCTTCGGTCTCGGCGTCCTTGCGCCGCAGCTTGTCCAAAACCTTGACCAATACGAAGCTCGCCGCGGCGGCGAATACGGCCGTCCCGATGACGACAACTGCCACCCATCCGGCGGTCCAAACGACGGCAAGTGCCACTCCCCCAGCGGTCCAATTTCCCACGGCTAGCACGGCAAAATTCCTCTCGCAGATAAGTTTGCCACGGCGTCTTCAGTCGGCAGCGGACGATGCCGGCGCCGCGGTCCGAAGACCACGTGCCGTCGACCCGCCGAAGGGGTGCGGGGAAGCCGTGTAGAAGCTCGAGGCGCGCCTAGTCCCACCAGGGAGGCGCGGATTTCGATGGGTCTGTATCACCGCAGCCGACGGCGATCCGCCCCGGCAAGAGAGGATCGAACTGAACTGGACCAAGCCGTCTAATCCCGCCATGGCGGCGGGCTACCCGGACGCCGGCCAACCGCCGGCCGGGAGGACCTCTGAACTTTTCCAGCACAGGGCGAACCTTCATCCATCCAACGCATGGGTAATCCGGGGCAAAGAAACCGAATCGGGCATACCCCCGAATAATGGGGCCAAAAACCGCCCAAACCGATGCAAAGCCCGACGCTGCCAGAGCGGTCTGCATGCCGCCCGGCACGAGCTTCAAAAGCCACCGAAAAATGATCATCAACAGGTGCATCGTCTCATCCGTTGCCAATTGCCGGATGGTGCTTTCTGCCAAATACAAAGCCAGTCGAAAACACACTCCCAACGGCTCCTCGGCTTCAGCCCCCTTCAGGGCCACCGAAGACACTCGTCGTTCAGTTATCGAAACGTACCAAAAAGCCAACTGACGTTGCGAAAAACCGATCCCGACGCAACCGTCATCCTATTACTACGGATCGCCCGCACCGTCTGCTCACTTCTCACTAACCATAATCTTATCAGAGACCCGGCAAACTGCAACCGGGAATTGAAGCTTCCTTGTGGGAAAACTTCCTCCGCGGCAACGGGCAGCATGGAGTATTTGGGGGGATTTTGCAGGTTTGTCCCGGCCGCCGAGCCGGGAAATCACCCCGCCTGGCCGCAGCGGCTAAGCAAGCATACTGCCATTGGTCGGTATTGATTAGCACGACAGTCGGGTAGTGCTGCGTGGTTTCTGTCGGCATAACCAAGGCTGCTGTGCGCCCGCTGCCCCCGAGCCATCCAACCATGTCCTCGCAACACCCCCTGCAAACCAAATTGGCCGCCGCCTGGCCGACCGAGGCCTGGCGCGACGTGACCGTTGTGTTGGCCGTCTCCGGCGGGGCCGACAGCGTGGGGTTGTTGCGGGCAATGGTCTCGCTGAAGACGGGCGGTGAAGGTCGGCTGTGCGTCGGCCATTTCAATCACAATCTACGAGGTGATGAATCCGCGGCCGACGAGGCCTTCGTGGTCGACTTGTGTCGGCAGTTCGCTGTGGCGTGTGAAATAGGGCGCGCCCCCGTCGGCCAAGCGGCGGCCGACGGCAAGGACGGACTGGAGGCCGCGGCGCGAACGGCCCGCTACGAGTTCCTCCAACGGGCGACGGGCCGGCTTGGGGCCCGATACGTCGTCACCGCCCACACGGCCGACGACCAGGCCGAAACGATCCTGCACCGGATCCTCCGCGGCACCGGCATCGCCGGACTGGCCGGCATGGCTCGGGCGAGACCCCTGGGACCGGCCGCCACACTGATTCGGCCCCTGTTGGCTGTCCGCCGCGTCGAGTTGGAGGCCTATCTGGACGACCTCGGGCAGCGCTGCCGGTCTGATTCGAGCAACGCCGACACGCAGTTCACCCGCAACCGGATCCGCCACGAGTTGCTGCCCCAATTGGTCGAGAAGTTCAACCCGGGCGTGGTCGACGCCCTGTTGCGGCTGGGCACCTTGGCCGGCGAGGTGCAGACGGTGGTGGATGCGATGGTCGACGAGTTGGCCGGGCAATACGTCGAGGCCGCGGGGCCCGATACGTTGCAGATCGACGCGTCCGCCTTGGCCGGCCAGCCGCGCTACGTGATTCGCGAGTTGCTGATGGACGGCTGGCGGCGACAGGGCTGGCCGATGCAGGCGATGGGTTTTGCCCAGTGGGATCTGCTGGCCGAGATGGTTTCCGCCTGCGGTCGCAGTGGCTCGAGCGAAGTCCGGCCAAAGCAGACGTTTCCCGGCAACGTGTCGGCCGAGTCCATCGAGGGCCGACTGCGGCTGGTACGCAGAGCGCGTTGAAAATGCCGCTTGCGGCTTCGCACCCCCGCTTGGCTTCGCACCACCGCTTGCGGATTCGCACCCGATTCGAGGCAGCGCGAAGCCGCAAGCGGTTGGGTGTGTATTGACAACTACTGGCCGGCCGCCGCGGGCATTTCGAGCTTTTCGCTTTCCATCCCGGCCTTGGCCAGGATGATGTAGAGCACGAAACCGACAATCAGCGCGGCCATGGGCGGACAGGGGACGACGCCCGCGTATTCATCCGGGATTTCACTGAGATTCTTGGCGACCAGGTCAAAGCCGCCCACGGCGAACCCGATGGCCCAGGAGATCCAGCCGGCGGGATTGAAACCGGCCCTCGGTCCGGCCCATTTCCGTCCGCCCAGCAGGTAATCGGCCATCATCGCCCCGCAGATCGGGCCAAAGGCGGCCCCGATGACGATGAACACGGCCACGGCCTCTCCGGCCCAGCCGCTCACCGCCAGCACGATGGCGGCCGCCGTGCCGATCCCTACCGCCTGCATGCCGAAGTTGGGCATGGTGGTCTTGAAGCTGTTGGCCGCAATAAAGGCCGGGAAACAGGCCGGTGCGAAGGAGGAAAGGGCCAGCAGCAGCAACATCCATGCTGCCGGCGTCAGCCCCGCGATGGCTTCTCCTTTCATGACGTCGGACATCAACTCCACGGCGTTGAGCTGGCCCAGGTTATTGGTCGAGACCATGTCGCCTCCATAAGCGCCCGCGACGACGAGGATGGCGACTCCCCCGGCGAAGACGGTGGCCCCGGCGATCCCGACCAGGCCGCCGAGCTGCACGTCTTGCGCGTGGCGGTTGTTCATCCCGAAGTCTACTCCCGCGGCGCCGGCGGTAGCGAAGAATCCCACCACGTACAAAGAAACGAACAGGAAGACGGCGAGGATGCCAAGCGGCTCTCGCGTGGGCGACGCGGCCCACCGCGCGGCCTCCGCGGCGGCCTTGTCTGCGTCGTCCGCCTTCTTCTGGGCGGCTTCTTTTTCGTCGCCGGTGGCTGCTTCGGCGGCGGCTTTTGCCTCAGCCGCGTCGGCAGCTTTTTTGGGAATATCGTCTTGGGCCGCTTGCCTGTTGGCGGCAATGATCTTCTCCTTCGAGAAATCACCCAGACCGCCAGACGTCTTCGCCAGTAGAATCAACAGGATCGCCAGCGGAATCAACGGCATGAAGGTGGCCACCTTGGCCACGTACTGAATGCCCTTGAGACCCACGAAAACGGCCATCACAATGAAGGCGGCCGTCATGATCCCATGAATGGGCCCGGGAACCATCACCTCGCCGGCGTTGTTCAGCCCGATCTTGAAACACACGCAGATCAGTTTGCATGAGAAGAACCCGTTGACAGCCAGCCAGCCGAACTGCAATACGCCCATGAAGAAGCCGGGCATCAAGAACCCGCCTCGCACGCCGTAGGTCGAGGTTCCCACCACGTAGAGCGGCAGGCCGGTCTGCATTCCCAACAGCCCCGGCACGAGGTAGGTCAGAAAGTGACAGAACAGCGCCGCCACCACCAATGCCGTCAGCGCCACGCACAAGCCGGCCGCCAGGCTTCCGCCGAACGTCTCGCTTCCGGAGACGATCTTCTGCCAAAACACAAACCACAGCATAATGCCGGCGTAGGTCTGTGCGGTGTTCTTGTACCAGGCGGCGCGTGCGTCCTGCGGTACAGGCCTTGCCGCGGCCACATAATCGGGTAAGGCTGCCATGAATTTCCTCCTGCGAACGATCCGTGACTTGAAACCGAATCCTCTCCCGGCAAACCGCAAAACCCTGCCCGATGCCAGCAGTGCTGCCTGGGCACACAGGTTGAAGTATACAAGGTGCCGACCGGATGTAAACTCTGGCGGGGGTCAATTCCGTAGAGAACATGGACCGCGACAGGATATGAGCCGTACATACGCGGAGAATTCGCCAGTCTGCCTAAGTGCCCCAGAGTGCTTTACATGAGAGGATCGTCCGCCATACAGGGTCGGGAAATAGCCGCTCGCGGCTTCGCAGAGTCATTGCATTGCGAAGCCGCAAGCGGCTGTCCCGGGTGATGGAGTGCCACTCGTTCGGGCTGCCAGGAGAAAACCTGCCTTGACCGTCGAAAGGGCTCCCAAGTACCATGTCGCGGCGTATCTGCGCGCAATCAAGCAACCTAGCCGTCTCGCTCCGCGAGACGTGGCTTCATCTCGCTGCGGCGAGACGTGGCTTCATCTCGCGGAGCGAGATGGCTACTTTCAGATCTGACGGTTGAAGACCGACCATGGAGGGTTGTTTCTTATCTTCAGGCGCCTAATCAACTTCTGCTGGTGCTGCGTCAAGTGGGTTCTATTGCTCGGTGCGATTGGGGCCGCGGTGGTGGCGTTCTACTTTCGCGACCGGGTGGACGAAGAAATTCGCTGCCGGGTGGTGGAACTGATTGCCGATCACTATCGCGGCCTGACGGTTACCGTCCGCTGGGCCGGGCTGGTCGACGACGGGATCGAGATCCGCGGCCTGTCGATTCGCCAACCCGACCGGCAAGGGCCGGGCGCCGAGTTGCTCTACATCGACGAGATGTCCCTGGCCTGCACGACCGACTTGCAGGAGTTGATTCGCGGGACACTCGAAGTCCGGCAGATCACGATTCGCCGTCCCACGCTCCGGGTGGCTCCTCGGCCCGACGAGACCTGGAACATCTCGCAGCTCTTTCCGCTGCCGCAACTCAGCGAGCATCCGCCGGCGGTGACCGTCGAGAACGGCACCGTCGAGATCATCGACCCGCTAAGAAGCCCGCACAGCACGTTCACGCTGAGGGAAATCAATTTGACGCTTTCGGCCCCCGACGCTTCCGCCCCGGCGCCGGACGCCCGAACGCTGGAAGGCTCGCTCAGCGCGGACCACGTGCGTCGGATCGAGATCCGGCCCAGCGTGGTCGGCTCGCAGCGCCAGGCTTGGACGCTGGCGGGCACGATCGACGGGCTGGACGTTTCGCCGGAAATGCGTCACGCCTTGCCGGAGCCGCTCTCCGCGAAGTTGGCCCTGCTGGGCGACCTTCGGGGGCAAGCCTCGGTCGGCTTTCGCGTGGCTTGCGACCCTGCGGCGGCGAAACCGTATGCGTTCGAGGTATCCGGGCAACTGGTGGAAGGCCGGGTGTCCGATTCCCGGCTGCCGCACCCGTTGACCGACATGCGGGTGTCGTTCCGCGTCGACGACGCGGGCCTGACGATCGACGACCTGTTCGCCCGCAGCGGCCAGACCACGATCCGCATCTTCTGGGCCCGCCAGGAGGGCCTTCAGCTGGGTGGCCCGATGGCGCTGGCGGCGGAAGTCCGCAACCTTCAGTTGGACCATGAGTTGCGGGACCGGCTGGGCGAATCGCTGCAGGAGCATTGGGACAAGTACCGACCGACGGGCCGGGTCAACGCCAAAGTCCAACTGTACTTCGACGGAGTGACGTTGCGTTCGGAGCTTTCGGTGGAGTGTCTGGACGTTTCGTTCACGCACCACAAGTTCAACTACCGGTTGGACAAGTGGAAGGGCAACGTCACCTTGAAGGACGACGTGTTGGACGTACACCTGAATCATGCCCACCGCAACCGGCAGGTCCGCGTGACGGCCAAGGTGTTCCTGCAAAAAAACGCCTCGTCGGCCCCGGCGGGTTGGTTCGAGGCGGAAGGATGGGGCCTGGAGTTGGACGACAAGCTGCTGGACGCGCTGCCCGGCAAGAGCCGCCAGGTGGTGGCGTCGCTGAATCCGCGGGGGACGATCGATTTCTTCCGGGTGCGCCTGCAGCGCGACGCCCCGGGCCAACCGCAGCGCAAGGACCTTTGGCTCTGCCTGAAGGCTTGCTCGATCCGCTACGACAAGTTCCCCTATCCCATTGGCGACATCTACGGCACCGTGCAGATGCACGACGATCATTGGACGTTCGGCGGCCTGCGGGGCCGCAACGACTCGGGCTGGATCACGTGCGAGGAGGGATACCTCACTCCGCCGGCGCAGGGACAGGAGCTGTTTCTGCGGCTGCTGGGAGACAACGTCCCCTTGGAGCCGGAGTTGCGCGACGCGCTTCCGGTCAACGTAGGACGCCTGTGGAACAACCTGCGGCCGCAAGGAACGGTGAACCTGGTCACCGAAGTGTACTATCGCTGCCCGACGAAGCAGCTCAGCATCGTCGCCAAAGTGGGTGTGGGTGTGCCCGTCCGAGCGCCGTCTGCCGACGCCCCCGGCAACCTCGCGGCGATCGATCCCGGAGTGGTTCGGCCGGTGTCGATCCATCCCGTGCAGTTCCCTTATCGCATGGAGAACCTCCGCGGCGTGTTGGAGTATCGCGACGGACACGTGACGTTGCACGGTTTCCAGGCGAACCATGGCCCGGTGACGATGGCGGCCAGCGGATATTGCGTCCTCCGGCGCGACGGGAGTTGGGATTTCCAGTTGGAGGGATTGAAGGTCGACCGGCTCCGGCTGAAGGATCCCGAACTGATCCGGGCCCTACCCGGCCGGTTGAAGCAGGCGATCCTGGCGTTGAACCCGGCCGGACCGATCTATCTGCGGGGCAGCTTCGGGCTCGAGGGCGGCGCGGGCGTGGGCGATCCGGCCCGGTCGCGATGGGACCTGGCAATCGACTTCCACCAGGCCGCCATCGATTCGGGAATTCGGCTGGAAAACCTCTGCGGCAGCGTCACCCTGGCGGGAGGGTTCGACGGCCAACGCTTCTATTCCCCCGGCGAGATCGACATCGACTCGCCGCCCTATAAGGACTACCAGTTCACCGACGCCCGCGGGCC
>SDBV01002198.1_pt1 | contig 29189 bp, 2 predicted proteins | sample 2277081 | NCBI WGS metagenome assembly SDBV01 (sample SAMN10402039, study PRJNA504765) | marine sediment metagenome | isolation source: marine sediment core GS10_PC15, 223 cmbsf | place: Arctic Ocean: Southern Knipovich Ridge | collected 2010
GGTGTTCGTGTAGGTACCCGAACCTTCGCAGGCACCGGCAACAAATACACCACTCACCTTTATAATATTGGTAACATCTGCGTCACAGTTATCGGCAGCTACCGGGAACAGGGTCTGAGCAGCAGTAAGAGCGGCTGCATCGTCACACTCAACCGTACGGTCAAGGGCATTGCCCGTAGTCGTCCATGTCGGTGACTGAGTGTCTTCCACATTAATTATATGTACAATATTGGCACTGGCATTGTTACTCTCATCGCGCACAGTATATGTCCGTGTTACTACAACAGGACAGGTTCCAGCACTTGCATCCACGGAACTAACTGTCATATTGGCCTTGGCGCTGCAGTTGTCACTAATGACAAGATCCCCGGTCAGTGCCTCAAGCCCTGCAATGGTTGTTTCAGCAGCTAGAGCATCACCTGCCACACATCCGGGAGTATTTGAATCGGTAATAGACCCGGTAAATGTTGGAGCTTCGGTATCAAAATCAGTTATAACAGGAGATATGTTTCTGGTATATAAGTGGAAATCACGGACAATAACCGTATAATTATTTGCACTTCTTCCGCTGAAAATGCTGTCAGATTGCCAGCTTACTCCTCCATTAATGGAGAATTGATAAGGCCTGGTCCCTCCTGTCGCATGAGTATAAATTATCCCATCGCTTGAGCCCGGGCAGGAAGCGTTCCTAACTGAATCAAGATAGAACAAGAATGGATCAGGATGATAGATGATCACCGTATCCCTGGCAATACATCCGCCGGCATCCGTAACCCTCACCGAGTAGGTACCTGCCAGGAGGTTGCTTGCATCCTGTGAAGTAGGACCGTGAGACCAGAGGTATGAATAGGCAGGACTTCCTCCAATAACTTCGAGGTCCGCCCACCCGTCATTGCATCCAAAACAGGTTGCACTGTCACTGGTTATGGTTGTTACAATCTGGGTGGGTTGTCCAAGAATAACATTGCCGACATCCGTACATCCCGTCGCATCTGTTACCGTTACATTATAGGTGCCTGCCATAAGACCTGAAGCAGTAGCAGTAGTCTGGGTGGATGGATCATCCCAGAGGTATGTATAGGGGGCGATTCCGCCAGTATGGCTTACGGTAGCAAAACCAGTAGCTTCACCGAAGCAGGCCGGATCTGTACCGACAACCCCGGTAACGGTAATTGGAGTGGCTGTCTCAGCGACTTCCACGCTATCAATGAGAGAACATCCCAATGCATCGGTAACTGTTACTGTATAGTTAGCTGCTGACAAACCGGTGGCCGTCTGGGTGGTTTGCCCGCCTTCCCAGAGGTAGGTATACGGACCGGTACCACCCGATGGAATAGCACTGGCCTGGCCGTCAGAACCACCCGGACAATTCACATCAGAGGTTGTAAATCCTACCGAGAGTGGGGTGGCAGGTTGCGGTACGTTGGCAAAGTCCACAACCGGGCAGCTCTTTGAATCAGTAACGGTTACCTGGTAGCTGCCGGAAACAAGACCTGTTGCCGTGACTGTGGTCTGGGTACCGGGATCATCCCATAGGTAAGTGTAGGGTGCAGTACCTCCGGAAGGAGTTACCGTTGCAGTTCCATCACTTCCCCCGAAACAGGAGACTGAGGTCACCGAGGGTGAGGTGATTACCTGGGAGGGTTGCTTAACGGTATCGGAAATGGCAAAAGTACATCCATTGAAATCAGTGATTGTAACCTGATACCCTCCGATGGTAAGGTTTATTGCAATTGCTGTTGTCTGGTTACCGGCTGCAGCATTCCAGAGGAAGGTATAGGGAGCAGTACCTCCGGCAGGAGTTGCAGTGATCTGGCCGTTTGCTCCGCCGAAGCATGTAACACTGTCAGGAGAGGTTGTAGCAGAGAGTGCAGACAGTGGCTGGTCAACAGTAATATCAATATTGTCAGAGCATCCTTTGAAATCCGTAACAACGACATTATAAGTTCCTGCCAGAAGGTTAAGTGCAGTGGCTGTTGTCTGGCTGCCTGCAGCAGCTTCCCACAGATAGTTATAAGGAGGTGTGCCTCCTGATGCAATGACAGTCGCTGTACCGTTATTACCGCCAAAACATGTCACATCCGTTGAACTACTACTCAGAATAATACCAGCAGGTTCACGGACAGTAACGGTGGTGTCCCAGGTACAAGTGTTACCGTCTGTCACGGTTACATCATAATCTCCCTCCGTTAAGCCGCTGATGGTCGGGGTGGTTTCCGCGGTGCTCCATAAATAAGTGTAGACAGCCATTCCTCCGACGGGTGTGACGGTAATACTTCCATCATTATCACCGGAACAATTCAGATCAGTTTTACTAATATCCGAGTAAGGCGCCTCCAGCAGAGTGACAACCAGTACCTGCTCAGCACCATCAGCACAGCCATTATTTTCAACAACACTTACCTCTCCTGGTATTGCCTGGTTGTCCCAGTCAACCTCGATGGTCTCAGTACCCTGACCGCTTGCAATGATTCCTCCGGTAACCGTCCATGCATAGCTTGACCCCCCGGTGAGAACCACACTGTAAACCTCGCCGGTTGTCCGGGCGCATACTGTAGTGTTTCCGCTGATGACTGAAGTATTCGGAAGGGTGCATGAGGTCGTATCACCAAATGCATATTCTCCGGACAGGGTTGAAATATTCGTTCTCCTGGCAGTATTCCCAACGGCTGAGAGGTTATTCCCTTCCGCCAGCCAGTTGCTCGCTGAATTCGCGCGCGTTAACAACCGGACACCGGTATGCATGGGGAAGGTAGTAAAGCCATTGCCTGTAAGTTCAAGATCGTAGTCTGAATTGGCAAGGCCATTCGCGATGGATAATGTCCAGTATCCCTCGACAAATGTATTGGCAATATCATCCGCCCCATCCGTGAGCGGCAGGCCAAGGATACCTGGATTGGATTCTACAAATTCTCCAATAAGGGATCCACCCGTCAGAGGAGCATTCAGGCTTAGCAGGGCCGGTCTGTAATAGGAATCAGTTCCAATGGGGTACTGGAAATTGGTCCCCGTGCTGCCACCATTGATGAATCGTTCGAACTTGCCTATGATGGTACCGCTGTTATGGGTAAGCGCACCTTCATTCCCGAGACTACCAAGCGTAAGGGTATTAGAACCGGCATCAATATTACCGGAGTTCATGGCAAGGGTTCCGGAAAGAATGACATTGTCTGCCAGTATCAGGTCTCCGGAAGATTTCGTTATCGTTAAATCATTAAATGTCTCAACGGCTGCATTTGTGATGGTCTGGTCAGAAGCACCGTCAAAGGTAAGCTCTCCCGTACCTTCAGTATAAGTTCCTGTATTGATCCAGTTGCCGGCCACATCAAGATCCCTGTTGTTCCCGATCAGGGTACCCGATATGCTAACATCCCCAAGAATGGTTAAGTCGGCAGCCTGTGTTTTGTTTGCAGTTCCGTCTACCAGAAGATTAAAATATGTATTCCCGACAGGTGTCTTGATATTGCTTGTAGAAGTTCCCGCATAAATAACCGTATTTTCATCTGCAGATGCCTGGAGTATTCCCCCTCCGAAATCATCGGCCACACTCAGCGTTGAGTTCGCTTCATTTATCCACCTGGAACTAGCATTGTTAAAATTCAGATCATCACCCAGCGTTATGGTTCCGTAGTTGGTAACAACCAGGTTCGAGTTTATCCAAAAATCAAAAGCTATGCTTAGGTTGGCACTGGCCGCAATGACTTTATTGCCACCATAATTATTAAAATTACCGGTGTGGCTGAAGGTACCTTCACCATCAATTATTGCATCAGGCCCGTACAACCTCGTTCTGTTACCGCCTGATCCGATATGGGTTCCGTTCAATGTATAATCTCCATTAATATTGAACACATCAAATCTGGTATCAAGAGTTGCTGTCGGCCGTATGGTAATATTGTCGACTGTAGTTGTTGCCTGGGTCTGTACCGTATGGTTGGAATCTATTATGATTGAGTTCGTTGAAAGGGGTATGACCCCTCCTACCCAGGTGGTGTTCACGTCCCAGTCACCGGACTGGGCACTAATGATCGCACTATAAATAGTTACAGGCAGGGTCTCAGGATCAGCCGCACCACAAACATCGGATGCAACCACGATTACATCACCGGATCCTGCTGCACCCCAGTCAACTGTTATCACATTAGTGCCCTGCCCGCTGGTAACAGTACCTCCGCTTACAGCCCATGTATAATCATAATCAATAAGGCTGTTCACCGAGTATTGCTCACCATAGGCCTGCTCGGATACAGAGCTCTTACCGTTTACTGTTCCGGGGGACATGGGATTGATGCTGACATCGAGGGATGCCGGGTTCCCGCTGCCACAACCATTGGTTTCGGTCATGGTTATCTGTCCAACCATGCCGGTTGAACCCCAGTCCACCGTCAGACTGCTTGTTCCCTGTCCATTGTTTATACTTCCCCCGGTGACTGACCAGTTGTAGCTTCCTCCATTATCGGTAACTGTATAAATCTCACTGGAAGCATCCTTACATACGGATGTATTCCCCGAAATGGACTGGTCTGCTGGCAGGGTACATACAGTAGGATCACCCAGTGCATAATCAGATGTCAGGGTTCCGATGTTCATGTTCTGCCGCTTCACAATCGATCCAACAGCCTGTACATGATCTCCCTGGAGAGCCCAGGGAACACCGCTATTCTGCCTGGCAACGATCCGGGTGGAAGTATCTACGGTAAAGCTGGTAAATTCATCCGCTACTGCGTCCATATCGAAATCAGTACTGTTCATCCCGTTCAATCGCTCAGTCGTCCAGTACCCTTCGGTAAAGGTGTTATTGACTGTTCCTGTTCCATCAACCAGCGGTAAACCATTATTGGTTGGCGGTGCTGCAACAAATTCGACAACTAAGGATCCATCGGTAAGATTGGTATGCGTCATCAGCAATTCATAAATCTTGCCCGCTACACCAACCGGGTACTCATAAGCTACCCCTTCAGTATTGACCCATCTCTCAAAGCTGCCGATGATGCTTCCCTCAAAATGACTCAGCGTGCCAATTGAAGAAGTACTCGTTCCAAGGGTCAGTGTGTTGCCATTGGCATTGACATCGCCGTTCAGCATGGTAAGGGTACCACTAACCTGGATATCGGAATTTAGCACTACGGCACCTGTGTTCTTATCGATTTGTAGATTGTAGAATAACCCATCCGAGGGCAGGTTTATATTCTGGCCTGCACTACCGTTGAGGAAAACAGTACCTGTTCCTTCAGTGAACAGCACATTATTCAGCCAGTCGCCTGCCAGGTATATGTCAAAGTTTGCACTGTTAAAGGTGGTGGAGTTACTCAGGTCTCCCAGTATCGTGACATCCGCAAGGAGGGATTTGGTATTGGCCCCGGACAGGGTCAGGTTATAATAGGTATCGTCCTGGCTCTGCTTAATGCTCTGATTTACGGTCCCGAAATAATTGACTGTGTTCCCTATGCTGGTAGCGATCAGTGTACCCCCGGCTATCTGGTCCCTTACCTTTAATGTCGAGTTTTCCGCATTGATCCAAGTATTCAGGTTATTCAGGTTCAGATCATCACTTATCTCAATGCTTCCGTTATTTGTGATGATCATCCCGTCGTTATTCGCCAGAGTGAAATCATTGCTGAAACTGATATCTGCTGTGGCAGCGATAACTTTACTGCCCTGTTCAATATAGAAATTCTGGTTCCCGGTAAAGGATCCGGTACCGTCAATGGTAGCTCCTTCACCATACATCCGGGCTTCCCAGTTGGCGGTTTGCGAGTGCTCCCCATTCAGGGTATAGTCACCATAGATATACATTCTCCGGCTCAGGCCTGAAAGGATCCCTCCTGCATCAATGCTCAGGTTGTCAACGCTGGCATTTGCCTGCAGGGTCACGGTATGACTGCTGAGAATCCTGGCACTGCTGCTGGCATTGGGGATCACCCCGCCGACCCATGTGGTAGCCACATCCCAGAAGCCTGATTGTGCACTGACGATTTCATCAAAAACATCAACCACAAAATCCACCGCAGTGGCAGATCCGCATGGATTCGAACCGATTACGCTGATGGCTGAAGTCCCGGCCGTCACCCCCCAGTTAACGGTTATGCTCTCTGTACCCTGCCCGGACTGAATAGTACCCAGTCCCGTGATACTCCAGGTATAGGTATACCCCGGCTCAGCTTCAACAGAATACACTTTACCGCTGGTGCCCACGGAAACAGCGTTGTCTCCTGTGACATCACTGGTTGGAAGGGGACCGATATCCACATCCAGAGTAACGGGTGATCCGTCCGTACAGCCATTGTTCTCGACTACTTCAACCGTACCGGTCATCCCGGTGCTTCCCCAGGTGACTAAGATACTTGCAGTTCCCTGCCCGGATGTTATGCTTCCTCCGTTTACCGTCCAGGTATATACCGAGCCGTCATCTGTAACGGAATAGTTCTGGTTAAATGAGTTTGTGCATACGGTCACCGGTCCGCTGATGGCACTGGTGGAAGGTGGTGTGCAATTCGTCGTGTCACCCAATGCATATTCTGCGGAGAGGGTGGACATGGATGCCCTGGATACTACATTGCCAATTGCAGGCACGTGGCTTCCCTGGGCCACCCAGTTCCCTGATGTGTTGGGCCTGAGAAGCAGGCGGGTTGAATCGGTTATAGGGAAACTGGAGAAGCCGTTGGCTGTAAGATCAAGGTCGTAATCGCTGGTTGTCAGCCCGTCTGCTCTCTGCATCGACCAGTATCCTTCAATAAAGGTATTCACAACAGTTTGCCCGTCATCAACCAGTGGCAATCCATTATTGCCCGGGTTTCCGGCTACAAATTCAGTTGTCAGCGAACCACCTGTAGGAAGGTTGTTAAAAGTAATCTCAGCCGGTGTATAGGAACTGGCGTTCCCAACCGGAAAGTGTAGGAGTCCGGGTGCATTTATCCAGCGCTTGAATTTACCCAGGATCCGGCCGGTTGTATGACTGAGTGTTCCTGTATTACCGGTACCCGTACCCAGCATCAGCGCATTCGCACCTACATCAACTGTACCTCCATTCATGGTCAGGGTATTGCTGACGGTAACATCGTCGAGCAGACTTAGGCTACCCGTAGATTTGGAGATAACCAGGTTGCTAAATGTCTCCCCGACTGTACTGGTTACCTGCTGATCTCCGGAACCGTCCAGTGTTACCGTACCCGTACCCTCGGTATATGTAGCGGTATTGATCCAGTCGCCTCCGACGTTCATGTCAAAGTTCGCGCTGGCAAGCAGCCCGCTGATGGTAAGATTTCCCAGGACAAGAAGATCGGTCTGTTGGGTCTTAGTTCCGCTGTTAAGGATGGTGAGATTGTAGAAAGTGTTATTCTGGGGACTCCTGATACTAATGTTGGCAGTACTATTGTAAACTACTGTATTCCCGGTGGCAGAGGTTACAAAGTTTACATCCGATGTTTCCACATTATTGCCAAGGATCAGGGTTGAGTTTTCATTATTGATCCAGTTTGCCGTCGGATCACCCCAGATATAATCACCAACCGTGATGGTACCTTCATTATAGACGATGATGTCATTATCCACCCAAATATCATCGCCTACACTCAGATCTGCCGATGACAAAATGGTTTTGTTCCCATTATATATATATATGTCACCCGGGGCATCGATTGATCCAGTTCCGTCAATGTACGCATCTCCTCCGTACATCCTGATCCGGGTGCCATTACCGGTATGGCTTCCGTTCACTGTATAGTTTCCGTAGATATGGATTTCGTTACCACCATTGGCCAGGGTTGCCCCATTATCAATTATAAGGTTTGTAACCCTGGTCAGGGCAACCGTGTTCACTGTATGACCACTGGCGATACGCACATTGGCATAATTAGGCGGCGAGATGCCCCCTACCCATGTTCCACCCACATTCCATGCCCCTGTCGCAGCACTGACAAATACGTCAAACACATCCACATTCAGATCGACCTGGGCGGCATCACCACAGGAATTGGTTCCTATTACACTCAGGGTACCGGTACCGGCACTATTCCAGTCAACCGTTACCTGGTTGGTACCATTTCCTCCACTAATGCTGCCCTCAGAACTGATTGCCCAGGCATATGTATAACCGGTGTTAGATGTCACTGAATAAACCACCCCGGTTTCGCCTTTGGCAGCGGTTGTGGGACCAGAAATCACCGAGGTTGGCAGGGGGCCAATCTCCACATCAAGTGTTACAGGGGCTCCATCCGTACATCCATTGTTCTCAATAACCTGTACCTGCCCTGTCATTCCCGTGGATCCCCAATCAACCGATATGCTATTGGTACCCTGTCCACCGGCAACAGAGCCCCCGGTGATGGTCCAGGTATAGGTTGATCCCGGCGTATCGGTTACAAAGTACGGGATTCCCGAATCATCCGTACATCTTACTGTCGATCCGCTTATGGCTGAAGTAACCGGAGCTGAGCAGTTCGTTGTATCACCCAGGGCGTATTCAGCGGAAAGAATGGTAATATTATTTCTTTTAACCGTGTCCGGGGAAGCGGTAACATGCGATCCATTCAGCAACCAGTCTGAGGTTCCTGTATAACGGGAGAGCAAGCGCGTTTCAGTATTGATGGTAAAGGAGCTGAAACCACTGCCAACCAGTTCCAGGTCATAATCTGTACTGACGAGGGAATTGGCCACGGACATCCTCCAGTAACCTTCCACAAAGGTATTGTTGATGTCAATCCCTGATTCGTTCAATGGCAGTCCATCACTGCCTGGTGAAGATGCAATGAATTCGGTAATCAGGGAGCCGCTGGGTGAATCATTGAAATCAATTAGTGCAGCAAGCACATCCTGGGAACTTCCAACCGGGAAATCATAGCTTGAGACACCCGACGATATCCAGCGTTCCATCTTACCATTGATCCAGCCGGCTCCGTTGTTAAGCGTACCTGTGCTGATCGTTGATGTTCCCAGTGTAATTTTATTTGTCTGGGTTTCAATGGCACCGTTTGAGAGGGTCAGTTCATCCGAAACCACCACATTGCCACCCAGTGTAACCTTACCTGAACTCTTATTAATATCCAGGTCATTAAATGTTTCCGTATTGGAATTGGTAATCGCCTGGTCGGCGTTACCGTTGAATATAACAGCTGCCGTTCCAGGATTGAAGACACCGGAATTGGTCCAGTCACCGCCTAATTCGAGCTGGTTATTATTTGTATTCAGGGTACTTGTTATTGCCAGATTTCCGTAAACCGACAGGTCAGTAACCATGGATTTGGAAAAAGTTCCTGCAATTTCCAGGTTATAATAGGCATTTCCTGTCGGGGTTTTAATGTCCCTGTTTGCATCCCTGGCATATACTACCGTATTTCCGGTCGCAGATGCGGTCAGGTTGCCGCTCCACCCATTGTTGAAAACCCTGTCACCAGCAACCCTGAGGTATGAGCCGGTGGCATTTACCCAGGAAGAAGTGGCTGATGCACCGAGACCGGTTGCTCCCTGGAAATCAACACGACCGTTGTTCGTTACCTGGAGGTTGGCATCAATATACATATCATCCAGGATCAGATCGGCCGTCGCCGCTATTACCTTGTTACCGTAACGGATCCTTATGTATCCCGTATGAGAATAATCTCCGGTTCCATCGATAAGTGTTCCCAATCCGTCCAGGTAGACATTGTTGTTATTCCAGCCCTGGTGTTCCCCGTTCAGTGTATAATCACCTGTAATAAATATATTGCGGTCTCTGGTATCCAGTATAGCACCCGCATCGATGATAAGGTTGGTAACATAGGTGTTGCCGAAAATCTGTACGGTATGGCCGCTGGCAATCCGTGCAGAGTTTATTGCTCCGGGAACCACCCCACCTACCCAGGTACTGGTGGCTGCCCAGTCTCCCGACTGCGCTGATACAAATACATCATATATATCTACATTCAGATCTACCTGTGCTGCATCTCCACAGCCATTTCCACCTACAACACTGAGAGTTGCAGAGCCTGCTGCTCCCCAGTCTACTGTAATGGTTCCTGACCCCTGCCCGGAGCTGATGCTTCCGTCACCTGTTATATTCCATGTATATGTATATCCGGGGGTTTCAGTAATGGAATAGGTCTCTCCGGTTGATCCGGCAGCTACTCCGGTATTCCCGGAAATGGCAGAAGTCGGTATGGGATTAATATCCACATCCATTCTCATAGGTGCACCTTGTCCGCAACCGTTGTCTTCCACCACCTCAACATAACCGGTCATTCCTGTGCTTCCCCAGTCGATAAATACAAAATTCAGGCCCTGGGCCGAAGTAATTATTCCACCGTTTACCGACCAGGTATAACTTGAGCCCGGTGTATTGATCACCGAATAATTACTGTTACTGGTTCCAGTACAGACAGAATTTGAGCCGGTAATGGAAGATGTAACCGGAATGCTGCAATTGGTTGTGTCTGCCAGTGCAAATTCAGCGCTCAGAATACTGACATTGTCCCTGCTGGCAGTATTTCCGACTGCATTTACATGTGTTCCGTCAACTGTCCAGTCGGATCCGCTGCTGGACCGGGTGACCACCCTGGTAGCATCTATTATGGAAAAGGTACTGAAGCCGTTGCCGGTCAGATCAACACGATAATCGGAACTGTTAAGGCCGTTGGACTTGTCAAACTCCCAGAATCCTTCTACGAAGGTATTGTTGACATCTACTCCGGCATCATCCAGTGGTAAGCCGCTGGTTCCGGGTGAACTTGCATTAAATCTGGTAATGAGGGAACCGGAAGGTACGTTGTTAAATGTTACACTTGCCGGCCTGTAATCTGATACCGTACCCACGGGGAAGAGGTATGCCGTTGCAGCGGCATTCACCCATCTTTCGAAGTAACCATTGATGGTACCGCTGGTATGGTTAAGTGTTCCGATTGTCGCTCCACTGACACCCAGTGTCAGGGTACTGGAACCAGTCCGGACATCACCCGAGATCAAATCCAGGGTACCTGAGACCATTACATCTCCGCCCAGGACAAGGGTATCTGAAGCCTTATTAATGGCCAGGTTATTGAATAGCTCGCCGGTGGAATTGGTTATGGTCTGGCTGGCCGTACCATTTATTGTTACTGTTCCGGTTCCTTCGACAAAGGTGTTGGTATTGGTCCAGTCCCCTCCCACTTCAATATCATAGTTTGCACTGTTGAGTGTACTTGCAATGGTAAGGTCGTTCAGAACCTTTATATCGTCCCAAAGAGTTTTATTGGCAGATCCTGCAAGAACGAGGTTGTAATATTCCCCGTTTACCGGATCCCGGACTTCCTGGTCAGCGGATTCATTATAAATTATCGTGTTACCTGTGGCAGATGCGACCAGGTTGCCATCCCTGCCGCTCGCCTGGAAAAGTTCGTTACCAACGGTAAGTGTTGATCCACTGGCATTAATCCAATTTGTAGTTACCCAGTCCGTGTAGATCTGTCCGTTGACGGTGATCTTTCCATTATTTGTTACAGTCAGGCTGTTTCCTATATAAAAGTTACCAACGTTAAGTGTAAGGTCGGCTATTGAAAGTATTTGCTTGTTCCCGGTCCATATACGGAAGCGGGCACCTGTATGGTTGACAGTACCGGTTCCGCCAATATCGGTATCAATACCGTTCAGGTAAACATTATCATTACCTGTTCCTGTATGTTCACCGTCTACGATATAATCGCCATCGACATCGATCCGGTTTGCCAGAGTATTCAGTATTGCACCTGCCTCAATAGTTATATTGTTTACAGTTACAGCAGTGGTTATCCAGACGCTGTCTCCCGCCGCTATTATAACATTACTCAAAGCACCTGGCACACAGCCGCAATCCCATGTGGCAGAGTTACCCCATTCTCCATCGCTTTGACTTGTAATAACCGGTAATATTGTGACATCCAATTCTTCGGCAGATGCAGATTGGGAGCAGACGGTATTCTCAGGAACTACGCTTACTTTGCCACTGGTTCCTGTGCCCCAATCGACGGTAATGCTGGCCGAAGTAGTAACAGGAACCTGTGTCCCACCAGTTATGGTCCAGTTATAATCGTAATTCGGACGGCTTAAAACTGAGTAAACTTCCCCGCTTGCTCCTGCTGCAACGGTTGTCTCTCCGGATATTACAGAGGATGGAAGCGGATGGATCTCTACATTCAATAATTCCGGTGCACCCTGCGTACATGAATTGGACTCAATCACCTGTATTTGTCCCATCATCCCTGTACTCCCCCAATCGACCTCAAGTGTGTTTGTACCCTGTCCGGATGCAATAGTCCCTCCGGTTATGGTCCACTGATAAGAAGAACCAGCATTCAGATCAACATTATAAACTACACCATTATCTCCGGCACAAACAGAGGTAAGACCGCTGATTACAGAGGAAACAGGAGGAGTACAGGCTGTGGTATCACCAAAGCCATATTCAGCACTCAGTGTAACCAGGTTATCCCTGCTTACAGTTTCTCCTGTTGCAGCAATATGGGTACCTTCAACTGTCCAGTCGCTTGAGGAATTCTCTCTGATAAGCAGCCGGGTCTCATCCACAATTGGAAAACTTGAGAATCCTGTTCCTGTAAGGTCCAGATCGTAGTCGGTACTCGCCAGAGAATTTGCACGTGTAAGTGTCCAGTACCCATCAAGAAAAGCATTACTAATATCTGCAGTACCATCTGTCAGGGGCAGTCCACTATTCCCCGGTGCTGTGTTAATAAACTCAGCAATTAAGGAACCGGAAGAAAGATCCGCAAAGGTTATATCAAGTGGCCGGATAGCTGAGCTGTTCCCAATGGGGAAGTTAAAATTGGTTCCTGTACCCGAGATCCATCTCTCAAATTGGCCGATTATTGTACCAGAGCTGTACGTAAGCGTTCCTATCGATCCGGTGCTTAGTCCCAAAGTAAGAGTATTTCCCTGGGCATTGATATCACCGCCGCTCATCGTTAGTATATTACCAACGGTCACATCGTTGTTCAGCATTACAGTGCCTGATACATCATTGATCATCAGGTTATAGAATGACTCACCAATGGGATTTGTAATGGTCTGGTCGGTTGCACCAACTAAGGTTACCTGTCCCGTTCCGGCATTAAATACACCGGTATTGTTCCAGTCCCCTTTCATCTGAATATCATTATCATTTGAGTTCAGAATGCTGGATATCGTCAGGTCTCCTTCGATTGAAATATTTGCAGTGAGATTTTTATTACCTGATCCGGAAATTACGAGGTTCTGGTATGAATTGTCAGTTGGAATCTTTATCTCCTGGGTACCTGCCCTGTGATATTCTACCGTGTTATTTGTTCCGGTAGCATTGAGGGTAATGTTTGTAATGACAACATTATCACCAAATTTTAATGTAGAGTTTTCCGCATTGTACCAGACTGAATTGGAATTGAATCCCCACATATAGCCCTGCTGTTCAAATGAACCGTAATTGGTAACAACAATGTCCTGATTAATATAGAATTCACCATCCCCAGTCCTTTTAATATCCGCAGTAGGCAAAATAGTCTTATGATTGTTTAGTATCCTGAACCGGTTGGGAAGGGATAATGTTCCTGTACCATCAATGGTTGTTCCGTCACCCATCAGATAAATCCTGTTCGCTCCGGTTCCACCCGTGGTTGATCCTGTATGCTCCCCGTTCAGTGTATAATTACCATATATATTAATCCTGTAAACATCGTTGTCAAGTACACCTCCCTCGTTTATGGTCAGGTTATTTACAGTATCCGTCACCGTCATGGTCACGAGGTGTCCGGAATCAATTACAATGTTGCTGTAAGCCGGAGGGTCACATCCACAATCCCATGTACCGGCTGCATCGAGATCTCCGCTGGCAATACTGGTGATAACATCGTATTTGGTTACCGGAAGGTTGACTGGTGCGGAAGAACCGCAGGCATGTACTCCTGTTACCTGCACATTCCCAACACCTGCAGCTCCCCAATCAACCGTTATACTGCTGACCCCGTCAGGTGAAGCAAGGCTGCCTCCTGTGATGATCCAATTGTATGTATAACCTGTATTACTAACCACAGAATAGGGTACACCAATCGTATTCTCACCCACGTCTGTGAGTCCTGTAATAGCCGAAGTTGGTAGTGAATGGATTTCAACATCCAGTGTTACAGGTGCTCCGGCAGCACAGGAATTGGTTTCAATGACCTGAACCTGTCCGGTCATACCAGTCGATCCCCAGTCTACCTGGATGGTTGAGGTACCCTGTCCGGATGTAATCGCTCCTCCCGTCAGGGTCCAGTCGTAAGTCGATCCTCCGGTGAAATCCACATTGTAAAATTCTCCTCCGTCATCGGTGCAGACAGATGTTGTTCCTGTTATGGCTGTTGTTACCGGGGTATTGCAGTTTGCCGTATCAGCTATGCCAAATTCTGATCCAACAGAGGTTGTATTAAGGCTGCTTCTGTTTACCACAACACCCAAGGCAGCTGCATGGGTTCCATTTGCTGTCCAGTCACTTAAGTCATCGGTTCGGGTCACAATCCTTGTTTCATCAACAACGGGGAAGGTTGTAAAGCCGGTGGCTGTTAGTGAAAGGTCGTAATCTGTGCTGCTCAGGGCATTTTTACGGGTAAATGTCCAGTAACCTTCATTGAATGTATTGTTCAACTGCTGTCCCGCATCATCAACCGGCATACCCTGGTTACCGGGTGCGGAAGAGATGAATTCCCCTACCAGTGAACCTGCATTGAGATTATTGAAAGTAAGGCTTGCCGGCCTGTAAACCGCGTCCGTTCCAACAGGGTAAGAGTATGCTGTAGCTGTGGCATCGATCCACCTTTCCATGGCACCGACAACAATTCCGGATATGTGGTTCAGGCTTCCCGTACTTCCTGCCCCGGTTCCCAGGATAAAGGAATTCCCATTCGTTACAATATTACCCTGGTCCATATTCAGGGCATTGGTCACCCGGAGTCCGTCGGTAAGGTTCACGGAACCACCAGGTTTATCAAGTCGAAGGTCGTAAAATTCCTCCCCCACGGTATTGGTCACAGACTGGTCAGCGGAACCTGAGAATATCACTTCGCCGGTTCCTTCATTAAACAGGTTGGAATTTGACCAGTCTCCCTTGAGGGTCATATCGAAATTAGCCGATGCAAGTGTGCTGGTTATTGTAATATCCCCGTTTATGGTAATATCTCCCTCAAGGGTCTTAATACCTGATCCACTGATTACCAGGTTGAAGTAATCATTATCTACGGGTTGCTTAACGGTTTCAGCATCTCCGTTATAATTAATCGTATTATCTGTGGCAGAAGCAAGAAGCGTACCTCCACCGGCCCCAACCAGTAAGTTGTCTTCAACATTAAGTGTAGCTCCGGCGGCGTTGACCCATGTGGAAGAGGAATTCGCACCGAGAAGCTGGAAGTTCATGGTAACCGACCCGTGGTTGGTTATAATCAGGTTCCCTGCAATATACATTCCGTCCTCAATATAGAGGTCCGCATCGGCATCAAATGTTTTGTTTCCGGCCCGGACATAGATCCTGCCCGCATGGGTAACCGATCCTGTACCGGTAATATTGGCTGCTCCCCCGCGAAGTTCAAAATTATCATCTCCGGTACCTGTATGAATCCCGTTTATCGTATAATCCCCGTAGATCCAGAATTCATTTGCCTTACTGTTAATTATTGCTCCATTATCAATTATAAGATTTTTAACTCTTCTCGGCTCGTTGTCTATCCATACACTGTCACCTGATTGTATTCGTGCACTCGTAATCTGGTTTGGTACAACTCCGCCGATCCAGGTAGCAGGATCATCCCACTCACCGTCCTGAGCACTGAGAATAACCTCATATACTTCTACATTCAGGTAAACCGGATCAGCATCGGCTCCACAGCCGCCATCGGTAGCCGTCACTTCCAGGTTTGCCGTGCCGGCAGTACTCCAGTCCACCAAAATACTGTCGTTTCCATTCGGTGAAGAAAGTGTACCATGTGAACTGACTGCCCAGGTATATGTGTAACCGGACTCTTCCTGGACATAATATATATTACCCGTTGACCCTACACCTTCGGTGACCGCACCATTAATTGTTGAGGTGGGCACAGGTCCCACATCTACAAGCATTTCCTGCCTCTCTCCCTGGCTGCAGGCATTGGTTTCGATTACCTCAACAGTACCGATCATGCCTGTGGGTCCCCAGTTGACCTGGATTATGGCCGATCCCTGGCCGGTCACAATGGATCCTCCCGTTACTGTCCAGTCGTATGTCGACCCCCCATGTACATCAACTGAATAGGTCACTCCTATGTCATTAATGCAGACGCTGTTGGATCCGGTTATGGAGGAGGTGGCCGGAGGAGAGCAATTGACGGTATCACCAATAGCATATTCGCCTGATAGAATTGAAATACCGGTCCTTCTTGCCGTATCTCCCTGTGCGACCAGGTGCGATCCGCTCAAAACCCAGTCCGCACCTGAACCTGACCTGCTGACAATCCTTGAATTAGGTGTTGTTGGGAAGCTGATAAACCCGTTACCAACCAGGCTTAGATTGAAGTCATTGCTTGCCAGTGAATTGGCTGCATCCAATGTCCAGTACCCTTCCAGTACAGCATTGTAAACAGTTGTGCCTGCATCGTCAGCGGGCAGTCCGGCATTACCCGGAGCCGACTCATCAAATTCAGCAATGAGGGAACCACCTGTAAGACTGTTATAGTTTAAAATTACCGGTCTATAATAAGAGGATGTGCCGATCGGGAAAAGATAATCTGTACCAGTGCTGTTGGCCCACCGTTCAAGGGTTCCGACTATCTTTCCGGTAAGATGGTAAAGATTGCCGGTATTTCCGGTTCCGGTTCCGATAACCATTGATTTATCACTGGTTACAATATCCCCACCCCCTAAGGTGAGTGAGCCGGAAATCGTAACATTTCCTCCAAGCAGAACATCACCCGAAGCCTTTGATAGATTCAGGTCATTGAATGTCTCACCGAGCAGGTTAGATATTGTCTGGTCAGAGGTACCGTTCAAAACCACTGCACCTGTACCCGGGGTATACACTCCGGAGTTGATCCAGTCACCGGCAAGGTCGATGTTATAGTTACCTGCCAGCAGGGTGCTGGAAATATTCAAATCACCCAGCACTATGATATTATTTTGAAGAGTTTTATTATTACCTCCGCCAACGGTCAGATTATAGAATGTATGTCCGGACGGATCCGTAATGTTCTGTGCGGCCCCATACGAAAGTTCTACGCTATTACTCGTTGCATTGGCCACCAGTGTTCCGTTTTCCATTGGTGGATCGGCATTCTCCCCACCTACCTTGAGGGTTGAATTCTCATCATTGATCCAGGTTGAAGTTGCGTTGACGCCTAATAAATGTGCCCCGATCTCTATGGAGCCCTGGTTTGTCACCACAACATTTGCATCAACATAAACCTGTCCGCCAGGTTTGACAAGATCAGCAGTGGCAAGGATGAATTTGCTTCCGCTTCTGAACCTCATCCGTCCGGAATTAGTAATTAGTCCGGTTCCGTCGATGGTAGTTCCAACCCCGTACAACCATATACGTTCATTTCCGGCTCCGGTAGCCGCCCCTGCATGTGTACCGTTAACGGTATAGTTTCCGTATATATCGATCCGGTAGGTTACCTGATTATCCAGCGTTCCGTATTCATTTATGGTGAGATTATTGGCCGCTTCGTTTTGCATCATGGTAACCACATGCCCTGAATCTATAACCACATTATCTGCCGAGGTGGGCACACAGGTACAATCCCAGGTATTTGGATCATCATAGTCACCCGTCTGGATGCTCCTGATTGCCGAATACTTGGTGACCAGCAGATCAACCGGGCTATCAGATCCGCAACCACCTGTTGCATCAGCAACAACCCGGACATTTCCTGCCCCGACACTTCCCCAGTCCACCATCACATTACTGCTTCCGGCACCGGAAGCCAGATTGCCACCTGTGATGGTCCAGTTATATGTATAACCGGTCGTATTTATTACAGTATATGGAACCCCGGTTGAATTCTCCGGTACTGAAGCAGATCCTGAGATGGCAGAGGTTGGGAGTGGATGTATGTCCACATCGAGCGTAACCGGTACACCGTCGGCACAGCCGTTGTTCTCAATGACCTGGACCTGCCCTGCCATTCCGGCTGAACCCCAGTTGACGGTGATGTCATAGGTTCCCTGCCCTGAAGCAACCGTACCGCCGGTAATGGTCCAGGTATAACCGGATCCGGGCGTTTCAATCACTGAATAAGACACCCCGGCATCATCGGTGCAGACACTCGTTGACCCTGTAATTAATGAGGTAATGGGAGGTGTGCAGGTACTGGAACTACCCAGTGCAAATTCTGAGAACCCGCTCAGGCCGGTCCTGTTAGCTACATTTCCAACGGGTGCCACATGAGTGCCGTCAAGGATCCATGGTGATGCAGCTGAATTTCTTTTCAGTATGCGGACCTTACTGTCAAAGGTGAAGCTGGTAAAGCCGCTGCCATCCAGTTTTATCTCATAATCAGTACTTTCCAGACCATTCCCCTTAACCAGCGACCAGTATCCTTCGGTAAATACATTACCAATGGAATCGGCTCCCTCAACCAGGGGTAGACCATCTGTGCCCGGATTGGTGGCGATAAACTCGGCGGTGAGCGTACCGGCTGTGAGATCCGTGAAATTAATGGTTAAAGTCCTTGTCAGGCTGCCCGAACTTACCGGGAACTCGATATCTGTCCCGGTAGATGTAGCTTCTATCCATCTCCTGAACTTACCCGTTATACGGCCCGAGGTATAATTAAATGTTCCCTGGTTGACTGCATCTGTTCCGAGGAATAATACATTGCTTCCTGCATCGATTTCACCCTGGATCATCGTAAGGGAGTTTGAGGCCACAACATTGTTCGCCAGGTTCAGTGTCCCGGTTTCCTTTTGGGTATACAGATCATAAAATGTTTCGGTCGATGCATTGGAGATGGTCTGATCGGATGTCCCTATAAATGATACCTGTCCCGTTCCGGCATTGAAAAGATCCGTATTGGTCCAGTTTCCTTCACATGCGATGTTAAAATTTCCACTTGATAAGGTGGAACTGATGGAAAGGTCACCCTTTACCGTTATGTCCCCGATAAGGGTTTTTATGGTTGATCCTGCGATCTCAAGGTTATAATAGATACCTGATTCGGGTGTCTCAACATTGTGATTCCCGCTGGTATTGTCATATCTGACCGTATTGCCTTCGGCAGATGCTTCCAGCGTTCCGGTCGTCATGATGGTATAAAAACACTCCAGGTAAGAGTTGTCCGCATTGATCCATTTTGAATTGGCCCCGCTTCCGATCAGGGCCCATCCCAGACGAATGATTCCGTTATTGGAAACTGTATAGTTGTTGCTAACCCGGACACCATAGGTAAAAGTTATGTCAGCGGTTGAGGCAATGGTTGTATTGCCGGTTGCTGCGATTATGAAATAACCGGTATTTTCAACGGTTCCTGTTCCATCAACAACTGCTGCTCCCCCGCGCAATTCTATATGGTCGCTTCCTGTGCCCTGATGTACACCGTTGATGGTGTAATCTCCATAAATATAAAACTCGAATGCCTGGCTGTTCAAAACCGCTCCGGCATCGATAGTAAGGTCATTTACCCTGGCTGTTCCCATAGCAATAGTCACCGTATCCCCGGTCTGTATCCTGGCACTGGTGTACTGGGTCGGGACTACACCACCCACCCAGGTCGATGCATCCTCCCAGTTGCCTGACTGGGCGGAAAGGATGATATCCGATACGGTAACATTTAATACCAGCGGATCAGCCTGCAGGGCACAGGTTGTATGGGTGGCTGTGACAGTGACATCGGCATCTCCGGCCGTGCTCCAGTCTACTGAGATTGAGTCATTTACTGAGGGACCGCCAATGGTTCCTTCTGATGATACGCTCCATGAATAGGTATAATCCGGAACCTGGTCAACATGATAAATCACACCGGTTTCACCGGTATAGGTGCTTGTATTTCCATAAATGACGGCAGTTGGCTGTGGATGGATCTCAACATCCACTGCAATGGCTTCCCCGGTACCACAGGAACTGGTTTCCCTTACTTCCACCTGGCCGGTCATGCCCATGGGGCCCCAGTTAACCGTAATGCTGTTGCTTCCCTGACCGCTCATGATAAACCCGCCGTTTACGGTCCAGTCATAAGTCGAGCCTCCTTGCAGATCTACTGAATACGACTCACCTGTTGCATTCTGACACACAGATGTGGATCCGGAAAACCCCGTCGTCACGGGAGGTGAACAATTCATAGTATCCCCCACGGCATAGTCACCCGAGAGAATGCTCACATTATCCCTGCTTACCGTGTATACATCTGCAGCCACATGCGAACCCGTCGTAGTCCATTCCCCCGCCGAACTGCTCCGCGAAAGCAGCCTGCTGTCGGGTATAATGGAAAAACTGGTGAATCCGTTCGCGATGACATCGAGATTAAAATCTGAACTGACGAGAGAATTGGCCGTGGTCAGTTTCCAGTAACCTTCCGAGTGGGTATTGTTAACCGTTACCGGTCCGTCGCTGATTGGAAGGCCGGAACTCCCTGGTGTACTTTCCTCAAATCTGGCGATAAGGGATCCTCCCGAGAGGGCATTGAAGTTGGCCTGAACAGGCCTGTACCACTGGCTGGTTCCGACTGCGAATAGGATATCCGTGCCCGTGGCGGCAACCCATCGTTCCAGGTCGCCGATGATGTGGCCGGAGCTCTGGTTGAGGGTACCGGTATTTCCAAGACTGGTTCCTATGGTAAGTTTGCCGAAACCTGTTACAATGTTACCCCCGTCAAGATCCAGGGCGTTGCTAACGGTGACATCGTTTGACAGGTTGAGTTCACCGCCGGATTTAATGACCTGGAGGTCATAAAGGGTCTCGCTGTTGCTGTTGGTAATGGACTGGTCGCCTGATCCGTCAATTATTACGGAGCCGGTTCCCTCATTAAAAACACCGGTATTATCCCAGTCCCCCGCCAGGTTTATACTGTAGCTGCCCGCATTCAGCAGGGAACTTATGTTCATATCACCCTTGACGGTAATATTATCAATAAGGGATTTTGTATATCCACCACCAATAATAAGATTATAATAGGTATTGGATTGCGGTACTTTTACATTCTGGGTTTCATCCGAGATTATAGCAACGGTGTTATTATCTGCTGAAGCCACCAGTACTCCCCTCCACATGATGGGATTGGTACCGTTGCCGCCCGCGTTCAGCGAAGATCCCTCTTCATTGATCCAGACCGATGTGCTGTTTGCTGCATAGAGCCTGTATGTAAAAGTCACCTCTCCATAGTTTGTAACGATCACATCACCTGCCACATAGGCATATGAGCCCTGCTTTGTTAGCCTGGTCCCTGCCGGAATGGTTTTGTTACCATAGCGCATCTGTAATCCGGTGGCATTGGATATTGTCCCTGTCCCGGAAATCTCTGTATCTATCCCGTCGAGATAAATGTTCTCACCCCCGGCAACACCGGCATGCTCCCCATCTATCCTGTAATTACCCTGAACATATATATTAAGGTTGGGCTGGTATAGGACCGCCCCGGAATCAACATGAAGATTCTGTACGGTATAGGTTCCTGCCACCAGGTAAACAGAATCACCACTGGAAATAATAACATTATCTGTATTTGCCGGTATACAGGTGCAATCCCAGGTTGAGGGATTATCCCAGTCACCCGTCAGGATACTTTTTATACCGGAGTATTTTTCAACGTTAAGGACTACCGGGGTTGCCGAACCACAGCTGTGTGTGGAGGTGACCTGTACCGAACCGCTGCCGGCTGAACCCCAGTTAATGATCACTTCGTTAGTTCCGTCTCCGGACACAAGGGTTCCGCCACTTATGATCCAGGCATATGTATATCCCACCTGGCTGGTGACAGAGTATTCCATTCCGCCAGCTCCTTCCGGAACTGAAGGCGGCCCCGCAATGTCGGATGTCGGAAGTGGATGAATATTGACATCCAGGGTTACCGGTACCCCTGAGGCACATGCATTCGTTTCAATGACCTGCACCTGCCCCTGCATGCCTGTGCCGTCCCAGTCTACCGTTATAGAGTTGGTTAAGCCACCCCCGGATTGGTTGCCTCCGGTTATGGTCCATGCATAGGAGGAACCGGGTGTATTGCTTACCTGGTAAGGAACAGTTCCAACATTTATGCATACGCTGTTGGAGCCAACTATGGCAGCTGTCACCGGAGCATCGCAGGAATCAGGTGCCCCGAATACAAACTGGGAAAATCCGCTCATGCCGGTACGCCGGGCCGTATCCCCTGAGGCCTGAACATGAGTCCCGTCGAGAATCCATTGAGCACCTGCAGATGACCTTTTAAGTATCCTTGAAGAATCGGTATCAAAACTGGAAAAACCAATCCCGGCTAATTGAATATCATAATCGGTTGAAGAAAGTCCCTCCGCAGCAGTTAGATCCCAGTATCCTTCGGTGAAGACATTATAGATGGTGTCCGTCCCCTCAATTAGTGGAAGTCCGTTGGTACCCGGATTTGTTCCGGTAAATACTGTGCTCAGGGTACCCGGTGTAAGGTTCGTGAAGTTTACTATAACCGGATAATCATTACTCCCATTTCCCGCTGGCAGTAAAATGTCTGTACCTGTGCTGGTGATCCAGCGCTTGAACATTCCAATGATCCGGCCGCTGGTATGCAGCAGAGTGCCTTCTCCGGTTGATGATCCCAATGTAAGAAGGCCAGAACCCAAATTGATATCACCGCTGTTCATCCACAGGGTATCAGTAATGGTGAGATTACCGTCGAAGAAAAGGTTACCACTCGTCTTATTGACACGAAACCCATAAAAAGTCTCACCAGCGGCATTGTTAATTGTCTGGTCTGAAGTACCTGTAAATGAAATAATCGAGGAGTCAGAAGTAATAGTTGAGGAATTGGTGTAATTTCCTTTAAGATCAACCGCCCATTTCTGGGTTGTCAATCTGGCAGTAATATCCAGATCACCAAGAATCGTAGTCTGACCGGTAAGCCTCTTAAGTCCGCCCCCGGAGATCTCAAGATTATAATAGGAACTGTCGCTTGTCCTGGTAATATCGAAGGTAGCATTCCTGTAATAATTAATCGTATTACCTGTACTGCTGGCAACAAGAGTGGCCGATATAAATATATCGTAGCCAACATCAACCCTTGAGTTTGCTTCATTAATCCAGGTTGAACCGGCATATCCATTTATCCGTCCTATGAAATCAAGATTCCCATAATTGTGCATTGTCAAACCAGTCCATACCCTGACCTCAGAAGGACCAAATGTAAGACTGGCGGATGCGGGGAATGTCTTATCCCCGTCATAAACTCTTATCAATCCTGTATTGTAGACAATTCCTGTACCGTCTATTGTAGTCCCAACACCCCGGAAATAAATTCGGTTACCCCCATAAGCTACATGCTGCCCATTGTTTAAGTAATTTCCGTAAATAGACAGGCGGTTATTGTTATGAAGTACAAGTGCAGCGGACTCGATCGTAAGTCCCCCAACAGAATAATCCGATGAATCAACCGTAATGGTGTCATTGGTTAGGACAACAGCAGTATCTGAAATCCCAGGTATAACATACCCGGCCCATGACAATGTATCCGACCAGTCTCCTCCCCCGTTTCCATTACTGTAAATTGAGACCTGTGAATATCCCTGGTGCAGGGAAAGAAGAAATACAAGGATTAGAAATATATATTTTACCAGTTTCCTGTTCCTCACCAGCATCTAGTGGTTTTTAATATTAAATGACCTAAAAATATCAACTTCACAGGTATAATACGAAGCCTCTATAATTAGGACTACTGTCAGTAATTTATGGTTGCAACAAGAAAATGCCTGTTCGTCAAGAATAATCAACGTTTCATCAAATTCAGGGCGCACTCAATCTATCCTGTTTGATCGATATCAAATATAGCAAATAACATCATATATATTACTTAAAAATCTAAATTGAATTTTTCGAACCGGGTTTCTCCCGGTCAGAGAACAAAGGCTATTCAATTTCGGCCAAATTGGCTTAACTCGGCGTCTCAGATATTCAATATACCTTTGCTCTTTGGGGGGTAATCCCCGCTTATCCCTGTTTTTTGAGCTAACGGAAGGTACCTCTCCCATACACTCTCGTGCCGGTTCTCATATTTGCCTCCTTTCTGTGTTATTATGCCGCCTCGATGAGCCTGTCAAGCTCCTCCCATGCATCTTTGTAAAAATGGTGTTCATACATTTTCAATTCTATCTGATGCCCACTTCGGGTTATCTTTGCAGGCACTGAAATAAACCACTCGATAAAACTCCGGTGTTCCTGCCTTTTGTACTTGTCTTTCTTCTGACGCATCATCACCGATATGTTGTATGCAAATACGCTTAATTGCCAAAATATATCATTTACCCAAAAATCATCGGTCAACGTACTGCCTGCCATTGTATGTCCTTTTACCTGCTCAATCCATGTCTCGCTGGTAGAACGCTGCTTGTACAACTCATGCAACTCAATGGCATCCATGTCATAACTGCTGATATAGCATACGTACTGATAAACCGGGACCATTGTTTTCTCTCCCAGATAGGATACTTCAACATATTCCTTCACTGTACGCATTGCTTTCAGTATTCTGGAACGTTGCCAGGAGCCTGCCTGGTAGCTGAACTCGCATATGGCAACATCTCTGACATCTTCAACATCTGTCCAATCCTGGGCTTTCAGTAAATCGTCAAGGTTCTTGAGTTTCACTTTCACCAGATAGTCCCAGGAAAAGGATTCCAATAAGTCAAACAGATTCCCTGAAAAGAACCCACTGTCTGCCCTGAAAAATACTTTCCTGATATTCTGTGGTAAACTGGAATGTACTTCCTTTAAAAATTCAACAATCCCATTGGCAGTATAAGCTGATCCTGACCTGAACCATGTGTGGTAAAGCAGTTTCATCTCGCTCACAAAAACCAGTAGCGGGTGATAGCTTTTAGCTCCTTTCTTTGTCGTGTTAAATCCCTTCTCGGCACCTTCCTGGTTACCACAAACAGATTTGACGGTAGAATCAGCATCCAGTGTAATGTTTGTCAGTCCGCTTTCACGCAACCACCCGGAGTTTTTTGACAACAATAACTTCTGCAGCTTGCGTGCCCCACTTTGTCCCAGGTTCTTCAACGTGGCGGATATGGCATTCTCGTTTATTGCCTTATCCAGCCTCAGCATTGCTTTGACCAAACCGTCACCGCTAAAAGCAGCGATCCTGCAGATCCGGCTTATCCCGCTGATCGAAGCCAGTGTGATTGCCATCAATACCTGGTTGACACCAAACTTTGTTGCATTGTGCCACTCGGTGGGAAAGGAGGAGCTGATGGATCTTACTATGTTTTGGCGGTTCATATATTTCGCTACGGTATTGAGACCGGAATACTTTGTGATGTTACTGCCTGTGAATGAGGACTTAACAACTTTAGATTGGTTCTTTAACTTCTTCTTTGTATTTTTCATCTAGAAAGTGATGTTTTTTCGTTTATATTATTAGCTTTAACACCTTGAATATAAACATAATACATCACTTTTTCTAATTTTTATTTTACATTTTTAAGTATTATATTTTCAGGCAGATACAGAATCCACTTTTCAACAATTGCATTTAAGTCCCCCGACACCGAACAAATAAATCAATCCTTTTTATTAAATAATCCTAATCAGAATTATTTCATACAGAAAGATTCGAAGATATATGTCTCTGATATTGAATACTCTACGTATGAATATATGAAACAAGGATTAAGGAATGAAATTTGGACACAATTATGCCGGATCCCGGCCGGGCATGAGTGATCTAGTACCGGTGAAGCCATCTGTAACGTCTGGCATTATCACCTAATTTCATTGCTAGCATGATCTCATGTGTACCGTAACTATGGGTCCTTATGTTGCTGAATGTGAGATCGATCGCATATCCGAAGTAAAATTTATCAACCCTGACTCCTCCCATAATTACTAAGATATTACCTGTTCTGTATGATAATCCGGCCCAGTAGTCATCGTAGAAGAATGCTTTGGCTGTCAGATCCACCTGTAAAGCTAGCTGCGAGGTTGTTTTGATCAGGGTAGACGGTTCAAGCATAATATAATCGGAGACCAGGAAACGATAACCGCCCAAAAGGTAAAAATGACGGTGGACTTTATAATCATCATAACCTTCTCCTCCAAATTTCAGGGAGGATTCAAACAGTTGGTCGATTGAGAATCCGGCGTACATTTTATTATCTGAGTAATATACACCTAAATTGGCATCGGGGATGATCATATTGTTATCCATGGAGTTAAAAAGTTCATCATCCGGATCCAGCAGACGTGCATCCTCTTTTCTTATCCTGAATTGCCATATGGTGCCGGACAGGCCGAAGGACAGCTGCTGGTTTTGAGCCATTGGAATATGATAGGCATAGGTCAATTGCAGTCCAGTCCTACCAATCAGGCCATTCCGGTCATCAAAAATGTAACCGCCAACTCCTACCTGACCCGGACTCGATGCAGTTGAGGAAGATCTTTTGACACGGCTACTGCGATTTATGAAGCTGTTTTTTAGAACTCTTGTTTGAGCGCTCACAGCAAAGGTAAGCGGAGCTTCTTTCACTCCAGCCCATTGCTTACGTGTTGTCAGGTTAAAAGCAGTGTATCCCTCACTTCCGGCAACAGCAGGATTTATGAGGAACTTATTCATCATGTACTGGCTGTAAACCGGCAATTGCTGGCTTCTTGCTGTAAAAGAAATTGTGCAGAGTACAGCTATGATAATATAATCCAGTATTTTATTTTTACGTGACATCTCTTAGCTTACCTTACAATTGTTACTGAGCCTCTGAAATATTCTTCCCCAACCTTTATTATATAATGATATGAATCCATTGGCAAGTCCTTTCCATTCAAATTTTTGCCATCCCAAGGATTACTGTAGCCTCGATCAGATTTGTATACAAGTATGCCCCATCTGTCATAAATTTCCACCTCGATATCCGGGAATTGTGAGGATTCAAAGAAGATCCAGAAATCATTACTACCATCCCCGTTCGGAGTGATCAGGTTAGGAATATTAGCGAAAAAATCATAGTACGAACATTCTCTGATTGTGATTTCATCTGTTGCAGTGCAGATTACACCGTAACTTACTTCTACCCCAATAACCTGCTCCACTGCAAACACCTCAATCTGCTGTGTGCTTTCCCCGGTCGACCATAAATAAGTAGCTCCCGGATTACCTGCATCAAGCATCACTGAAGCCTCACCGCAAAGTGTGGTATCACTTCCCAGGTTAACCATCGGCTGGAGATACATAGTTACCTGGACACTATCGAAAGCGTAACAGCCATAGTCATCAGATACCTGAATCCTGACAAGCTCTGTCGTATCTGCAGAATACGTCGGATCCGTGCTTCCATCATTAATCCACATGTGCATTGTAAAGTTGCCGGATGGGGTAATTACAGCTGTTCCACCATCGCAAATCTCCTGGTCCGCACCAAGATCCACATCCGGTCCACCTACCTCAACTGTAGTGGATATAGTTTCTGACTGGCATCCATCAGCGGTTGTCTCAAAAACAGAAACTATGTTTGTTCCCGAATTATTTCCCCAATCAACCATGATAGAATCCCCAAAATCGGCTATAATGTCCCCTGCACTGATATTCCAGGTAAAGGATGATCCTGCAAGACCACTGACCACATACCTGCTGAGCATTCCTGATGTGCAGCCATTATCATCTTTTTCTATAAAGACCGGCGCAGGTACAGGAAATACATTTACCTGAACCGAAGCCGCTGTGCTTGTATCACAAATCCCCTCAAACCGAACAAAATAAGATGTGCTGATTATGGGTGCAGCTATGGTGAGATTATTCCCGCTTCCAATATTAAGGGTCAGGGCCGCATCAGCATACCATTGAGCTGTAGCTCCGTCACCGGCAACTCCGCCTGAGTAACTTAATGTGATATTTCCATCGCCGGAACAGACATTATTCCTGTCCGCCGAAGCAGAGGCAGGTGCTGTTGATCCTGTAAGGACTTCAACCCGGACGGAAACAGCTGCAGAGGTGTCACAATTTCCTTCAAATCTTACAAAATATTCGGTTGCTATCACCGGGGCCGGTATTGTCAGGGGACTGCCAGTTCCAATAGAATTGGTCAGGAGGGCATCATCATACCACCTGGCAGTTCCACCTTCAACCCTGATACCACCGCCATACATTAGCTGGATGACCCCATCTCCTTCACAAACGGTGTCCCTGTCAGTGTATGCGCTGTCAGGTGGAACAACCGTTGTCTGTACCTCTACCACGAAACTGCAGGAATCTGAGTTACCACTTGTATCGGTCGCTTTGTACCAGATAGTGGAAATGCCTTTATTAAAAATGGTTCCGCTGGCATCATTGCTGCCTGATCCGGTAGTAGTGCCTGTTATCCCGTATGTAATATTGTTAACAGCACAGTTATCAGTGGCCGATACCGGCCCTATATTATTCACAACCACACTGCAATTACCGGCAGTAGCACTGATGACGGTATCGCCCGGACAGGTTACAACCGGAATAATTGTATCCTGCAGAATTACATTAAACGTACATTCCACAGAATCATTTACAATGTTTTTGGCTGTCAGTGTTATTGGCTGCACAGTGGATGCTCCGGATATAACCGTACCGGGAACAGGCGATTGTGTGACACTGCTTGCACCCGTTACTATGGCAAGACTGGTATAATCAGAAAGTATGAACTGGCAGTTGTTGTCCAGGTTTTCATTCTGGTCCGGGGGACAAACAATTGTTGGTGCTGGAACATTCACGAGTGTTACAATAAATGTACATTCACCAGTGTTTCCATTGCCATCGTCCGCTGTTATTTTTATCGGCTGAACTGTTCCCTCCCCGCTGATTACAGTTCCGGCAACCGGATCCTGCGACAATGTCGGAGTTGCAGTGCAATTATCCGAAGAGGATGCAAGAGATGTATAATCCGGTATTGTAAAATTCAGGCTGGGATCTACATTTTCATTTCTGTCGGGCGGACAGATAACAATGGGTGCCTCGGCATCATCGCCCGTAAGGGTGACATCGTAGGTGTCGGTATTGCCATTGCCATCATCGATGGTCATGGTAACGGTATGCGTTGTGCCTTCACCCGAAGCGATAACGGTCGTGGCAACGGGTGAT
>SDBV01002199.1_pt1 | contig 29188 bp, 29 predicted proteins | sample 2277081 | NCBI WGS metagenome assembly SDBV01 (sample SAMN10402039, study PRJNA504765) | marine sediment metagenome | isolation source: marine sediment core GS10_PC15, 223 cmbsf | place: Arctic Ocean: Southern Knipovich Ridge | collected 2010
TTTATCCGGCCATCAACACTTCCCTTTGCGTCTTTGATCGTCATCTCAATAAAGTCGGTATGTTGATCTATTAGATTTCTTAAGTGCTTTTGTAACCACCGGTTACTCTCGAATTCAAAACTATGGGTCGATTCGTGAAGCGCCAGCCACATCCGAAAATCTTTAGGTTCCAAGCCGAAACGTTTTTCTATCGCCTCTATATTTGGATAGATAAAATAAAGTTTTCCTGTGGGAGATGTGTCGTCGACAACCGGCAGATCGTATTGGCCCAAGACTCTTTTTGACAGGTAACCGATAACTGTTCCCATCTGAGCTGTGGCCGCCGCTTGAGTCAGCCTAGCGCTGTTGCTTTTAGGCTCGTTAAAAGCGTTTACAACGCGTTCAAGTATCGGCTCTACCAAAGGCTTAGTGCTTTCCATCGCCGTGACAATCCATTCAGCCCTGTCAAAGATGACAGGGCAACAAAAGGGCTCGTCTACCTGCATGTTAGTAAATTCTGATATCTTCGGTGTCAGGGACTTTACCAGCGATTCGAACTCACCCGATATGTCCTCTATCGATCCCCTGATCGGCCACTTATCGACATCGCCGACCGTAAAAGCTATTGCCGCGGCATGGCCCCAGTCGACTACGTCATCGTTTGTAGCAACCAGAGTCAAGCTGACACCCTTTAAATATTCAATCGTCTTCCTAAACCTTGTGTCTGTTCCGCCGGCCATAAATTAAAAACCTATACCCTCTGTTTTAATGAATCCTCTTTCTCGCCGCGATCGATAAATTTTCTTACCTTTAACCTGATGTTCATATGGTATTCCATGTGTTTATGAATAATATTATTTAGCTCGCCAAGAGTCGCGGTATCGGTCTTTACGCTCCTTAATTCCTTGAAGGGGATGAACAGCAGCTCCCTCATCAAACGGATTGAATCGGTTTTTAAATTGATTGAGCTTGGGTCTACATTAGAGCAGCCGGCGCAGAGAACGCCTCCCTGCGTAAAACTAAATCTAGCATGGGCTGACTTATCGGAGCAAACGACACATTCGTTTATATTCGGCAAAAAGCCGGAGAACGCCAGAAGTTTAATATCAAAAGTTGATAGTACCAGTCGTTTTCCCTCATCTATCCTTGAGAGATAGTCTAAAGCTATCGCTAGCATATTGTAGACTCTGGGATCTCCTTGTTCTTCAACAGAGAGTTTTTCGACAAGCTCCAGCATCGCATAACCATAATTGATCCTATCGAGACTACCTGTCACCCCGTCATAGATTCTTATGATATCGGCGTTAGTGATAGTCGAAAGGCCCCTACCCCTGTAAATAATCAGATTTAAGTTAGTAAAAGGCTCCAACCGTGCTCCAAAGCGGCTCTTTGTTCGCCTTACCCCCTTTGCCACGGCTGAGACTTTGCCCTGCCTCTCGGTGATCAAGGTTATTATCTTATCGGCCTCACCAAGCTTAAAAGTCTTTAGGACTATCCCCTTAGTCTTGTAATTCCGCAAATCTCTTGTTCACTTCCCCGCTCGTTATCCAAGCTCCCTAAGGATTGATATGCCACTGCTCGTGCCGATCCTGTCCGCCCCCGCATCGACCATTAACCTCAGGTCGGCAAGCGATCTTATTCCACCCGATGCTTTGACGCCAAAATCGTCACCGACTACATTTCGCATGAGTTGAACATCGTAAGCGGTAGCCCCCGAACCTAGAAAGCTTGTTGAGGTCTTTACGTAATCGGCGCCCGCTGAGACCACGATCCGACAGGCTTCCTTCTTTTCATCGTCACTTAAAAGGCCCGCCTCGATGATGACCTTGATAGTAGGCCCTGACCCATCTTTACCCATATCTACCCACGCGATACTTGAAGATTCTACTATCGATTCGATTTCTTTCTCGACTTCAAAATATTTTTTCGATCTTAAAAGACCTATATTAATAACGGTATCGATCTCGTCGACACCCAAATACACTAATTCCCTGGCCTGGTTTTTTTTGGATTCAAGCGTACCGGCGCCAAAACAAAAGTCGACGACGCTGCCTACATCCGTTGATCTGTCTTTAAAGATTTCCAGAGGAATAGCCAGATGAGTCGGGTGTACGACGACTGAGGCAAAGTCAAATTCCCCGGCATCTAAGCAAAAATCTTTAATATCATCTACGGTAGCGGCCGGGTCCAGTATTGTCTGGTCGATGAGTGACGCGATATCCATTTCTGTTCTTTCTTCCAACGCTAAAGGAGAGTTGATGGTCTAGTTAGTAGAATTCTATATCAAAGAACCGATATATAACACAACAAAAAAAAGAGGCTCTGGGAGCAGGAATTGAAGCCGACTATTTTTTCGAGATTCTCTCGATAATTTGCTTTCTCGACTTCCAGAACCTCATAATTATATATTCCCGCCAAACTCACTTTAAAAACAGAAAACCTCAGTCTAAACGACCATATCGGGCGGTCCGGGCGAGTGACTTCTGCCTACCTTTTCAAATCAAGCCGCAAGCCCCTATCCGCAACAAGCCGATAAATCTTCAATTCCCTATTCCCGTCTCTCGTTTTTCAATCTTCAATCTTCAATATTCAATTCCCTATTCATTACTCTCTATTCTCGGGTTCCAAGAAAATCGCGACCTAATATCCCAGTTGATCGATAATGCGTGCATCGCGTCGCCATTTTTTTCTAACCTTTACCCTTAAGTCTAGAAATATTTTGGAACCGAGAATGCTTTCTATCTCGATTCTCGACTCCTTACCGATCGCCTTGATCATTTCACCGCCACTGCCTATAAGTATTCCTTTCTGGCTATCCCTTTCGACATATATCCAGGCCCTAACGTCTATCAGATCCTTTTTCTTCCTGGCCTTTATCTCCTCAACGCTGACCGCGACGCTATAGGGTATTTCCTCTTTGGTCATCCAGAGGATCTTTTCTCTAATAAATTCGCCGATAAGGATTTTCTCGGGCTGATCGCTTATCATGCCGTCGGGAAAATACTGAGGGCCCTCTACCAAGAATCTATCTAAAAATCCGAGCAGCTCATCTGTTCCGTCTCCCTTAAGCGCGGAGATCGGGATCGTGTGATCGAACTTACCGATTCCTTTGACTAGATTAATCTCTTTAGTCAGCCGTTCGGTATCGATCTCGTCTATCTTGTTAAGGGCCACAACGACCGGGCTCTTTGTGCCGGCAAGCTCCCTTGCGATAAATTCATCGCCTGCCCCGATCCCGGCGTAGGCATCAAGCATGAAAAGGACCGCGTCAGATTCTGCCAGCGTCGATTTCACCACTTGATTTAACCTTTCTCCCAAGGCATCCTTCGGCCGGTGCAAGCCGGGCGTATCGATGAAGATCATCTGGGAATCTTTTTGATTTACGACTGCCATGATCTTATGTCTTGTCGTTTGGGGCTTGTCGGAGACTATCGCTACCTTCTTATCAACGAGTCGATTGACGAGTGTTGATTTTCCAACATTGGGCCTACCGATGATCGTTATGAATCCCGACCTAAAAGATTTTTTTTGAATCATCCGTCCAGCCTCTTTCTCATTAAAATCCTGTCGGCGCCAACTCCGTATTCGCCTTTCAAGGAATCGATCTTTTCAAAATCCATTCCAAGATAAAGGCTCAGCGCCGATTTATTATTTTCATCTACTGTTAAAAATATTTCTTTGACCATTTCTTTCTTCATATCGTCAACTATCGCCTCCAAAAGTTTTTTTCCTATTTTTCTGCCCTGATATTTTTTATCTATACTTAAACCGATCATGTAGACTTCGAAAGGACGGTCCCACTTCCTTATGAGTTCGGCGGCTCCGATAATTCTAGAACCTAACTCGACGACATAGACTTTTCCGTTACGAATAACAAACGGGATGTGCCACTCATTTAAACCTCCGCGACCAAACATACGGTATTCAAGCTCTTTTATCTGATCGACTATGACCGGATCGACTTCGTCAACTAACCGAATCGTCGATCGAGCGGCCACGGGGTCTTTTTTTAAAATGTGATCGCTTACCGCTTTTTTAGACAGCTCTTTTATTCCCTTCGCATAAAATTATTCGGAAGAAGATCGGCTGCCGACATCTCTATTTTCTTCTCTTTTCCGACCATAACAACGTTCGTTTTTGGACCGAACTCTATTAAGAATTGCCTGCATGCCCCACATGGCGACGTCGGCTGAGATGTATCACCGAAAACGACTAATACTAAAAAATCCCGATATCCTTCAGAAACGGCTTTAGATATCGCCACTCTTTCAGCGCAGATCGAAAGGGGGTATGAGGTGTTTTCTATATTGCAGCCGGTGAAGATACGACCATCCCCGGTCAAAAGCGATGCGCCTACCTTGAAATCAGAATACGGGGCATAGGCTAGACGCCGGGCTACTTTTGCTTTCTCTATTAACTTATCAAGATCATAATCATTGCCATAAGAATCAGCACTCATCGTTTACTGCCACCTAATCATCGTCTTCTTCGCCGGCCTTTACTTCATCATCCTCGGTAACGATTATTTTAAGTATTCTTCTGCCGACTACTTTTTCGACAAAGAAATCAAGGTTTCTAAAGCGTACCCGCTCCCCCATCGACGGTATGTGTCCTACAAGATTATAGATAAGCCCGCCAAGTGTATCCCCGACGTCTTCGGGAAACTCCACCCCCAACAACTCTGCAACCTCGTCCAGGTAGGCCCTTGCGTCTATCCTGTAGCTATGCTCATTGATTGGCTCTACTAATGCCTCTTCAAGATCGTACTCATCGAAGATCTCCCCGACTATCTCTTCCAAAAGATCTTCGATTGTGACAAGTCCGGCGGTCCCGCCAAATTCATCCAGCACTATCGCCATGTGTATCTTCTTTTCTTGAAGCTCTTTTAAGAGCTCGCTTACTTTTTTGGATTCCGGAATAAAATAGGCGGGACGAAGCATTTTCTTTAAACCGCTCTTTCCGTCATCTTCTTTTCTTTCGCTCCGCTTCTGTTTGATGAGTAAGTCTTTTGCGTAGATAAATCCCACAATATTGTCCATGGATTCTTCGTATATGGGGATCCGCGAATGACCTTCCCTTATAACCTTTTCCGTCACGTCCTCTAATGAGTCAGACGTCTTAACGGCGACTATATCCACTCTGGGTGTCATCACTTCTCTTACCACCGTATCCCCGAACTCAAAGATAGAGTGGATCATCTCCTTTTCTTCCTCTTCGATTACCCCCTCTTCCTCACCGACCGTGACGATCGTCTTTATTTCCTCCTCGGTAAGGAACGGTCCCTCTTTTTTAACCTTGCCGCCAAATATCTTTATAAATAAGTTCGCCATCTTAATGAAAGCGTAAGTCAGCGGATAGACAAGTATCGTAAGGATAGAAACCGGCTTGACGACCAAGAGAGCTATTCGTACCGTATTGTTTAGCGCATAAGTCTTTGGGATCATCTCCGCGTAGACAAAAAATACCAGCGTAACGGCACCGGTGGCAATTGCGGCACCGTATGGAAGATAATCAGCCGCAAGGGTTGTCGCTAAAGCGGCCGCGCCAGTATCGGCAAGCAGGGTAAGAAATAAAAGAGTTGCCAGAAACTTATTGGATTGCTCCAGTAACTTTAAAAGCAGGATCGCGCTCCTGTTTCCCTCGTCCGCCTTCTGTATGATCCTTATCTTATTAACAGCGCTTAAGGATATTTCCGCAGCTGAGAGGAAGACCCTAAAGAGGAGTAGAACAATCAACCCCAAAACCCTAATTAAAATAGTATTCAATTACCTTCCTCACCGTTGCTCTTCATGATTTAAAGAAGAGTTGAAATATTATTACAGTTATCAGCACCCCAATCAATCCTCCTGATATTATCTGAAGAACTGAATGAAATTTTGCTTCACGTCGACTCTGAAAAACTAAGAGCGCCATAATCAACGCCAAAGTTGCAAGTAGAGCGTTTTTGCTGATCATGGCTATCGACGCGAATAAAGATCCGGCGACGGCGCTGTGTCCGCTTGGCCACCCGCCCCTTAGCCATGTTCCCGTCTTCGTCTTGGCTTTTGCCCACATGACCGCGATTATGACCAGTATCAGAGCGATCGCCGTCAAATGTATGGGAGATTGCCTGACTCTCTCCAGCGTATTCAAAGAAAAAGAATTTAATTTTGGAAAAAAGATCAGATATCCGACAGTTACCGCGACTAGTGTCGAAACCAGGACCGCCGCCGCGGCCACATCTTTAGCAATCTTTGCAAGCGGATCATAAGTGTTGGTGGTAATATCGATCGCCGACTCGATAGCGGTGTTGAAAAATTCTGAGATTATGACAAGCGCGATAGCAATCATAAGGATGATGAATTGGATGCTGTCAACACCAAGAATCAGACTAAGAAGAAGAACTGAAACCGCCACCACCAGGTGTACCCTCATATTTCTTTGCGTACGCAAAACGTAGACTACGCCATCGATAGCATAGTTGAAACTTCGAAATAATGGCTGCTTTTTCATCCTAGGACATCAGCTCTTCAAAGCTTGATAATATCTCGACTTGTCTTGACTCCATCTTTTTTGCATCGGCGCTTTTTTCGTGGTCGTGACCAGAGAGATGAAGTATCCCGTGAACCAATAATATCTTCACTTCGCTAAGAAGGTCGATGCCCATTTCCAACGCGTTAGCCTCCGCTACTTCGGGCGATATTATGATATCACCGAAGAAACTATCGTCATAATCGTCCTCCAGGTTAAAGGAAAGGACATCGGTTGCTCTATCAATACCCCTGTACTCCCTATTCATTTCCTTGATCGTCTCCATACCTACCAGCGCAATGCTTAATTCCGATTCACAGCGATCGATCTTTCTTAAAGTATGTTCAGCCAGACTCTTAAGTACCGGCTGATCGACGCGGATTTCCGATTGGTTGTTTACCAATACTTCCAGGAGAGACACCCCTCTCCTGTCTCGGTAACTCACAAGTGGGATAATCTATCCTGGAATGGTACATCGTAGTCAACGTATGCGTATATATTTGTCCGATGATCTGGATATCTCCCAGCGTCAAATCGCATTGATCAAGTTGTCCGTCATCAAGCTTTGCCTGTATGACCTTCTTTACCATCTGTTCTATCCTTTTTGGCGTCTGTTTTGCTATCGTCCTGACAGCTGCCTCGGATGAATCTGCGAGCATTACCAGAGCCGCTTCTCTCGATACGGGTTTTTCACCCGGATATCTGAAATCGACTTCGGATACTTGTTCTTTTTCATTTTCCTGCTTTGCCTGATTATAAAAGTAGCTCACAAGACCTGTTCCGTGGTGCTGATTGATGATCTTGACTATCTCTTTTGGCAGCCTGCTCTTAATGGCGAGCTCAACACCCTCTCTTACATGTGCTGTGATTATAAGACTGCTTAAATTCGGTTTTGTCTTATCGTGAGGATTTTCACCGAACTGATTTTCTACAAAGAAAAAAGGTCTCCTGATCTTTCCGATATCATGATAGTAAGCGCCCACCCTTGCCAGTAATGGATTAGCACCCACCCTTTCAGCCGCGCTCTCTGCCAAATTACCACTAATAATGCTGTGATTATATGTCCCGGGCGCGTTAGTCATCAGCTTTCTCAAGAGTTTTTGAGATGGATTGGCGAGCTCCAAAAGTCGCATATCGGTCGTAAGGTTAAATGAATACTCCAAAAACTGGGTCCCGGCGATAGTAAGCATAGTGGCAAAAAAGCCGCCAATCACTCCCCAACCTACGTTAACCGCTAACTGCAGTGACGTAACGCCGCCCGACAGACTGACGATCAGTGAAAGAAATCCCATTACAAACATCAACCAAAACCCGGCCCTAGTAAGGTCCGACCGGTATGAAATATGCGCGGTCAAATACACGCCCGCGAGACTGGAGAGAACCGCCATAAATATAAACTGGCTATCGGATCCTATTGCGAGCGATAACAATAAGCCGGAGAGGACCGCCATCATGACTCCCGTCTCGTAGTTAAGCAGGATTGTGGCGATCATTGCGGCGGCCGCGACGGGTATCACATATGTCGGAGCAATCGGCGCCAGCCCTTTACCGATGGCTAGTATGGTCAACAAGATAATCGACAATAAAAATAACCTAAGATTGCTTTTATATATCTTTTTTTGGAATTCTCTTAGATAGATGGTGCCGGCGAGTATTAGAGTCAGAACTGATAATAGCAGACCAAAAAAAGTTCCAGAATCACTTATGAGGGACATTTTTAAAAGCCCCATGTCCCGGAGCGACTTCTGTTGATTTGAAGTTACGATCTTTCCCTCACTGACTATTACCTCGCCCTTTTGCCTGACTACCTGGACCGGCTCAACGCTATCCCTCGCTCTCCTGATCTTATTTTCGGTAGCTTCGATGTCCGGCAAATAGTTTGCCTTCAAGTTAGACGCTCCAATGATAGCCGCAAGCCTAACATCCGCCGGCTGATCTTCGCTGACCGCCAGTAGATTCGCTCTTTCCATCGCAATATCTTCGCTACGCACCATTGTCGATAAAAGATCGTCAAGAATTACTTTGCTCGCCCTCTGGCTCTCGCTGATCTGGCTCTCGGTAAGTGACAGAAAGACCTCAGCGTCAGACAGGTCATAACCTTTACCAACAATAGACACAAGCTCAGTAGATATCCTCTTTTTTTCCGCCCCGTCATCGCTAAGTAGATTTCTTATCATCTTATAATCGGCGTCGATTCCGTTTTTCAACCGCTTGATCACTTCGTCATCCCGCTTGAAAACGGGAACAACGTCGGCTTCCGCGTCGTCCCGCAGAGAATCAGTACGCTCGTAATCGATTATCCTGATATTGCGGTCAGCCTTGATCGTCATCGGGCTGGGCTTACCGATTTTTACGTTGGAACCCGGGACCGGAAAAAGGTCAAGCGCAATTATCGCGACCGCACTTGCCAAAACTACCGTAAGCAGCAAGATACGAAAATAAATACTGTTATAAGCTTTTAAAAGCGAGGGGATTAAATTAGCGAATAGGTCGCTAGCGGGACCGTTGTTTTCCACTTATTGGCCTTCCTTATTCTCCTCATAGCGCCGATAAGCTTCGACGATCTTCTGAACTAGCTTGTGCCGGATCACATCTTTTGACGAGAGTCTGATAAATTTAAGATCATTAATATCATTAAGTATATTCTCTATTACCACCAGGCCTGATTTCTTGCCCCGGGGTAGATCTATCTGAGTAACGTCACCGGTAATGACTATCTTTGAACCAAACCCCAGACGTGTTAAAAACATTTTCATCTGTTCGGGAGATGTGTTTTGAGCTTCATCGAGAATTATAAACGACTCATTTAAGGTCCGGCCTCTCATGTATGCCAGCGGTGCTACCTCAATTGATCCAGTATCAAGCAGCTGACTAAACCGGTCTGTCTCCATCATGTCAAAAAGAGCGTCATAAAGAGGTCTTAGATACGGGTCAACTTTTTCAAACAAGGTGCCGGGAAGGAAGCCTAGCTTTTCCCCCGCTTCAACTGCAGGCCTGGTAAGGATTATGCGACTGACCATCTTCTTCGAAAGAGCCTCGACAGCCATGGCCATGGCCAGATAAGTCTTTCCAGTCCCGGCGGGTCCGATCGCGAAAGTCGCGGTATTGGAACGTATTGTATCGACATATCTTTTTTGGCCCGGAGTCTTGGGTCCGATCGCCTTACCCCGATGGACAAGGATCGTATCGGAGAATATGTCTTTAGGCGAGAGGTCGTCATCTTCCGCTTTAATAAGATCGACAGTCTGAGTTACGCTCTGCTTCGTCAATCTCTCGCCCGCATTCAAGATATCGAGCAATTCATTAAAAATATTTAAGACGATCTCGGCTTCCTTCTCGCCGCCGTTAATAGTGATCTTGTTACCCCTAACCACAATACGGCTTTGAAAAGCGCCTTCTATCACCTTTAATAATTCATCGCGCTGGCCTAGTAGGTCGAGCATCGACAGGTTTTCGGGAACTTCTAGTTTGATCTCTTTAGTTTTTATGTTAGGCAATATGTAATTAATCTCCTTGCGATTAATTATATCATTTCACTTTATCTCTATCCACCAAGCTTGGCTTTTACGATCCGGCTGACCATCGACCCGTCTGCCTTTCCTTTGACCTTAGGCATTATTTTGGACATCACGCTTCCCATCTCTTTCTGGCTTGACGCGCCCGTATCTTCGATCGCTTTTTCTATTATCTCTGTCAGCTCATCCTCGCTAAGCTGCGGAGGCAGATACTCGTTCAACACGCTAAGTTCCGCGGTCTCTTTATCGCTTAAGTCGGTCCGACCCGCTTTTTCAAATTGATCTATAGACTCTCTTCTCCTCTTGATGCCCCTACCGACTAACTCCAGTATCTCTTCGTTGCTTAAATCTGATTTCTTCGCGATCTCAGAATTCTTTATGTCAGCCAAAAGCAGTCGCAATGTCGAAAGACCGAGCTTATCTCCACTCTTCATCATTGCCTTCATGTCGCTGGAAAGCCTCTTCTTTAACTCACTTTCTGAATCAACCATCTTCTCCTCTTTTTCTAAGCACCAAAAGCTCCTTTTATTTTTTCAAATAATGATTCATGCGATACCGTTACATCTTCGCCCCGCAGATCAGAGTACTCCTTCAGCGCGTCTCTTTCCTTGTCACTCAAGTTTTTCGGCACCTCGACTGCTATCTCCATGACCTGGTCTCCTCTACCCCTTCTCTGTAGGTGAGGTATTCCCTTGCCCTTAAGTATCAACCGCTCTCCATTTTGCGTACCCGCCGCTATCTTTACTTTTTCTTTACCATCTAAAAGCGGCACCTCAAGCTCACAGCCAAGAGCCGCCTGGCTGAAAGTGAGTGGTAAGCGTAGGAAAATGTTATCTGCGCTTCTCTCAAATATCTGATGAGGCTTAACCCGCATCTGAACGTAGAGATCTCCCGACCCGGCACCCCGTCTTCCCGCTTCACCTTTACCCTCAACCCTTATTCTCACGCCTTCACCGACGCCCCCGGGGATCTTGACCTTTATCTTCTCATTGCTTCTCTTTCTGCCTTCGCCGTGACAGGACTTGCAAGGTTTCTCGATCGTCTCGCCGCTCCCCCCACAATCGGGACACGTAACCGTCTGCTGAAAATTGCCCAGTATTGTCCTTTGCGCCACACTGACTAGTCCCTGCCCCTGACACGTCGCGCAGGTGGAGACTGATGATTCGTCCGCCGCCCCGCTTCCGCCGCAGGTATCGCACGTTGACGGCCTGGTAACTTCAACTTCTTTTTCGACCCCGAAAGCGGCGTCTTCTAAGGTTATCTCTACGTCTAATAATAAGTCGGACCCGGAATCCCTCTTTCGACGACGTCCCGACTGCCCCTGGTTGTCGCCAAAGAACATGTCAAAGATGTTTTCAAAACCAAAGTCCTGACCGCCAAAACCTCCAAAGCCTTCCGCTCCCCCGCCAACACTTCCGAACTGATCGTACTGTTGTCTCTTCGCGGAATCGCTCAGGATCTCGTAAGCCTGGTTGATCTCCTTAAATTTTTCCTCAGCCCCGGCATCGTCCCTATTGACGTCTGGATGATACTTTCTGGCCATCTTTCGATAAGCCTTCTTTATCTCTTCCTCGTTTGCGTTTCTGGTAACGCCCAGCGCTTCGTACAGATCAGTTGTCAATCAAATCATCCTCGCATATGAATATTCTCTAAAAAACTGCTTAATCTATCAGAAATGTATTGGACCGCAGCTATCGATCTCTGGTAATCCATTCTTGTCGGACCGATGATTCCGAGCGCGCCAATAGGCTCGCCCTCGACTTTATAACTCATAGCTACCAGGCTACACCCTTCCATCTCCCGCGTGCCGTTCTCTTTGCCGATCCTTATCACCGGTTTATGATCGTTGACCGCCTCATTCAACACTTCCAGCAATTCAAAGTTTTTCTCGATAGTCGACACTAGCTTTTGTACCCTATTTAGACTCTCGAACTCAGGTTGAGACATAAGATCGAGCGTGCCGTCATGGTAGACTCGCTCCAGGTCGTGATCGACCATCAACTCAAATAAGTTTTTCGCGATAAGCAACAGGTTTTCTCTATCCTTTTCATCCTGTACCTCAAGAAAAACTACGTCCTTGATCTCGCTTGTCGTCAGGCCGACAAACTTCTCATTTAAAATTCTTTGGTATCTGTTGATCCTGGCCTGATCATCACCGACAAATATATCCATCACTTTCTTTACGACCATACCTGATTTCGTTATCGCCACCAACATCATTGAACCCCGGTGCAGCAATATCAGGTCAAGATGTTTTAACTTGTCAAAAGTCAGCGCCGGTAAAAAAACCAGCGAGACATAATTAGTAAGCTTAGACAATATCGAGGATGTCTCTTTGACCAGCTCCTCGATCTCATGGTCGATATTTGAAAAATAATGACTGATCGTCAGGCGCTCATCAACCGGCAGAGGTTTATCTTCAACGATCGTGTCGACAAAAAACCTATAACCGAGGTCACTTGGGACACGCCCCGCCGACGTATGCGGTTGCTTTAGATAACCTAGATCCTCAAGCTTTGCCAGTTCGTTTCTGACTGTGGCCGGACTGATCCTTAAGTTGTACTTTTCAACTAAGGTCTTAGATCCGACAGGCTCCGCCGTGATTACATAATCCCGTATTACCGCTGTAAGTATCTTCTTTTTTCGAGTATCCAGATCTATTTCCATTATGACTACCTGTTGCAGTGAATAGACTCTATCTTGATCTTAAGTGTTCTCAACTAAGCCAGTTTATCAAAGAAAAGCCGACATCGCCCAATTTGCCAGATATTCTCCGCGTTTTGTAAGCCTTAGCGTCTCGCTAAGCTCGACAAGCCCATCGTCGACTAAGCTTTTTATCTCGCTTTCGTACAACTTAAAAATATCGACTTCAAACTTTTCTCCGAGGCCGCTTAAGTCGACACCCCTCATCGTCCTTAGACCTAAAAAAATCGATTCGGCTATCCTTGCCTCTTTATCTAACCGCTCCTCGCCTTCGATCGGCTTCTTCCCTAGAGCCAGACGTTCAATGTAGTCGGGAATCATTTTAACATTCCACCAGCGCCTCCCCTTCCTGTGGCTGTGAGCGCCGGCGCCGACACCTAAGTAATCGCAGCAGGACCAGTAGTTATGATTATGCCTGCATTCGTAACCTTCCAGCGCGTAGTTCGATATCTCGTAATGACGATATCCTCCTCTTTCCCGGTATCCTGATAGTCTGCCGGAGACAAGCTCCATCATCTCCGCCTGGTCATCTTCTTCGACGGAAGCGACAATATTGCTATCGATCATTTTCTTAAGTGGCGTCCCTTCTTCCAAGGATAGTGGATAGAGAGAGAGATGTTCCGGAGAAAGGCTCATTAAACTATCCAGCTCTTGATGCCAGTCATCTAGTGACTGAGATGGCAATCCATAGATCATGTCAATATTTATATTGTCAAAACCGGCTGTTCTCGCCATCTTGAATGAGCGGATAGCCGTTTTTGTATCGTGGATCCTCCCAAGAAGCGAGAGATTCTTATCGCTCAATGATTGAAAGCCTATGCTTAACCTGTTTACACCGCTTTCTCTTAACTCTATTAGATCTTTTAAAGAGATCGTATCGGGATTGGCCTCTATGGAGATCTCGGCATCGGGAGTGACGTCAAACCTGTCTCTTATAGCGCCCAAGACCGACCGGATACCTTCAACGCCCGCGAGAAGCGGCGTTCCGCCGCCGATATAAATAGAGTCGACAGAGTCGAACATATCCTCGCTCGTCAATATCTCTTCCACAAGAGCGTCGACATAGGGAGCGGTCAGATCATCGCATCCGGCATATGAATTAAAATCACAATATAGACATTTTTTTTTGCAGAAAGGAATATGGACGTATATCAATCTTCCACCTTCAGAACGGTCATAAAAGCGTCCGGCGGTATCGTTACTTTGCCCACCTGTTTCATCCGCTTCTTTCCTTCCTTCTGTCTCTCGAGCAATTTCCTTTTTCTAGATATATCGCCACCGTAGCATTTGGATGTTACGTCTTTTCTTTTTGCTTTCACAGTTTCTCTGGCGATGATCCTGCCGCCGATAGCCGCTTGGATCGCCACCTCAAACATCTGTCTTGGAATGATCTCTCTTAACTTTTCGGCCATATACTTTCCTCTTTCGTAAGCTTTCTCTTTAGGCATTATCGAGGAAAAAGCATCGACCGCATCACCCCCCAGCAAAATCTCTAACTTTACCAATTGGGTATTTTGATAACCGCTGTAGTCGTAATCGAGAGAGGCGTACCCCTTAGTCCTGGATTTAAGCTGATCGTAAAAGTCCATGACTATTTCGCCCAGCGGCAGCTCGTAATTGATCTGAACCCGGTTCTCACTTAAATACTGAACGCCTCCAAGATTTCCTCTCCTAGTCTGGCAAAGATCCATTATCGCGCCGACATATTCGGGTGGGGTAAAGATCTTGGCCTCTATAAAAGGTTCCTCTATGCCAAGATAAGTGTTCGGTTCGGGAAACTCAGAAGGGTTCTTGATTATCTTTATTGTCTCGTCGTTAAATATAACCCTGTAAGCAACGCTCGGCGCGGTGGCGAGCAGTTCGACACCGTATTCTCTTTGAAGCCTTTCCTTAATGATCTCTAAGTGAAGAAGACCTAGAAAGCCACATCTAAAACCGAATCCCAGCGCGCTCGATGTCTCCGGTTCAAAACTTATCGCCGGATCGTTCAGTTTTAATTTCTCCAACGCGTCTCTTAAATCCGAATACTTCCCTCCATCGAGTGGGTATAATCCGCAAAAAACCATCGACTTGGCCTCTTTGTAACCGACCAGAGCCTCTTTTGCCCGATTCTTATCATCTGTGATCGTATCTCCGACCTTAACGTCGCCCACGTCTTTTATTCCGGTAATCAAATAACCTACCTGCCCGCTTCCCAGTTTATCTACCGGGATCATCTTCGGAGAAAAAATACCCACTTCTTCGACCGAGGACCGGATACCGGTAGCCATCGAGACGATCTCGTTTCCCTTTTGTAGCTCACCGTCAAAGACCCTGATAAACGCGATGACGCCGCGATAGGAATCGTACTTGGAATCAAAAACGAGAGCCTTTAAGGGCCCGGCCTCATCACCCTTTGGAGGCGGCACGAACTTGATTATCGCCTCAAGGACATCTTCGACGCCCTCTCCTGTCTTTGCGCTGACAAGGACCGAACCATCTGCCGGTATGCCTAGGCCTTCTTCGATCTCATGCTCGACCCTCTTTGGGTCGGCGCTTGGAAGATCGATCTTATTTATGACCGGGATGATCTCAAGATCATTTTCCAAGGCTAGATAGGTGTTGGCAACGGTCTGGGCCTCGACCCCCTGAGACGCGTCTACAATGAGTAAAGCCCCCTCGCAAGCAGCGAGACTTCTCGAAACTTCATAGGTAAAGTCAACGTGGCCCGGTGTGTCTATGAGGTTTAGTTCGTAGACTTCTCCGTCGACCGCTTTGTATTCGATCCTTACCGCCTGAGCCTTGATCGTTATCCCCCGTTCACGCTCAAGATCCATCTGATCAAGCATCTGATCTTTCATTTCGCGCTTGGAGACGGTGTGTGTCAACTCAAGCATCCTGTCGGCAAGCGTTGATTTCCCATGATCGATATGGGCTATGATAGAAAAATTCCTAATCTTTTTCCGGTCATTAATCAGTTTTGACAACCTCTCTTGATAGTACGCGTCAGTATAGTATATGAAAATTCTGTGGATGTTAAAAGAACGGCGCAGAAAGACCTGCGCATCGGGACGGGCATATTTCTATTTTCCAGGCGTTTTCGCGGCTTAACCGCCGGCTATAGCGGGGACGATTGAGACCTCTTCTTCTTTTTTGATCGGTGTATCAAGGCCATCAAGAAACCTGATATCCTCTTGTCCGACAAAAACATTGATGAAGCGCCTTAGGTCGCCGCTATCATCCATCAACCTGTCATTCATCCCGGGGAAGTTTTTTTCAAGATCCTTGAATAGATCCCTTACGCTTTCACCTTCAGCTAAAACAGTGCCTTCCCCTTGCGTCAGGCTTCTAAGTTGTGTCGGTATTCTAACTGTTACACCCATTTTATCCTCCATAGCCATCATCTTAATTAAAGCTTAAACTCTTCCTTAAAGCTATCTATCAACGGTTCGATCGTAGCGGTGGGCCCGAATTTTCCATCCAGCGCCTCTAGTGTTTTAAGTCCCAAGCCCGTCACGTAAGCTACAGTCAACTCGTCTCTTCCTATTTTACCAGTTTCGGCCAATTTTTTTAACACGCCGATGGTTACTCCTCCAGCCGTCTCTGTAAATATACCTTCCGTCTTGGCAAGTAAACTTATTCCCTCGATTATCTCCTTGTCATCGACGCTCGCGATTGAGCCTCCCGTCTCCCTAACCGCTTTCAAAGCATAGTATCCATCGGCTGGATTTCCTATCGCCAGAGACTTAGCTATCGTCTTCGGTTTAATAGGTTTTACATGCTCCATTCCGGCCTCGAAAGCCGTAGCCACGGGAGAGCATCCAACAGCCTGCGCACCCGATACCTTCGTCTTTGGTTCATCGATCAAACCCACCCTATGAAACTCCTCCAAGCCTTTTTTAATCTTCGTAAGGAGTGAGCCTGAGGCTATCGGAACGACAACATGATCCGGGGCTTTCCAGCCTAATTGCTCAGCCGTCTCAAATGCCAGCGTCTTCGATCCCTCGGCGTAAAAAGGTCTTATATTTACATTAACAAATGCCCACTTATACTCACCGGCGATCTCGGCGCAAAGCCGGTTGACTTGATCGTAATTGCCTTTCACAGCTATAAGCTTAGGCCCATAGATCGCCGTTGATATGATCTTGCCCGCCTCAAGGTCTGAGGGGATAAAAATATAGGAGTCCAAACCGGCCTTGGCCGCGTGGGCCGCAACCGAATTTGCCAGATTTCCAGTAGATGCGCAGGAGACGGTCTTGAACCCGAACTCCATCGCCCGATTAAGCGCGACCGAGACTACTCTATCCTTAAATGAATAAGTGGGATTTACGGTATCGTTCTTAATATATAGATTATCAAGACCCAATATCTTGCCAAGATTTTTTGCTTTTACAAGAGGCGTATGCCCGACATCAAGATCGATGCGTTTAGCGTCTTTGTTTACCGGCAAAAGATCGATATATCTCCAGATAGTCGGTGGCCCATCCTCGATCTTCTTCCTATCGATATTTTTTCTTATCTCATCATAGTCGTAGACGACTTCCAGAGGACCGAAACAGAATTCACAGACGTGAACAGGGGCTATATCATATTCTCTTTCGCACTCCTTACATCTTAGACCTTTTATATTCATCTTTTCTCCAAAATAAAAAATACCTCTTCACGGAAAGAGGTAGAATTTAATAATTCCACTCATCTTTCCCGCTATACGGGCTGGATTTGACACCTTGTCATATTTCGACCGGTTGTCGGGCTTCTTCGGGCCAGTCCCTCCACCACTCTTGATGAGTCATGCTATTTAATTAGCGTAAGGCTAACATACCCTTACTATATCGTCAAGAAACACTTCTCTTTTAAGCATTACTTGCTATTCTCTATCTATGAGGATAGCGATTAAGACCTTGGGCTGCAAGGTCAATCAGTACGAAAGCACCAAAATAGTCAGTGAAATATCCGTTTATTCGGGCGTAGAACTTGTGCCGTTCGAGAAATTCGCCGATATTTACTTTATTAATTCCTGCGCTGTTACATCTACCGCCGGTCAAAAATCAAGAAAATACGTCTCTCGGGCAAGAAAGATCAATCCCGACGCGCTGATCATCGCCCTTGGCTGCTACGGAGAGCTTGAGCCCGACGCCTTACGCGAGGCCGGCGCTGATCGTATAATAAAAAATTCTGGAAAGTCCGGTATCATTAACATCCTTACCGATCTTAACCTTGTCGACCGTCGTAACCTAAAACATTCCGCTTCACGCATCGGCTACAAAAGAGAGATCATAAAAGTTCAGGATGGATGCGATCAGTTCTGTTCATATTGCATTATCCCTTACCTTAGGGGAAGACCTGCCAGCTCTTTACCCGAGCAAGTGTTGAGAGAGATCGTCAAAGCGGAAACCGAGGGTGTCAAAGAAGTGGTCATCACAGGCATCCATCTTGGCAAATACGGCCTAGACCTAGATAACGACACCGATCTTTTGGCACTTCTTGAGTCTATTTTAAAAGGATCAGTAATCAAAAGGATACGACTGAGCTCTATTGAACCGTTTGAGATCAATGAACGACTTTTGGAGCTGGTCGCCGCGTCGCCAAGAATTGCGAACCACCTTCATATCCCTCTTCAGAGCGGATCGGATAAAATTTTAAAATCCATGAACAGACCATACACCAGGGCCGAGTACATTGATCTTATCAATCGGATTAGAGATATCTCAGGCGATATAGCGATTACAACCGATGTGATGGTGGGTTTCCCCGGAGAGAACGAAGACGATATCGAGGAAACTATCAGCCTCATAAAGTCGATCAGATTTTCAAAGCTACATGTATTTAAATATTCAGACAGACCTCTCACTAAGTCGAAAGAACTGACCGACAAGATCAGCACCGACGTAAAAAGAGTGAGAGCAAAGAGACTAAGAGAGATCGGTCGAGAGATCTCTCGAGAAATAATCTTATCCCAAGTAGGAAAAACGATGACTGTCGCGGTAACCGGCCGCGGGAGCAATGGTCTCCTTAAGGGTAAGAGTAGTAACTACATGGATGTCGTGACGAGTTGCAAGACTGATATTGTTAGCGACATGATAGAGGTAAAGATAACCGACTCATCGGGTGAAGTCCTTGTCGGTGAGATTATATAAGGGCGGAAGCAGCCTTATTGTATAATCAAAGATATTTTGCACGGAAAGGGGGTGGCAATATGTCTGATTGTATTTTTTGCAAGATCGCGAGCGGCGAATTTGAATCGGATATCGTCTATGAAGATGACGACATAATCGCCTTTAACGACATGAACCCGGAGGCGCCGACCCATATACTGATTGTCCCGAAAAGACATATCGAATCTTTAAATGACGCGGTCGCTGGCGATGCGGATATTCTGGGAAAAGTCCAATTGGTAGCCAAGGGGCTGGCGAAAGATAAAGGGGTCGGATCAGGATATCGTCTGGTTCTTAACGTCGGCGCTGAGGCAGGCCAAACCATAAACCATATCCACTATCATCTTCTCGGTGGAAGAAGCCTGACCTGGCCCCCCGGTTGATGGTCGATTCTCTTCCTGTTAATCCTTTGCCGTCGACGGGTATCTTTAGATAAAGCAACTTAGAGCGGATCGGATAAAATATGAAAAAAATAGCTTTTTTGGTGACTGATGGCTTTGAGGATATCGAAGTTAAAGTCCCTTACGATAGACTTAAGGCACTGGGATACAAGACGGTGATCGTCGGAACAACTGAAGGAAGAGAGATTACCGGTAAAAAGGGTAAGGTACGCTACAGGACGGAACTCTCTATCGAATCAGTCGCAAGTGATGATTTTGACGCCATCATCATACCTGGCGGTTATTCTCCGGATAAGTTAAGGGTAAACAGTCAGGTAGTCGACTTTGTGCGAGAATTTTATTCCACGAATAAACCTATCGCCGCGATCTGTCATGGTCCGCAACTTCTAATTACGGCCCGAGTTTTAAACGGCCACAAAGTCACCGGCTGGGAATCGATAGCTGTTGACATAGAAAATGCCGGTGGCGACTACGTGGATGATTCGGTCGTGATCGATCGCAATATTATCACATCTAGAAAACCAAAGGATATACCGCAATTTATCGACGCCATCATCTCTGAGATAGACAGAGGTAATAAAGAAGAGCTTAGCGCATAGCGATTTACCCGCCGTCACAATTTAAGCGCGCCTCTATCTTCTTCGCATCATCCTGGAGGCAAGGTTGCCGATATCAGTCAGGTTCAGCCATCGCTCCCTGGTAGCCGTAAAGTCAGCTTCTCCATAGCCCTCAGCGATCTTTCTTGTGCTCGCCTCGCTGGATCTTAACTCTTCTCTTATCTTTTTAAGATTTTCTTTCTCTCTCATGGGTCCTCCTTTTTTTAATCTCTTCCCAATACACGGACCGATGACTCATCACTTATTAAATATTTATTTCCTCACTTATAACCTGGCCATACTAAACTCTTTTTAGCTTGTCTAATATGATATTTTTAATTATTCTATGTATATGTTGACTATAAAATTTTTCGCGTCTCTTCGTCAGATCGTCGGAAGATCGGAAGCGACCATCGACCTGCCCAATCCAACTACGGTTGCAGAAGTGATCACAGTTCTGGAAAAAGACCTGCCGTCATTATCCTCGGCGATCACCAAGACAAAATCCGTTATAGCGATAAATCACGAGTTTGGCAAAGTGAGCGATACCGTGAAAGACGGTGATGAGCTCGCCTTCATCCCCCCGATGTCTGGTGGAAAAGAAAGTTTCGTCAGGATCCAAGCCGAAGATTTTTCCATAGAAGAAGAGGTGGAAAGAGTAAAAAAAGTCTCAACGGAGATCGGTGGAATAACCACCTTTCTTGGAACCGCTCGGGACATCTCTAAGGGCATGACGATCAAGGAACTCGAATTCGAACATTACCCCGTGATGGCAGAAAAAAAATTAAACGAGATCAGGACCCGTTCTTTAAAAGATTTTAATGTTATCGATGTGATCATCGTTCACCGCTACGGAAAGATCGACATTGGAGAAAATATCGTCTTAATAGTTGCCGCGGCAAGGCACAGGGACGATGCCTTTAAAGCTTGCAGGTGGTGTATTGACGAGCTGAAGCAGATAACCCCCATCTGGAAAAAAGAGATGACTGACAGCGGCGAAATATGGGTAGAAGATCACCCGTAAGGCTCTTTGGTGTCGGAGTAGGTTAGGGGTCGAGAATTGAGAATTGAAGATTGAAGATTGAGAAATGAAGATTTATTTGGTTGGACGCTAATAGTAATTAAAAAAGAACAGAAAGCGGAATAGCTTTGGGTTCAGAGTTTTTCAAGCATCAAAACCTATTCTGGAGCCAGAATCCATAATATATTGAGCGGCGTTAAACTACTAACTACTTAGCATAGATATTCGAGAGATCAACAGAAACTCGTCACTGAAAGAAAAGTCATGAATAAAGAAAACGCGGACTTCAAAGAGGCTATAAAAAAATTCGCGACCGGCGTCTGCGTAGTCACTACCGAGTCAGATGGCGAAGTAAACGGTATGACGGCAACCGCGATCTCGTCCCTTTCGGTAACACCGCCGCAAGTAATCGTCTGTATCGATAAAAAAAACAACAGTCATGCGCTCATAAAAAAATCGTCCGCCTTCGCGATAAACGTCTTATCGGTCAACCAAAGAGAGTCTTCTGACATCTTCGCAACCCCCGGCAAAGCCAAGGCAGAGCATCTTCGTAGCCTGAAGACTATGACGCGATCAACAGGTTCACCGATAATAACCGACTCTATCGCCTTTCTTGATTGCAAACTAATTTCAATCCATGACGGTGGCGACCATTCGATATTTGTTGGAGTTGTCGTTGATTCAGGCACGCTCTTAGATGAATCGCCGCTTCTCTATTTTAACGGTGACTACAATTCGCTCGCCGGCCCCTGATCGATTATTTCTTTTTTGATAAATCTTCCGTTTTAAGGTTTCTATCAATTTTTTTAGGAAAAATACTCCCATGGCCGACTAAAAAAGTAATCGCAACACAATCGCTCCATATGTCGCACCACAATCCGATCATGCTTTTTATGGTCGGCCTTTAAAGGAGTAGATATTCTATGAAACCAAAAATAGCCTTTTTAGAGACGACTGATCATATAGATGAGATTGAGAAAGAAGTGACTCCGCTAGCTGAACGGGTCCTGATATCACCGAAACGACTAGAAGTTGCGGTCGATGAGATTGATGATATCAAAGATTTTGAGATAATCAGTGTATTCATCAACTCTACTGTCGACCGTAGGGTCCTTGATAAGTTTTCCGGTCTAAAACTAATCGTTACAAGATCAACCGGTTACGATCACATCGATGTCGATTATGCTAACAAGCTAGGTATCGCGGTCTGTAATATTCCCTATTACGGAGAGAATACGGTCGCCGAACATACTTTTTCACTAATCCTCTCTCTAACGAGAAATGTCCACCGGGCATACGTCAGAACGCAGAAAAAGGATTTTTCACTGGAGGGCCTGATCGGCTTCGACCTAAAAGGCAAGACGATCGGCGTTGTTGGCGCCGGCCATATCGGGTTATATGTGATCAAGATGGCTAAAGGATTTGGGATGAATGTCCTGGCATTCGATATCAATCAGGACGATTTTATAGCGGAAGTGCTCGGCTTTGAATATGCGGGGATGGAAGAGCTGTTAGCCAACTCTGACGTCATCTCTCTCCACGCCCCTTACAATCAAAAGACACACCATATGATAAACAAGAGCAATATCTCTAAAATCAAGCCGGGAGCTTTGTTGATCAACACGGCTAGAGGGGCACTCATAGATACGGAAGCTATGATCTGGGCGCTGGATGAGGGTATTCTAAGCGGCGTCGGACTGGATGTTCTGGAAGGTGAGTCTTTGATAGAAGAAGAGCTAGAGGTCTTGTCTTCAGTGTCTAAAGAGAAGCTGACAACTCTTATTCGAGATCACGCCCTGCTAAACCGAGAGGATGTCGTTATAACGCCGCATATCGCCTTCTATAGCCAAGAAGCGGTTGCCAGGATCTGGGAAACGACATTCTGCAATATACTAGCATTCCTGGAAGGTGAAGCGGTAAACACTGTATCTGTAAAGAAAAAAGCGGCTTAGTAACATCAGTCGCCCAGAGGTCCTTCACACTTCGGGCAAATCATCTCATTTAAGTCGACCTCTACAGAGCTTCCGCAATCAGCGCATATCTTTTTAGCTTTTCCGCTCGCAAGCGGTCTTTTGCCGCCGCATCCCAGATGGAGATCGGGACCGATCTTCTTTTCGATCTTTTGATCACTCAACTGAAGCAACTCCCGATTAAAATACCGTACCAAGTAACTATCACGAATAAGTATATACCGTTATCATTAATGTGAAAATCAGCAGGCTTGCTTGTCGCCCCGATTAAAAGCTGAATATCGCCAGATTTAAACCCGACAGTATCAGCAGTCCAAGGATGAAAATCTTTGCGAATAATAAATAATTTCTAGTCATCATATTAAGAATATCGGCAAGCGACAAATATCTGTTTATACTTTTTCTAAAAAAAATCATTTTGTTTCAATCAAGCTGATTTCGGGTATTTTTTTAGTTAGCTAGCTACACAAGTAAGCTAAGGCGGATTTGGATTGAAAGAGAGATACGACGTAACAATACTCGGTGGCGGAACAGGCGGATACTCAGCCGCTATCCGCGCCAGCGAATTAGGCCTAAGGGTCGCTTTGATCGAAAAGGAAAAACTTGGCGGGGTCTGTCTTCATCGAGGCTGTATTCCTACCAAAGCTTTATTGAAAACGGCTGATTCGCTTGAAGAGATCAAGAGAGCGGATAAGTTCGGTATCGAACCGCTCACCCCGAAATTAAGTTGGAAAAAGATGATGTTATCAAAAGAAAATGTCGTAGACCGACTTTTTAATGGGCTTATCACGGTACTAAAAAGTCATGATATCGATATCTTTAAATGCAAGGGCGAACTCCTTAAAAATGGAAATATCAAGATAACGGATAACGGAGAGGAAAAAGAAGTAAGCTCAAAATATTTTATTATCGCCACCGGATCAAAGCCCGTTACTCTTGACTTTGACGTAGACGGCAAAGGCGTGATCACAAGCGATCACGCCTTAAAGCTTGGTAAGAAGCCTGACTCGGTGATAATACTCGGGGGCGGCGCCCTCGGGCTAGAGTTTGCTTACATGTGGTCAAGCTTCGGGATCAATGTAACGATTGTCGAGATGTTGCCCAGAATAATGGCTACCGAAGATAGTGATATCTCCAAGAAGTTAGAACAATCCCTGGTAAAGAAGGGATTAACGATTTTGACAGATACGACCCTAGACTCCATTGAGAAAGTCGGCGGAAAGGTCAAAGCTAAGATAGTCAGCAACGGCACCACTAGCACGATCAAAGCCGACAAGCTATTGATCGCTGTAGGAAGAAGAGCGGTACTGGATGGTTTCGGGCTTGAAAATTGGAATATAGATTCTGATTCGTCTATCAAGGTGGATGAATACCTGAGATCAAGTAATCACAAGGTCTACGCTATCGGAGATGTTATAGATACGCCCCAGTTTGCCCATGTAGCTTTCGCCGAGGGAATATTCGCGGCGGAGCATATCGCGGGCCTAATGCCGAGGCCGATTGATTATTCCCTAGTCCCCCGCTGCGTCTATACTCATCCCGAAATCGCCGCTGTCGGTCTGAATGAAGAAGAGGCGAAGAAAATTGGATTTCTGACAATAGTGTCAAGTTTCCCGTTTATCGCAAACAGTAAGGCCGCGATCCTTCAAGAGACGGACGGCTTTTGCAAGATCGTCGCTGAAAAAGACGGACCGATACTAGGCATTCACATGATCGGCCCAAAAGTCACCGAGTTGATAACCGAGGCACTGCTGGCCACGAGTTGGGAAGCTCTCCCTGAAGAACTAGCGGAGATCATACATCCTCACCCCACCCTATCAGAGACTATCGGTGAAGCCGCCCTAAAACTTTTAGGTAAGCCGCTAAATATTAGCGCGTAAAAAAGGGAGAACAGCATTGAGGATCAATAAAAAAATAAAAAAGGAGCTCTATTATTACATGCGGCTTGGAAGAGCGATCGAGGAAAAACTCGAATCGCTTTATAAACAGGGCAGGCTGCCAAGCGCTATCTATCTCGGCAGAGGTCAGGAGGCCACCACTGTCGGTGCCGCGATGGCTCTTGAGGAAGGCGACACGATAGCGACTACGCACCGTGATGTAATAGCGATGTTGCCAAGAGGCATGGACCCAAAGATGATCTTCGCGCAACACTTCGGAAAGGCGACGTCACCTACAAGAGGTCGAGGCGAGGCTACTTATATCGGCGATATGTCAAAGGGAATATTTACGACAGTCAGCATGCTTCCCGATTTTTACCCCGTCTCCTGCGGGGCCGCCTTAAGTTTTAAGCTTCAAAAAAAATCTAACATCGCCCTCGCTTTTTCCGGTGACGGAGCTACCAGTAGAGGAGATTTTCATGAAGCTCTTAATTTCGCCTCGGTACTTCAGCTTCCCGCCGTTTTTATAGTTGAAAACAATCATTTCGCCTACTCAACACCGACTGAAAAAGAGATGAAGATAGAGCAAATCTCAAAAAGAGCCGCCGCCTATGGCATGGAAGGCTTGACGATCGACGGAAACGACGTCACGACAGTCTATCAAAGCGTTAAGAAAGCGGTCGATAAAGCCAGAAGCGGTAAGGGGCCTACCCTGATCGAGGCCATGACCATGAGAATGAAGGGTCACTCAGGTCATGATTCTATGAACTACGTGCCCGAGGATCTATTGGAAAAATGGAGAAAAAAAGATCCCATCGACAACTACGAGCGGCGTCTCTTGAAAGAGGACACGCTTACGGCCAAGGAGATAGCGAAGATGGCGGATGATATCAATAAGATGATCGATGAAGCGGTAGCGTTTGCCGAGGAAAGCCCCTATCCAAGAGAGGAGGATCTTGTCGTAGATGTCTATCGCTAAAAAGAAGTTAAGTGAATCAAGCATGCATGGTCAGACCGGCCAATCAAGCTACCTTCAGGCAATTTCAGAGGCTTTATGGGAAGAGCTCGAGCGCGACAAAAAAATCTTTCTTATCGGAGAGGATATTGGTGAGTACGGTGGAGCGTTTAAGGTAACTGACGGATTTCTCGCTCATTTCGGAGAAGACCGGATCATCGACGTCCCGCTTGAGGAGACAGGTTTTATCGGAGCCGCGATCGGGGCCGCGCTTACGGGCATGCGCCCTGTCGTCGAAGTCCAGTACGCCGACTTCATATCCTGCGGTTGGGACCAGATAGTAAATGTCGCCGCAAAGATGCATTACCGATCCCTCGAGGCGGTTCCCATTGTAATCAGATGCCCTTCGGGGGCGGGCCTTAGGGCCGGACCATTTCACTCACAAAGCCCCGAAGCGCTATTTTCACATATACCCGGTTTAAAAGTAGTAGCGCCGGGAACGCCTTATGACGCAAAGGGGTTACTAAAATCAGCAATCCGAGATGACAATCCAGTCCTCTTTTTCGAGCATAAATATCTTTATAGGCGCCTGAAGGAAGAATTACCCGTAGAAGACTACACCGTTCCGATCGGTAAGGCGGCGATAAAACGATCAGGAGATGATATGACCTTGGTAACTTATGGGGCTATGCTTCAAAAATCTCTGGAGGCCGCCGACCGTCTTATCGATGAAGGTATTTCAATTGAAATAATTGATCTAAGGACCATCTACCCGCTAGACACAGAGACTATCATCGAATCGGTCAATAGAACGAATAAAATCATGATCGTCCATGAAGACACTAGAACACTCGGCATAGGCTCGGAAATAGCGGCGGTTATCGCTGATGCCGGTTTTCAGTACTTGGATGGCCCGATAAAGAGGGTCACAGCTCCAGACGTCCCGATACCTTTTAGCCCGCCTCTGGAGGACGCTTTCTTGCCGCAGGTAGCGGATATTATGAATACGGCAATCGATCTATTTAAATATTAGAGAAATTTTAAATAACTAGGAGACGCGATGGCGACGATGATAATGCCCAGACTCGGTGAGACGATCACCGAGGGGACTATAACAAAATGGTATAAAAACGAAGGAGACATGGTCGAAAAGGACGAAATGATCCTTGAGATCTCCACCGACAAGGTTGATACAGAGATACCCGCCCCCATTTCGGGCAAGCTTTCAAAGATCATCATCGCGGAAAATAAGACTGTGCCGACAGAGACCGAGATCGCTATTATCGATGACGTCAGCCGTGAACCGGAGAGCGAACCCGACGTAGCGACTGCTTCAGGTGGTGAGAGAGAAACTCGGGAGCCGGCGATAGCTAGACAAGTCGAAGAAAAGGCGCCAACGTCTACTACCCTTTCGCCGCTGGTAAGAAGGCTGGCAAAAAGATATGACGTAGATACGGACCGGATCACAGGTACGGGTACCGGCGGCAGGATCAAGAAAGGCGACATTCTGGAGTTCGTGGCAAAAAACGAGACAGCAAAGACCGTGCCGACGCCAGTATCTCCAGGTAAAGGCTTAAACCATCACGACGTCGCCGGCGAACGGGTTCCCATGTCAAACATGAGGGTAGCGATAGCCGAGCACATGGTGAGAAGCAAGCAGACATCGGCACACGTGACCACCATCGTTGAAGCGGACATGACCAGAATCGCAACTTTTAGAGAGAAAAATAAAGAGCGATTCAAAAGAGAGAGGGGGTACCCCCTTACCTATCTTCCCTTTCTCGCGAAGGCAACTATTGACGCCTTACTCAAATATCCCGAGATGAACTCCTCGATAGAGGGCGATTCGATGATCATGAAAAGATCGGTAAACCTTGGTATCGCCGTATCAGTGCCGGATGGACTGATAGTGCCGGTAATAAAAAATGCCGAAAATCTTAGTATCGCAGGTCTCGCGGCCTCCATCAGCGAGCTGGCCCTAAAAGCCAGGGAGAAGAGATTGGAACCCGACGACGTTCATGGCGGTACCTTTACTATCACTAACCCCGGGGGCTTTGGTTCGATAATACAGACCCCTATCATCAATCAGCCGGAAATAGCAATATTAAGTCTGGAAAAAATAGAAAAAAGAGCGGTCGTAGTAGACGACGCGATCTCGATCAGATCAATGGTATATCTTCCCTTATCTTATGATCATAGAGCTGTGGACGGAGCGCAGGCAGGCAGCTTTCTCTCCCAGATCAAAAGCAACCTAGAAGACCGGGACCCAAGCGATGAGATATCTATATAGCACGAAAAAGGAGTAATTATATTGAAAGATTGTTGGTCGGTCGCTTTTGGAATCAAGGATTACGACTTAGCGCAGGAGTTGCAGAAGACTTTTTGCTTCAGAAGATCTTATGGTGACATAGTCGATACGCTCCTCTTTATGGAGCATAACCATATCTACACCATGGGAAGCGGTACCAAACCTTTGGATATGAAAAATATCGACCGGAAGGACTCCAGGATACCCATAAGAAAGACAGATCGCGGCGGTGGTGCTACATATCACGGCCCGGGACAACTCGTCGTATACCCGATCCTGAAATTGGACCATGACATAAGTGCCGAAAAATACTTGCGATTACTGGAGGACGTAATCATCGCGACACTGGATGAGTTCGGGATCTTCTCAAAGAGAAAGAAACGTATGACGGGTGTCTGGCAGAGCAATAAAAAGATCGCCTCTATCGGAGTAAAGGTCGTTCAAGGCGTAACTAAGCATGGATTCTCAATAAACGCCTCCTGCGATCTATCTTTTTTTGACGGGATCAATGCGTGCGGTTTCGATAGGCCGGCAACATCGATGACCGAGATCTTTGGCTGTAAGATAAATATGGCAAGCCTTAAAACATCTGTCGAGAGAAACTTCGGTAAAATCTTTGAACGCAAGATGATCTCGTTTGATGAGAGCGAATTGGATAAAAGGTTTGGAGATACGCTTGCTGCCAAAATCGGCATATAAGGAGCAACGTCCATCCTGGTTAAAGGTCCGGTACGCCAACAGCGATGGGTATAATCGCATCAGACAGGCGTTAATATCTAACGATTTAAATACCGTATGTGAAACGGCAAATTGTCCAAACATATTCGACTGCTATGATCATTCGTCGCTGACTTTTTTGATCCTTGGAGAAAAATGCTCAAGAAGCTGTTCATTTTGCCGGGTCGAGTCCTCAAGTTGTCTCCCGCTCGATCTTGACGAGCCAAAAAGGGTGGCAAGGACTACTGCGGAATTAATGCTAAAAAAAGTCGTCATCACCTCTGTCGCGAGAGATGATATCCAGGACGGAGGCTCCGATCTTTTTGCCTCGACTATCAGACTTACTAAAGCTGGTACCGTCGATTGTACAGTCGAGGCTTTGATTCCCGACTTTCAAGGAAAGCGGACCTCCTTAAGAAATATTTTTAGAGCAAGGCCGCATATCTTGGCCCACAACATAGAAACCGTAAAGCGCTTATATGAGAATTTAAGACCAGAGGGA
>SDBV01002200.1_pt1 | contig 29176 bp, 20 predicted proteins | sample 2277081 | NCBI WGS metagenome assembly SDBV01 (sample SAMN10402039, study PRJNA504765) | marine sediment metagenome | isolation source: marine sediment core GS10_PC15, 223 cmbsf | place: Arctic Ocean: Southern Knipovich Ridge | collected 2010
AGGCAATTTACAAAAGCTTTTCCTCACTACCTCTTAAACCAGCCCGGCCAATGGCCGGACTCCACCGACTAAAGACTAAAAACCAGAGACTAAAGACTCTGAAAGCATACTAACATTCACGACCATCAGACACCTGTTAGCGTTTTTAGCCGTAGAACGAGCTATTAAGGGTTTTTTCCTACGCAGGTTTTTTTAAAAAAGTGTCATTTCGTGCGCGTTTTTGCGCGTTTTTGTTCGTTTTTGTGTTTTTTTGTCATAAATTGCAAAAAAGCACCAGTTTTTTCATAAGTTCTTTCTGTCATTTTTCCCGCAATAACATGACTCTTCTTTCCTTCTTCCGCCCTTTTTTCGGCCCGCACAGCCGATAAACGACCCTTTTCCGGACCCATCCCCTCCGATCACGCGCCTCGGAACGCACTTACTTTTTTTGCGCGCATTTTTTAATCACGACTTTTTTCATCTTTTATAAAACCAGCCCGGCCAAAGGCCGGATCCACGCCTTAGGCCGACCGTCAGTTCGGCATAACGGCCCAGCGCCCCGTCGCGACCGCGTAGCGATAGTGATCTCAGCGGTTAATAATCCCGGTTTGTTTGTAGTAATACTAGCCGAACAGTCGATAAAAGGAAGTTATGGCGATTTTTAATACCTGGAACGACAATGACAGAAGTCTTTAAAGAACAGATACTTAGGCTCTTAAACAGACCGGACTACACTCCGCGTAAGATCACCGCCGTCGCCAAATCACTCGGAGTCACCGAAGAGACCTACGTCGATTTCCGCGTCGCCCTAAAGCAGCTCAACCGACAGAACAAGGTCGACCTGTCGGGTCGGATCCTATCATTACCATCTATGCCCCAACGAGTTACAGGCACTTTCCGCGGCAACCCAAAGGGGTTTGGGTTCGTCATCCCAGACGACCCAAACGCTGACGGCGACCTCTTCATTCCGCCCAACCATGCCGCAGACCTCGTCACCGGCGATAAGGTCATCGCCCGCTCATTCAAAAAAGGTTCCCGACAGGGACGTGCCCGCTATGAGGGCATCATCCTTGAGATCACCGAACGCGCCGACGCCCAGATCGTCGGAACCTTAAAACGCATCACCGGCGATTGGATCGTAATCCCTGATGGCAAAAGGGCTTGTAGCCGAGTCGTCGTAGACGATGTCACCGCCAAAGGTGCAAAAGAAGATGACAAAGTCGTCGTCGAAATCATCACCTATCCATCTGATGGCCAGATGGCACGTGGGGTGATAACCGAGGTTCTCGGCAAAGCCGGCCTCTACGAAGCTGAAACGCTCTCGGTTTGCAGGCAGTTCCATCTGCCGGACGCCTTTCCCAGATCATGTACCGAGCAGGCCCGGGCTGCGTCGGAGGGCTTTGACCCCGCCGTCGCCGGCGGCCGGGATGACGTCACCGCTGATACGATCATAACTATCGACCCGCCCGACGCTAAGGACTTTGACGATGCGATAAGCCTAAAAAAGAACAAGGACGGCAACTGGGTACTCGGCGTACACATCGCCGATGTCAGCACGTTTATACCGATGGACTCGCCGCTGGACAAAGAGGCGCAGGACCGCGGCAACAGCACCTACCTTCCTAAGAAGGTCATCCCGATGCTGCCGGAGATACTTAGCAACGGTATCTGCTCGCTCCAGCCGGGGCAGCTTCGGTTTGCGAAAACCGCGTACATAACATACGACAAAAAAGGTCATGTCCTCGGCGCAGAGTTTGCCAACAGCATTATCAAGTCAACGGCCCGGCTGACCTACACGCAAGCCGACGACATACTGCATGGCAAAGCAGCCGACTTCCCGGGCGATGTTGTGGCGCTGATAAAGGACATGGACACGCTTGCGCGAGCGATCGAGAGCCGCCGTACCAAGAACGGGATGCTGCACCTGGACCTGCTTGAGACCGAGCTGATATATGACGACGAGGGCAAGGTCATCGATGCCGAGCTGGCGGATGATTGCTATCCGCATACGATCATCGAGATGTTCATGGTAGAAGCCAACGAAGCGGTGGCATCGCTGCTGGACAGGTTTACGGTTCCGTTTATGCGCCGCATACATCCTGACCCGGAACTAAAGAGCCTCAAGCAGCTTCACGGGTTCGTGAAGATATGCGGGTACAAGATACCGAGAACCCTCGATAGAAAAGTCATACAAGACTTATTGGAATCGGTAAAGGGGACGCAGCACTCGTTCGCTGTTAACCGGTTTATTCTGCGGAGCCTGCAACGGGCCGAGTACGCGCCGCTGCATATAGGACACTTCGCGCTGGCCAGCGGACATTACTGCCACTTTACATCCCCGATACGACGATACGCCGATCTGCTCATTCATAGATTGCTCCAGTGTTACGTACAGGGGAACTTAAACAAGATCGGCCTGGAAGAGGTTTTGCCCGATACGCATCTAAACGAGATCGGCAAGCATATTACGTTTACCGAACAAAACTCCACAGACGCCGAGCGCGACTTGAAGAGTGCGCTGATATTGCAGATGCTTAGCGAACGCATTGGCGAAGAGCTTAACTGTGTTGTGTCCGGGCTAACCAGCTTTGGGATCTTTGTCCAGTGCCAGAAGTTCGGCATCGAAGGGATGATAGAGTTTGGCGACCTCGGCATGGACGAGTGGAAGTATGACGATAGGAAGCAGGCGGTCCTCGGCGTTCACTCGGGCAAGAGCGTTCACCTTGGTCAGCCGATGAAGGTTAAGATCGCAGCGGTCAACGTTCCTTCAAGACAGCTGAACCTTGCACCATCGGAACCGCTGGTAAACGCAAGAACAAAGTTCAACTCTGTTAAGGGCCGTAAGAAAGCAAAGAAGAGTAAGTACAAAAGACGGAAGCTAAGACAGAGATAAAGGTACAAAAACATTCACCGCGGATCACAATTGAGTTTTACTTTTATTATTTCGGTGGCGGTTCGGCTTTGGCGGCCCATTGGGTGTTTGGTTCAGGGCCCATTTTGAATACAAGTCTGCCGCCGGCGTTGATGTCTGCGTGGAGGATATAGGCCTTGCTGTAGGGTAGTCCGTTCAATGTTACAGACTGGATGTAAATATTTTTATCGGATACATCCTCTGCGATGACATCGAATTTGTTACCATTTTCAAGATTGATCGAAACTTCCGGAAACATCGGCGTTCCAAACACATACAACGGCTGGCCGGGACAAACCGGATAAAAGCCCATCGTGCTAAAGACATACCACGCAGACATCTGCCCGCAATCGTCATTGCCGCAAATGCCGTCGGGTTTATCCGAATAAAGTGTCCTGACAATTTTCGCCACTTTTTCCTGGGTTTTCCAGTGGGCACCTGCATAGGGATAAAGATATGCGTAATTATGGCAAGGTTCATTTCCATGAGAGTACTGCCCTATCAGACCGCTGACATCCATATGCTCATAACCTTTGCGAGTAAAGAGTTCGTCAAGCTTATCGACATACTTTTGCTTTCCACCCATCAGGCTGATCAGCCCCGGTATGTCATGCGGAGCAAAAAAAGTGAAATGCCATGAATTGCCCTCAGTGTACTCTCCCGCTCCGGAACTCGAAAGCTGATCGGGATCAAAGTTTGCCTTCCATGAACCATCGGAGTTCCTGCCGCTTACAAAACCAACAGAAGTGTTAAAGATATTTTTGTAGAACTGTGACCGCCGGGTAAATTCGATATAATCATCCTTGCGGCCGAGGTCTTTGGCCATAAGTGCTACGCACCAGTCATCATAGGCGTACTCAAGAGTCTTCGATACAGAACGGCGATCCTTGTCAAGCGGGACATAGCCATACTCTTTATAATACACAAGCCCGCGACGGTCCTGCATAGCACTGTGCTTCATAGCCTTTAACGCTTTGTCTGCATCAAATCCTCGGATGTTTTTGGACCATGCATCTGCGATAACCGGCAGCGCGTGGTTTCCGATCATGGTCCAATTTTCGTTGGCAGCCAGTTCCCATATAGGCAGCAGGCCCGATTGATCATATTTAGCAAGCATGGAGTTTATGAAATCATTGGTTCTGTCTTGTTCGATAATGGTAAGCAGCGGGTGTAAAGCCCGAAAGGTATCCCATAGTGAAAAAACTGTGTAATGCTCGAAGTTCTCGGCTGTGTGGATCTTTTTATCCATGCCGCGATATTTTCCGTCAACGTCCATGAAAATGTTAGGAGCCAGACAACTGTGATAAAGGGCTGTGTAGAAAGTTGTTTGGTTAGAAACAGAGCTGCCTTTGACCGTGATCTTTGAAAGCTGCTTTTGCCAGGTCTCCATGGCACTATCACGGACCTGCTGAAAATCCCATCCCGGACATTCTGCGGCCATATTCATTGAAGCGCCTTGCCAACTCACTGCCGAAAGAGCAACCTTTACAAGAACCTGTCTGTCTTTTGATGTATCGAACTGAACGAAACACTTAAGGTTTGTCCCTTCTGCCTTTTTAACGGACTCTGCAACTTTATCATCTATTACCAAACCGCTTTTTTCAAAAGGTCTTGAAAACTCTGCTACAAAATAAAGAAATCTTTCTTTCGCCCAGCCTGTCTTTCGGACATAGCCGCGGATCTGGCGATCATTAACAATTTCCAGTTTACTTTCCAATACCGGAAAATCCGATGAAGTTCCAATGAAATGTGTGGTGTCGATTATCACGTTGGCGTTTTTCTTTGGCGGATAGGTATATCGATGTACCCCAACTCTTTTTGTTGCTGTCAATTGAACGTCGATCTTATAGTCCTTGAGGTAGACCCTATAGAATCCCGGCTTGGCCTGTTCCCGGTTATGGGAAAACCGCGAACGATATCCCTGGTTCGGTTTTTTTTTGTCGCCGGGCTGGAATTTTAACTTACCGGTGGTCGGCATAAACAGAAAATCGCCATAGTCGCCGATCCCCGTTCCGGATAAATGCGTGTGGCTAAATCCGGCAATCGTACGGTCGGTATAGTGATACCCGGAACACCAATCCCAACCCTCATTGCCCGTATCGGGGCTGAGCTGAACCATTCCAAACGGTAGAGTAACACCGGGATAGGTATGACCATGAGCGTCTGTTCCAATAAATGGATCGACTTTCTGAACAAGAGGATATTTTCCTTCCTCGAAGATAGTATCTGCTTGATCAGGTGTGCAACCTGATGTGAAAAAACTTAATAGTGTATAAGCTATTGCCGAAACCAAGAAAAAACGTTTCATATCAAATCGTCCTGCCATTAAAACGGTTAAAAAACATAATTCAGTCCTTTCGATGCTTATAGTTTTACCAAATTCGTCTTGAACTATCAAGACCTAAGGATTTTGATTGAAATTTGGGGAAACTCGTGGTAAGTTCGAGGTCGTTAAGTTATCCAATTAGAAGCATAAAGAAAGGTATCACCATGAAAAAATCACGTGTATTACCGATCATCGCAACGTTGCTGCTGTTAGTTGTCTCCAGTGCGGCAGATACGACTGCCACCGGCAGCAATACTCTTTTTCAGAATAAGCATCTTAATGCGGGGCAACGGCTTGCTTCATCCGATGATAGATACCAATTTGAAGTGCAGAGCGATGGTAATTGTGTACTTTATGATCGTCAAAACAACGGCGTACTTTGGGCATCAAGCCCAGGGGCAGGTGTGCGCTTGACGCTTCAGTCTGATGGTAACTTAGTAATGCAGGACGCCTCAGGGGCAAGGGCATGGGAAAGCGGTACGGCTGGTACAGGTGCTACGAGATTAACGCTAAATGACGATGGAGCACTGGTGCTGTACAACGGGAATACATCAGTCTGGAGGTTTTATTCTATCACGACTGATGTTGACGGTGCTCTTGTCGCTGATAAAAACAGAGGCGAGTGGACACTAATGGTTATTCCCGACACGCAGGGGTATACGGAGAACTGGCTGCCGAAGTATCCTTACGAACGTATGCGAAAAACTTTTGATTGGATAGCTGAGGTAAGCGATCAATTGAATATCAAGGTAGTCCAGCATGTGGGTGATATGGTTGAAACTAACAACACAAAGGAATGGAAGAGGGTCGTTGAGTGCTATAAACCTCTAAAAGATAAGGGCATCCCTGCTATTGCCTGCGGGGGTAATCATGAATCGTATGATAAGCCTCCCTACAGCATGATGAATCAATATTTTAAGCTGTCGGAATATCAGAAATACCCCTGGTGGGGCGGTCATAAAAATGGAATTGAAAACAGCTACCAGCTTTTTGAGTTTGGAAATGAAAAATACCTCTTTATCACGATCGAATTTCAACCACGTTCAAAAGACATAGTCGATTGGGCCGAAGGTGTTGTAGATGCGCATCCTGACAGAAAGGTTATCTTTACAAGCCATTGGAACAATAACCAGGCACACTACAAACGGATAATTGGCGTTAAGCCCAATGTCATCATGTCACTGGCCGGTCATAAATGTGCTGAAGAGCATTATGTCGGTCCAAACGGAAGCCATAGCTTTGTACAAGACTATCAGTGCAATGAAGGAAAAATGAACATTCGATATTACAAATTCAAACCATTGGAAGACAAAGTTGAATGGTTTACTTATTCGGCAGTATTCGGTGTGTTTGAAAATGATTCGATGTCTCAGGGTTCATTTACACTGGCTCAAGAGGCGCCTTCTAATGCAGTTCCACAGACTGGTTCGACTTCTATATCCGGGCATCCCAATATACTGCTGATCACCGCGGACGATATGAATTGGGATTCGGTCGGGGTTTACGGGTGTCCCGTAGAGGCGACAACTCCCAATATTGACAAGCTGGCTTCGGAGGGGATCATGTTTGACTATGGCTATATTCAGATCGCTATTTGTACGCCGTCGCGTCAAGTGATGCTTTCAGGAAGTCATAGCCACCAGACGATGACACGCTGCTTCACTCAATTGGAACGTGTGGGGCCTGCGTTTCCGGATGTGCTCAAGAAACACGGCTACCATATCGCAAACATCAACAAAAGACAAGGTCACTACGAGTGGGATACTACCATTGATGAATCAGAGTCAGGTTTCGGCAGAGACATTCCCTTTCACTATGAAGCGGTACGCGGCATCATCAAGAAATCAAAAAACACGCCCTGGTTTATCATGGCCAACTTCAACGATCCTCACCGCCCCTTCCATGGATCGGCTGCGGAGAAAAGACATAGCAAAATCAAAAAGGATCAAATCAGCACACCGAGCCGGGTTTACAGTCCGGATGAGATCACGGTGCCGGGATTTTTGCCGGACCTTCCGGATGTTCGGATGGAAATGGCGCAATACTATTCGTCAGTGCGCCGTTGCGATGACGGAGTAGGGGCGATCCTGAAAGCACTTGAAGAAAGCGGGCAATCAAAGAATACGATTGTTATGTTTATATCCGATAATGGTATTTCCCTTCCCTTTGCCAAGATGAACTGTTATCAAACGAGTCTTCGTGTTCCAATGATCGTGCGATATCCGAATCATATTAAGGCAGGTCTCCGCGATAAGATCAATATGGTCAGTGCGGTCGATATTGCACCTACGCTGCTTGAACTGGCAGGGATTGAGGTGCCGAAAACGATGTCAGGGCGATCTTTCGTGCCTTTGCTGAAACAGCAGGGGCAGGACGGCCGTGATCATGTTGTCGGCTACTACTACAGAAATCTTCGCCAAACTAAAATGTATCCGGAATTTGTGATCCACATGCGCGACTGGGTTTACATCTATAATCCCTGGGTTGACGGAAAGATCGAAGTACACAACTCTGACTACACCAACAGCCCGTCAATACTGGCAATATGGAAAGCTGCCGAGACATCTCCGTCGATCAAAAAGAGGAGCGATTTCCATAAGTACAGGATCCTCGAAGAACTTTACAATGTTCGTCAGGACCCGCATTCCTACATCAATCTGGCAAACGATCCGGAATTCCGTGGGCGTCTTGCGAGCATGCGAAAGTTGCTGCTGGACTGGATGGAAGAAACCGACCACCCTGCTGCTGAGCTGATGAAAGATCCGCATAATGAAAAACTCATTGCCGAATATATGGAATGGGAATATAAAAACGCGGTCAAACAAGTTGAAGAAGTGAAACGAAGAAAAAAGCGATAGATGGTTACTATTAATTACTGCTTTCGCAGATAATAAACAGTTGAAACTGTAACAATTTTTTTCAGCCGCAGAGGGCAGATGCTTACCTTGGGCATAAATTGCATCTGATCCGGCTCTAATTCATTTTTTGACTGCTTCAAGGAAGACGCCGTATCTGATATTCGTCTGCCTGGTGATCTTGAAGCCTTCAAGTTGCGTAGCAATGTTATCTTTGGTAAAAAACGGAGGATTAAAAAAGCCCTTTGGAACGCCATATAATTTTACAATCAAGTCCCAGAACCACCCGTCCCCTTTGACATAAGAACTGGCAACAAGTGTTCCATCTTTTTTAATAACTCGTTTCATCTCTGCTGTAGCACGCTGCTTATCCGGAAACGCATGCAACCCGTTCATCGATAGCACAATATCAGCCGCATCACTTGTTAGCGGCAGGTTGGCTATGTCGGCTCTTATGAGGCGAACATTTGTTAGACCTTTCGCAGCAAATCGCTCCTTAGCAATTTGCAGCATACCCATTGAATAATCGACTGCAATGATAGCTGCATCCGGGTAATTGGCATAGATCGAATCGGTAAACACTCCCGTTCCTACGGGCACATCAAGCAGAACTCCATCAAACTTAGAAGGCATATAAGACTGTGCAATTTGGGCGTAATCATCATTTACATTTCGCCAGAAAAGTAGACTGAATAGCTTCATTGGTATGCTCGAAGAGGTAATATATGCATCATAACCCGGTGCAAACTTATCATAAGCTTTAGTGATGCGGTCAACCGCTTGCGGACAGAAATCGACAATCCCATCGATGACAGGGTAGGTTATATCAGAGTTCTCTACAGACACTATCGAATCAGAGAATTGTAGCTTGTTACCTGTTTTTGGACATCTAAGAATTTCCGCTGGTTCCATGTCTTATCTCGTCTCGTTCTACATCAATGTGTTTGCGTAATCATTGTTTGTTATTTTCATATTTTTGGCATCGTAGTATAGTTTTGACTGCGTTCGTTTTGCGAGGTTTCCCAGCAAGACGAATTCTGTTAATCGAGCTGAATATGCAAAGTCAGCGTTTGCTTTTCGTCCTTGCTTAATAGCATTAACCCACTCCATTTCGTGTGAGGTCCTTATACGGGGCAGGGTTTTTTGCGGCCTCTTGTAAGCTTTCATCTTTGCTTCGGGGATGATTCGCGGGCTGTCGGCGTATATACCGCACATAATCGTGCCCCTATCGCCCTTAAACAGTATGCCTCCTTCAGCGGGGATCCTGCGCCGGTCCTCTAGCTCTTCGGGACGCGGAGCCCGAATGCCTTCGTACCAGGTAAGCTTAACGGGCGGCAAATCTTTGCGAGCGGCAAAATAATAGTTCACTATCGAAGAGACCGGGTGGGTCTGTTCGTTTAGATTGGAAACGGTAGCACTTATCGCTGTCGGCTGATCCAGCTTTAGCGCCATGAAAACCGAGTCAAGCGTATGGACACCTCTATCGCCCATCATACCACAGCCGAAATCATACCACGCCCGCCACCTGCCCGGGTGATAGGTCGGGTGATAATCTCTATAAGGAGCGGACCCAAGCCACAGGTTCCAGTCCATACCGGCTGGGAGGGGTGGTTTTTCTTTGGGGATGTCGTAATGGGTTGTGCACCAGAAGGCCTGACCGGGCGGATAGTAGGCCAGCGAACACCATGCGTCAACTTGTTCGATCTTGCCAATAGCTCCGTCCCATATCCATTCGCATATCAGCTTTATGCCTTCCCATGAGTGACCTTGTATGCCCATCTGGGTTACGACACCGGTTTGTTTGGCGATGCGTGCAACTTGACGTGCTTCCTTGATGCTATGGGTAAGCGGCTTTTGACAGTAAACATGTTTGCCCGCTTTCATGCAATCTATCGTTATCATCGCATGCGTGTGGTCGGGCGTTGCGATCAGCACCGCGTCGATGTCTTTTTGGCTGGCCAGCAGCTTGCGATGGTCCTTGTACCGCTTTGCTTTGGGGTATCTGTCAAAAACTTTGCCGGCATAGTTATGATCGACGTCACACAGCGCAACAATGTTCTGGCTTTCGAGTGCGCTTAGGTTGTGAAACCCCATCCCGCCTACGCCGATGCCTGCAATGTTTATTTTGTCGCTGGGTGCGGTGTGCCCTGCGCCGCCCAAGACGTGTCGCGGAACAATAGTAAAGGCCGTCACAGCCGATGCGGTTTTTATGAATTGCCGTCTGTTTATATTCTTATTATGCGTCATTATATTCTCCAATTTCAATTGGTTAATAAACTTTCTATAAGGCATCCTTGGGTGGGACAGAATGCTCGGATATTTTCTTCGGGTGTATTCTGCGGAACCTCACAGCCGGGCATCAGGATAAAACGCGATCCGCCTTTATCGATACAATCTGCGGCAGTGTCTGCAACGTCCTGCGGCGTCCCCTGCAGTAAAACAGCGGCGGGATCGAAGTTACCGCACAAGGTGACATCGGGGCCAACCTTCTCTCTGGCTTTGTCCAACGGAACCATCCAGTCAACATCGATAACATCTGCACCGGTTTTTGCCATAAGGCCGATGATCGAATTTATGTTGCCGCAGATGTGCAGTTTTGCAGCGGCACCTGCGTTGTGTATGGCGCCTACCAGTTTTCTTTCCAACGGCAGCACGCAGCTTTCGTAAAGCTGTGCTCCGATGAGGCTGGCGGCGGCGTCACCTATGCCGATCATGTCTGCACCGGCTTTGATCTGAGCTATCGCAAAATCGATCGCGTTTTGCGTGATGACCCCGGCGGCCTGGGCAAACATCTCTGGATTGTCGATAAGATCGAGCATCGTGTTTTCCATGCCTCTCAGATCGGCGTACTCAGCCAACGGCCCTTCGACCCAACCGAGAACGCTGTGTGTTGTGCCGACTTCGCCAGCGATCGCAGAGACACTATCGACTCGCTGCTGCATACGCTTAGAGGCAGCGATGTTTAATGGCTTGATCTTGTCAATGTCTTTGGGCGCATTGATCAATAGTCCTTTGGGTTTGCCGACACCTTGTTCGGGATAATCAAACTGCATGCCGTAGGCACTGGCTTCACGCCACGGATCGCTGATGGCGCTGATCTGATCGATGTTAAAGGCGTTTACGACAGCGAGCTGTGCCTCGACTAAAACCTCACCGTCCAGATAGAAGTCTCTGTAAGTTCGGCCGATGAAATGGGCGGCCCGCGCCATGAAGATCGGCGTTACCGGAACACGATCATGAGGCTGGCCTTTGATCGCAGCTGTGATTCTTTCTTTCGATGTCATCATATAATGATTATAACCGGTTATACTTCCCAGTAAAGTTTTTCTTCGTTCTTGTAGAAGAACCGTCCAAGCAGGTGGCAGAGAACCATGAGCAGCCACATGAAGCCTACTGCCGATACGATCCTAAGGACGAATATGTCGCCCATAATTTCAATCGGAGCAGGCATTACATCTTTAGCGGCTGTGGCGGTGGCCATTTTTTCAGCGACGTCGTCTGCCCTGGGGATTATGTTAAACATGGCTCTAAGAACAAGATAGTAATATGTCGCCCCTAATCCGTAAAAGGCCACCACTAAACAAATGTACTGCGGGAAGGTGCTTATGATAGAACGTACCAGCAGCCACGGATTAAGCGCCGCCAGCGAATCGAACAGTATCATCGCCAGCAAACCCATCGGAAAAAACAGCACACCATAAGCCGCCAAAGAGAGCGTCACAGGTATGCTGGGTGTGCTTTTAATATATGCGCAATAAATAAAATAACCGATCAGCGGACCGGCAAAGAACAAGCCCGAGACGATCACCTTTATATACCGAACGATCTCTTCCCATATATCGAAGCCGCCTTTAATATCAAGCGGTCCCGGTGCCCGTAAGCCACCTTGGGCACTGGTGTGAACACATTGACAACAATACCAGGTGGCATATAAACCCACCCCAAAACCAAGCAGACTGCCATAAGCGATGTCTTCATAAAAATCCGTCGTTACAACGAACACAATAGTTAATATACCCGACAAGCTTAATGGATACAGCAGCATGTCGATCGGCCAGGGACGTTTTCGCTCTGGTTTTAAATCCTGCAAAATACCATGTTTTCTTATTTCGGTTGGCCGCTCCTGGTCGCCTTCAACTTCTTTTGGCCCTTCTATCTCTACGCTTTGTCCCTGTGCCAATTCGGACAGGTCCATCTGATCGCCAAAGACATCCTGGCCGAAGGTTTCATCTTCTGCTAAGCGTAGCGAAGCTGGTTCTATGGCTGGGCCGACAGCGGCGGCGGCGCAGATGTTTTCGCATTTTTTACATTTTACACGTTTGCCTGCGTGGATAGCGGGGACAGCGATCTTCTGATCGCACTTATTACAGCGAAACTTGATAACGTCTTTGGTGGGAGGTTTCCCAGAAGCGGTGTGAGAAATCAAGGGGGTAGCGGGGATACGAACCGGCTGTTTGCACTTGCTGCATCGTGCCTTTTTGCCGGCGTAATCGTCCGGTGCGCCTATTCTATGGCTGCAATTAGGGCATTCAAATTTGATCATCACTTTCTCCCAAAGTGTGCTATCTGCGAAAAACTTCGCTGTTGGGCCCGTCTATACCAGATTTATTTTAGCGAAAACCCACCCATTGTCAACAAAAAACTGCTTTAAACGCTTTGCTTGCTTGACTTTGCGGCGATTTTTTGGGATACTGTCAAATTCAAATTTTAGAATGTTTTAGCGGTTATCATTTGGAGCGAAAAATGAAAGCAACGGATATGAAAAAAGGCCAGACGGTCCTGGTTGACGGTGTGCTGTATGTCGTGGTTAACTACCAACACGTAAAGCTTGGCAAGGGCGGTGCGATCTATCAGACAAAACTTAGAAACCTCACCAACGGCGGCATCCGTGACATCCGTCTTCGCTCCGACGAACAGATCGAAGAAGCATTCCTCGATAAACGCAAATTCGAATACCTGTATTCATCGCCGGGCGAACATGTGCTGATGGATATGGAAACGTTCGATCAGATATATCTCGACGACGATGCGTTCGGCGACGGGCCGAAATATCTAAGAGCCAACGAACAGCTTTTGGTAAGCATGTACGAAGGTAAGCCCGTTGTAGTCGAACTTCCTAACACCGTCGATCTTGTCATCGCAGATACCGCACCTGAGATCAAGGGGGCAACAGCGACCAACCAGACCAAGCCTGCAACGATGGAAACAGGCCTTGTTGTTCAGGTTCCGCCGTTTATCAAGGTCGGCGAAAAACTCCGCATCGATACCCGCACCGGCGAGTATGTAACACGAGTAAAAGACTGACACCAATGGTGTCTTTTTCGCTGGCGTGCTGAAGCAATAAGTTATTGAACAAAAAAGATTAGACCGCGCATTAAAACACATTTAAAAAATATGTGGTTTATAAAATATATATTGTGTAACACGTTACTTCGTCGATAGAGAATTATGGCATTTAACTTAGGCAAACTGCTGGTAAGCATATTCGGCTCTCGTAACGAGCGTCTGGTTAAGACGTACATGCAGACGGCGCTGCAGGCGAAGGATTTCGAAGAGGACGCTATGGCGTTTTCCGACGAAGAACTCAAAGCCAAAACCGCAGAGTTTAAAGACGCGATCGGCAGCGGAACAAACCCCGAACAACTCCTTCCGGAAGTTTTCGCAGTTGTGCGCGAAGCTGCACGCCGGAACGTCGAGATGCGTCACTTTGACGTTCAGCTCATCGGCGGACACATTCTCTACGAAGGGAAGATCGCGGAGATGGCAACCGGCGAAGGTAAGACGCTGGTGGCAACGCTGGCATCGTACCTGGTGTACCTTACCGGAAGAAAAGTTCATGTCATAACGGTAAACGACTACCTCGCTAAGCGTGACGCCGAGTGGATGATGCCGGTTTATAACGCGCTTGGCTTAAGCGTCGGCGCAATACAGTCGGAGATGGATACGTCGGGGCAGGAAAGAAAAGGCCAATATGCCTGCGATATCACTTATGGAACGAATAACGAATTCGGATTTGACTATCTTCGCGATAATATGAAGACGTCTATCGAACGAATGGCACAAGGGCCGTTGGACTATGCGCTCATAGATGAGGTTGACTCGATCCTGATCGACGAGGCACGCACGCCGCTGATCATATCGGGCCCTGCGTTTGACGATGTAACACGATACAAAAAAGCCGACAACGTCTGCCGCCAGATCATGAGTTTACAATCCGGCAGGGATAAGCTTAAAGCTAAGATCAAGAAAACTAAGGAAACCATCGCCAACGCTGAGGGAGAGTATTCGGAGGGGAAAAAGGCAAAAGACAAGGACCGAATGGCAGCGGCACAAAAGGTCATCGACGAAGGGGCCGTAGAGCTTGGTGCCGACGAGGCCAAAGTCGAAACGATGACCGAATACTTCGAAGTCGAGCACGATCGCAAAGCCGTACACCTGACTCATGACGGTATCGGTGCGGCACAGGACATCGCCGGCGTCGGATCGTTCTTTACCGGGTCGAACATGGACTGGCCCCACTTGCTGGAGCAGGGGCTGCGGGCGCATATTGTCTTTGAGAAAGAAAAAGAATACGTCACCATGGACGGCAAGATCGTCATCGTCGATGAGTTTACCGGGCGATTGATGCAGGGCAGGCAGTGGTCGGACGGATTGCACCAGGCAGTCGAGGCGAAAGAGAACGTGCAGATCAAGGAAGAATCGCAAACGCTTGCTACGATAACGCTGCAGAACTTCTTTAAGCTTTACGGGCAGATCGCCGGTATGACGGGGACGGCGATAACCGAAGCCGAGGAGTTTGTGAACATCTATGGGCTGGAAGTGATCGTGATCCCGACGAACATGCCGTGCGTACGGGACGACCGCGACGATGCAATATACAAATCGATGAAGGAAAAGTTCAACGCCATCGTCGATGATATTTTTGAGGCAAGCTCGGCAGGCATACCGGTGCTGGTTGGAACGATCAGCATCGAAAAAAGCGAAGCTATATCGAGGGCACTAACAAACAAGTACGGGCTTGACCACGAAGTGCTCAACGCCAAGCAGCATCAACGCGAAGCACATATCGTAGAAAAGGCCGGGCATCAACACGAAACAGGCGACGGGCGAATGTTCGGTAACGTCACCATCGCGACCAATATGGCAGGTCGAGGTACGGACATTAAGCTTGGCGCCGGTATTCTCTACGAAGTAGTTAAGATAGAAGAAAGCACTTCCGAAAGAGGTGTCGAATTATATACACTCAAGCAAAACGACACCGGAGATCTAATCTCTTTTAAATCGACAGACCCCTTAGCCGGCGTTTTCTGCATACAAAGAGATCAGAAGTGGGTTGGCGGGCTGCATATCGTCGGAACCGAACGACATGAATCGAGGCGAATCGATAACCAGCTTCGCGGACGTGCGGGAAGGCAGGGCGATGCCGGATCGACTATCTTTTTCCTGAGCTTTGACGATGACCTGATGCAGGTGTTCGGCGGAGAGAAAATTTTGAAACTCCTGAGCCTTATCGGATGGGAAGAAGGCGAGCCGATATATCACCCGGCTATCAGCAAACAGATCGCAAAGGTGCAGCAAAAAGTCGAAGAGCGAAACTACGAACAGCGAAAATCTCTGCTCGACTACGACGAAGTGATGGATTATCAGCGCAAGATATTCTATTCGCGCCGGCGTAAGATACTCGAAGGAGTGGACCTTAGAGAAACTATCAGCGGGATGATCGAATCGGTGTTAAACAATGCCTGCGATTCGATCCTCGATAAGGACTATGTGCTTAACTGCATCGTCGAATGGGCGTCAAGCAGCTTCGGCGCCGAACTTCAGGCAAACAGGATCGCCAACCAGGAAGCTGCCGACATCGAAGAGATCGTGAAGATACAGGCAAAAAAAAGAGTAGCCAATGAAATATCTATGTCGATCGGTGAATACCTTGAAGACTTTGACGACAGGTCGACGTGGAACCTTGAGGCGCTTGCAAAGTGGGCGATGAGTGCGTTCGATGCGAGCCTGTCCGTAAGCAAGCTAAGACACGCAACGCATGAAGAGATAGAAGAGACCTTGATAGCCGCTGCGAAAGAGCAAGTCGATAAAAAGGATTGTTCGCAAATCGACGAGTTTATGGCAGAGGCCTTTGTCGTTACAACCATCGCACACTGGGCGCAGTCGAAGTTCGATATCGAGGTCAAGCCTGCCGATCTCCAAGAACTTAAAGGTGACGAGATACGCGAGAAACTGAAAGGACTCATCGAAGAAAAGTACACTCAGCGGGAGATCGAATATCCGGTTGACTTTGCAATGAACATGGCGTTCGGCCAGGAAGGGGCCAACATCTACGGCCTGGATGCATTGGCAAAGTGGGCGAACGAAAAATACCAGGCTGACTTTAGCGCAGATAAGTTAAAGGATACCAAGCCGCGGGCGATATACAAAGAGCTCATCGAACATAGCAAAGCCTACAGCAACGGAAAGCTGACAGAAGAGATCGATGCAAAAATCGCCTCGTGCGATAATGATGGGCTCGTAGAATGGGCCAACAAAAGATTCGACGCAAAACTTAAAGCCGAAGACCTTCAAGAAAACGCTAAAGATGCCATCACCTCAGCCGGCAAACAGTTTTTACGCCGCGAACTGGCGGACCTTGAAAAATATGTGCTTATACAAATTTATGACAGCACGTGGAAGGACCATCTGTACGCGATGGACCATTTAAAGGAAAGCATTTTCCTGCGAGCGTTCGCTGAGAAGGACCCGAAAGTCGAATACAAGCATGAGGGCTTTAGGATGTTTAATGAGATGCTTGCCGCAACCGATGAAAAGGTGGCTGGGACGGTCTTTAAAGTTCACATAGCGCCGGGAGCGCAAAGACGTGATGTCTACAACGTAAGCGCCGCCAAGCACGACGAGGTGGACCAGTTCGCAATGGCAGAACGTCAAAGAGCAGCAGCAACAGCTCCGCAGGGCGAACAAAAAGTAAAGCAGATCAAGCTAACCAGCCCGAAGGTCGGACGCAACGACCCGTGCCCATGCAACAGCGGCAAAAAATACAAAAAGTGCTGCGGCCGAAACACGTAACACGAAAACATACCAATTTGCAATCAAGAAGTCCCATGTCGAGAAATGCTGGATAATGCAATGAACGTGGATTCAAAAAATGTCTGGGGATTTCTTTTTTAGGTGTGTTTTTAGGGGTTTTCCCTATAAATACAAAAAGAAAAGATCAGGCAACCTAAGCGGCCTGATCTTTTCCGGAGGGGAGAAAACTCTTTTGTTACTTATTAATCGACTTACTCAATAACTTATCTTTAAATTTAAATCAACAACTTTTTCTACACTTATTACGTTTGGGGGGTCAAAAGGGTTCGATTTTTGCAAAATTTTTTTTCATTTTCTTTTTTTGAGCCATTTAAATCTAAAAATCCCCCTTACTCGCTCATTAAGGCCGGTGCCTATGCGCTGAGTGCTGGATGAGAAATCTGCTGATTTTAAACTTTTTTCTGAAAATTCAGGGTTTTTTCCTAGAAAATGCAACAAAGTGCCTGTTAAAAAACCAAGAAATTTGCTTTTTTTTGCCATTTTTTGAGCCCCGTTATCTCTGGACGGCAAGCTTTAGCGATGTAAGCAACTCGTCACCTGTTCTGGAAGTAACCCCATTACCTGCAAACAATTGGTGCCTCTGGATCACTTCAGGAGCCTTATCGTAATAGCTTTGGACCGCGTCTATTCCGCCTTCAACTGCGCCAGCGGTGCGGTATTGATTACCCAGCAACCAGTCGCTCACTTCGTCGTCATACTCGGCTGGGTATATTACGGCTGTGGCGTATTTGTCGTCGGCAAACTTTGCAAGCTGAACCTTTGCCCTGCACGGGGGAGATGTACCGATGCCCAGCGAGACCAGCCGCTTGTAATCGGCGGCGGCGGTGTCCTCGTCGTGTGAATAAAAGAACATTCCCTTTTCCAACTGGAACATCTCGGCGATGACGCCTTTTAGCTCCATCTGTCCGTCGGGGAGTGCACGGTGTATCTTGTAGACCTTTATGATGTCGCTAAACTTTTCGCTTTCTAAAAGCTCGGCAACCTCGTCGGCGGTGAAACCTGTCCCGCTATGGTCGCCAAAATCCACGACATATAATCCAACATATCTATCCGGATCTTTTAGTTCGGGCATTTCCATATTATTTGACCTTTAGCTTTGCGAATTTTCTTTTTCCGACCTGTACGATCATGCCGTCTTCCGGGGTGATCTCCTGGTTAGGGTCGGTGAGTTTGCTATCGTTTATCTTTGCCCCGCCCTGCTTTACGGCACGTTTGCCCTCGCCGCCGGTGGCTACGAGTTTGCAATGGACCAGCAGCTTGGCAGCAGTGATCGGTTCTGCCGGGATCTTCACTTGCGGCATGTCGTCGGGGAGTAAGTTCTGAGCGAATACGTTCTCAAAGTTGGCTACCGCGGCATCTGCTACGGCGGCGTCATAGAACTGGGTAACGATTATCTTGCCGAGGTTTACCTTTGCCTGCTTTGGATGGGTCCTTGACGGATCGATAAGCTCTGTGATAGCGTCTGCTTCTATGTCGGTAAGCAGTGTGTAGTAGTTTTCCATCATCTCGTCGGAGATGCTCATTACCTTGCCGAACATATCGTTCGGCTGATCGGTAACGCCGATGTAGTTGTTCTTTGACTTTGACATCTTTTCCTTGCCGTCGAGACCTATGAGGATGGGCATTGTCATGACGATCTGGGGCGGTTGGTTGTCGAGGCGTTGCAGGTCGCGGCCGATGAGGTTGTTGAATGTCTGGTCGGTACCGCCAAGCTCAACGTCGGAGTTTATCATCACCGAATCGTAGCCCTGCATTAGCGGGTACAGGAATTCGTGAATGCCGATGGGGTCGCCCTTTTTGTACCGCTGGTCAAAAGTGTCGCGCTCTAACATGCGTGCGACGGTCATTGCACCGGTTAGCTTGATGACGTCTGCCAGATGCATACCTGCGAGCCACTCGCTATTATATCTTACCTCAAGCTTTTCGTCTGCGGTATCGAGTATCTTCGATGCCTGGAGGAAGTATGTCTTTGCGTTGTCCTCGATCTGATCGGCAGAGAGGACGGGTCGGGTTGAGTTCTGGCCCGTGGGGTCGCCGATGCGGGCGGTGTAGTCGCCGATGATCAGGACGGCTTTGTGGCCGAGGTCCTGGAACTGACGCATCTTGCGAAGGACGACGGTATGTCCAAGATGGATGTCCGGGCTGGTGGGGTCGAAACCGGCTTTTACGCGCAAGGGCCGATCCTCTTTGGCGGCTTGGGCGATGCGCTCGGCGAGCTCGGCGACGCTGAATACTTCCACTGCCCCGCGGAGCAGGGCCTGAACTTGTTTGTCTGCATTGCTCATAGTCATCTCAAAACATTAACTTGCGGTTATTCGAAAGCGTGATTATACCGAATCGACTTCCAATAAGCAAGCACCCTAAAACTGTGTCAAAAAGGTGCCATTTTGAGCCATTATTTCCCCGGTCTCTTTAATTGCACCCGGCAAATTGGGTTTGTTTTGGGTTTGTTTTTTGTCTCTATCTCCATTTCAGGCTAAAAAGGGCATAAATTGGGTTTGTTTTGCATAATTTAGTTCATGGTTGATCGTTCATTGTTCATAGAAAAAACGCGCGGATGGTGCCAGCTATATATACTTTTTAACGAACTGCCTGCTGGCGAGATATGATCTCCTGACCCTTCTGGGTCGAATTGTATTATACCATAATTTTGCAAAAACTCAAGAAAAATCCGCCACGGGTGACACATAGTGTCACTGGTCATCTCTTTTTTTTGTTGTAGGAACGGACGGCATAAACGTATAGCACTATGGCGGCGATGAACAGGGCGATGCAGGCATATTCTTCCTGCTGAGCGGTGACGATGCGCCATAGAGGTCGCTGGAGGTGGCGGGCCTTTAGGGGCCAGAACAATTGGACATCGTAGTGGTATATCGCGTCGAGGGTGATATGCAGCCATACACCGAGAACGCCGGAAAGGACCATCTTCCATCGCTTGGGCTTGTATGGGATACGAAGCTTGTTGGTGGCGATTGTTATAAACCTGAGCACCGGCTTAATGTGAAAGACGAGCAAACCGACGATAGCGCCGATAAGGCCGCCAACGAGAAGGGTATGGAAATGCCAGTGGCGATGATACTCGGGCCATTTGTCAGCGAAGAGAACCTCGATATCAATAGGGATGTTGACAAGCAAAAGCACCGGCAAGTCAAGGAACCGCCGAAGCGCCAGACCAAAAAAACTACTAACGCCAAGATGATACGCTGGATACGGCATAGGTGCTATTCTCCGAGGTATTCGTTTTTGGCAAGATAGTTTTGTACGTAATCTTTTATTGCATCGGGCAGGGTAGCTATGGATTTGTCGTAGCCGACTTTTCTCATTTTGCCTATGTCCGCTTTTGTGTAGTACTGGTATTTGTCTTTTAGCTTATCCGGCATATCAATGTATTTGATGTTTGGCTTTTTGTCCATTGCGGCGAAAGTGGCATTGGCCAGGTCGTTCCATGTGTTTGTTTGGCCGGTGCCGATGTTGTATATGCCGCTAAGTGTGGGGTTGTCCAGGAAGAACAGGGTCATGTCTACGGCGTCTTTTACGTATAGGAAATCTCTTTCCTGGCAGCCGTCGGCGTAATCCGGGTGGTAGGATTTAAAGAGGCCTACTTTGCCGCTATCGTTAATTTGCTCGAAGGCTTTTATTATGAAGCTTGACATGTGTGCCTTGTGGTATTCGTTGGGTCCGAAGACGTTGAAGAATTTTAGGCCTACGATGGTATCGAGGAAGCCGGCGCGTTTTGCCCATAGGTCGAACATGTGCTTTGAGTATCCGTACATGTTCAGCGGCAACAGTTCTGCGAGCTTATCCTGATTATCGTCGAAGCCCTTTCGGCCGTCGCCGTAGGTAGCTGCGCTTGAGGCATAGATAAATCTTATGGATGCCTCGACGGCCCAGTTTGCAAGAATCTTTGTGCATCCGTAGTTGTTATTGACAAGGAAGGTTGCGTCTGTCTCTGTGGTATCCGAGCATGCTCCCATGTGGATGATGGCTTCGACGTCCCAGTCTGTTTGGCCGGCAGCAAGTATCTCGAAGAAATCGTCGGCTTCGATGTAGTCGGCGTATTTTAGCTTGCGCAGGTTCATCCAGCGGTTGTCGCTTCCCAAAACGTCTACGATCAGTATGTCGTCAATACCTCTTGCGTTTAGCCCTGCTACCAGCGCCGATCCTATGAAGCCGGCACCTCCGGTTACGATTATCATGGTCTACTCCCTGCTTCGATAAAATTTATCCACAGATTTCACAGATTTACACAGATTTTACTAATACGAAATTCTAATATCGAAACTCGAAATCCTAAACAAGCACTAAAAACTAAATTCAAATGATCAAAACATTTCCGGCTAAGCCGGAATAGGGTTTTAAAGAATCCGGTAATTAGATTCCGTATGGGCAGGCAAACTGCCCATTCTGCAAACTATTGAGAAGTTAAGCTTTTGAGGGTTTAAAGTCAATCAAAAAGGCTTTGCAAGGGTTGATCCGATAAGCGCATAAAAAAGGGCCGGCTTAACAGCCGGCCCTTTCATTTTGTTTATAACCAGACATTGGTTATTGCATTAGCACAACGCAATATAGCTGGCAATAGCCAGTATAAGAATACGTTTTTTAGTAACTACAAACGGGACCCAAATTTTATCATAAAAGACTTTCATATCAATCCCCTTAAAAGTCACACCCTAATCCAAAGCCTCAACGTACAAATATCATTATACCCAAAAGATGGTCAGATTTCAAGAAAAAAAGTGCTAAATTGACGTAAGTTCTTTGCTAGAAAGCGTTTACATGGAGCATTCTTGGTGATTTTTTACAGTGCTTTTTTGCTGAAAACCTGGCTAACTATCGATTTTTCTAAGCTTACTCCTTACTACCTGCCCGAGTTTATTGAGTTCAACGGGCTTTGTTATATAGTCGTCAGCTCCTAAGTCGAATGCTCGCTCAATATCTTCCATAAGTGTTTTTGCAGTAAGCATGAAAACCGGTATGCCTTTGGTCTTTTTATCGGCCTTAAGCTCCTTGAGGACTTCCAGGCCATCCATCTGCGGCATTGTAGTGTCCAATAATATCACTGTTGGCGGCTTTTTTTTGGCAATTTTGAGCCCATCCGGGCCGTTAAGTGCCTGAAAAACCTTAAAACCCCCAATTTTCAAGTTATATTCCGCCAGTTCTTGAAATTCTGCATCATCATCAATAATTAAAATCGACTCGCCACCTGCCATATTAAGCTCCTTTTAGACCTAGCACCAATCCTTGTAATTAGACATTATATCATCATTACCACGTGTCGCAACAATTAACAGAAATAAAATATTACATTTTTTTACATTTATCACTTCACATATGCTTTTTTATGGGACCCCTGCTGGGGGATCGCTTTAGGAATAGTTTGAATTCTTGACTATTGTGGAGTTTTATGGTAATTCAGTTTCCATGAAGGGTTTATTTTGGGAAAAATCGACCCATTTCAAGGTATCTGATCGCACTATTAAAGGGATTTTCAATGAAAACTAAAAATGTATCCTTTCTGGTAACGGTAATTCTCGGGATTATCTCGGCTGGGTGTCTTGTTCTTAGCTATCAGGTTGGGGACGACATCTGGAACGGTCAGGGAAATCGGGAAGTGCAATGGGAAATGTTACGAATCAGTTTTTGGCCGATGGCTGCCTTTCACATTGTCTTCTTTGTAAATGCAACGATACTGCTGAGCAATTGGCGCAAAGGATCCAAATAAATGTTTTGATGCACTGTTTTTCGGAGACTTTTGTCCCGCGATGTTAACAGACGTGCGGATACAAAAATTATGACGATCCCTGAGAACATCCCGATCAGCAAAGAAGTAGAGATAGCCAGAGGTGAGTTGGTGTTTAGGTATGACCGTTCCAGCGGTCCCGGGGGGCAAAATGTAAATAAGCTTAGTACGAAAGTGACGCTGGTGTTTAATGTGGCTGGTTCGGAAAGTCTTAGCGAGCCACAGAAGAATCGTATAATGGCTCGTCTGGGTACGCGGATCAGTAAGGCCGGGGAGATCATGGTGGTTTCGCAGAAGTCCCGCTCGCAGTCGGCCAATAAGGACGATGCCGTCGAACGGCTACAGGGATTACTGGCAGGGGCGCTGAAGAGACAAAAGGTACGACGGAAAACAAAGCCTACGCGGGCGTCTAAGGAGCGGCGTTTGAAGGCCAAAAAGCAGAGATCGGAGATCAAAAAGGATCGTTCAAAAACTGCCTTTAGGCAGGATGACTCTTGATTCGTTATTTGTCTGAGTGTATAAGCGTGGCGAAATGGAAACAGAGATTACAGTGTGGCTATAAAACGCCTTGCGAAATGAATGATATAGTGGTATAATACATTCGTTAATTATTTTTTATCAGGAGATACAGTATGTGTGATGCATGTGGTTGCGGCAACGAACATGATTTTGAAAACAAGGTCGCTGAAGTTATAGAAACGATCCGTCCGATGCTCCAAAACGATGGCGGCGATATTCAGTTGGTGGGCGTTGACGATGACAAGAGCGTTCGTGTAAGATTGCAGGGCGCTTGCAAGGGTTGTCCTGGTGCGCAGATGACGCTTAAGATGGGTGTCCAACGTATCCTTCAGGAAAAGATACCAGAAGTTAAAACCGTTATCGCCGTAGACTGATAGGTTGTGGCTATTTAAGCGGTTGCTTCAAACGGAATACGTGGATATATCGCCTGTTGCTCTGCTTTAGCTGTTCGACAAACTCATACGGGCCGGTGTCGCGTGGTGTTTTCATGAAATCTATGCGGTCTATTCTCCACTTCTTATAATATACGTATTTCGGTAAAAGCCCGACTCGCGAATCCCATGCGACATATTTAATACCTTTTTGATAACAACTCTTAACAAATTCATCCGGGTTGTTTCCGCCGATGTGGGAGATTCGAACGATGTCTTCCTTCCTTGACGGCGCGAATAATTTAACAATATCAGGCATCGATGTCACAATTTTTTCGCCGGTTTCAGTATTGGCTGTGAACCATTCGGCGAGCATTCTAAACTCAGCGTCGGTTTTCCCGCTGCCAATAGCTTTTGCCAAATTGAAATGATTCGAAAAGATCATCAGTGACATAATGGCGGTCATCGTAACGATGCCTAAGGCGCCTTTGCCTTTGTTAAAGAGCAAGCCTGCTATTGCAAAGACGATGCTCGCTACAATTGAAGCTGTAAGCAAACCGGTGCAAACGGGGCTTAGCATCGCTGCTCGATCCATGGCGGGTAGAAACCGGAAGATCCACACAACCGAAATGATTATTACGGTCACACATAATATCGCCGACAATGCGATGGGCATTTTTTTATTTATGGCTTTCAGTATTGTCTGCCACCCATAGCAGCACAAAAGCATGACGATCGGCACGAGTATATAACAATATCTCGGTAAACTCTTCATTCGCATCATATGGACCGCTAAATTGCAAGCCAGGAAAACGAAGCATGGCAACAATTTAATATTTTTCTTAATCACGGCGTAAACAGCAGTCGTGATGAATCCTGCCATGGTTAATAACTTGCTTATACCGAAAAGCATCTCGTTTGCCTGCTGTATCGATTTGAGAGCGTCCGGCGATGGGCGTTCTACAAACATGGCCTTTATCCCTGCGGGCAACTGCAGCAGGCCTCCTATCGCTGTGTTCCAAAGCAGATCAAGGTATCCGAGTCCAATAGGCTTTCGGTATATGTAATGTCCGAAGTAATGTGCCTTTGTGGAGTTTTCCCAGGTGATCTTTGTGAAGGCGATCCATACCGCCAGTGGAACAAATACCAGTGCGCCTTTTGCCAGAGCGATAAGTATATTTTTTTTATCTCTGCGCTCGAAAACATCTGCCGCCATTGCCGCGACGATAAGGACGGCGGCGTCGTAGCGTATTATGGTTGCGGCACATGCAACGAGATAACGATATTTCGAGCTTATAAGTATCAGGTATAAAGTGAGTAAAGTGAAAAACATAAGCGATGTTTCCGCCATCGGCTGAGTGAGCATTAGTGCCACCTGGGGATTTATTGCAAAAATGATCACAAGCCAGAATGCCGCTTTTCCTATGAATTTCCTGGCGATCAGATAGAGAAGGATCAGGCTTATAGGGTGCAATAATGCATTTAACAACCAGCCGGCAGTGAGCACGGGGTGGTTTCCGCCGATAAATTTGCTTAGACCTATCTGCAGCAATCCAAGGCCTGGCAGTCTTTTGAAACTGCTGGGAAGCTCGAACGAAATCATCTTCTCGGCAACTCTTACAAATAATGGGAAGTCCGAATTTGGAACACTTGTATGCCCGAAAAGCTGTATCGACTGATATATTCCGAACACCAAAAGAACTGCTATGGCAAATAACTCGAATCTCTTCTGGATATTAACAGAAACATCTTGCACCGAAATATCGTCGTGTTTGTTGTTTTTATGTTTACGATACCTTGATCCCATTATATTGTTCCCAGAAACTTAAATAATCGCAAAGTTACTTTTTCAGTTCATCTTGATCTTGCTGTTCCTGTCGCGGCATCAGTCTGAAGATATTCACCCACCTGCTTCTTCCTGTTCCGACCCGGTACCGTTTGATGAATTTAAAGGGCGGATAGTCTTTTTCGGCAGCAAGTCTACGAAGGGCCGGCAAAAGGCCCTTTTTGGATGCTCCTCCTCCCCTCGGGGTACAAACGACATAAGTAATATTATTTTCATAACAATTTTCTATGAACCCTTCGAAGGTAGGGCTTGCCATTTGTTTTAAGTCTATCATGCTGTCTGCGTGCCCGTCGATCAATATTTTTAACAGACCCGCCCATGTGCATCCCATTTTTTCTCCCGGCTCTGCATTTTCTGCGTACCAGTCTGCAAGCATTTTGAATTCATAGTTATAAGAACCGCGTCCTATAGCTTTTGCAACCATAAAATGTTGCGATCCGATCATAGCGCATGTTAAGATGCTAAGCACAAAGTATCGAGCAAAAAATTTGAATTTGAACAGCCAGCATCCCGCTAACAATATTAAGACTATCGTGATCATCGCTGCGTAGACTAAGGGGTAAGCTGCGATGGATGCTCTTGCTGTTTTCGGTATGCTTGGTGCTATTTTAAAAAAGTAAATGAGTCCCGGAATCATGATAGTTATAAGTGAAACCGAAGTAATAGCGTTCAGCTTTTTGTCATCCTTATCGAAAAGTTTCCATAAAACGTAAAATCCGTACCATGATATAAGCAGTACAAGCCAGACCGCCGGGACACAGTAACGTGTATGGCTGTTAATTCGCATAGAGTGTGCCATTATGTAAAAGAACATAAAGACCGCTAATGACAGCAAATACCAGTTTCGTTTTATGATAGAATATATGATTGCCAATGCCGCACTTGCGCCGGCTATTATTTTGCTGTAAAGATGCAAGCTGGTTATCGCAGTTCCAATGGCAACTGCCTGTTGTTGGGTAGTCGGAGGTGTAAATGTTGCTTTTATTGCAGCGGGCAACTGGCAAAGTGGTGCATAAATCGTATTCCAGAGCAGGAGAAAATATCTCGGAAAGCCGGTTCTTGTTCTGGTTCCACTTGCGTTTACTTTGTAGTGTCCAATATAATGTACGGTTTTCGTGTCTTTGTAATAGTATGTTCCAAACATCCATAGCAGAAAGGGCAGTGAAGCAAGTGCTGCGCAACAGAATGCCTTTAACCGCTGTTTTTTTGTTTTTCCGGTCACCATGTCCATCAGGAATGCGATGAAAATAAGCACTGTGCATTCGTATCGTACTATCGATGCAATAGAAGCAAAGAGATAGGCCCACTTAGAATGTCTAAAAATAAAGTAAAAGCTTGCAAGGGTAAAAAATATCATAGAGGTTTCGGCAATTGGAGAAGCCTGGTATCGCATGACCCATGGATTCAGCACTGCGACTACGGCAAACCATATCCCTGCGTTTCCGAGTAGTTTTTTTGCGATCTGCCATAGCAATACGGTATTCAAAACGCCCATAATCGCGTTAAGCAACCAGCCGGCTGTGAGCATTGGATGCGCTCCACCGACAAAATGGCTAAGCGTCACAATCAATATGCCAAGAGCAGGGGCCCGCTTAAAGGTATATGGGATATTAAAAGCAAGCAGTTCTTTTCCAGTGTTTACGAAACCTGAATAATCCGGATTTGGTACAGGAAGGGCCCCGAAAAGCCTAATAGATTTGTACACACCAAACGCAAGGAGAATCACAAGAACGATTATCTCGAATCTATGTTGAGCTTTTTGATAGTCAACAGAAAGCTCGACCGGTTTTTGGAGGAGAGTTGCTTTTTTTCGTTTTTTCCCACGTCTTCCCATGAATTTCCTTTTGGAATTCAAAATTTGAATATTCGCCACTTAATTTGTTATTTACTCAGCGTCCTGGCGATAAAGTCTTGCGTTAAAGTTATTTGTTCTTGTTTTGCTTGTACATTTGTTTTCTTGCGTTAAACAAAGTTTCCTGGATGAGCTTTCGATTGGCACCTATGAGGTCTGCGAGTATCCCGAGGGCCATCAGCAAAAACGCTATAATGAGCATTATAGCAGCGAGGATAAGTGACTGGATGTGCCCTGCGGCAGAACCGACAGAGAAATAGTAATACAAAAATCTTGCACATAAAATGGCACCGATAACGCCGGGAACAAGAGCGCAATAAAAAAATGTTTTGAACGGCTGATAAGTTATATACGACCTGATAATAATGCTCACTGATCGAGAAATATATTTAGGTATGGAAGATATAAGCCGTGATTCCCTCGTCTTTGCGTTGGTCCTGATCGGGACGTGCCCGATCCGTATGCTCATGTGGCCCGCTTGAATAATTGTTTCAAGCGTATAGGTGTATCGATTGAATACATGGAGCCGCATTGCCGCCTCAGCCGAATACGCTCTAAACCCGCTGGTCGTATCCGGTATCCTTGTTCCGGAGAACCGGCGAACCACTTTGCTTCCAGCACGCTGTAATTTTTTCTTGAGCCATGAAAAATGTTCAATGTCATCTATCGGTCTCGCGCCGATAACCATATCGAGTTTGCCTTCGACCACCGGTACGATCAGGTCGCCGATGCAATGTCCGCTATACTGATTGTCACCGTCGGTATTGACGATTATATCGGCACCTAGATCGAGGCATTTTCCGATACCTGCCAGGAACGCGTGCGCCAGCCCGCGGTTTGAGCCCAGGCTTAGAACATGGTGTATTCCCAACTGCCTGGCAACTTCTACGGTTCTGTCGCTGCTTCCGTCATCGATGACAAGGTACTCGATGGTATCGATTCCGGGCAACTCCTTTGGGAGGTCGTTTATGACCTCAGGCAACGTGTTCTCTTCGTTGTAACAAGGTATCTGAATTATGAGTTTCATGTCTGATCCTGCGTTTAAGATATTATCGTTAAGGACATTATACAAAATCGACTAAAATCAATCCAGACATTAATTTAGGCGTCAAATATGTCTTCTTGCTGGAATTGATGAATAAAAAGGCGTATCTGGATTATGATTTTCATAGCTTATCGCTACCAAAATTAACAAACTCGGCGTCCCGAAGTTTACTTTGAGGTTTTTCAGAGTCCTATTTTATTATTTCCAGCCAATGATCTCTTGACAAACGAATTCAATGCAATGAATATATACTCTGGAAAGTGCTTTGATTTGAACCGATCTAATGGAGATGTAAAACGATAGTATGAGTAAATATGAAAAGATATCGGCTTTTGCCCGCAGGCTCACTACTACAAAACTTGACTGCGGAAAGACCTTTCGAGAATTGACGGAGTATGACGGTTTGTCACTGTGGTGGTTTGCTCATTTCGATTTTCTTATGTTTTTATTGACCCTTCCGGAAAAGCCGGGCGGCAAGATGCCCAAAAACCTGCGATTTCAATCGTGTGTATCAAAGCTGCCGACATGCATTTTTGCGGGGTTGAATTTTTGTTTCGATCTGGCCAGGAAACTGGTTGTCAAGTCGGTCCTGCTTTTGGATAAAAAACCGGAACCCAAAGACGATAAGAAGAAGATCTT
>SDBV01002201.1_pt1 | contig 29172 bp, 42 predicted proteins | sample 2277081 | NCBI WGS metagenome assembly SDBV01 (sample SAMN10402039, study PRJNA504765) | marine sediment metagenome | isolation source: marine sediment core GS10_PC15, 223 cmbsf | place: Arctic Ocean: Southern Knipovich Ridge | collected 2010
TTTGCATTATAAATTTTATATTTTTGTTTTATTTTTTTTTACCTTTAATTTCTTTACATCCATCTAATTTTTTACAGAATTTTTTAGTGTGTTTGTCCATTAATTTCATCAATGGTTCTATTGTTTCTTTATTAAGGCTGTAAATCCTATACTTAGCTTTTTGTTTAGCTGTTACAAAACCACATCTTTCAAGGCAACATAAATGCCTTGATACTGTTGTTTGATTGAATTTAAGAGCTTTATATATCTCTGTTACACTCTTTGGTTTTTTTCTAAGCAAATTAATAATCTCTAATCTTTTTTTATTACATATTGTTCTTAAAAATAAACTATATTCACTTTTTGTCATATGCAATAAAATGCATATGTTATATATAAATGTTCTGATTTATTTTTTATTTTTTTATAATTTCTTTTTAAAATTAAATAAAGCTTGTTTTTGAAATTTATTAAGATGAATACTTTTTCTTTTTTTTTTAATGAATTTTATCGCTTCTTCAACTTTCATTCCTTCACTAATAAGAAAAGCAGCTACTAATGTTGGGGCCCGACCATGACCTTTCTCACAATGGACATAACTCTTTATTTTTTGCTTTTTAAGTTCTCTTAGAAACGCAACACCAACTTTAAGCTGTTTAAGTGTTGGTGCTCTATGATCTTTTGTTGGCAACCATATGTAATATTCCACCCCACCTGGATGATCTACTTTTTTTTTCTCTAAACTTATATCCACCTTAACCTTTTTTTTTTTTATTAAATTTTTATTAAAATAAATCTGCTGACAACACATATTTGTACCTATGTAAATATACCCTGTAATTTTTGAATATTCAAATTTTAATTTTGAATGTTTCATTTTCTTTTTTTCTCAATAAAATAACCTATTAATCCTCCAATTATTATTCCAATTATTGTGTGAAATATACCAGTTGATATATGCGAGGAAAAAAATAGTAAAGGAATATTTAGCTTAAAATGCCAGATTAAATGAAATGTAAAGCCAGCTATTCCCCCTACTAACGCTATAATCAATTTATATTTCATTTATCCAGTTAATCACCTTTTAAAAATAATTTACATAAGCAACTTCCTTTTAATTTTATTTCTTTCATATGATAAACACAAGGGCATATCTTTTTTTTATCTTCTTCTTTGTTGCCAGTTAATGTTCTACAAGTACAATATCTAAAACCTTTTTTTTTTTCATTCTCTAATATGCCTTTAATCAGAGATTTAACTATTTTTTTATCTGGATTTAATTTTATATTATGTGATTTAGCATGATCTTTTAATAATTTTAAAAACTGTTTTTCATTCATTTTTATCTAATCACAAATATCCCTTTCATTGTACTATGGCCAAAGCCACAGTAAACACTGCAGATAAATTCCCATGCACCCTCTTCATTAGCTTCAAATTCAAGTGTTAATGGAATTCCTGGCCTAATTTTTGTGTTAATATCATAATCGGGAATATTAAAACCTTCAATCTCAAAGCCATGTGGAACGTCCATTGCTTCAATAATAATTTTTATTTTTTCCCCTTTATTTACAATAATTAAATCTGGTTCAAAGTAAAATTGATATGCTTTAATATGAATAGTTCTTACACCATTTTCTAAAACTCCTGTTGATTCTATATCTTTGTATTTGTCTGCATGATATTCTAATAATTTATTTGCTTTAATTATATTATCATCACTACAACCAACTAATAAAAGAACAGATAATATAAATAATAATATTATAAACTTTTTTATATTCATTTTTCACCCTCATAAATATTCTTAATAAAATTTGTTTCAACTACTTCAACTTCTCTTCCATAATCATAATCTTCTGGCACTTCCCCTCTGATTCTTCCTGAGGATAATACATCCCCTGTTAATGCATCAACACCAACAAAAATAGGATATAAACTTTTAACTTTACTAATCCATACCAATTTATCATTTTCAATTATTAAAATAGGTTTAAATTCAAGTGGTTCTCCATTAAATCTTATTTCAGATATTTTTTGTGCAACTTCATGCGTAATAGCTGGTGTTGTTTTCATTTGTTCTTTTGAATAAAAAAAAGGGGAAAGTCTCCATGTTACAACCTCTCCATTTCCATTTACTTCAACCTCTAAATGATCATTTAAAACAACAATATTATCAACTTTACGATACCAAGTATGCTTAAATGTGTTGCCAGCATAACCTTTTCTCTCTTCACCATAAACTAATTCATCTTTGTATTTTTCTGGAATTTTATCAAATATTTTTTGCGCTATATTTTTTCTTGCTTTCTGATCAAATTTTACATCTTTTTTCATAAACAAACTATCATCTCTGAATCCAAATACAGAATAATCAATTGGATTTATATTAACAGAATATTCTATAGCTCTATCAAATCTTACAACAATTAACTCTCTATCAAAATCAAATTGAATTGGTTCTTCATTTAAATTTAAGTAAGATTGCGCAGATTCACTAATCTTTGATTTTAATTCTTTATCAAAGTCAAGATTAATATCATATAATATATTTCCATGTGCTTTAACTTGTATCAATATCAAGATAAAGATTATTGAATATATTAAATTTTTTTTCATTTTCTCTTTCTCCATATAAACCAATATAACAAAAATAAAAATATAATAAAAACAACTACACCAACAATATTAGCATAACCAAAAACCAATAATTTATCATTTAAAGAATAAAAATACAGCTTTGTTTTAAATGGATCAATTGTATTTGTTAAAAAAGTTCCCTTGTAAATAACAAATATTAATCCAAGAAAAATAAATAATATTCCTGATATTAGATTTGATGAATGTATCTTCCTATTGAATATTGTTAACTCTTTTCCTTTTATGAATTTGCTTTCTCCAAGATTATATTTATCATAAAAAAAAGATAAGATAAATAATGGAACAGCTACTCCCAACGAATAAAAAAATAACAATAATCCTGCATAAAAGAAATTAGAATAAACCATTCCAATAGATAATATCCCTGCTAATATCGGTCCTAGACAAGCAGTCCATCCTAAAGCAAATAACATTCCAAATAATATCATTCCAATAACATCATGTTTTGGTTTATATTTTATAATAAATCCAGAAAAACCTTTTCCAAATAAAGACATTACACCAAACATAATTAAAAATAATCCTCCAACTAAAACTACTATGCTAATATTCTGTTGAAAAGAAACAATTGACAATCCAATTGCAGAAGCAATCAATCCTAGTGTAACAAAAACAACTGAAAAACCTAAAGAAAAAAATAAAGTCATCTTTGTTATCTTCTTTCTTTCTTTAAATGTATAAGTAAAAAAAGCAGGTAATAAGGGCAGGATACAAGGAGATACAAAACTTAATATTCCTGCAAGAAACGCAACGAAAAGAGAAATCTTTCCTATAAAATCCAATGTATAATCTTTGTTATAATCTTTTATCTTCTGTATATTATCCGGGAGTTTTAATTCCTCTGCATAAGCAAAAATAGATAAAAATAATATTAAAAATATGCTCAGTAATATTTTTTTCATGCTCAAAAATCGAAGATTTTTGGCATGCTGAAAATATTTCATTTTCATCATGTTTAATCCTCAATTTCATTAACTCGATCTAGAATCTATTATTTTATTTGTTTCTAAATTTTTATGTGTTCCCATTACTTCAACACTTCTAAAAACATAAGTACCGTCTTCCTCAATTGTTCCAACTTGATCCCAAATACCATTAAATGAGGTATATACTCCAACATCTTTTGATAATATTAGTGTAGGGACTAATACTATTTGATATTCTTTTATTAAAAAATCTGCTTCATTATCTGATATATCTATTTCCTTTTCTCTGCTAAACTTAATTCCAAATCTGTCTAAAATAGCTTTATGATTTTCAACATCATAACATTCATTACATTCCTTATCACTTAGATAAATTACCTTAACTAATCCTTCAATTTTTTTTTTTTTAAAATCATAATATGGTAGAGATAATTCTCTTAAAACATAAGAGCCGTCTGATTCTTTTGTTCCTAATACACTCCATTGATTACTAATCTCACTATAAACTTCTAATTCTTCAGAAAGAATTAAAGAAGGCAATTTTTCAATATTATATTTTTTGATTAATTCATTTTGTTCTTTACTTCCAAATGTATGTATTCTCTCATTAACAATACTTATACTATCTTTAAGTCCTTGTATAATATCATTTAAATCTGTACAATCTTCACAATTAGCTTTTAGATGTATTAATCTAACTTGTCCTTTGATAATTCCTGTTTTAGCATCAGTATAAGGTGGATTTATATTTTTTAACAATAAAATATCTTGTTCTTTATCTAAACTAAGATCTGTTTTATCAATCTCACCTGTGATAATAATCGTTGGAATCTTTTCAATTTTATATTTATTAATTAACTGCTTAGCTTCATCTGAACCAAAATCAATCTCTTTTTCATTTAAAATTTTAACATTATTTGATTTAACAGATTCAATAGTAGGAGATATATCAAAACAATCAACACATTTAGAATCAATTATGCTTGTTAATTCAATATCTGCAGGCCTGTTTTGTTCTTTAACATCTGCTATTACTTTATTTAATTTACTACCCATCATACTTGTTTGAATAACATTAAATAAGATAAATACCAATAAAATAATAACAAAAATAAATATAAGACTATTCAACTGTTTAGATGTAAATAATTTACTTTTATGTTCATGATGTTCATGTTCTTTATGTTCCATATTTTATCACTTTAATTCTCCATCAATTACATTTTTATATTCTTCAAGAGAAAATATACCATTCATTACTTTTCCATTTATAAATAATGTTGGTGTTACACCAACCTTGGCTTTCTTACCATCTTTTGTATCCTCTTTAACTTCATCTTTATATTTTCTTGAATCAAAACATGTATTGAATTTATCTATATCTAAGTTAATCTGTTGAGCATATGATTTGAGATGTTTTTCAGATGATGATGAAGAACCTTGCATTTGAAATACCACATCATGATATTCTTTGAATTTTCCTTGTTCATTAGCACATTCTGCAGCTTCAGCAGAAATGTCTGAATTAATATGTTTGTTAGTTATCATATCCCTATATATAATCTTTATTTTCCCTTCATAATCTTCTAATAATTTAGGAAGGATGTTACTATTAAATTGCTTTGTAAAAGGACATTGAAAATCTCCAAACTCAATTAATGTTAATTGAGCATTAGCATCTCCAATAAAAGGGTCATCATCAATTCCAGGAGCTATATATTTCATTTTACTATAAAAAAAAAATAAAATAATTACTATTACAATAGATAAAATAGAATAAGTAATAATTTTTTTTATTTTTGTCTTCTTTTCTGAATCACTTCTCTCTGCTCTTTTCTGCTCTTTAAATAATTTCCTTCTCTCTTTTTTAGTTAAATCTTCAGTTTCCATTTACATTTCTAAACTATTAAGATCATCTGCTTTTTCAACAGCATCTGTATTATCATTATAATCAATATCTGGTGCGCCTACTCCACAGCCACCACTGCCATAATATTGTTGGTCATCATTTGAGGCACTTCCTGAACATCCTGCTAAAAACACTATTCCAATAACTAAAAATATAAACAATATATTTTTTATTTTCATTTTACACCCCCATGTAAAATTTAACATCCACCTACCATTTGTGGAAGATTATCTAAACTTGAAGGAAGCTTTGCTCCCTGGCTATCTCCAGATGTGCTTGTTTTAGTTGATGTTTGTAATGAAACACCACCTTCACTAAGCTTACTATTTAAAGTAACTAATTGTACTGCTTGTACAACACTTATTAAAATCAAAATCGCTAAAACCACCATCATAATTATATTTTTTTTCATATTAACAACCTCCTACCATTCCTGGTAAATCTTTTAAAACAGATGTATCTCCGCCTGCAATCTGGCTTGCTAGGTTAACCATATTTTTAGGAAAAAATAATGTTTTCCATTTTAAAGCTTCTTTTACTATTTCCGCATCAGTATAATCTGTATTTTGCATTAGCCACATTGTCAAGCTTAATAATGCTGGATTATGCTGGCATCCACAAGAAGAACTTCCATCACTTCTTATTCCAACAGGGCCTACACCACAGCAATACTCACATGATATTCCAACTGGTTGAGAAGCAAGATTAATGAATCTTGTTTTTTCTTCTGGACTCAAACCTTGTAGTAATGCTCTTTGAGCTTTTGCCATTTTTGCTAATGAACTAACTGGATCATCAAAAGATATACCCATTGCTTCTCCATAATCTGGAGTTCCTGTTGGTATCATAACATCAATTGCATCTTGACTTGTTTTAATCTCATCTATTGGAAACAAAGCAGCAATAGATTGAGCAGTTGATGTTATTCCTGATAAATCAACACTTCCTACAGAACCAGAATAAATAGTACGGCCTGTAATTAAATTATTTGAAATAGAATTTATCTGCCATTGATTAAACAACATCAAGCCAGCTATAATAATAACAAAAACAAAAAAAATACTTCCGATTTTAGCTTTTGAACTTTCTATCATTTAAAACCCCCTTCAAATTTCAATTTAAAGGAGTTATATAAAGTTTTTTATTTAAACCTTTACAAAGCTTGTAAAACTAACTCTTATTTAAAGTTTTCGTTGTAAAGCTTTTCAAAAATAGTAAACTATTTATATTAATTAATTATTTTAAAAACAATGGTTAAATTAAATCTCACAACTAATTTTGATCATATCTTAAGTCCTTTAGAGATAGATACATTAAAAATTCTTTGGCCTAATAGAAAAATGAAAGTAAGGCAGATATATGAATTATTAAAACCAAGGAGACAGGTAGCTTTAACTTCTGTTGCAGTAATATTGGATAGGTTACATGAAAAAGGTATTGTTGATAGGGAAATAGAAACTGGAAGAGGGGGTCTTAGATATTTATATTTTCCAAAAAAAAATAAAAAACAATTTGAAAAATCAGTAGTTGAAGATACTGTCAATAAATTAATAAATAAGTTTGGAAAAACAGCTATAACTTATTTTAATGAAAGGTTTCCAAAAAGGTGAAATATGTTTGATATAATATATTGGTTATATGATCCTTTTAGCAGGAATTTACTTATTATATCCCTGTTTTTATCCATAATAAGCTTTATTTTATTTCTTAAAATCAAGAATAATAAAAAATATGTTTTTGTTTATAGTCATATATTTCTATTATTATTTCCTTTTATTTATTTAACATTCCAAACAGGATGTAGAATGTACTTCACTGGATGTCATAGAAATGAAGCAATTATGTCTTTATTATTCTTTGCCTTGATATCTTCTTTTATAGCTGCATTATTTATAGCTCCAATTTTATTTATAAAAAAATATTCTAAAAAATCTAAAGAAATTGAAAATCATGATATAACTGATTTTATAACTGGTTATTCTGAAAAAATTAAAGTATATTTAATTGATACTGCCCAGCCAATTGCTTTTTCATTATCTCTTTTAAAAAAAAAAATATTTATTTCAGTAGGAATGATTGATTTATTGAATAAAAAAGAGTTAGAAGCGGTGTTGTTACATGAACTAGGTCATATAAAAAACAATTCCTCTTTATCAAAGTTTTCTCATTTCTTTATGAGGTTTCTCTCTCCATTTTCTTATTTTACATCAATTCATGAATCAGTAAATAAAGAAGAAAAAGATGCAGATATGTTTGTTTTTGAAAAACAACAAACTTGGAAATATCTTGATTCTGCAAAAAAGAAAACTAATGAATTTAACTAAAAAATGATATGTTTACTGGCGTTTATTGTTTTTGGAATTCTTGGAATTTTCTCAGCTACCCATAGGAGGATAGCTAAAGATGCATTTGATTGTATCTTTAAAAGAATAACATTTAGGAAATGCACAACCGGCTTAGATATCCATCTTAAAACACAGTTAACTTCTCTATTAATGGGAAGAACCCCTAGATTAGCTAGTAAAGTTTACAGACATTTTGAATTAATATCCTGGTTTTTCACTATATTATTAATAGTAAGTTTAGGTTATTCTGTTTACGGCGGTTATAATTATTATATGTATGGAAATTGTAATGGGCCTGAATCTCATGGTTTTTGTGTATTTAACGAGATTTTAGGAAATAAATATTCAGAAGGAGAGGAAATGGATCATTCTGAAATAATTTATCCAGGTGTAGATGATGACCCTGGTTTCGGCCCAGATAATGCTAAAGTAACTATAATTGAATTTGGCTGTTTTAGATGTCCCTTCACCAAAAAAGCAGAATCAACTGTAAAACAAGTTTTAGAAGAATATGAGGGAAAAATAAGATATGTATATAGGGATTTTCCTTTAGATGAATTACATATTGGAGCAGATATTCATGCAGAAGCAGCTGATTGTGCTTTAGATCAAGATAAATATTGGGAATATCATGATTTGTTATTTGAAAAACAAGATATAATGATTAATCATAATGAATCTGGATTGATAGCTTTAGCAGGAGAAATCAATCTTGATACTGAAAAATTTGAAGAATGTTTAACATCAAGGATACATAGAATTGAAGTTATGAATGACTTTGAAGATGGTCATAGTGCAGGAGTGTTTGGAACACCAACATTTTTTATAAACAATAGAACATTAGTAGGACCACAGCCATTTAAAGCTTTTAAAAAAATAATTGAAGAAGAATTGAAAAAATGAATATTGAACGAGTAAGACAGGATTTTCTGATTTTAGATAAAGAAATAAAAGGAAAGAAGATTGTTTATTTTGATAGTTCTTGTGTAACATTAAAGCCAGTTCAGGTTGTGGAGAAGATGAATGAGTATTATAATGATTTTACAGCTTGTGGTGGAAGAAGTATGCATAAATTTGGAAAGAGAGTTGATGAAGAAGTTGATAATTCCAGGAAAATATTGCAGAAGTTCTTTAATGCAAAAAGAAAAAATGAAATTATCTTTACAAAAAATACTACAGAAGGAATTAATTTAGTTGCAAATAGTTTAGATTTTAAAAATGTTTTAATAACAGATAAAGAACATAACTCAAATTTATTGCCTTGGCAATTATTAAAACAAAAAGGAATTAATTATAAGATTGTTAAATCAAATAAAGATAATACATTTAATCTTGAAGATTTTCAGGATAAGATAAAAGGTGTTAAGCTTGTTTCTGTTGTTCATACTTCTAATTTAGATGGCGTAACAAATCCTGCAAAAGAAATAATAAAGATTGCTCATGAAAACAATGCTTTGGTTATGTTAGATGGAGCACAATCAGCTCCGCATCATGAAATTAATTTGAAAAAATTAGATGTTGATTTCTTTTGTTGTTCAGGACATAAGATGTTAGGGCCATCTGGGATGGGAATGTTATATGGAAAATTACATTTATTAGAAAAATTAAAGCCATTTATTATTGGAGGAGATACTGTTAGTGATAGTACATATGATTCATTTAAGCTTGAAGCTCCTCCTAATAAATTTGAAGCTGGCCTGCAAAACTATGCAGGAATAATTGGTTTTGGAGAAGCTGTAAAATATTTAAAGAAAATTGGAATGAAAAATATTGAAAAGCATGAAACAAAACTCAATAAAAAAATAACTTCAGAACTTCCTGAAATAGATATCATAGGTCCTAATGCAGAACTAAGATCAGGAATCATCAGCTTTAATTACAAAAACAAAAGCCCTCATGAAATAACTTTATTACTAGATAAAGCTTTTAACATAATGACAAGAAGTGGAGCACACTGTGTTCATTCCTGGTTCAATGCTCATAACATGAAAGGAAGTGTCAGAGCTTCATTATATATTTATAATACAGAAGAAGAAGCTGAATTCTTTATTGAAAGTTTGAAGAAAGTTATTAAGATGATTGATTAACCACACCCACCTTGAGTAGCTGCTGCTGTTGCTGCTCCTAACTGTTGATTACATTCTTTTGGTTTGACAGTGAATTTATTACAAATAGCATTTAAGTAATCCTGAGGTGTTCTTCCGCCATCATATGATTGGCCATTAAGGAATACTGTTGGGCTTCCTCTGACATTAAATTGCTGGTTAAGTGCGAAGTCACTTGCAGCAATCTCAACACCTTCTTGTTGTTCACATGTTCTTATTTTATTTACATTTAATCCTAAATTACTTGCTACATTTTCCCAACATGTATCAGCATTTTGTGAACTGCATTTTTTATTCATCTCTAAGACAAAATCAAAATAAGAATCCATTCCAAGATATTTAGCAACACACATCTCTCTTATACCTTGATTTAATTCCTGTACACCATGCATTGCACAATATTTTCCATCAGCAATACAATAATCACTTCCTCCACCTCTGTAATTTTCATAGATAACATAATGTGGATTAAATTCAACTTTATCTTTAAGTAATCTATACACTGGCTCAATCCCTTCTTCAGCTTGATTTCCATAAGGGCAATAAGACATCACATAAAAATCAAGCTTAACATCAGAAACAACTTTTCTTGCTTTCTCTATTCCAAAAGTTTCATTAATACTTTTTGTTAAAGAATAAATCTGAAATTGATTTAATAATAATAATATTCCAACTAGGATTAACACTCCAAATAACCATTTTGATTTCATTTTTTATTATTATTAACTGTTTAAGATATATAGTTTAGTACCAAAACTATCAGCTCATACTGGCTAATATTCAAGAATTTAAGCTCTAGATTGTTTATAACACAATTTTAAGATGAATATAATTTATCTTTCCTTTTTTTATTTTTTTTAATAATTGTTTTTTCTCTAAATCATTTAATATTATACTTAATTTAGATTTATGAATATTTGTTCTTAAAACTAAAGTTGATTGTGAGATCCCATCTTGCTCTTTTACAGCTTTCAAAACTATTTGTTCTTCTTTATCTAATCCTTTAAGCAGAATATCAAATTTGCTCTCTTCAATCTTTTTATTTTTCTCTTCTTCTAATCTTGTTAATATTGCTTTTTCTCCTTTCTCAAAAAAAATTAAATATAATCCTAAGCTTAAAAGAGAAAAAACAATTCCAATGCTGATATGTGTTCCAACTAAAATATAATTTGAAGAATGGCTGCATTGACAAATACCCCTTACTATCTGCTCTAACTGTATCTCTGTGAGTATAATCAACACTCCAAGAATTACACTTATAAGAATCATAACCATGCCAATCTTCTTATTGTTCATATTCTAAGTAAGTAATTATTTATTTATAAATCTTTATAGAAACCCTTATATACCACATATGCTTTTCCTGACATATGTCCAACAAAGCATATAATTATCCAGCATATAAGTTATTCTTTAGTACATTAGCTAATCAAAACAGAGTTAAGATCATTAACTCATTAAGGAAAAATCCAAAAAATGTTACAGAAATCTGTAAGATAACAAAATTCAATCAGACTACTGTCTCTCATAATTTAAAAACATTACAAAAATGTGGTTTTGTTTTTTCTGAAAGAAAAGGAAAACATATTTACTATTCATTAAACAAAAAAACTATTCAACCTTTAATGGAAATGATTGATAAGCATATGTCAGGTTTTTGTGAACATCTTGTTAAAGGCGAATTTGATAAAGTAAAATATATAAAAAAATGATTAAAAGAATCAAAGAAAAAATAATCGGAGCAACAGGCAGTGTTTCAGGAGTTGCAAGTATCTTAGGATCTTGGCAGATTTGTCATAATGTTTGTTTAGGAATTATAGCATTATTAGCTATTTTAGGTATTACTGTTATAGGAATGCCATTAGCTTTTTTAACTAAATTAGCCATTCCTTTCTGGACAATAGCATTTGTTCTTTTATTAGTAATAATTGGTATCTATATTAAAAAAAAATGTATATCTAAGAATTTAATAATGTTTAACTCTGGCTTGATTATTGCAGGAATTCCTTTTCAATTCTTAGACAGTTTTAGAATATTACTTTGGATAATTGGAGGGGTATTGGTCATCACAAGTATATCTATCTTTATTAAAAATCAAATGGAGAAGAAAAATGAAAGAAAAATATGAAAATTATATTTTATATGGAACATTAATCATAGTTGTTATTGGATTAGTTTATGCTTTTACTGGTTTTAACTTTAATTCCTCTAAAATAACTGGAAATGGTATTAAAGATATTAAAAAGACAGAAACATTAGATAATGATTTTAAAACAATCTCTTCAGGAACTACTAATGATGGTGAAGTTTCTGTAGAATTAAAGCCTCACAAAGTAAAAAATGGAAAAATTAATGTTGATATATCTGTAAATACTCATTCAGTTGATTTAAATAAATTTGATTTAAGACAAATAACAACTTTGGAATATAACAATCTAATAATTTATCCAACTTCAGCTCCAACTTTAACTGGTCATCATAATAGTGGAAATCTAGTTTTTGATATAGGGGAAAATATTAATAGTTTTACAATCAAAATCAAAGGAATACCAAAAATAGAAGAAAGAGTGTTTAAATGGTAGGTGATAAAAAATGTATAAACTAGAAGCTACTGTTGTTGAACAAAAAGGGCATTGTGTTGCAGGACATAAAGTAGGGGATAAATTTGAGTTAAATGATATTAAAGCCCCCTCTATCTGTAGACCATTGTTAAATGCCATAGAAGCACAAGCAATGGTTTTGAAATACGGCGGAGATATGCCTTGGCTAAAAGATAAAGATATTGCAAGAATAGCATGTCCTGATCCTGAAAACCCAGTAATTGTCGAGATAAAAAGAATAAAAGTAGAGGGAACTTAAAATGAAAAAATACATAACATTATTATTAATTTTATTGATTCCATTTGCTTTAGCACATGGAGAAGAAACATTTGTAGAAGCTGAAAGTATTATAGATGCTAAAATTGATTGTGATCAACTTACAGATGAACAATTAGAAGTTATAGGAGATTATTACATGGAACAGATGCATCCTGGAGAATCTCATGAGACAATGGATGAGATGATGGGTGGAGAAGGTTCTGAATCATTAAAAAATATGCATATCAACATGGCAAGATCTTTTTATTGTGGAGAGCATGGTATGATGGATTCTGGAATGATGGATATGATGATGGGCAGAAATAATATGATGAATATAGAAGATAATGGGGGTGTAAATATGATGTGGCCGTTTGGATTTGGAATGGGTTTTGGAATGTTTGGTTTTTTTTTTATGATAATATTTTGGGGATTAATTATCTGGCTGGTAATATGGATAATAACCAGAGCTACAAAATCACAAAAACAATCTCCATTAGATATCTTAAAAAAAAGATATGCTAAAGGAGAAATTAATAAAAAAATATTTGAAAAGATGAAAAAAGAATTAAGATAAATTTAACGGAGGTGAAACCATGGGAGGAGAAAAAGGAAAAGGAAAAGGAAAAGGATGTTGCTGATAAATGTTTATTTTTTTTATATTTTTAATATAAATAGAGCTATCATGAATAAAGATCCTAAAACAATAAAAAAGTACAATCGTATTGCTAGATTTTATGACCTAATGAGTAAAGGAAGCGAAAAAAGATGGTTTTCTAAATGGAAAAAAGAATTTTTTTCCCCATTAAAAGGAAATATTCTTGAAATAGGAATCGGAACAGGAAAAAGTATTGAATATTATAATAAAGAAGCAAAAGTAGTAGGAATAGATCTTTCAGAAAAAATGTTAGAGAAAGCTAAAGAAAAATTATCTAAATCTGATGTAGAATATATTGTTCTTAAGCAGGGGGATGTTGAGAATCTGGAATTTAAAGATAATACATTTGATTATGTTGTTACGAGTTGCGTTTTTTGTTCTGTTCCTAACCCCATTAAAGGTTTAAAAGAGATAAAAAGAGTTCTAAAACCAACAGGAAAACTAATAATGCTTGAGCATGTATTAAGCAAAAATAAAATAATTGCTTTGATAGAGAATATATCTAATCCAATCACAAAATTTATTATAGGTGTAAATATTAATAGGGATACAAAACAAAATATTATTAATGCAGGAATGGATATTATCGAAGATAAAAATCTTGCATTGTTTGATGTATTTAGGTTATTTACAGCAAGAAAATAAGGAGGTGAAAATATGGCTGAAAAATTAAATACATTAGCATTAGGATATAGCATTGCAATATTAAGTGCATTGTGGATGTTTATCATAGGTATTTTAGGAAAGTTTGGTGTTGCATTAAAAGCAGTTGAATCCATGCAAAGCTACCATATATTTTTTAGTTTAAGTATTGGTGGAATTATTGCTGGAATTATAGAAGGAGCAATAGCTGGCTTTGTAATTGGATATTTAATTGCTTACATATATAACAAATTTGTTTAAATTTAAATATTAAAAAAACAAACAAAAAAGAATGGAAAAACATGATATAATCATAGTTGGAGCTGGAAATGCAGGATTAAAAGCAGCAGAAATATTAGCAGAAAAAACAAAAGATGTTTTAGTTTTAGAAAAAAGAAAAAAAATTGGTTATAAAGTTTGTGCAGGAGGACTTACTACTAAAGCTTTAGAATTAGGAATTCCTAATAAACTATTACAGAGAAAATTTAGATCAGTAAAAATACATTCACCAAATCAGACATTAACTATAAAGCAAAAAAATCATTTTATTTTTACAATTGATATGAAAGATATGAATCAATGTATGGCAAAATGTGCTGAAGAAAAAGGAGCAATAATAAGAACAAATTCAAATGTTACAAAAATAAAAAAAAATTCAGTAATTGTTAATAATAAAAAAGAAATAAAATTTAATTATTTAATTGGAGCAGATGGTTCAACATCAATTGTAAGAAAATCAATTGGTTTAAAATCAAAAAAATTAGGACAAGCATTCCAGTATATTGTTCAAAAAAAATTTAGAGATTTTGAAATATTTTTTGATATTGATAAATTTCCGATATTTCTTTGGATATTTCCATATAAAAATACAACATCAATTGGAACAGGATATGATTTGAATTACAAAGGTTACAATCCAAAAAAAGTTAAGAAAAATTTTGATAATTGGTGTAAAAAGAGATTTGATATTAAAAAAGCAAGATTTGAATCAGCTTTAATAAATTATGATTATCAGGGATTTCAATTTAAAAATAAATTTTTAATTGGAGATGCTGCAGGAATGTCTTCTGGTCTAACAGGAGAAGGGATGTACTTTGGTATGATCGCAGGAATTGATGTTGCAAATAAAATAATAAACAAAGATTATAAATGCGAAAATATCAAACATATATTAAAAGTAAAAAATATAGAAGAAAAAATACTAAAATCACTTGAGATTAATAAACTATTATCAAAAATAGAGATTAAATTATTATTTTTGTTATTAAAAAGCAAATGGATTGATAAAAAGTTTATTGAGAATATTGATTAAAAGAAAATGAACTTAAACATTAATTTAACCTGTCCTTATTGTGGAATGTGGTTAAAAGAAGATGATGAAAAATGCATTAGATGTCAGAAGGATGTCAGATCTTTTATTAAGAATATAAAAAAAAAAAAAGAAGAAAATGAGAAAAATGGTAAAACAAGAAAATAAATTATGGATTTGTGAAGAATGCGACTTTGCTTACAAAGAAAAGAAATGGGCGCAAAAATGCGAAGATTTTTGTAATACAAATCATCAGTGCTCTTTAGAGATTACAAAACATGCTGTTCCATTAGAAAAATGAGTAAATAATTAATATGACAAAAGCAACTATCAAAATAGGAAAAATACCTATCATCATATTAGTCTTATTTTTTTTAATTTCTATTGCATATGCAGTTAATTATCCAGAAATTAAGGATTTTGTTACAGATAATGCAAATATTATAGATTCTGCTTATGAAACAAGAATTATAGAGTTAGCTAAACAAATCGAACAAGAGACTACTGTTGAAGTAGCTATTGTAACTATTAGCTCTTTAGAAGGAATTGACATAGAAACATATGCTGTTGAATTGTTTGAAAAAGCAGGAATTGGAAAAAAAGATTTGGACAATGGTTTATTAATTTTAGTAGCGCAAAACGAAAGAAAATATAGAATAGAAGTTGGTTATGGTTTAGAAGGAACCTTGCCTGATATTAGAGCAAGAGAAATTGGGATTAATATTTTAACTCCGAATTTTAAAAAAGGAGAGTTTGGCAAAGGTATATATGACTTATTAGCAACAATTTATGGTTATTTAACTGACAATGAAGAAGTTGTTTCAAAATATCAGTCTGTTTATGTTAACAAAAGCAGCGGTGTTGGTTTTAGTGATATCTTCTACACTATTATATTCCTGTTTTTTATATTATCTTCTTTAGCAGGAGGTATTTTTGGAAGAAAGAGGCATAGGATGATGTTACTCCCTCTTTTCCTTCCAGGATTTGGAGGCGGTTTTAGTAGAGGATTTGGAAGCTCTGGTTTTGGTGGATTTGGAGGGGGCTTTTCTGGTGGCGGAGGATTTTCAGGAGGTTGGTAAAAATGTTTGAAGAATTAATAAAAGAAATGAAAAATTTGATTGGTAATAATTTAATATCTGTTGTAAAATTTGGAAGTGAAGGAGAACCAAATAATCTTTTATTGGTTTTAAATAAGTTAGATTTTGATATTTTGAATGAGATAAAACCAATGATAATCAAGCATAGAAAAAGAAACAATATTGTCCCCCTTATTTTTACAAAGGAAGAGCTTTTTGATGGAGCAGATGTTTTTCCATTAGGGTTTCTTGACATAAAGCAGCCACATACAACTTTAGATGGGGAAGAAATAATAGATAAAATAAAATTTGATAAAAAGCATGTTAGAAGGCAACTTGAGTTTGAGTTCAGATCAAAATTAATTCATCTAAGGGAAAACTATATTGGGATTAAGAGTAATAAGGAATTGAAAAACTTATTGATATCTGCTGTTCCAACTTTAATGCCTTTATTCTATGGCTTGTTATTTTTAAAAAATGTTAAAGCACCAACTAATCTTGATGAACTGTTTAAGTTAGTGTCTCAGAAGTATAAAGTAGAATTAGACATATTAAAAAAGATTAAACAAATTAAGGAAGGAGAAATAAAGATTAAAAATGAAGAATTAGATGAATATGTAAAAGAGCTAATTGTTTTGTTAACTGATTTAGGTGAAACGGTTGATGAGATGAAAATTTAAGGAAAGTTTTTAAATAATAATAATAATAAAGTTATGATGGGTGATTCATATGATAAAAAAAATTAACACAACAAGTTGGATTTTAATAGGATTGGGAATTTTTTTATTTATAATAATACTTTGGTTTGTTACAGCTTATAACAGCTTAATAACACTTTCTGAAGGTGTAGATACAGCATGGGCACAAGTAGAAAATCAATACCAAAGAAGGGCTGATTTAATACCTAACTTAGTCAATACAGTAAAAGGTTATGCTGCGCATGAAAAAGAATTGTTTACTGAAATTACTAAATTAAGAAGCCAATGGGCTAGTGCAACTACAAGACAAGGAAAAATAAAAGCAGCACAAGGCATGGAAGGAGCTTTAAGCAGGCTATTATTAGTAGCTGAAAATTATCCTCAGCTTAAAGCTGGTGAAAACTTTTTAGCATTACAGACACAATTAGAAGGAACAGAAAATAGAGTAGCAGTTGAAAGAAAAAGATATAATGATATTGTTAGAGCTTATAACATCAAGATTAAGAGAATACCAACAAATATTGTTGCTGGTATGTTTGGTTATGAAAAAGAAACATACTTTGAAGCAGAAGAAGGCACAGAAAAAGTTCCCGAGGTAACATTTGAGTGATAATATCAAAAAAATAAAATAAAGAAATGGTAAAAGACCCAGTATGTGGGATGAAAGTAGATTCAAAAAAAAGTAAGTTTAAAGCAGTTAAAAAAAGGAAAACATATTATTTTTGCAGTAAAAAATGTCATGATAAGTTTTTAGGAAAAGGAAATGAGAAAAAGAAAGAAACAGAAAAAACAAAACAAAATAAAACAAAATCTGCTGAAAAATGTGATATTAAAATAATAGGAATGCATTGTGCAACTTGTGCATTGACCATAGGAAAAGCTCTAAACAAAGCAAAAGGAGTTAAAAAAGCTAATGTTAACTTTGCTTCTGAAAAAGCAACAATTGAATATGATAAAGAAAAAACAAATCAGGAAGAATTAGAAAAAGTAATTAAGAAAACAGGTTATAAAGTTATAAAAGAAACTTCTTCAAAAGAATCAGGAACAAATGAATTAAGATTAAAAGTTATTGGAATGGACAACCCCCATTGTGTTGGTACAGTTGGAAATGCTTTAAACACATTAAAAGGAATTATTTCAAAAGACTTATCTGTTAATCAAAAAGCAATAATAAAATTTAATCCTTCTTTAACTAATACCGATGAAATTAACAAAGTAATCCAGAAAGCAGGATACGAACCAATAGAAGAAGGCAGTTCTGTAGATGTTGAAAAAGAAGCCAGAGGAAAAGAGATTAAAACATTAAAATATGAATTCATTGGTTCTTTAATATTAACTATAATCATATTTATCTTCACCTTTAATGAAATTTTTAATATTTCTTTACCTATTTTTACAAGAAATTTAATATTATTCTTATTAACAACACCTGTGCAGCTATACATAGCAAGAAGATTTTATATTGGAATGTGGATTGCTTTAAAAAACAAAACAGCAAACATGGATTCCTTGATTGCAATAGGAACTTCTGCTGCTTATCTTTATAGTATTGCTATAACATTTTTTTCACTTGAAGGGGCTGTTTATTATGATACATCAGCTGCTATTATTACATTTATTTTACTTGGAAAATTATTAGAAGCAGTTGCAAAAGGTAAAACATCAGAATCAATTAAAAAATTAATGGGTTTACAGCCTAAAACTGCTATTGTTATAAGAAATAAAAAAGAGATAAAAATTCCAATTGAAGAAGTTAAAGTTGGAGATATTGTTATAGTTAAACCAGGCCAAAAAATTCCAGTAGATGGAATAGTTGTAGATGGCCATTCTTCTGTTGATGAATCAATGATTTCAGGAGAATCAATTCCTGTTGAGAAAAAGAAAGGAGATAATGTTATAGGCGCAACAATTAATAAACAAGGATTATTAAAATTTAAGGCAACTAAAATAGGAAAAGATACTGTTTTATCATCTATAATTAAATTAGTAGAAGATGCTCAAGGAAGCAAAGCACCAATTCAAAGATTAGCTGATAAGGTTAGCTCAATATTTGTTCCGATAGTTATTATTATAGCTGTATTAGCTTTTTTATTTTGGTATTTTATAGGATCTAGTTTATTTGGATTGCCAACAGCTCTAACACCTTTTATATTCTCATTAACAATATTTGTAGCAGTGCTTATTATTGCTTGTCCTTGTGCTTTAGGATTAGCAACACCTACAGCAATAATGGTAGGTACAGGAAAAGGAGCTGAAAATGGAATATTAATCAAAGAAGCAGCAGCATTAGAAACAGCACATAAATTAACAACAATTGTTTTTGATAAAACAGGAACATTAACAAAAGGAAAACCAGAAGTAACAGATATCATTCCAGTTAGTGGAAATAAAAATGATGTTCTAAAATATGCAGCAATAGTTGAAAAAGGTTCAGAGCATCCATTAGGTGAATCAATAATAAATAAAGCAAAACAAAATAAAATTAAAATTCCTGATGCAAAGTCATTTAAAGCAATTTCTGGAAAGGGAGTTCAAGCAACTTATAATAAAAAGAAAATACTTCTTGGAAATAGAATTTTAATGAAAGATAATAAAATTAATATTAAACATTTAGAAAAAAAAATAGAAGAATTAGAAGACCAAGGAAAAACAACTGTTGTTATTGCTGTTAATAAAAAAATAATTGGAATATTAGCTATAGCAGATACTTTAAAAGAATATTCTAAAAAAGCAGTTGAACAACTACATAAAATGAATAAAGAAGTTGTAATGATAACTGGTGATAATGAAAGAACTGGCAAGGCAATTGCCCAGCAAGTTGGAATAGATAAAGTATTAGCAGAAGTTCTTCCTCATGAAAAAGAAAAAGAAATTAAGAAATTACAAAAACAAAATAAAGTTGTTGCAATGGTTGGAGATGGTATCAATGATGCTCCTGCTTTAGCTCAGGCAGATATTGGAATAGCTTTAGGAGCAGGAACAGATGTTGCAATAGAAACAGGAAATATTGTTTTAATAAAAGATGATTTAAGAGATGTTGTTACTGCTATAGACTTAAGTGCTTATACAATAAAAAAAATAAAACAAAACTTATTCTGGGCATTTTTCTATAATTCAGCTGGAATTCCAATTGCAGCTGGTATTCTATATCCTTTTACTGGATTTTTATTAAATCCAATTATTGCTGCTATTGCAATGGCTTTTTCTTCTGTTTCTGTAGTTACTAATTCATTGACAATGAAATGGTATAAACCAAAGTTAAAATAATATTAAAAAACTTTATATATTCATAAATTTAAAAAGAGGTAAGATGGCAAATATAGCTTTTTTTGAAATAGAAAACTGGGAAAAAGATTATATTAAGAAGAATTTAGGAAAACATAAAGTTTTTTTCTCTAATAATGTATTGACAACAAAAAATGTTTCAAAAAATGTTGATGTATTAGCTGTATTTATTTATTCTAAAGTTAATAAAAATGTGTTAGATAAACTTCCAAAATTAAGGTTAGTAACGACAATGTCAACTGGTTTTAATCATATTGATTTAGAAGAATGTAAGAAAAGAAAAATAAAAGTATGTAATGTTCCTACATATGGAGAAAATACAGTTGCAGAGCATACTTTTGCATTAATTCTTGCATTAAGTAGGAAAATAGTAGGATCTATTAATAGAACTAGGCAAGGTGACTTTACTCTAAAAGGATTAAGGGGATTTGATTTAAAAGATAAAACAATAGGCATAGTTGGTGGAGGCCATATAGGATTGCATGTATGTAGAATGGCTAAGGGTTTTGAGATGAATACTTTAGTTTATGATGTTCATAAAGATAAAAAACTAGCAAAAAAATATAAATTTAAATACACTTCATTTGATAACTTATTAAAAAATTCTGATATAATAACATTTCATGTTCCATTAAATAAATACACAAAACACATGATCAACTCTAAAAACATAAATAAAATCAAAAAAGGAGCTTTATTGATAAATACAGCAAGAGGTGGAGTTGTTGAAACACAAGCAATAATCAAAGCTTTAGATCGAGGAATATTAGCAGGAGCTGGATTAGATGTTTTAGAAGGAGAGTGTTTTATTAAAGAAGAAAAACAATTACTTCATAGTAAATTTGCAAAACAATGCGATTTAAAAACACAATTAAGAAATCATATTTTGTTAAAAAACAAAAAATGTATCATTACTTCACACAATGCATTTAATTCAAAAGAAGCATTATACAGGATTTTAGATACCACAATAGAAAATATCAAAGGATTTCTAAAGAAAAAATTTATAAATATTGTAAAATAAAAAAAAAAAGGAGGTAATACTCATGGCAAAAAAGAAAAAGAAAAAGGTTGTAAGAAAAAAAAGCAAGAAAAAAGTTGTTAAAAAGAGAAAAGGATGCGGTTGTTGTTAATTCTTTTTTTATTTTTTATTTTTTATTTCTCAATAATCAATGGTTCATTCTCAGAAAACTTTATTCCTGAGATTTGATAAAATTTTCTTGTATCAATTTCATCATTTCTTAGTTTTTTATATGCACTTCTAACTTCATTGATTCTTGATAAGATCTTTTCATCATCAATTCTTAAACTATTTTCATCATTTATTCCTTCTATTAAAGGTTCTTCATATGTATGTATGATTATTTCTTCATGTTTAATTTTTGGAATATAATAAGTAACCCTTCCTCTTTTTCTGTCAATATCTTTTTCAGCTGTAAAATTAGGTTTTGCATAAATATAAGCATTCCCTTGTTCGTGTAATATGTTATAAGCTTGCCATCTTTGCATATCTGATTCTTCAAAATGTTCATCTAGAAAGCTAATTGTTTCACTAACTTTTTCTATAGGGACTGTTAATTCTTCATATGATGGAGAATGCATATTTACTATGGCTTTATATGGGATTGCTCCTATTTCATAAGCTGCTTTGCAAATCTTTTTTAATTTTTCAGATGATTTTACAGAATCATTTCTATAGAAATTAATTCCTTCTTGTAATGGCATTTGCAGATGAATGCTTATTCCTGCATCTTGTAATTTTTCTGTTACTATCTTTGCTTCTGGTGTTAAAAGTTGATGTTCATCAGTTACATTGCAGTTTAAATACAATTGTTTCTTTGGCTTATTCCTTCCATCATTCTCTCCTCTGAAAACATTCATCACATCTATTATTGGAGTTGAAGGACGGTAAGACGGATCATCTTCAAATTTATAGAATAATCCTTGATAAACTGCAGAAGTACAGATTCTTATTACCTTTAAATGTTCAGCTTCTCCTAATTGATCAAGTATTTCTCCAATTGTATCAGGAGAATACATCAATGGTTCTCCGCCGCTTATGATAACAGTATCAACTTCTGGATGTTTATTTAACCATTTTTTTAATAATCTTGTTTGCTCTATTGCCCTTTGTTCTTGTAAATTTAATTGTTTTTTTAATTCAGCATATTTTGGTTCAAGATCTGCTAAAGCAGCTTCACTTAATCTTGTCAATGTGCCTTTATAACACTCTGAACATCCAACTGGACAAAATTCTGTTATATTTAAAAGAACAGCATAATCAAATTTTCTTGAACCAAGATATATTGATTTTCCATCTTTCTCAGCTCTAATCTGATCTTTTCCTCTGAATATTCCATATGGATCAAGACTATGTTCTTGTTCACCTGAATATAATTTTGGCAAGTCAGGAACAAATTTCTTCATAGTATTTTTTCCCAGTAAAACATTAAGTGGAAGTATGCTCAATTTTCTTCCTTCATCTAATGATAATTTAACATTATCTACATCAATATCTTCATCTAAAGAAACAAGCTCATCTAAACTAGTGATCCTAAATGCCATGTGGAATTTCTCTGATTCCCACATATACTTTTTCATAACATTTAAACTTAAAGATGCTTCTGATACTAACTTATCTAAAACTTTTTTTTTTCTCCCAGGTATTTCAACAACTTCAAAACCATTTTCTTGGAGATAATAATTTCTAACATAATTATAGAAATCTTTTATTCCTGTTTCCAGTGCTTCTCTTTTTATTTGCTCTAACTTCATTTTTACCACTTTTATATGGTGGAATAAAAACTATATAAACAATTGTAGTCTTAATCAAGATGACAAAATAGCAATATTTATAAAGCAAAGATCATCAATTAACCATATGGCAGAAATTGAAATACTAGAAGAACTAGGGTTGTCAGAAGCAGAATCCAAAGTATATTTAGCTTTGTTAGAAACAGGCTCTACTTTAGCAGGGCCAGTAATAAAAAAAACAGGTTTGCATAGAGGAACAACTTATCAGATTCTTCAGAGACTTAAAGAAAAAGGATTAGTTTCTTCTGTAATCAAGGGAAAAAAACAATATTTCCAAGCAGCAAGCCCAGAAAGATTAATGGATGTTCTTAAAGAAAAGCAAGATAAACTACAGGAAATATTGCCTAATTTAAAAGCAAAATTAAAAGCAAGCAAAGAAAAGCAAGATGTTACAGTTTACTCTGGAACAAAAGGCATTCGTTCTGTAATGGATAAGATGCTAGAAGAATCTAAAAATAAAGAATATTTTGATTTTGGTGTTTCTGGATTGTTTAGAGATGTAATGGGGCCTTATTGGGATTTATGGCAGAAAAAAAAGAAAAAATACAAAATAAAATCTTATGTTATTTTTAATGAAGAATTAAAAAAGAAAAAATCAAAATTATTAAAAGATTATCATGGACAATTAAGATTTCATCCAGAAGAATATTCAAGTATAACAGATACTATGATTTATAGAGATACTATAATTTTGTTTATCTGGACAGCAAAACCGCCCATAGCTATTATAATTAAAAACAAAGAAAATGCTCAAAGTTATAAAAATCAGTTTAAATTAATGTGGAGATATGCTAAAAAATAACACTTAAATACCTTAATATATTCTCATGCTATCATGAAAAAAGTACTAGTTTTTGGAACCTTTGACATATTCCACAAAGGCCATGAGTTTTATTTAAAACAAGCTAGAAAACATGGCGATATACTGGTAGTTGTTGTTGCACTAGATTCAACTGTAAAAAAAGTTAAAGGAAAGCTTCCTGTGAATAATGAATCAAAAAGACTTGCTAAAATACAATCCTTAGATTATGTTGATCTAGCTGTCTTAGGAAATAAACAAGATAAATATGCTGTTATTGAAGAATTAAAGCCAGATGTAATTGTTTTAGGATATGATCAAGGTTTTTTCACAGCTCTTTTAAAAGAAGAACTATCTAAAAGAGGATTAAATATAGATATAATCAGAATTAAAGAAAGTTTTAAACCAGAAAAATATAAATCTTCTAAACTAAAATAATATTATTCAATCTTAAACAAAGCAGCTTCTATTCTTTCATGCCTGCATCTTGGGCATTTGCTTGGCCTTTTAATCTTGCTTCTTTCTTTAAACAGAAAACCGCACATCTTGCATTGAGCTGGATGTACTTTTAATCTTTGTTTAACAGTCTTTTTTATATGCTCTAAATCTTCAACAATCTCCCAAAGCTCAACTTTGTATTGATTAGCTAAATCCTGAGCAGATATTTGTTCTTTTTCTAGAATTTTAATTATTTCCTGTCTTCTTGTCATGTAAATCTAATTGTTATAAGAATTTATAATTTTTTTTATTTTTAATTTAATATTCTTTTAAGTTTTTGATAACTTTCTTTATAATCAAATTCATACCAAATACTTTTCCTTTTTAGAGGCCCTTGAATTTGTTCTAATTTATGTATAAGATCTTCGTCTGTAATTCTTTTTCCACCTAATCTTTCCATAAATCTTTGGCTTTTTTTATTATTAAGCCATGTACGTGCATAACCTCTTTTATTCACAAGAGAGGTATCTTCTTGAAACATTTTTTGAATAAGTCTAATAGGAACAAAGCTTCTTTTGGGATTATCAACACCAATCCAATTAAAGTGAACAGAATCATCTTCATGCCAGTATCCAATAGAACCAATTATTTTATCATTTTCTTCACAAATTACTGCAATTCCATCTTTTTCTCTCCATTTATCTATGAAGCCTTCTATTCCACATTCTCTATCTGACAAAGAGGGATTATAGTTATCATTTGTATCTCCAAAGAATTGTAGTAAATTATTGTAATCACTTGACTTACACTGTTTAAAAACTTTCATTTTTCTTTCTTCAACTTTTCCTTTACTTTATTAACATATTTATGCGCTAACTTTAAAGGCCCTGGTAATTTATGTGTTCCATCTAAGAAATCTTTAGTTGTCTTAAAAGCACTTCTTACAGATATTTTATGGCCTGGAGAAACATATATTGCTTTAGCATGTTCTTTAGAACTTACTTTTATTGCTCTGATTTCATTACCTACTTCTATTTCATTTCCTTTTTCTTTTCCTAAAATCAATTTTTTAGTTACACCAATTGTTGGTTTATCTAATAATAATCCTACATGTGAAGCTAATCCTATCCTTCTAGGATGTAATATTCCATTGCCATTAATAAAAATAATATCTGGCTTGTTTTCTAATAGGTTATAAGCTTCTAAAATAACAGGCCCTTCTCTATAGAATAAATAACCAGGTATATAAGGAATCTTAACCTCTTTGACAGCATATTTTCTTTCTATAATTTTTCCTTTCTTTAATACAACAATTCCAGAAATAATTTTATTATCGAAAAAAGCTTGATCTATACCAGCAACTAGTTCAATCTTCTTAAAATCATCTTTTGTTATTACTTCTTTTGCTAGCTTTAGCTGTTCCTCTTTTAGCTTTTCTTTCATTAAAAATCACCGATTTTTAGGGTGTCAAAATCAAAGATTTTGAACCATTTTTCCACCCATTTTTATATATTATAATATATATACTAGAGAATACATTTATGCTTTTAAAGCTTTCTATAAAAATAAGAAAGAACAGGCCAAAAATCAAAGGCCTGTTCAAGATATTTGGAAAACCTTTGCTCACCTCTTTTTCCCGTTGCGCATGTTTTTCCAAATGAATATGAAAAGCTCCTTGCCGATAGAGGGGTGGTTAAGAATTAGACAACAAGGAGCTTTATAAACATAAGATAATAGTAAACTATCACCTTTTTTTTATTTTTAATTGGAGGGTTCTTCTTAATTCTTTCAGCCACATTAATCCGATTCTGATCATTTCCTTATTGAAGTGATCGCTTAATTTGTATGTTTTTTTATACAAATCATAATCAATGATTCCCATTGATTTCATTGGAGTTAATATCCTGTCATAAAATTGTCTTTTATTATAGCTTATTTTTACTTTCTTACCTATATACATAGGCTCGTCAATTTCTGCAATTAAATTTCCTTCATGCAGTCGTGTTGCAAACAAAGACATTTCAGTCTTTGTTACTTCTCCATCTTTATCTTTTAGTTCTTGAACTAATAATTTGCCAACAATCTTTTGTTGCTTTGTGGCAAATATGACATCAAATATATCTTCAGGTAGGTTAAATCTATCAAACAATATAACCATGGTACACCATAATATATTGATAACATATCTAGTATATAAATGTTTCTACTTAGGATATTAGTATAGGGATTTGTATATTAATCATCTAGTTAAGTTTTAGAATTATTCCATAATATTTCAAAAAAAGTTTTGTATGATTTTGCTACCTCTTTACTTCTAATTAAAGTTCCAATAGGTTGGTCAGACCAAACAACTATAGCCACTTTATCACCATAGATCCAAGTAGTGGCAGGGCTTTCATATATCTCTGGAATGAATCTCATTTTTAATATTTTGAATCCAGCTGATTTTTTCTCTTTTCTTATTTTTTCGTTGTAGATTATCCTGATAGGAATTTTTAGTTTACATCTCCTTATATGCCACTGAGCTGCATAATGTTTGAATATTTTCACAAAATTTCCTTCTGCTCCAAAAGCAAGAAGCTCTTTTTTTTGTACAAGCACATCTTCTGCTATTGATTTTATTCCTTTTTTTCCTTTGTAAATTGTTGCTTCCTGCGGCTCTTTGCTTAATCTTCTTTTAAGTTCTAGTTCTGGAAGAAATGAACTAATAATTTTTTTTTTAATTTCTGTTTTTTTCCACTCTTCATCTAAATATTTAATAATCCTTTTTGGAGATGTAGCTTCAAAATACTTCCTATTTGCTTTTATTACATAACTTACAATACCTTTCTCAATCAGTCTGTCTAGAGTATCATAAACATTAGTTCTGTTGACTCCTGATTTTTTAGTTATTTCTCCTGCTAATGCTGAGCCTAATTCTAATAAAGCAAGATAAACTTTAACTTCATTTCCAGACAATCCTGCTTCTTTAAGTGCTATCTTTACATCCATGATAATAGTTAATTTTGATTAATATAAAAACCTTTCTATTGTTGTAATATAGTATAACAACATAAATTAATATAGTGTTTTTTACCCTCTATTTAGTAATAATAAGGTGGTTACAATGATAGAGTTATATGATGTTGGAAGAGTAATAACAGGTCCTTTTAAAGAAGGGTATAGTTTTATTGCTGAACAAGGAGAGAAATATATTGAAGATTCTGCTGCTTTAGAAAGGATAAGAGCATTTCACAGAGATAGAAGCTTAGGCATTAGCCAGGAAGATTTTAATTTATTGAATCATGCTTGGGTAGAATCAATTAGAAATGGTGAATTGCCAGTTAATTCTCATGAATTGGTTTATTCTGATGTTAAACCTAGATTTGAGAAAGTAAAATCAGGGGGTAATAATGTAGTATTGCTTACATCTGGCTCAAGAGATTTGACTGATCTTTTGATAGGAGATGAATGCAGATATGATGATGTCTTAGTTGGAGAGGAAATTGGAGATAAGAATGATGCAGATACCTATGCAAAAGTTTGGGATATTCTTGAAGGAAATGTAAATACTTTCTTCGATGACAAATATTCTGTTATGAAAGCTGCTTATGATGGCTTTAAAACAGTCGGTGGAAATCCAAAACTTTACTTAGTAGACAGAAAAGGAATTGTTGCTGTGGATAGAGTTAAAGAGTTAGAGGATAAAGGTGTAACTAAAATATCTTCCTTTGCTGAGTTATGAAATGGGAAAAACTAGCGCAGAGAGAATTGGATTTTCTTAAGAATTGCCTAGTTTTTGAAGCTTTTACTGATAATTTTATCAAGGTTTTTGGTTTTTACTATCCCCCTTACTTAACAATTCGTAAGGGAATGAGTTATACCCACTATCATAATAAAGAGTCTTCTTTTAAGATGGCTAAATTTATTTTAAAAAAAATTAATCAAAATCCAAATTTTATGAAGAAATTATACAAAGATGGAAAAAAAAAGTTTGATAACTTGATAGATTATTGCAAAGGGTTAAGGGATTTAGAAAATAAGGATAATATAGAATTATTAAAAATAATAAAAAAATATTTTGTGATGTATAAAGAACCATATCCTTATTTTCTCATTACAATTGAAGCAAGGCTTTTTGAGAATGATAAGAGGATAGAAGTAAAGGAAGCTATTGAGATTATGGGAAGATTAAGGCTTTATGGAAGAGCTAGCTTTAATAAAACACACGAAATTGTTCATCCTCTTTTTGATGAGATTGCTAAACGTTTTAATATTTCTGTATATGAGTTAAAGTTTCTAACTCCAAATGAAATTATTAAATTATTAAAAGAAGAGAGATTAGATATAAATCAATTAGTAAAAGATAGGCAAAAATGTTTCTTTATTCATATAGATGGAAAGTTTATGCTTCATGAAGATGCAACATTAAAACTACATTATGATGATGTGAAAGGAATAACTGAAATAAAAGGCCAAGGCACTTTTTCTGCAAAGTACAAAGGAAAAGTGAGAATAATTAAAAGTAATAATGATTTAAAAAAATTAAAGAAAGGAGAGATTATTGTTACACAAATGACAACTACAGATTTGATAACTGAAAATTTAAAAAAAGCTGGAGCAATAATAACAGACGAAGGTGGTATAACCTGTCATGCTGCTATTGTTTCAAGAGAATTTAAGATTCCTG
>SDBV01002202.1_pt1 | contig 29169 bp, 22 predicted proteins | sample 2277081 | NCBI WGS metagenome assembly SDBV01 (sample SAMN10402039, study PRJNA504765) | marine sediment metagenome | isolation source: marine sediment core GS10_PC15, 223 cmbsf | place: Arctic Ocean: Southern Knipovich Ridge | collected 2010
CTAAAACGAGGGGACGTCCTTTAGGCAATCGCGACGGGAGTTAAACGAATATCCTGTCCATCCTAACCATCCTTTTATCCTGTGAAAAAAAACAGGATAAAAGGATAGTTAGGATGGACAGGATGTTTTTATCACAAATTTTTAAGTCACTTCTCATTCTCTGGAATCATAACATCTTTTTCCAGTATTTTTTTCATGGTATGCTTAAGCCCTTGAACACCTCTTCGTTGGAGAGGAGTTCCAAATAATTCTTCTGGATGGTTCTCGATTTCTTCAAGCTGCGACAGATCTAAAATAGAACCGATTCCTCGTGACGGTGAAAAATCCGGAGCTTGTGACTGGGGTGGCCGTACATTGTGTGGACAGACGTCTTGACAGATGTCACAACCGAAAATATACCCAGGATTTTTTTCTCCTATATCCTTCGGAATCTCTTTCTTCGATTCGATCAAATGATAGGATAAGCATTTTGTGGCATCGAGTTTAAATGGTGATAATGCTTGAGTTGGACAAGCGTCAAGACATCGTGTACAAGAACCACACCGCGGCATTCTCTCCTTTGTCACCTTTCCTGGAATCTCAAGTGTCGTCAACAACCCTGACAAAAGAGTGAATGTGCCAAATTTTCGATGAATCAATAACGTGTTTTTCCCAAACCAACCCAACCCTGCTTGAACCGCAAGGGCTCGTTCCATAATCGGAGCCGAGTCGCTAAATCCTCGCGCGATATTGATTTGTCCTGTTCGTTCTTCCATCCAATGTATGATTTTTTTTAAACGCTTTCGATGCACATTGTGATAATCGCGACCCCGTGCGTACGAAGCGATGACTCCTTTTTGAGGATCAAAATTCTGTTTCTCTTGTTTGTAATGGGAAACGAAAATGATGGCTGTTTTGGCACCTGGAAAAAGCTGCTCTGGGTGGCACCTCATGTCATTTTCCATGTACCCCAATTCCCCATGGTGATTCTCAAGAATCCAGCGGCGATAGGCTTCCACATCCTCTTCGGGAATCGTAGCCGTCGTGATGCCTACATCATCATATCCAAGTGCAAAAGCTTGTTGGAAAATTTCTTCTGGTAACAGGTCCTTAGGCATGCAGATTGTTGGGCTTGGTCAGAATTCTCTTGACAATTTGCTCCACTCGGCTCCGTTTGCCCGTAGTGCCCTGCATTCCATTGGCCACCTCGTGAAGGTTTTCAATGGCAATAAAGGCTTTAGGATCTTCTGTAAAGATCAATTCTTTGAGATCGTGGAGTTGTAAACGCTCGACTATGACGTAAAGAATTTCTTGGTCTTCGCCAGAATATCCGCCCCGACCATACATGATCGTTAAGCCTAATCCCAACTCGTGAATGACCCGTTCCGCAATTTTTTTGGAGTGTTGAGAGATAATCAGACAAGCTTTCGTTTCCTCTAATCCCACAATCACAGCGTCCATCACCTTGATCGCGACCATATAGGTAATGAAGGACAAAAGGGGTGGATGCCAGTCTTGGAATACAAAGCCCGCAGCTCCAAAGACGAAAACATTTACAAATAGCACCACCTGACCCACGGTAAAACCCGTTCTGCGGTTTAGGATAATTCCTAAGATCTCCGTTCCATCCAAACAGCCCCCAGATCGAATGATCAGTCCAAGCCCAATCCCCAAAATGGCACCCCCTATCACAACAACTTCCAAGGGATCTCCTTTAAATTCAAGATGTAATACATTGGCTATGAATATCATAAAACCCGAAAACATCAAAAGAGCGACAAACATGTGCAGCAAAAAGGTCTTTCCAATTGAGCGAAAGGCTAAGTAGAGGAAAGGGAGATTAAAAATAATTAATAGCCAGGGGATAACGCTTTTGCCAAAGATCTTTCCAAAGATCATGGCCACACCCACAACCCCTCCATCAATCAAGTTGTTAGGGATAAAAAATACTTCAATCGCGAAAGCAGCCAAAAAAGCCCCTAACCCCATCCAAAAATAAAGAAGGATAGAAAATATTACTGATTTTTTTGGTAGTTCCGGAGATTTCAACATAAATCAAAATTAATTGTGTAAGTGTGAAATGTTTATATAACTTAAATTGAATTAAACTGCAATAGTAAAGAAAAGAAGTAAAAAAACTCGCGGGAGACGGGACTCGAACCCGCAACTTCCGGCGTGACAGGCCGGTGCTCTAACCAATTGAACTACTCCCGCACAAAGTAAATTCTTCACGCTTAACATCTCATGGGCGCAACAGGACTCGAACCTATGACCGCCTGCTTGTAAGGCAGGAGCTCTACCAACTGAGCTATGCGCCCGAATTAAGCCATTAATTTAGCGCTTATCGTAATTAGAATCAAGGAAATGTTGCGTAAATCAGCAATTTCAGAATTTTGGAGCAAAAATAAAACGCAGGGGTGCAGAGATGTGCCTTCTAAATAACAAAATTGCAAGTCACCTATTATAAATCATATAAAAAAAACATCCTGTCCATCCTGACTATCCTTTTATCCTGTTCCCATGTGCTAAAAAAACAGGATAAAAGGATAGTCAGGATGGACAGGATGTGATCTTTTATCGGAGCTTGTGGGGACTGATTCGATTTAGGGGGATTTTCGTTGTAAATAAATATTTAACTTGGTTCTCTGGGGTTTAGAGTGACACTAGGTAAATATGAAAAGAAAGATACGTGGCCCTTTTCCCTGGTTGATGATCCATTTATCGAGTTTTTATCGTCATCTTGTGACGGTTTTGATTTTCGGGTTGGGTTATCTGGTTTTATGTTGGGTATTATTCTCTCAGATTTCTCATGATCTCACCTCGATTCAAATGAAAAAGATGGGTTTGAGGTATCAAGAACATCTCCGTGAACTGCTTCTGAATATCAACACTCACAAGTATGTCGTTCAACGGTTTTACGAGGGAAATTATGGGCTCAAAAACCAGATTCTGAATATCCAAGTTTCCGCTAATGAAAATCTTAGGTCTATTGAAAAAGAAAATATTCTGCTTGAAGAGATCATTGAAAATCGGAGTGATAGCGGCTTAGCACCCATAGAAAAGGAGTATCGACCTGATCAGATTAATCAAGAATGGAAAGAAATTCGCAAGAGTGTCTTTAACATCGATATCCCAACAAGTCATGAACTTCATGATGACCTGTTGATACAGATTCAAGGGCTGATAACCTATAGTGCGAATTTATCTGAATTGACTCAAGATACCAGTTTGATAGTTTATGAGTTGGTTGAAGGGACATCGGGTCTTTTGCCAGAAATTCAAAAGACTATTGGCCAGATAATGAACCTCAGCCAGAAAGTCATTTCTTTGAAGGAAATGTCGGTGAATGAGCGGGATGAATTGGTTGGGAGTCTCGCGGTTTTAGAAAAATACATTCAAGCAGGGGAAAAAATGATCCCCACCGCCATTACTTTGCTTGCAGATCAACCTGATCTTCGTGAACAAATCACTCAGGCATTTGGAGCTTATAGCCAAGCGTTAGATGAGTTTATGGAAGAGGTGAGAAAAGATTTGGCGGCCAGTAATTTGAACTCTCTTTCGTTATCTCGTTTTGAAAATATTGGAATCCGCGCGATGAATGAGACTTTTGTCTTGTGGGATGCAGGGGCAAAAGTGTTGTTGGAATTGTTGGATGAGCGCGAAGATGCGATTCGGATTCATCGCCTGGTGATCATTGGTGTCACTTTGGCGATTGTGTTATTTGGTTTCTTTCTTGGGGCTTATTTTGTTCTCGAAAGTCAAAAAGCTCTCAGAGCGTTGAAAGAGACCTCCATCAAAATTAGTCGCGGTGATTTATCCGCCCGTGTCCCAATACGGCATCGCGATGAAATGGGGAAGGTTTGTGTGGTCTTTAACCACATGGCGGCGACTCTTGAAAGGATGATGATTCAATTCCGTCTCCTCATTAATGGAACGCAACGATTAGCAAGTGGTGACTTTACGGCTCGGCTTGAGGTAGACAGTTCAAGCGATGATGAAATCAGGGCGGTGGGAGTTTCGTTCAATCGGATGGCTGAGTCCTTTGAAGAGGTGGTTTCTCGGTTACATCGTCTCGTGATTGACTTAACTTCTTCTGCAACACAAATCTCTGCTGCTTCTAAACAACATGAAGCGACTCTATCTGAGCAGGGGGTGACTACCAAACAAATTTCAGTCACAGCCACTGAAATCTCAGCGACTGCAAAAGATTTTGCTTTGACCATTAGTGAAGTGGGAGGAGTAGCAGACGAGACCGCTCGTCTAGTTCGAATGGGACAGTCCAGCCTTGTCCGGATGGAAAAGGCGATGAATAAGATGGAAGATGCTGCGGCAAACATCACATCGCGACTTGCAGATTTGAATGAGAAGGCAGGAAATATCACCAGTGTGATCACTGCGATCTCCGATGTGTCTGCTCAAACCAATCTGCTCTCTTTGAATGCAGCAATTGAAGCGGAAAAGGCGGGTCAAGCGGGACGGAGTTTTTCTGTGATTGCTCGGGAAATCCGGGACCTTTCAAGCCAGACAGCCATGTCTACGCTTGATATTGAAAAGATCGTGACGGAGATTATGGATGCGGTGAAGTCGAGTGTGATGGGTGTGGATGACTTCACTCAAGAAATCCGTGATGGAGCTAATCAGGTGAATGAAGTGAGCGAACAGCTCTCGAAGATTATGGAGCAGGTGAAATCCCTTGTCGAGCGTTTTGATTCGGTAGACCATGGAATGAAAAATCAGTCGGAAGCTGCAGAACAGATTAATAAAGCGTTGATCGATCTGAGTGAGATGGCAAACGAGACCAATATCTCCATGCGGCATTTTCATTCCACGATTAGCCATCTTGATAAAGCGGCAAGCGATTTACGGGAAACTTTAGAAAAAATAAATTAAGACATGAAAAAAACAATTCAAACAAATCCAAATCAAGATAGCTGGATGAATAATTTAACCCAGCTTCTCACGAATCATCAAAAATACTACTTGATGATTCTGATCGTTGCCGCCGGTTTTGGAATAGTGATTTATGGTTTAGTTGTTCAGATAAATTCCCAGTACAGCCTCATCAATGACGAAATTCGGGCTAATGAAATGCAGAGGCCGCTGATCTCTCTTTACGAAAATATCGATAAGCATCACATCCTTTTGGGTAGGTATGTGAAAGGAGATCGGACAGTACGAAACGAGATCAGGAAAACTCAGACGATCATTCAGCAGGATGTGAAAGTTTTGCAGATGCTCCAAAAGGAGTATTCGGAAGTTCTTGAAGGTGATGGGAGAATATTTCTGAATCGAAGTAATGATCCGATACAATTATCAGATATTCAAAGCCAATGGGACGTCATTCAGAAAAAGGCACTTGTTCTTACTTCTGAAAAATCTCATGAATTCCATCAAAAAATTCTGGGTGATTTGTCTGCAATGATTAAACAGTTAGAGGAGGCAATTAATCCTGATAATTTGCTGAAAATGACTTCGTTTTTTCTCACTGAAGCTGTGGTTCATTACTTTCCTCAGCAAGTCGATTCACTGACTCAGCTTAATCGCCTCATTGAAAATAATCCTGGCAAACTCCCTGAAGATGCCCGAAATCAAATCATTTCGCTGCTCGTTTATATCAAGAGCAATTACTACTCGGTCAAAGATTTTACTGAAAAGGCGATCAATGAAATTGGAGCCATTCCTAAATATCGCGAAATCAAACAAGATCTTCAATATAACTTCTCCAACTACGAATCGGTCATGGAGCGCTACTTTCTCCTCATAGATCAGCTGATCTATGAAAAGAGAGTTGATACAGTGAATTATGTTGATGAGGGAACCTTGGCTCTCTCAACCAGTTTTGGTTACTGGAAGCAGGCTGAAAATGCCCTCGACAAAGTGCTCAAAATTAGATTAGGAGCTATCTTCCCAAGAGAGTACATCCTGTTGTTCATTTCTCTTTTCATCACTTTTCTCGGAGTCTACTTCGGGCGTTTTTTTGTGAAAATGGTTGTGCGTTCAGTGGACAATCTGGACAAGGGTTATAGAAGATTAAATCGGGGTGAGCTGACAACGCGCGTTCCTGTGATGTATGAAGATGAGATAGGAAGAGCCAGCATGGGCTTTAACCTGATGGCGGAAACATTTGAAGCTCTGATTGCACAAATGCGGAATGTTTTTGACGCGACAAAGCGTTTGTCGGAAGGGGATTTTTCAATTCGAGTCAAAGTGGATGATGGAGCCAATGAAGAAATCCAACAGCTCGCTTTGTCTTTTAATATAATGGCTCAGTCATTTGAAGAGATCGTTTCACAAGTCAATCGTCTGGGAATCAATCTTACCTCATCATCAAAAGAAATTTTTGAGGCAACAAGGGAACATGAAGCCTCATCGAAAAATCAGGAGCTAACGACCAACGAAATCTTGGGGATTTCCATTGAAATTTCTTCAAATGCTAAGGAGTTCGCGAAGACGATCCAAGATGTGACCAATGTTGTGGAACAAACTGCAAGCTTGGCAAATAAAGGACGCGAAAGTCTGAACCAGATGGAAGCGATTATGCGTCAGATGGTGGATGCCTCTGCTGATATCGCTTCGAAACTCGGAATCCTCAATGATAAAGCGGGGAATATTAACTCGGTTATCACCACGATCACAAACGTGGCGGATCAGATCAACCTTTTGTCACTCAATGCTGCGATCATTGCGGATAAGGCTGGTGAAGATGGGAGAAGTTTTTCGGTAATTGCAGGGGAAATTCGGGATCTGGCAGATCAGACGGCATTGGCAACCCTGGATATCGATAGCATTGTGGATGAAATGATGAGCGCTGTCTCCTCAAGTGTGATGGGAGTCGATGATTTCATTCAAGAGATTCGCAATGGTGTCAGTCAGAATGAAAAGGTCGCAGAACATTTGTCCGAAATTATTGAACGGGTCCAAGCTTTGGCTCCACGTTTTGAGCTTGTGAACGAGGGTATGCAGATACAATATGATGCCTCAGAACAAATTAACGAGGCCATTACTAAACTGAGTCGAACAGCACATACGACCGCTGAATCGATGCATCAGTTTGCGATTACAACAAACGAACTGAACGAAAGCGCAGTTTATTTGAAGAATGCTGTGGCGAATATCATAGAGGTAAAAGGGTAGTCATGCACAGACGACGTCGAGGCATTTTATTTTGGTTGACTAATCGTTTTACTTACGCTCAGAAATATGTGATTGCTGGGTTAGTGAGAGGAATTGGATTTTTTATTTTCTGGTTCTCACTTCTGTTCCTAATCATTAATCAAGTTTCATTAATCAAAGCCCAGCTCAGTAGCAATCGTTTACAAGCTCCATTAAGAAAAATTTATGAGAGCGTGATTCTTCACGAAATTGACTCAGAAAGAATTCAAGGTGGCGCTGCAGGTCTGGAAAATAATTTAGAAAAATATGAAACGACAATTTCCGAACAGTTAGGAGTGTTGAGCCGAGAAGGGGCTGATGAAGTATTTAGTGAAGACGAGGATGCGAATTATGTTACCTTCAAACTGGTAAAAGAAAAATGGTCGGAGATTGGAAACCAAGACACGAGTTCTCCAGAAGCCTATCAATCTCTCATTCGTGATGTTCGTATTCTTATGGAAGAGAATACCGACAATGTGATCCTCACAAAGGATCCGATCAACGTCAGCTATTTGCTGTTGGAAAATATAAAAAGACGTTTGCGTGATTCCCAGTCCTACATCTGGCAAGCAGTAACTATCAGCGAAAAAGCCCAAAATCAAAATGAGATAGATAGCACTGATCGCGAACAATTACGTATCATCTCACAGTACCTTCAACGGAGTTCGGAATCCACTTTTGAAGAACTCAAAAAAATTAAATCACAATTAGAGTCCTATGACGATTTCGCAGATATAGGACGGCGTCTAAGGGTCTCAGTCAACCAGTACCGAATTTCCGTCGAAGAATTTGTACTTTTAATAGAAGAAGGATTTCTTGAACCCGAGAATCAACTAACCCCTGAATACATGACTATTGATGGCACATTACTGTTGGGAAGTACCATTGCTCTTGGTGGGCTCACCACGAAACAACTGGACTTGATTCTTGAACAAAGAAAATTAGAATTGTGGACCGGAATGTTCATAGTATTTATTTTGGGAATCTTTTTTACATTTTTGGGAAGTTATATCGGTGTCCACTTCGTTTATGAAGCCATTCAAGCTTTTCATGCGCTTGATGTGGGCACCAGAAAGTTAACATCGGGAGATCTGTCAGTTCGTGTTCCTATTGTTTATACAGAAGAAATTGGTAAGGCGACGATGGCCTTTAACCGAATGGCTGACCACCTCGAAAAACTCATTAATCAACAACGGAATCTATTTGAAGCGACTAGCAAACTGGCTGAAGGAAATTTTTCCGTCCGGGTACAAGTAGACGAAAATTCTGATGAGGAAATTATACAAGTTTCCAACTCCTTTAACATTATGGCACAAACGTTTGAAGAAATTGTGCGGCAGCTGCATCGATTGGGAGTCAACTTAACCTCTTCCGCAAACGAAATCGCCCTAACTTCCAAAAAGCAACAGCAACTGATTGTTGAACAAGGGGAAGCCACGCGTGAGATTTCCATTACGGCAAGCGAAATCTCGACCACAGCGAAAGATTTTGCCATCACAATTAATGACGTCAGTATTGTTGCAGAGCAGTCTTCAAGTCTCGCATCGGATGGTCAGGATAGCTTGATCGAGATGGAAAAAATCATGAGACAAATGGTTGGGGCTTCATCCAACATTGCTGAAAAATTGGATATTCTCAATGAAAAAGCAAGTCTCATCACTAAGATCATTACAACGATCACAAATGTCGCCCGTCAAACAAACTTACTTTCTCTTAACGCTGCAATTGAAGCAGAAAAAACAGGGATGTTTTCCCGCGACTTCTCGGTCATCGCCCGCGAGATCCGTCGCCTTGCTGACCAAACCGCTCTCGCCACTCTTGATATTGAAAATATCGTGAACGAAATCATGAATGCGGTCTCTTCTTGTGTGAGCGGAGTTGAAGACTTCACGAAAAAGATTCAGTTTGGTGTGGATCAAGTTGTGGTTGTAGGAGAACAACTTGGCCAGATCATCGTCCAAGTTCAAGCTCTGGCCTACCGTTTCGAAACGGTGAATGAAGGGATGCAGTCTCAGTCCGGATCAGCAGAAAAAATTAATGAGGCTATGGTGAAACTGAGCCATTCCGCTAGCGCCACCACAGAATCTATTTCTCGCTTTAGTGAAACCATTGACAACTTAAGTGGGGCTTCACAAGATCTCCGTCAAACGATCGAAAATATCAGCGTGAGCGATAAAAAGCCTTCTCTTTTAAATATACCCAAATAAGTTCAAGAATCGGTTTGGGTATAAATCATAAGTGGGATATAATCTCTCCTTATGCTGAATATCAATTTAAAAGGTAAAAAAGTTTTTATAGCAGGCGTTGCCGACGATAAAGGTTTCGGATGGGCCATAGCCAAAGTTCTCGCCGAAGCGGGCGCTGAAATCATCATCGGAACATGGCCTCCTGTATATAATATTTTTTTGAAAAGTCTCTCATCGGGGAAAATCGATCAATCGTTCAACATAGCGAAAATCTATCCACTAGATGCGGCATTTGATTCATCTGAAGATGTGCCTGAAGAAATCAAGCAGAATAAGCGTTATCAGTGTCACGAGAAGTATACGATTTCTGAGATTGCGGAAGAGGTGAAGAAAGATTTTGGGACAATTGATATTTTGGTGCATTCATTAGCTAATGGTCCTGAGGCCCAAAAGCCACTTCTTGAGACATCACGCGAAGGCTACTTAGCCGCTGTGAGTGTTTCCTCTTATTCATTTGTGAGTTTGGTTTCCCATTTTGGCCCTATTATGAACGAGGGTGGTGCTGCGTTGACACTCAGCTATATTGCGGCTGAGAAGGTGGTTCCTGGTTACGGAGGGGGCTTGAATGCGGCAAAAGCGGCGCTTGAAAGCGATACCCGCTATTTAGCGTGGGAAGCAGGTCGAAAGTGGGGGATGCGCGTCAATGCCATTTCTGCTGGACCTTTGGGGAGCCGAGCAGCGAAAGCCATTGGATTTATCGATAAGGTGATTGCTTATTCAGAAGCGAATGCTCCCATGGCCAAAAGTCTTAATCCTATCGAGGTGGGTCATACGGCGGCATTTTTGCTGTCGCCTTTGGCAACAGCCATTACAGGCGAGACCATTTTTGTGGACAATGGGCTTCATATCATGGGAGTCGCCACCGACAGTCCTTGTTTCATTTAAGTAACCATTCTCCAATATTTTTTTACTAGGAAGTTGTTGACTTCCGAGAACTTCCGTGTTAACTTCAGAGTAGATTTATTTACTTTAAGGTTTTATTTTTTTTTAACTTCATACTTCTGACTTCTGACTTCTGACTTCTGACTTCTGACTTCTGACTTCTGACTTCTGACTTCTGACTTCTGACTTCTGACTTCTGACTTCTGACTTCAAAATGGCAAGCCTGTGCACTTTTGAGTAAACTCAGCAGGGCTGGAAGCCCGACATTTGTCAGCCCAGGCTGTAGCGGAGCGGAGGCCTGGGAAAACGAATCAAAAGAAAAAAGCCCTGAAAGGGTGGCATATGCCGCGGTCAGTGTCACCCTTTCAGGGCTTTGATGTTTTTTTGTTCGTTTTCCCAGGCCTCCGCTCCGCTACTGCCTGGGCTGTCACCTGTCGGGCTTTCAGCCCTGCTGATAGCCGCTCGGGGCTCCAAGAAGTAAAATAATAAAATAATAAACCGTTGACATTAATTACTTTAATCTAGTAAAATTGTTTAAAGGGAAATTACTTCCTCTATAAAAAGGAGAATTAACATGTTTAAACAAGAATTAAAACCGACGTGTAGGACGAATTGTCCAGACAAGTCTTTATCTTCTACAATCCTTTCTTATCTTTATCATTCCTATCATCATTATTTTATGATGTGGCGATAAGCCATCCCCAATTTTTTTCATTTTTTTAACAGTTATTGAGTTTTCATTTTTTCGCTAGCGATTTTTAGCGTCTGAAATGAGACATTATTAAAATTTTATTAAGGAGAATACAATGAATACACAAGTTTCATTTGTGTCGTCGTTGCTTCCTGCCTCGGTTGTAAAAAATCTTGAATCTCCATCTACGCGCGGAAGGAAGGAATGTACACAAGAAAATAGGGTGCTTTGCGTGTCAAAGCTGCTCATAAACCTCATAAAGGGGGCTGCTTCAGATTATAGGGAAGGACTTTATATTAAATTTGATGGTAACCCCGGAGATAGCGGATGCCAAAATCAGGCTCTTGCCCTCCGCACTATTTCAAGACTAGACTTGGAGGAGGAGTTTTCATCCCTTGCTTCCAAAGCTAAAGAAATACAAGAAATTTTTAATCAAAGATGCCTCATGCCGAGAAAGGAAAAGAGAAAACAAGGCTCACCTTTTGAGCTCTTTCAACGATGCTTCTCTAAGATTGAAATTTCTAAGGAAATGGAATACTTGCTGCACTGCTATTTGTCTGCTGTGATGAGGGCTCCTGTTAAGACTGAAGATAATGGGGTTGTTTTAACACGATGTGAGATTAATAACTTAAGCAACTTGTCTGAAAACATCACGTATATACCAATGAAGCGGCTGAAAAAGATTCTTAATAATAACAAAGAGATTCTTTCAGTACTTTCCGTGAATGCCGTGGAATGTGAAGCCAAAAAGCTGACATCTGTTGCAGTATCTGAGAAAGAATTGATCGTGAAAATGCTTTCACCTGAGCACAGAAAGACAATAAAGTGTTTCGGGGAGCTTAGAACCTTTGGATGTCTTTTTTATGAGGTTAAGACACTTATCTTTGGTTTGCGGGAAAGGCAAGATGTCGTCTGCTTGAGGAAAATCCTCAAAGAAGGTGATGAACCTGTACGGATTTTTCTTAAACCTTCTGAACCGGGAGGAGAATTTCAGGTGATTCTTAAGGAGTCTGTTCCAGATAACACTCCAGTCACAGTGTTTGAAGCTGTGTTCAAGGGAAACAGAGAAGAGGTGTGCTCAGAAATCGAGGAGCGTGGGTTCACGGAACTCATCTTGATTGAAGGGGCTGTGGTACCCCAATACGATCCTAAATCCAAACTTGAGGAAGTCAAAGATGAACTGGCTCGAGAAGAAATCTCCCGTTTTAGAGAGATAAAACGACCTATTTTTGAACTTGACCACGTCTACTTCACTAAGAAAGAAGAAACTGGATTGTGCCAGGAGGGAAGGAAATGGATCGTCGTTTAGTTATCTTAACCTCTCTCTCTTTGGTCCAGATGTGGAAGTTCTTTAGCCAATATGGAGTCAGGGTGTTGCTCGTGCTTTACCTGGTCCAAGAACTGCATTACTCTGACGCTCGCGCAATTGGGATGAATGCTGTCTTCATTGGACTGGTAGAGCTTGGAGGAATCTTTGGTGGTTTAATTGCTGACAGATTTCTCGGACTTCGTAGATCGACGATCTTCGGAGCGTGGTTGCTGGCCACAGGTTACTTCTCGTTATTATCAGAATCCTCATTGTTTTTGGCTATGGGGCTGATAGTTGCCGGATCAAGCCTTTTTTCCAGTAATATCATGGCTCTATTGGGTTCGGTTTATGAGGAGAACAGTTCTGAACGAGAAAAAGGGTTTACAATTTTCTACATAATTCAGAATTTGGGAGCTCTAGTTTCGACAATTCTCTGTGGAATTGTCGCCAACCAGTACGGATTTCGTTACGGATTTGCTCTGGCAGCCAGTGGCATGGTGTTCGGAAATATTGTCTTGTTTTTTTTGCGCAAGCCCTTGCGAGAACTCGACCAGTCCCCTCCAAAAAGAGGAGGCATTGTGTTATCGATACTTGGTGTGATCGCTCTTTTGGCTGTGGGAACATTGGGTGTCTATGCAGAAGAAATCGTTTTCCAATTTTTGCCCTTGTTGACGATGGGATTATTTGGAGGTTTTGCGTTCTTTTTGGTGAAGGATGCGATGATCCCCAAAAAACAAATTTATCAACTTTTGGTTTACCTCGGAGCTCTCATTCTCTTCTTTGCGATTGAGGATCAGATTTTCTCGTCTTTGATTTTGTTTACGGAACGGGTCACTGACCGCACTTTGTTTGGATGGGAAATTTCCAGTTCTTTGATTACGAGTATCAATCCAATTGTGATCATCTTATTGGGAACGGCTGTCGTCAGCTTAAAGTCAAAACTGGTGACCCCTTTTATTATAACAGGAGGGGCTTTTGCGATTTTGGCGGCTTTTTGTTTCTTCAACTTCAGTATCTCCATTCTGGGAGTCATGGGGGTTGTAGGGGCGATTTCGATCGCTGAACTGATGATCGGGCCTTTAGTCATGAGCTTCACATCTGAAGTGGCTGCAAAAGGACGACCCGGAATGGTTATGGGATTGGTGCCCATTGCTTTTTCACTTGCGGTTCAGATGAGTGGGGGAGTGGGTCAATTGATGGCTGTAGAGAACAAAGAGCAATCGCTAGAGATCTACGGTACAGGATTTGGCATAGTCGCTCTCTTGATGGTTGGGGGTGGTTTTATATTACATATATTAATGAGGAGATTTTCATATGAAAAATATTGTGTTTCGTGATTCGTTAGATGGAATTGATGCGGATGTGCTTATTCTCCGCCACAATTCTCTTCAAGAGAACATCAATCAACAGCTCAATGGAGCTGTTGATTTTAACCTGAATCTATTTTCGTATCCCGTGACCATGACGTCAAATGGTGCGTGCTCAGTTCCCAAGCTAATTTTTGTGAACGGAACAGAAAATTTGGCATCCTTGGCCAATGAGAAAACAGTTGCGATTGCCATTGATCAGGTTCCTGCAGAACAACTCGCTTTTGAGATTTTGATGGATGACGCAAAAGCGGAAAATGTTATTTTTATTTGCGATGATCCAAAACAATCAGAGCAATCTTTCCAAAAATATCGTGATATTTTTGAAAGTGTGACGTTGGCAAAAGAGATCATTGCGTCGCCGGCAAACCTTATGCCCCCGGCAGAGATTGCCAGACGATGTCAACAACTCGAAAATCTTACAGTGACAGTTTTTGATGAAGATCAATTGCGTGACCATGGAGCTCATGCCTTACTTGCTGTAGGAAAGGGAAGTCCTAATACTCCTAAGATGGTTATTATGGAGTATCGAGGATCCGACGAACCACCTATCGCTCTTGTTGGAAAAGGCATTTGTTATGATGCAGGAGGCATCAACCTAAAAAATTCTTATCTCGTCGAAATGAAATGGGATAAAGCTGGCGCTGGCGCTGTCATCGGAGTGATGGACGCTCTTTCAAAATTAAAACTCCCAATAAATGTTGTGGGAGTCATTGTCTTAGCTGAAAATATGCCTGATGGGAATGCTTTAAAACCAGGAGATGTCATTTCTTCAATGTCAGGAAAAAGTATCGAAGTGATCGATACCGATTGTGAGGGGAGACTCGCTCTAGTTGATGGGATTGCTTATGTTCAAAAGTATTTTTCACCTAAAACCCTTATTGATCTAGGTACCCTGACACTCGAAACATTTGGAGCCTTAGGAGCAGAATACGCTGGCCTCTTTTCTCCTGATCCCGAACTATCTCAAGCTTTGATTGAAGCTGGGGAAGCGGTTGGAGAAAAACTATGGCCATTACCCCTAGGTGATTATTATGCCCAACAAATTCGTTCTAAAAACGCGGATTTGAAGAATGTTGGTGTCTTTCGTTATGGGGGCAGTTCTGCAGCGGCTGAATTTATTCGGGCTTTTGTGGATCCGAAGATTTCTTGGGCTCACCTTGATATCGCGGGAACAGCCTGGAAATTGGATAGACCGGAGGATGGAGTCACCGCATTTGGTGTCCGACTCATCATGGAATATCTATTTAGCTATAACTCAAAATAACAGCGTTTTGTGAGTTATAGAAGCTCTTTCTATAACTCATTGCTCGCGATGACTGGTGGAGGTCATATTGATTTTTTTATGTGTTGCCAAGATGATTTTTAGATCTAAAACTTTAATAGAGAATGGTTAGAGTCAAAAATATTGGATATAAGTCTGTGTCTTCGCGCATCTTCGCGGTCTTCGCGACCTTCGCGGTTAAATTTTTTAAAGACAATTAGAACTTCAATATACGTTGATAAGAATCATCAAAACCGCTAAAATTTGCTCTTATATTTCCAAGTGAGGAGAAAGAGTTTTGACCACCACAGCTGCTTCCCCGAAGTCAAATCTGCTACAAGCGATGCTGCTCGTGGCAGGTACCTCTATTGGTGGGGGAATGTTAGCTCTTCCTGTGGCCACTGGGATCAGTGGATTTTTCCCTTCTCTCGTTGTCATGATCCTTTGTTGGATCGCCATGACCGCCACGGGATTAATGCTTGTTGAAGTTAGTCTTTGGATGCGTGAAGGATCTCATATGATCTCCATGTCCGGGAAGATGCTTGGCAATCCTGGACGCGTAGTCAGCTGGATTCTCTATCTTTTCATTTGCTACGCTTCCATTGTTGCCTATACAGCTGGTGGGGGGATGCAGATTGCTGAAAGTATCAAGACTATATTTGGAATTGAACTCTCCCGTGCCACGAGTTGCTTCTTGTTTTTCTTTTTGTTTGGAATGCTTGTGGATTTCGGAGCCAGAATCCTCGGCCGCGTGAATTCGGTCCTGTTTTTTGGGATGCTTGGAGCCTACTTTCTTGTGATTGGGGCAGGGGCTCCCGAAGTTCTTTTAGAAAACTTGCTTTACAATAAGTGGTCCACGGCATTCATAGGGATTCCATTGATTTTAACTTCATTTTCTTTTCAAACGATGGTGCCCAGTCTCACTCCTTTTCTCAATCGTAATCCCCAACACCTCCGTTGGTGTGTGATCGGAGGAACCACAATCACATTATGTGTCTATATCGTATGGCAATGGTTGGTACTCGGGATTGTCCCTGCAGAAGGTCCCAATGGCCTAATTCAGGCGCTTAATGAAGGTGCTATTGCGACGAATTTTATCAGTAAATCGGCACAAAGTCCCTATGTTGTTGTGATCGCCGGATTTTTTGCCTTTTTTGCTCTTGTGACTTCATTTCTTGGAATGTCATTGGGGCTTTTTGACTTTTTATCGGATGGTTTAGGAATTCCCAAAAAGGGTTGGGGGAAAGCAAAATTAGGATTGATTATTGCTGCACCCACTCTATTTTTTGCGATTTATTTTGAAAGAGCTTTTCTTGTGGCCATGGATGCATCGGGGGGATTTGGAGATACCATTCTTAACGGAATTATCCCTGTCATGATGGTTTGGGTGGGACGATACAGAATGAATCTTCCTGGAATTATGGGGTGGATTGGAAGCCGCCCATTTCTCATTCTCGTTTGCCTTTTTTTCCTCATATCATTGGGCATTGAAGTATTGATTCACTTAGGCGTATTGTCATCGATTTACGATATTTCTGAAATTAACTTATTATAATGAGAGAATTCATATGAGTCTAATTCTTGCGATTAAAACATTTTTTTAAGTAAGCCAATTTTTCGAATACAAAATTCCACCACAGTGGTGAATCTTCATCTCTTGATCACACCACAACACTCTCCAAACCCAATACGCGGATAACCAGGCTTTTTACAAAAGGCTCTCAATGTGATTTCATCACCGTCTTCTAAGAACTTCCGCCTACTTCCATCTGGCAACCGTAATGGCTCCTTTGTAAAAGCCCCCCTTTCTACAAGACATCCGAGACAGTCAATTTTTTCTCCCGAGACAGTTCCGCTGGCAATGAGATCACCGGCTTTAAAATTGCAACCACCACATGTATGATGAGTGAGCATCTGCGCAAAGGTCCAGTACATATCGGAGAAGTTTGTTCGAGTTATGACAACAGACTTCTCATTCTGTTCACGCATTTTTTCAGATGAAATGGCTACTTCTAAAAAGATATTATAAGCGGCATCATCCTTGGGTTGTAAATAGGCAAGAATTTCGGGATCATCATGACTTCTAGGTGGTCCTGGGATTTTATATGGTTTTAACGCTTCGAAGGTGATTACCCAAGGACTAATAGAGGTTGCGAAGTTTTTACCATTAAATGGTCCCAAAGGTTGATATTCCCACTTTTGAATGTCTCTCGCCGACCAGTCGTTTACTAAAACAATGCCAAACAGATGTTCCTTCGCCTCAGCAATGGGTATCGGTTCACCAAGTGGAGTTCCCTTACCGATAAAAACACCCACTTCCAACTCGAAATCAAGTTTATCAGAAGTTTGAAATTGTGGTGCTGATGCTCCAGCGGCTAAGACCTGTCCTTTTGGACGTCGAATGTCGCTTCCACTGATCACGATTGAACTAGCACGGCCATGATAGCCAACTGGCAAGTGCCGGTAATTAGGCATCAGGGGATTGTTGGGACGAAACATTTTTCCGATGTGTTGCGCATGATTGATGGAGCTATAAAAATCAGTATAATCTCCGATTTCCGCCGGCATCAACATGTCTGCTTTTCTCATATCAACAAGTAATGCTCTTTTCAACCTCTGGTGGTCTTGGATAGTAGGATTACTTTCATCTAACAAACCGCTAATGCTGTGCCTGGTGGCTTTCCATTGTCTTTTGTCGAGGTTCATAAAGGCATTGAGAGTCGGTTCCATGAGTGCCAATTGAGTTTCTTTGGGAAGATTTTTTAGAAGACCTTCCTGAACGCATCTCTTAACGTCCAAAATCTGATTTCCAATAGCCACACCGATTCTCGGAGTTTCCTGGCTGTTCTTTCTTTTGAAAACACCATAGGGCAGATTTTGGATCGGAAAATCTGTGGAGGGATGATTAGCGCTTAAAACCCAGCTTCTTCTTTCTGGGTCAATTGTCCAATCCTCAGCAATAATAGAAGAAAATGTGAATACAAACGAGATGAAAATAAGAAAACGAGTCAACATAAGTCTATCCTTGGAAAATGTTTTTCAAAATGAATAACATTTTTTTTAAAGGTTCGCAAGTTATGAATTACCCTCCTTTAAAAACACATTTTTCCTATGAATATTTATAACTCACTGATGTTGAGTTAGATAAGTTTATTTATATAGGCATTAATCAGAAATATTTAATTTTTAATAGTTTATTTAAAAAAAACATAATTAAATAGTTTAATTTATGCAATTATTATAAAAATATAATGATTTTGTAATCTTGATATATTATAATTAATTGTTTATAATTAATAAATTGCAGGAGGAGATTATGATTTCTTTTAATTCTGAAGATGCCAAAATTTTCAATCAGCAAAATACTCTGATTAACAGGGACGGGAAAGATTTATCGGAAGCCTATAAGGATAAGTCACTTGTAGAGAAATTTAATAAGACACATGCATCCACAATGAAGGTCTTTTCGTCATTAACCACAGACCCTATGGAAGGATCAGCGCTTATAGATATGAAAATTAATTTGTTAGATGAAGATAATCTTATTTTTAAGTTGGGTGAAGAGATGTCACTTTTAGGCGGGATGGTTAAACCAGAACACAGAAGTATTTATAACGATGTTTTTAAATTTGGCGATCGATGGGCTGATAAAATCGCTGAAATGATCGATCAATCACCAGAGGATCGTAAGGAAGTTTTAGAAAATCTGAAAAAATATCCTGAATTCTATTCGACTGTTTTGAATCGGGTGAGAAATAAAGAAAATGCTCAGAATTTTTATCCTAATAGATTGATACAGTTTGCAACTGGTGATGCGGAATTGAACCGTCAAGTTGTAAAGCTAATAGCTTCTGATCTATTTAACTTTATGATTTATGCTCCGATTGCAGAAATTATGGAAGAATTTGGATTTGATGAAGGATTAAAAAAGGAACTTGTTAATTTAATTAAGGATGATGAAGATAACAGAAGTTTTTTAATCGATTATTATTCTGAATTTGAAATTAGCGACGATCAATTTAATTATGAAATGGCTTTGTATTTCCTCGAGAAAATGCAGATAGGTTATTTTTGCAGGTTTGTTCACAATTTAGAGATTCGTGATGAAGCTCTGAACAAGAAGCTTATCTCTAAAATCCTCGAGAAGCCCGGAGGGTTAGGTGCAGTTGTTGACTCCGAAAAATTTTACTTCGAGGATTTCGAGGATTTGGAGTTTAAAAAAAGTTTCGTAAAAGAAGCTGTCAATAAAGGGAAAAATAGAGTCTTAGATAAAATTGATATCAGTGCCATAGATGATCCTGATTTTCATAGGGAAGTGGCTTCAAGTATGCTTCAAAATCAGTCGGGAAAGGTAATTCTAATAAGACAAATCGATAAATTTAATCTTGATCGTGAATCTAAAAAGTCGATTTTTATTGAGTTAATAACAGCTGGTGAAATAAGCGAACGTGCAAGTCAGGAAATTGATAGGTTTGGATTTGATGACCTTACATTAAAGGAGATCGCCAATCAAATTGTTTTAGAACCAATGGGCGCTTTACGTATTGCTCAGATTTACCCTAAATTTCATATCAACGATTTGACTGAAACCAAAGATTTGGCGTTGAAGATTGTCGAGCAGGAGTTTGGTGCTTACTCATTAGCCTGCTCTATTCAAAATTTCGATTTCGGAGAAGACTTGGATTTTAAAAGAGAACTCGCTCAAAAAATTGTTCAATCTCCATCGGGTGCCTTAGGCTTAAGTAGCCTCAAATCTTGGGATGATTTTGGAATTACAGATCTGAAGGGGAAGCAGGATTTAATAAAACAAATTGTAGCTTTTGAAGAAATATACGGAGAAGCTCCTGAAATTTTTAACAATCATATAAAACCATGCATTGAGGGTGATAGGGAATTCCTCAATGAAATTAGGGAATTGATGATACAAACCGAAGCTGGGACTTTCTGCTTAGGAGAAAATATTGATGAAATCTCAGGAGATGATTTGGAGTTTAAAAAGAGAGTCATCACTCGATTGGCAGATTTTGAAAAAGGTGCCGTAGCGATTGTGGGAAATGAGATTGCGATTGATGATAAAGATTTTATGAATCACATTCTGTTTAAAGTATTAAAATTTAATGATTTGAAGTTTTATCACCCATCAAAAATTCAGTCACTTGGAGTCGATGGTGAATTTTTGAACTACTTTGCAGAACACAATAGTAACCAAACCAAGCTTTCAAAATGGGAACCGAAATCAAGATTCGATCCAAAACTCATCAGTCAAATTGCAGGGATCGAACATAAGGAAACTAAGGAAAATCTTAGTCATTGGCTTTTTTATTGGGGTGCTTGCGGTGATTTTCATCAAATGCCGGAAGAAAGAAGAGATCAATTTTTTGGCAAAGAGTTGCTTGAACCAGTCTATAAAATCAGAAATCACGAAATGCGTTTGAATCTAGTCGAACACCTGACTCATATTTTTGCGAATGCTTCGGATGAAGATTACAAAGCATTTTTGACTCGATATAAGAAATCTTCAGTGAGTACACGCGCATTAGAGATTATGTTGACATCACTCGAATTAGATGAAGTCAGTTTCGGCTCTGAATTACATTCAGGGTTAAAAAAGAAATTATCGAAATTTTTAAGAGATGGCACGAATCGGGTGCTATTTCTTCAAACCCTTCAGGCGTTATCTCAGAGTCCTGAAGTCACCCCTGGACAAATCGTCACAGTCGTCGACTATTTGAGTCATTTTTCTGGAAAACCCCTGCTTTCTGAACTGAGATGCTTTTCTGGTTTAGAGAAATTTCAGCGTCTTGGTGATCTTACAGATCCTCCTACTTCTTTCGAAGAACCAAAATGGATACGAAACCATTTACTGGAAGTATTTGAGGATTGTCTCGAAGGTTTTGTACTTTCAGATTCTGAACAGAAAGAATTTGATGCTGCTTTTATTCATTCCAGAATGCCTGAGGCGCTTCCTGTCTACGTTGCAGGATTACAAAAGTTGCATGACCGTGATCGAGTTCCAGTGATGAAAACAATTTCGGATTACATCAAAGATGTTACCAGTGGGGCTTTTCCTGATCGCAGATATGAAGATTCTGTTCACCTTGATCGAATATATGAATCGAAAGAAGGTCTCAAGGAAATGTGGGAAAAGGGGATGAGTCCAATTGATCTATCCGATTATGTTCAAAAAGAAGAAGAGAAAATAGAGCTAAATTTTAGAGAATTGATCTCGATGAAATTAAAGGACCGCCACCTTCCTGTTGAACGATTGCCTAAATTAGGGGCTCTTCTTAGAGGTGAAGAATTCGGAGGAGAACAGGATCGGAACTACCAGGTGGTTGAGAATATGCTTTGTGATTTATGCGAGAAAAAGTATTCAAATAAGGGACTGCAGGGAAAGCTCACAACGTTACGAAAAAAAATGGTGAAAGCAGATTCTCGAAGTGAGTTTTTAAATGATATTGATGCCTTTCGAGATGCGCTGAAACCCAAGAAAACTGGGATTGAAGGGTGGAAGATTGTGGATTCTGATGATCCTATTGATCTTCTTCTTTCTGGAACAGAGGTTGCAGGAAGTTGTCAAAGAATTTCAGGACAACCGTCTTTAAATAAAGCTTTGATGGGTTATGTGATGGATGGAAAGCATCGCATGCTCGCAATTAAAGATAAAAATGGAAGGGTCATGGGGAGGCTAATTCTAAGGCTACTTTGGGATGAAAAGAACGGGAAACCGGTACTCTTTTTCGAAAGGGTTTATCCCAATACGTTACAAAAGTCTTATCAGCGTATTTTGAAAGACGTTGCCATTGCACGGGCTGATGAATTGGGTGTCGATCTTGTGTCGAAAGAAACAATTTCTGATACATTTTATGAGGGGACGGTTGAGAGTTTAGGAACAAAGGAGAATGTGCCCTTCGAGTATTGCGATGCAACACGGGGTATCGAAATCGGTCCATTCAGAATCAGAGGCTGTTATAAGCTTAATTAACTTCTTGGAGCCCCGAGCGGCTTTCGGCGCTAATATCATGAAGTAAACATAGCAGGGCTGAAAGCCCGATATTTGTCAGCCCAGGCAGTAGCGGAGCGGAGGCCTGGGACAGACAGCATCCCTAAAAATTCTGAGCCCTGAAAGGGTGACATTACCCGCGGTCAATGTCACCCTTTCAGGGCTTATTTTTTTTCATTCGTTTTCCCAGGCCTCCACTTCGTTACTGCCTGGGCTGACAGATGTCTGGCTTTCAGCCCTGCTATGTTTACTCAGAAGTGCGCAGGCTTGCCTGCGCACTCCAAGAAATTTTTAGGGCCACAGGGATTGCTAATATGTTTTCATGAGAAACTTTTCTGAAAGCGCTTGTGTCGCACAATCCAAATTTTCTTTTTTCACAAGAATATAATCCGTATCAAATGTGGAAATCGCAAAAATACTGATCCCTGCATCAGCCAAAACTGCTGAAATCTGAGCTAATATTCCGACTAACGAAAAATCAAGGGGGCCTGCCACTTTCAACAGGTTCCAATTCAATTCACATTTTGCACCCGATGGCTCATTTCCAACATGACAGATCACTGATAATTCATCTTCAGTTTTAGTCACTGAGATAAACCCATCTTGCATGATAGGAATTTCTGAAGATGGTTCCAAGCGACATATCGAATAATCACCTGGCATTAATGTCAGGTCAATCTTCATAAGGTGTTTCTCCTAAAAGATAAGATTGAATTCTGGGACTATTTTCTAAATTTTTTGATGTCGCTGATTCCACTATTTGCCCATCCTCCATTAAATGCACAGTACAATCCATATATTGAATCATGGCAATGTCATGTGTGGTGATCAAGACACTATAGCCTTGGTGTGACAATTTTTTTATTTGCTCAATGGCTTGAATTGTGGATCGCGGATCCAGTGCAGATGTAGGTTCGTCCATACACAAGACCGAGGGTCCCATTGCCATGGCCCTAGAGATCGCAAGCCTCTGTTTTTGTCCACCAGATAACTCTGCAGGAAAAGATTTCGCGTATTCAGTAAGATCAAATCTGTAAAGTAAATCAAAGGCAATCTGCTTGGCCTCTTCGTCACTTTTCATCGCGCTTACCTTTAATGGAACCGTGATGTTTTGTACAGCACTTAAGTGATCAAAAAGGTGATAGCCTTGAAAAACCATGCCGATGTCGTTGAAATCGACTGGAGTTCCGTTAATCGTGATATCTCCTTCGTCATAGGATTCCAGATTGTTTAAGACACGTAAAAGAGTGGATTTCCCAACACCAGAATGACCTAATAATACTGCGATTTCTCCTTTTTTCATAGAGAAGTTAACGCTTTTCAAAATGGCTTTTGAACCATATTTTTTACATAAATTATGACAGTGAAACATATTTCGACCTCCTCTCAATCATTTTCAGAATCCAAGAGATCACTATCGTCATTGTTAAATACATACAGGACACAATAAATAGAACTGTGACCGCATCAAACGTACGGCTTCTGATAATCGAAGCTTCTTTTGAAAGCTCCATGACCCCAATAATCGAAGCCAGGCTTGAATCTTTAATCAGGGTAATGATTTCATTTCCTAATGTGGGAATCATCATGCGAAATGCTTGCGGGATCACAATGTGCCAAGCGGTTTGCCAGGAACTCATACCCAGGGTTTTGGCCGCTTCAATCTGCCCTTTTGGGACTGCTTGTATTCCAGATAACACAACTTGGCTGATATAGGCGGCGCTATTGAGACCGATGGCCAAACTCGCAGCCCATAGCGCGGGAATAGTAATTCCTAATTGTGGAAGGACGTAGAACACAAACATAATTTGGATCAGCATCGGCGTCCCACGGAAAAATGACACATAGGCTTCGAGGGGAAATCGGATCCATTTAGAGGAATTTGAAAGTCCAACTCCCATGAGTGTTCCCAAGAGCATGCCAAGAACACCCGAGATTGCAGCAATCATGAGACTTAATAACGCTCCATGCAAAAGAGCAGGAAAATAATGAACAATTAAGGAAAAGTCGATCATTGGAAACCCCACTTTTTCTTCAATTCATCGAGACTCCCATCAAATATCATCTCCTCTAAGGCCACTTCTATTTCACTCAGCAATTCAGGATGCTTATTCGAAATCGCAAGTGAAACGGGATCGGAAGCATCTCCGAGAGGTTCAGAGATGAAATAGTCCTTTCCCAAATTCTTCGCAGTACTCAGAGCTGTAATAAAACCATCGGCTCTTTGGCTTTGAAGGGCAAATAATGCGTCAGCGGGAGCTGGTAATCTGATCATTTCAAGTCCATCAATCGATGAGGCATAAACATCAGCATGATATCCCTCATTTACCACAATCGTCAGGGATTTTAGTTTGGTAAGATCAACTGGCACCCTAGACACAATAACAAGTGGATCACCTGTCAGATAGGGTTTTGTAAACAAAACCTTTTTGGCGCGCTCTTCTGTTTTTGTGATCCCCGCAGCGATGAAATCAATCTGATTCATTTGTAGTTGGGGGAGTAGAGCGTCAAAAGGCATGTCGACAAGCAGCATTTCCTTTTCCAATTTCTGGCAAATCAGATTCGCTACATCAATGTCAAAACCTGTGATTTTACCATTTTCGATAAACGTATAGGGAGGATATTCAGCATTGGTTCCGACAATCAACTCCTTTTCATCATCGTGTTTGGGAATCAATTGAGATAATCCCACCAAAGCACAGATTATGAATAGAAACAAAATTAGATATTTCATGTTTGACTCACTTTGTAATGGAGGGCTTTGCAGACCTCTTTAAATATTTTTTTTATGTCTTTCACCGATGTCGGTGTGACTAATAGGGTGTTTTCTCCGGCTAATGTTCCCAAAATACCCATTTCTTCTTGGGCATCTAAGTAATCTCCGACAAAATCAGCAAGAGCTGGAATCGTTTTGATCACAATCATCGATTCATTATGGGCTACTTCAACAATGGCCAAGCGCAAGATTTCTAAGATTGTGTCCGTTTCGGGCAAATCATAGACAATCTTATCGCCCACTTTTCTTTTATTGATTCCTAAGCGTCTTAAATCACGCGATACTTGTACCTGATTGGTTTTCAACTGGTACTTTTCATTCAGTAATTTCACTAAAGTTGCCTGATCTTCGATCATTTCCTCTTTTACAAGAGTCTTGATCATTTCATATCTTTCGTTTGTGGAAGTTGTCATCATGCCTCCATGTGTATATTTATTCACTCAAATATGTATATTATTACAATCAAGAAATAAAGTCAATTCAAAAAAAAAATTAAATTAAGGGACGAAAAGGACATAAGGGACAAAAGGACATAAACGACCAGCTCAAAACCAGTCATTTATGTCCTTTTGTCCCTTATGTCCTTTTCGTCCCTTTTTTGTCCTTTACGTCCTTTGCATTAAGAACTTCAACGCATCTTGCTTCATCCGCAGATGGATCTGGTACAAGCCATTGGCCCGATTTGGGGTCAAACTGACCGCAATATCCAGATCCTCAATGAAAGTGGGGAGCGCCTTGATCACAACCTCAGGTGTCTCTCCGTTATAGGCTCGAATCAATAATTCGGCCAAACCAGCAGAAATCAAAGCATCAGACCAGGCTCGGAAATAGACGCGACCATCCTCAATCCATGAATGCAAATACATGGTACTTTGGCACCCTTGAACCTCATTAGACTCCACACGATGCTCCAAAGCCAGTTCTTCGCCCAATTTACCCAGTTCCATGATCTTTTCATACTTGTTCTCTTTCGTTGAACAGTTTGAAAATAAATCTTTGATTTTATTCTCGTTTTCAAAAAAAGAATTATACATAAATTACCCTTGAGGCTGTTTACAAATTTGGAATCAACTTAATTTGAGTTCTTTTCCCCTTGGAGACCACGGAATCGCAAGGGTCATATTAACCCAATATGACCCTTGCGATTCAGTGGCCTCCAAGGGAGAAAATAATCTCAAATAAAGCCATTCGAAATTTGTAAGCAGCCTCTTGATTGTAAAAACATTCTATCAAGAATTTAATTAAAAGGCCATTACAAATCCTATGCATACTCTTGCATACTCTTCTTGCGTTTAAGTTCCCGTTAATGCTAAAATGATTATTACATTGCTCATAAAAGGATTTTTTGAAAGGTATATGGCAAAAGAAGATACGATCAAGATGGATGGGGTAGTTGAGCAATCGCTCCCCAATATGCAATTTCTCGTTAAATTAGAAACTGGAATTACGATAAATGCACACCTATGCGGAAAGATGAGAACAAGGAACATTCGGGTCTTTGTTGGCGACACGGTTACCTGTGAATTGTCACCCTATGACCTTACGAAAGGGAGGATTGTCTACCGACAAAAATAGCGTCGGAAAGAAAATCCCATAAATCCTATTGATTTTATTTGTAAAGGTCACTAGAATAATATGCATTAAATTGCGGTATAACTTAGCTCATACTGAACATTATCCGCACCATATAAATTGCATTGGCCCAGATAGCTCAGAGGTAGAGCACTTGCATGGTAAGCAAGCGGTCGGAGGTTCAATTCCTCTTCTGGGCATAACAAATTAACAAAAACAAAAATTTTGTCTACGGAGGAAATTTAAAATGGCTAAAGAGGCATATAAGCGAGAAAAGCCACACCTAAATATTGGTACCATCGGTCACGTTGATCATGGAAAAACCACATTGACTGCCGCAATTAGTAAAACTTTGACGGAGAAATTCGGCGGAGAAGCAAAAGATTTCAATAAGATTGATAGTGCTCCCGAAGAACAGAAGCGTGGAATTACGATTAACGCATCGCATGTCGAGTATCAAACTAAGAACCGACACTACGCACATGTAGACTGCCCTGGTCACGCCGACTATGTTAAGAACATGATTACTGGTGCCGCTCAGATGGATGGAGCGATTCTTGTTGTGGCCGCTACTGATGGTGCGATGCCACAAACAAAGGAACATATCCTTCTAGCTCGTCAGATGCAGGTCCCTTCAATGGTTGTCTTCCTCAATAAGTGCGACATGCTTGGTGCAGATGATCAAGAGCTTCTTGACCTTGTTGAACTTGAACTTCATGAAATTCTTGAAGCTCAAGGTTATAAGGATGTTCCCATTATTAGAGGGTCTGCTTTGAAGGCGCTTGAAGGGGATGCGGAAGCTTGTGAGAAGATCGTTGAACTGATGGAAAAAGTTGACGAGACGATTCCTGAACCTAAGCGTGACTTTGATAAGCCATTCTTGATGCCGATCGAGGACGTGTTCTCTATCCCAGGTCGTGGAACGGTTGTCACAGGTCGTGTTGAGCGAGGTGTCATTAAACTCAACGACAAGATTGAAATCGTTGGGATTAAAGATACTCGTGAAACTGTTGCGACAGGTCTTGAAATGTTCAACAAGACTCTTGAAGAAGTTCATCCCGGTGAAAACGTAGGGGTTCTTCTCAGAGGGATTGAGAAAAATGAAGTTGAACGTGGAATGGTCCTCGCAGCGCCAGGAACTTGCACTCCACATATCGAGTTTAAAGGTCCTGTGTACGTGTTGAAGAAAGAAGAAGGTGGTCGTCATAAGCCATTCTTCAAAGGTTATCGACCACAGTTCTATATCCGAACAACAGACGTAACAGGTATTGTCGAGCTTCCTGCTGGAACAGAGATGGTGATGCCTGGTGATAATGTTCAGATCACTGTTAAATTGATTGCACCTGTAGCACTTGAAAAAGGGCAAAGATTCGCAATCCGTGAAGGTGGTCGAACAATTGGTGCAGGAACTGTATCAGAAGTCATCAAATAATTGATGTGAGCCCAATGATTTGGGCTCATTTGGGTGTGTAGCTCAGTTGGTAGAGCAGCGGTCTCCAAAGCCGCCGGTCGGGGGTTCGAGTCCCTCCGCACTCGCACCAAATATAAACAAATTGAGCAAGTATGAACCTAATGGATACTAAAAAAGGGCAAAGTTCAGCATCAGAATCCGTAGGCTTCTTTCGAAATATCGCTAGATTTTTTGGAGATGTGAAGCAAGAGATTCAAAAGATCACCTGGACGAATAAAGAAGAACTACGAGTTTACACGAAAATAGTAGTCGGAGCGACTTTTGTACTCGGATTGGGAATATATGCTGTAGATGTGATTCTACGGACAAGTCTCGACGGGCTTAGTAACATCATACATTGGATTGCAGGATAAAAGGTAAGGAACATGTCAGTGAAGTGGTACGTTCTCCAAGTTCTTTCCGGACAAGAGAAAAAAACAAAACGCTCGATAGAAGAACAGGCGCAAGCCCACAATATACTAGAGTATATTGAAGAGGTTCTCTTACCGACTGAAAATGTTTCTGAGGTGAAGCATGGTGAGCAAAAGGTCGTTGAAAAAAAGCTTTGGCCAGGCTATCTCCTGATTAAAATGGATCTGAATGACGACTCTTTTCAATATGTGAAAAATGTCAATGGTGTTGTGGCATTCTTAGGGGGTGCTGTTCCCACTTATTTAACGGATAAGGAAGTTGAAGAAATCCTGAAAGATCTTCACGAAAAGAAAGAGACGATCACGCAAAAACATCAGTTCCAGGTCGGAAGTACCGTTAAGATTATTGAAGGACCATTCGTCAACTTCCTGGGCACGATTACAGAACTTTTTCATGACAAAGGGCGTCTTAATGTTATGGTCTCGATCTTTGGAAGAGATACGTGCGTAAAAGACCTAGATTTTGCCGATGTGGAAGAAGTGGAAGAAGATTATAATTAATTTTTCAAAACCTTCTGAGTTTATCTATTTTTTTGCTTTTTAATAGCAAGAAACTTATACTCAAAGAGATAGGAACTAAAAGAAAATGGCTAAAAAGAAAGTTGAAAAGGTTATTAAGCTGCATATTCCGGCTGGGAAGGCGAATCCTGCGCCTCCAATTGGACCTGCTCTTGGTGCGGCTGGTGTGAATATCATGGCATTTTGCAAGGATTTTAATGCTCGTACGCAAACAAAGGCCGGAGATGTTTTACCAGTTGTGATTAAGGTATATGCGGATAAATCTTTTGATTACATCACGAAGGAACCCCCGGTTCCTGAGTTGATCAAAAAAGAATTAGGAATCGAAAAAGGATCTGGAGTTCCCAATAGAGATAAGGTTGGGCGCATCACACGGGATCAGGCTTTGAAGATTGCACAACGAAAGATGCAAGATTTGAATGCTCATGATGAAGCTGGGGCGATCAACATTGTTTTGGGAACGGCACGGTCAATGGGAGTTGACCTAGTAGAGGAAGTAGAGGAAGTAGAGGAAGTAGAGGAAGTAGA
>SDBV01002203.1_pt1 | contig 29167 bp, 21 predicted proteins | sample 2277081 | NCBI WGS metagenome assembly SDBV01 (sample SAMN10402039, study PRJNA504765) | marine sediment metagenome | isolation source: marine sediment core GS10_PC15, 223 cmbsf | place: Arctic Ocean: Southern Knipovich Ridge | collected 2010
CTACCTAGCCGTTGCCGGCGTCAATAAGCAGAACATCCTTTCGCTCATCTCTGGCATCTGCGAAGGCTGCCGACAAGCCGGTGCCGCCCTGCTCGGAGGCGAAACCGCTGAAATGCCCGACTTTTACCAACCTGGCGAATTCGACCTGGCCGGCTTTGCTGTTGGCGTAGTTGATCGAAAAAAACTCGTCACTGGCAAAGACGTTGAGCCCGGCGATTGCCTGATCGGCCTAGCCTCGTCCGGCCTGCACTCCAACGGCTATTCCCTGGTCCGAAAAATCATCAAGAAAGGCAAAAGGGATCTATCACGCCACATACCCGCCCTTGGCCGAACCCTCGGTGCCGAACTGCTCGAGCCCACCAAAATCTACGTCAAGGATATCACCCCAGTCCTGAACCACTACCGCGTCAAGAGAGTTGTTCGAGCCATGGCTCACATTACCGGTGGCGGCTTACCCGGCAATATCCCCCGCGTCCTGCCAAAATCCTGCCAGGCCATTATCAAGAGAAGCTCCTGGCCCAAGCCACCCATCTTCGACCTCCTGGCTAAATGGGGACCCGTCTCTGAGCAAGAGATGTACCGCGTCTTCAATATGGGAATTGGTTTTGTGTTGGTGGTCAGACCCACCTTTGCTGATTCGATCCTTCGTCAGCTCAAGCGCACCAAGCAGGATGCCTACCTGATTGGCCGAATCAGCCGAGGTCCCAACAAAGTGATAATCGAATAACCCCCCCCAGCTACCTCAGCCGTAAACTCTATCACCAATAATCAGATTCAGGCAAGATCAGCCACGCTGACCGACCCGAATACCTCTTGAATCTGCTTGGCCGACTGCTTGCACAGCTTGCACACCGCCCGCTTAATCTTCCCCTCGCCCATCTCTTCGTCGAATCCAGGCTGAGCCATTATCGGACCATCCGCCGCTGTTATTATGTCCGCCAGCGTAATACGCTCCGCGGTTCGAGTCAATCGAAAGCCCCCCGTAGGCCCTCGAGTGCTACGAAGAATACGGGCACGCACCAACTGTTGCAGTACCTTCTGCAGAGACTCCACCGGCAACTTGTAGTCTTTGGCGATCGACTTGGCCAATACCCTTTCGTTCTGCTTCTGCTTAGCGATATAAACTACGGCATGAATTCCATAACCAGCGGCTCTACTTAATTTCATTACAAACCTACCCTATTATAATCAGAAAAACTGCCCCCAGACAATCCACCCCTCCCCATCTGCTTCCCTTCTTACCTATTTTGCCCTAAAAGCCGCCCCATCAGACACTAACGCTCAGCCCAGCCTTGGCCAGTACCTCGTCGAACGCTGCTGGGTCCGCAATAGCCAATTCAGAGAGCATCTTACGGTTCAAGCTGATGTTCGCTTCCAGTAGAGCCTTGATCAGTTGGCTGTAGCGCAGCCCCCTTGATCGACACGCCGCTGAAATTCGGCTGATCCACAGTGAACGAAAATCACGTTTTTTACGCTTGCGACCCACAAAGCTCATCGCCTGAGCTCGCTGAAGCGTCAGCCTGGCTGAACGCAGAAGCTTAGAATGAGAGCCACGATAGCCCTTGGCTGCACGAAGAAGTCGCTTTTTAGCTCGATGCCTGGCAGCACCCGATCTTGCACGAGGCATGGAAAACCTTTCTTTAATTACTATCTACACATTGCCATAAACCAGCAGGATAACAAGAAACTTCCCGCTTGGCAAAGACTTTTTCTCTGCCCGGACGTTTTTCATTTTTGTTGCTGGTTTGGCCCTACTCTCAGACGAACCGTTTGGTCTCCCGCTTGCTCAATTCCGCAAGCTGACCTCGCGACCGCTGCTGGCCGAGCGAATCACAGCTTCGCACACTTTACGGGTTCCCAGTAGATTCGTCATGTCGCTAGAGCCCAGTTCTGACCGGCTCACCGCCGAAAGAAAAGACACCAGCGACCCCGTCCAGCCATGTTGAACGCACGCTTGGACCCCCTCAGCCATCGGCTGAACCGACCTCGCCAACACGGACTCACCTTCCCTAGCTGTCATATTCGTTATATTCACTACAGACAGTTCCTGCCCTTGTTGGCCGTACAGCCTGAGGGTATGGCACGCCTGACCCGCCCAAACCCCCTGCCGCAGTTGCAAAACCACCGTCGTAGCTTCAAACTTGATGATTCCAGCCAGCATTGAAGCCCCATCCCAGCTGGCATAAACCTTTTTCACCCTGCCCAGCAAAGAGCACAACAGGTCTAGAGCTCCTTCCAGCAGGTGTTCCAGAGGAAGCTCCATCTGTCCCCCAGCTGCTTTAGCTGAGCATATTTCCAGCGAGCCCAACACCAGTTCCCCAAGACGCCCTGAACGAATCAGCTCAGCCGCTCGTACAAAAGCTGGCCCAAACCGATGTGGATGGCTAATCATGTATATTGGACTATTCTTTGACCGCCGTTTCAGACGTCCGATCAATTTGTCTAGACCAACCGTAGCTGCGTCCACCCAGAATGGCAGTCCCGAGCTCAGCAGTGGTTCCACAATATCCACCAGATTGGGGGTATCTCGGCTAATAATCAGGGCCTGCACGTCCGCGTCTCGCACCAGATCAGCCAGATCCGCAAAGCTCGATCTAAAGGCAAAACGCTGGGCCAAATCGTCAGCCAGCCCCACACGCCCGTCGCAGACCCCCTCCAGAGGGTGTTCCAGGCCCACCAGGGCTGGCAACAGCACTTCCCGGCTGTGGGCCCCAGCACCGTACAAACCTAACCGCAGATTACTACCCGATGCCGATCTCATTTTTGACCTTTCCTATCGCCATTTCGATGCATACAATTACCTTAGTACTTGGGGCTCAAATGGCTATTTTCGACAAAATAACCCTTTTGCTCGTTTTTGGCGGCCCAATCGTGGATCAACAACGGCCAACATACCGTACTGCCGTAAAAACGCAAGAATTTACCCCTCCCAGCCCAGACAGCCCCAGTTTTCTAGCTGTTTTGACTATGATCATCCCCTCAAAAATTTAGGAGTCTAACTTATGAAAGTGGTCAAAGAGTTTTCAATTTCCTTGGTCAACAAGCCCGGCATCTTGGCCAGCGTGCTCAAAACCCTTAGCAAAGCCAAAGTTGACGGCGTAGCCATGACCCTCTCCGATTCGGCCGACCTTGGCGTTCTTCGCTTGGTCGTCGTTCAAACCGACCTCGCCCAGAAGGTCCTCAAAGAGCTAAACGTCCCCCTGACCAGCAACGACGTGCTGCAGATCGAGCTGACCAATAAATCCGGAGCCCTGGCCGACGTAGTGGGAAAACTGGCCAACGCTCATATCAATATCTCCTACGCTTACTGCACCAGTGGGGGCCGAGGGGGCAAAACCACAGGAATATTAAACATCGAAAACATAGCCAAGGCCATGAAAGTCTTAGGAGCCGAGAAAACCCACAAGGACGGCACATCCCTGCGACCCTCACGAGCCACCCGAAGATTCTGACCCCATCGCTAAGTCCTGCACTTCTTGCTGTCTTCTTCGGTTCTCTCTTGTTTGAATTTTGCGATGTAATTTTGATAATTGCATTTTGATTCTTGATATCTCTCCAATTGCCCAGCTTGCATCTCAACGCTTTCTGCGGTATCTTTGTAGCCCGAAAACAGACGCACAGTTTCTGCCCTGCCGACGCTCTAGGGCCAATATATCTCGGAGTTACCATGTCCACAAAAAAATCCCAGCTCCTAACAATATTGCTGCTCAGTCTTTTCTTCTCGGCCCCTGCTCTATCCGCGGATGTCCTCGCTGAGCAACCGCCAGTTACATCGGTTCCAGCCCCGGCCCCCGCCAAAAACCCCCTCGACTTCGAGCAAATTATCGCCACCGCCAAAAAACGCGTCTTCCCAGCCCTCGTATTTGTCAAACCAATTCGAGAGGAGTTCGGCAGTGGTGAAAAAAAGCGGGCCGAGATTCTCGGCTCTGGAGTAATAATCTCACCCGAAGGCCTCGTCGTCACCAACAACCACGTCGCCGAAAAGGCTGTTGAAATCAACTGTGTTCTTTATAACAAGCAGCAGGTCAAAGCTACGATCGTCGGCCTCGACAAAGAAACCGATCTAGCCCTCTTACAACTGCAACTTCCCAAAGACGCCCCAGCTCTGCCCTTCGCCGAATTCGCCAACTCCGATAAAGTATCTGAGGGCCAGTTTGTTATGGCTTTGGGTTCACCTTTTGGCTTCAGTCGCAGTATCTCACTGGGCATTATCATGAATGCCAACCGCTATCTGGGTTTTGAATCTCTCCATAAATATAATACCTGGATTCAGACCGACGCCATCATCAATCCCGGAAATAGCGGCGGACCACTGGTAAACACCGAGGGAAAAATCGTGGGCATCAACACTCTCGGCATAACCATCGGCGGTCTTGGCTTTTCTATTCCCTCAAACGTAGTCAAAGACATCGTCCGCCGCCTAAAGGAGGATGGCAAAGTCGTTCGGGCCTGGACCGGACTCCAGCTCCAAGCTCTCAAAGATTTCAATAGCAATACTTTCATCGAAGGTGACACCGGCGTGCTCATCGCCAGCGTAGAAGACAACTCCCCTGCCCAATTGGCGGGCCTACAACCCGGAGACGTCCTCCTAACCGTCGGTGGCATCGAGTATGTCGGCAAGTATGTCGAGCAGCTTCCAAAACTCTACTGGCAGCTCGCTGATATCCCTCCAGACCGCGAAATCGACATCACCTATCGCCGTCAGGAACAGATCGCAAGCACCAAGCTCTCCCTCACCTTGAAGGGCAAATTCGAAGGTGAAGATTTTGATTGCCGACGATGGAATATGACCGTCAAGGAAATCTCAAAGTTTGCCAACCCCGATCTCTACTTCTATCACCAAAAGGGGCTCTTTGTCCGAGCCGTGCGTTATCCCGGAAATGCCGCCAAAGCGCGTATCCGCAGAAACGACATCATTCTCAAAATCGGCGACACGCTCGGACAAATGAACCAGATAGACACACTTGCCGACATCGAAACAATCTATGAGAAAATCATCGCTGACCAAGACCGCGAAAAGAAAGTCCTCATCGAGGTCTTACGCAAAGGACTGCCTCAGCTGATAGTGCTCGACTACCGAAAGGACTACGATGAAGAAGACTGACCAGCCAGCCCAGAAACAACCCCTCACTCGACTGCTCCTTTGCGCTTTGCTGGCTGGGCTCTTGTTGTCCTCAGCCGGTTGCCTTGGGCTAAAACAACAGCCCGACGAAAAAGAAGCTCTGGCTCGGGGGCGCATGCTCGACGGCGTACGGGCCTCCATGGTACGGGCACGAGTATATTTCAAACGAGACATCGCTAATGAGTTCGGCTCCGGCGAGCAGGAAATGTCCTTTCCAGAGCGTTTGGCTCGACGAATGACCGAACGAAAAATGAGTCTCGACCTAGGCGGCATCGTCCTCGACGACCGCGGACACGTGCTCATCGCCGACCCCGAAACCGAAATGAGGCTCATCGATCGCATAGTGGTTATCGGCTCCGACGGCCAAGAACGTCCCGCAAAGCTGCTCACCATCGTTAAAAAAATGGACGCCGCCATCCTGGAGGTTTCTGACCCCAGCGGTTTACAACCCGTAGCCTTCACCAAGTCAAAAGACCTTGAAGAGTTGATCGCCTCCCCAGTTTCCAAAGCCCAGATGACAAAACCCTTGCCCCCTTTGCGATTGGTTTCCATATTCCGTTCCGGCCGCGATTGGCATATCAGAACCAGTCCTTTGACTAGCAGCTACCGCTACGATTCAGATGATCCCTTCCCTGAATACTTTCTCGGTGCGACTTCCGGAGGCGTCTCGGCAGAGCTAAGTAGCGGAGATACTATGGGCATCGTTCCTTCACTAATCGCCGATAAGGAAGGCAATTTCATCGGCCTCACCATCCGCGGCATCCTGGACCTCAAACAAAAATATAGAATCTGGAAAGGAAAGGATGTTCTAAACGCCATCACCGCGGATCTTAACGCCGATGATTTCCGAAATTCCCGCCAAGCCCTGAAAAATAAATACGCTCAACTCTACCATCAGGTAAAAATCTACTACCGCCAGCCCAGCGAGGAAGAATATGGCCGAGGACCTTTACCCGAGAGAATCGTTTATGGCTTAGCCATCGACCCCGTCACTCTGCTCGTCCCTTTAGAGATGTCCCGCCGCGAAGCCAAGCAGATCGAATCCATAGAGGTTCATCTCAACAGCCAAGCCCAACTTACCGACCCCTCTTCATCCCCCAAGAGCGAAACCAGCTCCGCTGAACTGCTCGGGGTCTATCGCGATTTCGCCGCTTTTGTTATCCGCGTCAAAGACGCCCACTTAGGCAAATGGGTCGATCTTGACCGCCAGGGAGAAATCTCCAGAGTCGTCCCTCTCCAAACCGTTCACGCTCGCCGAAGGTTCGGCCGCAAAGACGTCAAAGTCTGGTACACTCGCTGCCTGCGGGAGAACAAGGGATACGGCGATGCCCTCCACCTCGAACCCTCCTTGCCCATATTTGCCGGCTCACTTCTCTTAGACCTGGACGGACGTTTGGCCGGCTTCTATCTTCGCCAACGGTTGCCCGCCGAAGAACAGAGAATAATGGCCCGTGTGGGGCCCGAGTACTACAGTCTGGGCCGGTCCGGATACGTTTCTGCCGGCAGTGGAATGATGCGAATCTTTAACATTGACGAAATCATCCCAGCACTTCGTCACCCCGCCAACGCCCTAGACCCCAATATCCGCTCTATGAGCAAAGCCCAGGCCAAACGCCGAATGTGGCTCGGAATAGAGTACGTCGGACTCAATCGAGAGTTGGCCAAGAGCGTGAAGCTCGAACCTTTCACCAAGGACGGCTCGATTGGTTTTGTGGTCAGCGCCCTTTACCAGGGTTCGCCTGCTGCCCATATGGGTATTCGACCGGGAGACGTGCTTTTGAGTATTAAAGACATTTCACGCTCCCGCAAGTATCCCACCGAGTTGCGCAGCTCCCTCGCCGGCGGCCAACGCGGCCGATACGGCTTCTCGTCCGGCCAGGCCAAAGTATGGAAATCTCGCCAAAACTTCCTCACCGAGTTTCTCGCCGCCATCGGCCCAAACAGATCCATAGAAGTTACCTTCTGCTCACAGCGGGGACCCGACGGATGGAAGTTGGTCACCAAAACCGTAAAAACACAGCAGGCCCCCTTGGATTACGACAGCGCCGAAAAGTTCCGCGACCGCAGCATCGGTATCACTGTCCGCGATCTCACCTACGAGGTTCGCCAAGCTCTCAAAATGCTTTCCAATGCCCCCGGAGTCGTGGTCAGCAAAATCGAGGAAGGCACCCCTGCCGCCGTAGCAAGAATCAGCGAAGGTGAGCTAATTACCCGCATCGACACTGTCGAAGTTACCTCCGTTGAAGACTTCAAAGAAAAAATCGCCGCTGCTCGCCAAGCTGAGCGCGATACTGTAAAGATCGAAATTCTACGACTCGGAAAAACCAGGGTCGCCGACTTATCCCTGAGCGAATGATGTCCAAACTTCGCAGTACAAACAAGCAGCCTCCAGCCAAGTTCGCCTGGCCTTCGACCATAACTAGATTCTCCGTCACGCAGCTAATTGGCTCAAAACCAACTCCATGTCTAGACAGACACAGTTGTCAAAGAGTTCTACGTTTTTTTGAATTTTGATTTCTAATCTTTGAGTTTTTATATTTATTATGCAGACACAAGAAGCCCTATCCGAAGAAATTCTCTCTCTGTCCGACGCCCAGGTCCTCGAACGCATCGCCGACTGTAAGCGTCGCCTTGGAAAAGACCTCGTAATCCTCGGCCACCATTACCAGCAAGACGACGTCATCAGCTTTGCCGATTTTGTCGGCGACTCCCTCGGACTTTCCCGCCTCGCTGCCAAACAGAGCCAAGCTAAGTGGATTGTTTTCTGCGGCGTACACTTCATGGCCGAATCCGCAGACATCCTCACCAACTCAGAGCAGATAGTCATCCTCCCCGACTTATCTGCCGGCTGCTCCATGGCTGACATGGCCCGACTGCCCGACGCCCAGATATGCTGGGATCTGCTCAACTCCACCAGCTCCGACAAAATCGTACCCATTACCTATGTCAATTCTTCCGCCGCCATCAAAGCCCTCGTTGGCCGAGTCGGGGGCATCTGCTGTACTAGTAGCAATGCCGCCTCCGTCATCTCTTGGGCTCTTGAGCAAGGCCAACGCATTCTCTTTCTGCCCGACCAGCATCTTGGCCGAAATATCGCCTACCGCATGGGCCATCCCCTTGAATCCATGGCTCTGTGGGACCCCGACAAGCTCGACGGTGGCCTAAGCTCACAGGAATTAGCTCACGCCAAGTTCATCCTTTGGAACGGCTACTGTTCTGTCCACCAGATTTTCCGCGAGGTTGACGTCCAGCGCATCCGCAACGAATCGCCCCGGACCACCATCATCGTCCACCCCGAATGTTGCTTTGAGGTCGTCCAGAAAGCCGACCAGGTTGGCTCCACTGCTCAGATCATCAAAGCCATCGAGCAGGCTCCCCCCAACTCCAGTTGGGCCATCGGCACCGAGGTAAATCTCGTCGCTCGCTTAGCTCACCGCCATCCGGACAAGCAGATCCAATCTCTTTCGCTGGTCCAGTGTCTTTGCGCCAGCATGTACCGCGTAGATCCTCGCCACTTGCTCCGCACTCTTCAGTATTTGGTTGATGGCCAAGTCACCAATCGCATTCAGGTCGACCCCGCCACTGCCGCCGACGCCAGAAAAGCCCTGGAAAGAATGCTGGAAATCAAATAACCTGTTGTTGTCAAGGATCCCGGCTCTGCGCCGGGGCCATTCCCCCCCCCCTTTTTTTGTCATCCTCACCCCGCATCAACAGCCCAAGCCCTCATCCGCTGTTCTGTCATCCCCGCGCAGGCGGGGATCCATCTTAACTTTTAGTCCCGGCTCTGCGCCGGGATTCTCTTTGTGTGTTCCTCGGTTTTACCGGGGGTTTCTTAGCCTTGCCCACTTTCACCGGAGTTTACCCCGGCGCTCCGGGGGCATCCATCTTTTCTTGCTCCGTGCTTTCTTCTATCCGCGAAATCAGCGTCTAATTATCTTCCTCAAGTTTAATCCCGGCGCGCCGGGAGTCATGCCGGCTCTCCCTGGAGTTTACCCCGGCGCTCCGGGGCTATATTTGTGCAGCAGTTGGCCTGTGTTTCCCCCATTTCAGCAAGAAAAAGCTTGACTTTCTTGGTTTTTAGTGTATCCTATAGGTAGTGTAGAGGCTGAGAGGGAGCTCAACCTATATCATCTTTGAATTTGAACGAGCCCGGTTTGTTCTGAGGCAGCTTGTGTATACCTGTAGGCTTTTGGTTTGCGCATGGAACAGAAAGATACTTAGACGCTCTTACAAACAGAGTTTTTCAGGGGCAAGGGACACTAAGAATGGCTAATAGTATGTTTTTTGCAAACCGGACCAAGGCTATCTGTTTCTCTGTAATGCTCCTCTTAGCCGTTGCCTCGGTTAGCTCAGCTGACACCATCGTCAGATTTGAAACGGTATTGGGTGATTTCGATGTCCAGCTATACGACACCGCTGCCCCAATTACCGTGGCAAACTTTTTGAACTACGTCAATAACGGACGATTTGACAATTCATTATTCCATCGTCTGATACCGGATTTTGTTCTTCAGGGTGGCGTACTAACCTACGATGGCACATTAAGACTTGTGGAATCGTTTGGTCCAATTGTAAACGAATTCGACGCCTCGCGTTCAAATCTACGTGGTACGCTGGCCATGGCCAAGCTGGGCGGGGACCCAGACAGCGCCAGCAGCAGTTTTTTCTTCAATCTGGTCAATAATGACGGCTCTGCAACGCCGAACAACCTCGACACTCTCAACGGTGGCTTCACCGTTTTCGGCAAGGTTATGGGCAACGGCATGGACGTGGTCGATCTACTGTCAGCACAGGACTTCAACTTCTCCGATTATTATGAAAGTGCGTTGTTCAATAACTTTCCGCTGCGAGATTACACGGAGTATGCTGACTACCTTGCCGACCTTGCAGTATACAAGGCTGGCCCTCAGATTGAACCCTTTACTACTGATCATAGTTTTGGACCGGGTAATCTCGAGATGTACAACATCACTATAGTCGAACCTCTCGCGGGTGACTTCGACGCGGACAATGACGTTGACGGCGTTGACTTTGGCATCTGGCAAACGGGTTACCCCACCGCCAGTGGTGCCACGCTAGCCGACGGCGACGCCGACGGTGACGGCGACGTGGATGGCGTTGACTTTGGCATCTGGCAAACCAATTACCCCACCAACCTGGGCTCAGCTGCCACAATTCCAGAACCTGCCACACTGAGTCTATTCCTTATTGGCGGATTGGCTCTACTTCGCAGAAAATACAAATAAACCGCTTGAATGCAGAGTCATTTTGTTAAACGCTCTTAGCCACAAAGGCCTCAGGGACGGAAATTGTTTGACATCTCAGCTCAGAAATCCTTATATTCAGTAAGGTTAACGTTCAAGCGCCCGTAGCTCAGCTGGATAGAGCAACGGATTTCTAATCCGTAGGTCGCAGGTTCGAATCCTGCCGGGTGCGTTACTCAGTTCACACATGGATAGCACTGTGCTTGTCTATTGATGACCGAAGCGCCATAATTACCATCTGTTAAACCCTGCGAGTGGTCATCTGTCCGCCGTCGGGCATTCCCCCAAGCCCGAACCGTTTAGAGAGTCTAACGACTTAATCTCGTCCTCCGATAATTGAGTTTCCACACCAAGAATAGTATCATTTAATTGTTCGATAGAACTACTGCTGAAAACTGGAATTGCCGTCATCTGCTGCGACAGAAGGTAGCCAAGGACTATATGGGAGATTGGCACTTCACGTTTTTCTGCCAGTTCTTTTATTGCTGAAAAAAGAGTTAGATTTGTCGAATTCGCATAACTGCTCTGCAATGCGGCTTCTTTGACTGACTTATCACTACGGTTAAGCTTTGAAAAGAAACCACCTGCTTGAGATGAGTAAGGGACAACAGTCAGTTTCGATTCTCTGTGAAACTCTACCATCTCCTTATCCATAACGACCATTAATGGATCAATCGGAGCCGCCATACTATAGCAGCCAACATTCCAAAGGGGTTGATTGGCGCAAAAGCCCATCTGGCTGCTCATTTCTGCGTATCTCTGTGCTTGTATGATCCTTTGCGTTATCCAGTTCGAACAGGCAAAATATCGTATCTTACCCGCAGTGACAAATTCATTCAGGCAGTCTATTATTTCTCCCACGCCCAATTTGGTATTATCGCGATGCAGATAATAAAGATCGATATAATCCGTTCTCAGAGCTTTTAAGGAACTGTCAATATCGCTAGCCAATTCTTCCCGACTTAGCCGGGGGATATCTAAGCTTGAAAGCAAAGGATGTCCTCCCTTGGTTCCGATCAGCCAACGATCTCGGCTTTTCCTCTCTGTCAGATAATCCCCGACCACCCGTTCGCTTCTACCTTTCTCTCCGGGAAGCCAATCGGAATATATTCTAGCTGTATCAAGAAAAGTGCCTCCTTTTTCAAGGAAGATATCCATCTGCCTATATGATTCTGCTTCGGAAAGCTTTTCCCCGAACCCTCCTGCACCCAAGCACAAAGCTGATACATTTAATTCTGTACCCAGAACATGTTTGTATCTCATATCTGTCAAACTCCTCTAGCTGTCTTTGTCACCTGGTCCAGCTATGATGCCCCTGCTCGCCAATCCCAGGGAGACAGTAGGTTACGAAGGGCGGGGCCCCGATTATCCAGCGGATGTTCAAATTGCCCTCCTTACTTTCGCTGGGTAGGGCAGATTATAGGTCAAAATAGAGGTTTGCTCAAGACTCATAAGTCGTTGTATAATAGGCAGGACAGAGTTTTCGCTAGGCGCAGGTGGTAAGAACCTGCTGGAGTTTATCCCGCACTTGATGCGGGGCGGGAATGACAAATTTTATTATCTGCATTTTATAGGCAGTTATATAAATACATAGCTCATACTCGCTCAGTTTGAGTTAAACACAAACGTGCTAACCATAAAAATCCCTGCACTAGAACTCCAAGCATATAAGTCTTGTAAATATTCTATGTTATGATAGAATCAAGGCAACGTTATATTTATATCAAGGGGTTTCTATGCTGCCGCGACAAGCCAAAAAAAGGATAGCTCACCTACGTAACAGATGCAACTTGGCTATATTCGTGGGGCTCCTGCTCAAATCCATCTCCGTTTACTTGGCACTAGCTGGTGCCTTTACCCTGATTACCAGGATCTTTTGGCCAGGAGCCAGCCCATATCTCTATTTACTCCTGCCCGGAGCTGTACTGCCAACCGCTGTGGCTTTGCTCTGGTTCCAACGACGAAAGTATCGCGACGCCGACGTCCAGGGAATCTCCGACCGCAGTGCCAATTTGGGTGGATTGCTTTTGACTCTCAGTGTCTGGGACGACGCTTTGTGGGAGGAAAAACTCAGCGCTAGCGTCCATTCCCAGAACACAAAGTTGCCCCAATTACGCTGGGGCCTCTTTCTCAAGACAGTACCCTATCTAGCTTTTTTGATTTTGGCTTTGGTTGTCCCCCAGAAAGTTTATTCTGAGTATGCTCGCGGCATCTCGGTTTTGGAATACGAAGAGCTAAAAAACATAGAGCAGCAATTAGAATTCATCAGTGAAGAAGATCTACTCACCGATGAGCAGACCGAGCAACTTAAGGAAGAAGTCGAACGGATGCTAACCAAAGCTGAGCAGTCCCACGAGAGCCGATGGGAAGCTATTGATGCCTTGAACGAGAAAATAAGTACGGAAATGGAGGACGTCGCCGCGAGTTTCACTAATGCTGAACGAGCAGCCGCGACCGGTAGCAGAGAACAACTGGAAAAGGCCCTGATGGATCTGGTTCAGAAGGGTTGGCTCGGCGAACTGCCACCCGAGTTGGCTAATAAACTTGGACCAGGAGTCCAGAATCTCCTTAAGCAAGGCTCTTTACCGAAAGACCTGGCCGACCTTGAGGCGCTAAGGGAGTATATCGAGTCCCTCTCGCAGGCCCAGATACGTAAACTTCATAAAGCTGGATTGTGTAGCGGCTCTGGCGGACTCTGCGAAACAAACCTAGATGATTTCGAACTCGCCAGCCAAGGGTTCAATCCAACCCAAGGTCCCGACGGAGACGGTAATCCCGGTCGAGGCGGCATCAATCGGGGACGCGGTGACGCACCTATGCTCTGGGGAGAAGAATCAGATGAACAGAAGGTAAAATTCACTACCAAAGAACTGCCCCCTATTAGCATATCTTCCGACGAAGAGATGCCGGTGGTCGGAATAAATATCATGGAGCCCGAAGAAATGGAAGCTCCCGTCGCCGGTGGGGCTGGGCGAGTATTGAATTTCAAAAACATAGTCGGCAGCGAAGCCTGGCAACGGCGGATATCACCTCGCCATCGTGGCCTAGTGCGCAGATACTTTTCACAGGGAAATGCAGATTGAAGTAAATTAATTGTGGAGGTTTGTGCCGTGAATACTGAAAAATCTGAACTCCTAACCCCAGCTCAGATCAATGAAGCAAAGCAACAGATAGACCGCCTTGTGCACGCTATGTCCAGCATCATCCTGGGCAAACAAGAAGTCATCCGTCTGGTGGTTGTGGGCCTCTTAGCCAGGGGGAACATCCTTCTAGAGGGATTACCGGGCCTAGGCAAAACTGAACTGGTAAAGGCTCTGAGCAGACTGCTGGGACTCAGATTTAGTCGAATACAATTTACCCCAGATCTGCTGCCCGGTGATATAACTGGAAATAACATACTCGAAGAAACACCACAAGGCCGGAGCCTCGTATTTCACCGGGGACCAATTTTTGCCAATCTCATCTTAGCTGACGAAATCAACAGAGCCTCGCCAAAAACGCAGTCAGCTCTGCTTGAAGCTATGCAAGAAAGAAAGGTTACCGTCTTTGGTAAATCCTACAAGCTGCCTGACCCTTTCTTTATCCTCGCTACCCAGAATCCCATCGAACTGGAAGGCACCTATCCTCTGCCCGAAGCTCAAGTGGACCGCTTTACTTTCAAGGTCTATCTTGACTTTACCAGCGAGTCGGTAATGCAGGACATAATAACCAGTCGCCACCACGGTGAACCGCCCCAGGGCGAACAGGTAATGGATCATGCTGGCTTGCAAGGGCTTTTCCAGATGGTGGACCGCGTCTATCTACCCCCCGCCGTAGCCAATTACATCTGTCGCCTAGTCGCCGCTACCCATAGAGACAACCCTTTAGCCCCTGAAGCTACCAAACAGTTCGTCAAATATGGCGCCTCACCACGGGCTGCTATCGCAATTGCCGAAACCGCTCGAGCTCTAGCTCTACTAAATGGTAAACCCAACGTAGGCTTCGAGCAGGTCAATGACGTAACAACTGCTGCCATGGCCCATCGCCTGGTACTGGACTACACCGCCAAGCTGGAAGGCATGGATTCGCGGCAGGTCATTGCTAGCGTCTTAGAAAGCGTACCCGAGTTAGCCAAGGACATGCCGGAGGAACTCCGAAGTGAGACTAATTGAAAAGTCGATAAGCATACTTATTGCTACCTTGTTGTTGGTCTTGATAGTTGCTGGCTCTGCTCAAGCTGGCCTGACCAGCGCAGATGGACTAGAGCTAACCGTTGACTATAGTTGGCCCAAGACCGGCAAAGGCGGATATTTCCCCGTCCGCGTCTCAGTGAAAAATACACGTGCCCCACGCGATCTCAGAATAGAACTAGAAGCTCTACATTCAAGTGTGATCGCTACCACTTTGGCAAAAGACTTCACCGTCCAGAAGAACCAAACAGTTAGCTTCACCATACCCGTGCCGATGGTCAACAACTACAGCTATTATCAGATCAACATCTATGAAGAAGGCAGGGAACTGGGTAGAGGAAATCTTACTCAGAGAATAGACCTCAACTTTTGGCGCGATGGCTCGCCACTGCTAATCATCTCCCAGCACAAGGAAGATCTTCGCGCCATCAGCGATGCTCTTCGGAATATACATGGGAGGCATCGAGGTGCTGACCCTGAAGATATGCTTCATCAAGTATTGCCTACAGAACTGCCGCAAGGTTGGATTTGCTACACCCAACTGGGGGTGATCGGAGTTTCCGCCCGGGCCCTGGAGCAGATGCCCAACGCTCGCCGGGAAGATCTGAGAAAATGGATAGCCACTGGGGGTACGCTTTTTATCTATCGCCTGGGCATAGCTCAAACCAATGCCCCTGGTCTTATATTGGGTAAAGACTCTTTCCAGGGTGATTCTGGAAATCAGATACCTCATTACCTGGGCAGCATCTGGTTGCTGCAAGACGATCCCTTCAACTGGGATGAGACAGCTTGGAAAAACTTCCTGCAAACAGATATCAAGCACCAGCAGCACGACTTTCGAGCACGCTTCGGCTTTAACGAAACAGATTTGAGCGACTCAGGCCCCAGGCGGCGGGGGGGAGCGAAAGGTTTTCTTCTGGATATCCCGGGCGTGGGGCTAGTGCCGGTAAGAACATACGCCGTAATAATAATCCTCTTTGCCGTGGGAATAGGGCCGTTGAATTATTTTCTGCTTAAGAGAAAGAGAAAACTTCATCTGCTTTTTGTGATTACCCCCTTAGTTGCAGTGGTTGTAACCGGAGGGATGGTGGCTTATGGAATGCTCTCAGAAGGCTTGGAAATCAAAGCCAGATACCTGACTCTTACCCAGCTTGATCAGGACCGACATGAAGCCGTTACCATAGGCAGGATGAGTCTCTACGCCGGCATGAGTCCTCGCGGCGGACTGCTCTTTCCCATGGACGTGGCCGTTTTTCCCGCTGCCGGTGAGATGCGACCGGGCTCACTGGAATTGGCTGGCTCTCAACGTTTTGAGGGCGGCTTCCTACCTTCCAGAACCCTCGTGAATTTCGTTACCGCTGCTATCGCCCCCGCTAGAGGACGCCTGGCCGTCAAACGCCAGGAAGATACTCTGCAGGTATCCAACGCTCTGGGCGTGCCTATAAAAGACATTTATCTGATGGATGAAGCGGGCAACACCTTCCGAGCCCAAAACATTGCCGCTGGAGACCAAGCCACAGCCCACCCCTGCCCAGCCCTAACCGGTGGATTGGCCGCGGGTTTGGGAATCAAGCAGGAGAGCAGGATTCCGCTTTTGACCCAGGCCCGACTAAAAAAGAGCACCTACTTGGCTGAGCTGGAAGATTCACCTTTCTTCATCACCGGGCTCAATGAGGTCGTTGAATTCGGCAGCCGGCACATACTTTATGGCCGCTTCGCGGAGGCAAACAATGATAATTAAACTCGATAACGTGAAGCGCCACTTCGGCCCAGTCAAAGCGGTGGATAATATATCGTTCGGCTTCGATCGCGGAACTATCTGTGGTTTCATTGGACCAAACGGAGCTGGAAAGACCACCACCATGCGGATTCTCGCCACCGTAGATGTCCCCCAGGCCGGAGAGGCGGACATCTGTGGCCACTCGGTAATAGATTATCCCGACCTGGTCAGGAAAAAAATCGGATTCATGCCCGACTACTTTGGAACTTACAATCATATGACTGTCTGGGAGTACCTTGACTTTTTTGCTTTGACCTATGGCCTGCGCGGAAAAAACAGGTTCAACCGGATCCGCAGAGTAATGGATTTCACCGACCTGAAGCCCTTGGCTCACAGGGATATTTCCGTCTTGTCCAAGGGAATGAAACAGCGGCTTTCCTTGGGACGGGCCCTCATCAACGATCCGGAGGTGCTCATTTTGGATGAGCCCGCCGCCGGCTTAGACCCCAGGGCTCGCATTGAAGTGCTCGAACTCATACAGGAGTTGGCCGCCAACGGAAAAGCCCTCCTGGTTAGCTCTCACATCTTGACTGAGTTGTCAAAAATATGTCACGAGGTGGTAATAATCGACCGGGGCAAGATCAGGCTCACCGGAACGATGTCGGAGATAAGGCATCATCTGCGTTCAGGAAAATTCAACCGGGGCTCCGCCGACCAGAATGGTGGAGCCGCCGCCAAAAGGGTGACAATCACCTTTAGCAAACCAGCCACCGATGCAGAAAAACTCATGCTGGAACAGCCCGGCGTGCAAGAGGTAAGAATTATCGGCACTGAAGCTCTAGTAGAGCACCTGGGTAGCCAAGAAAGCCTGGCTAATCTCCTCAAAGCCTTGGTAATGGCTGAATGGCCCGTGATTGGTTTCAAGAGTGAGCAAGAGGGTTTGGAAGACGTGTTCATGGCTGTGACTGAAGGAGGGATGGAATGACACAGTGGAATATCGCCCAGCGATTCTCCGACAGAAGCAACCCTATAGTGGTCAAGGAAGTTCGCCAGGCTGTCAAAAGCAAGGCTTACATCGGACTCTACCTCATACTGTTGTTTATTTGCGTCGTTATCTCTCTATTCGCTTGCGGCTCTTATCTGCGATCTGGTATCGGCAGTGCCATAGGCAACGAGGTCTTTGGCGCCTTTTTGGTTTGCCTGTGGATAACCGGATTCGTGCTCATGCCCATGGGCGCCTTCAACAGCTTGGCCAAAGAGCGAACGGAGCACACCTTTGAGCTATTAAACATCTCCGGGCTCGGACCAGGTAAAATCGTCAGGGGAAAACTCGGTGCCGCTGTCGTCCAGTTGGGGTTGATCTACTCAGCCTTTGTGCCCTTCATGGCTTTTACATACTTCCTGCGCGGTATCGACTTGCCCATGATGATCTTTTTCATTGTCAGCAGCTTCTTGATCTCGGTTTTCTTTATTATGTTAGCTCTCACCGCCAGCGCCGTAGCTGCCACCAAAAGAGTCTTTGGCCTGATGCGGGCTGGATTTTTCTTTGTCCTTATCCTTCTGTGTTTCAATATTCTTGCCGGTGGAATCAGCTCTATTTCCTATGGCGGTGGAATATTTGGCTACGGTGGTTTGAGTGAGATGTTACAGGTAGCTCTGGCCACAGCCATTATACTGGGCAGCTATTTTGTTATCCTTTATCTATTGGCCGTCAGTCGCCTGACATTTCTCGCTGACAATCGCAGCACCCCGCTCAAAATAGCCTTTACTCTCCAGAGCCTCCTCTTTGCCGGACTCTTTCTATACCTTGTTATTGAAACCGGGGAAGAGGAGTTTTGGCTTGTATTTGGGCTTATCATGGCTATTCAGTGGGCCGTAGTAGCCGCATTTGTTACCACCGAACCAGAAGAAATCTCACGCAGGGTAGCCAAAAGGGTACCAAAAAAACGTATTTGGCGCTGGCTCTTCGGCTACTTCTGGCCCGGATGTAACCTGGGATGGGCATACATGAGCGTAAACCTTGTCTTGCTTCTGGTTATCTACTTTGGAGTACCCTTGTTTATTATCCCGCTTCTGGGCGGAACTGGTATTCGTCCTATGCGCAGCCTGCTGGATTGGCCGGGCGGAACAGCTTTCGGGGTTTGGACCTTGCCTCTACTTATTGCCTCTTACGTCTTTATTTATTTGGGTTTGACCAGCATTATTTTCAGAGTTTTTGCCCCCAAGCGCCGGACCCCTTACGTTCAACGGCTTTTCGTGCTGCTCCTGTTGGTCCTGGGCACAGCCATTCCTTTTATGCTGGAAGGGCTCTTCGGAACGTTCGGACGTTTCGACGATCCTTGGCTATACCTGTCCAGTCCGCTTGCCATGATAGTTTTTATGCAACACCGCTCACTATGGCCCGTGGTCACGGTGATCGTTTTGGGATCTATCTTTCTTGTCGTCCATCTGAGAATAATTAGCCGCGGTTACTTACTGCTTGGCCGAATCGCCAAGACCAACCGCACACGATTGGCCCAAGCTAATTCTTCGACCTCCAGTTCAAAGTCGCACGCTAATGGCTAAGCAGACTACCAAGCCCCAACCGCTCTCCCTGGAACCGGATCTGCCGCTCATCCACCGCTTGGCTGAGCAGTATAAATTGGCCGTACCCAGAAGCCCAATCTGCGGAGCCTTGGGCGAGATGATGGGTTCCAGTGCCGGTAGTTCCCTGGAGTTTCAGGATTTTAGAGAATACGTACCTGGTGATGATCCACGACACATCGACTGGTCAGCTCTGGGCCGTTCGGATCAGCTTATGATTCGTCTCTATCGCGAAGAGGTCTCTCCTTTCGCCGATATCCTTATCGACGGCTCCTGCTCGATGGCGGTTGGCCAAGGGCACAAAGAAAAGCTCACCCGAGAGCTAGCTCTGGCCTTTGACCTCTTCGCCAGACGTGCCGGGGCTCAGCCCAACCTTTGGCTCGTCGGACATAACCTGCATAAGCTTGAAGGCTCGACCCAGGCCAAGCTAGACCGGCTTGATTTCAGCAGCACCTCCAGCTTTGAACATCTAAGTCGCACCAGAGCTACCTTCCTAAAAAGAAGATCTATCAGGGTCGTCATCAGCGACTTTCTTTTTGTGCACCAGGCTGAATTGTTGGTCAAACATTTGGCTAAAGGAGCCTCCGCTCTGTGGCTCATCCAGATCCTCACCGCCGACGAAGCTCAGCCCGCACTGGCTGGGGGAGTCAGACTCACAGATGCGGAGAACCAACAATTCCAAGACATCATTATGAATGAAAAAAACACCAGTGACTACATGAAACGACTTACTAATCTTCAGACCGACTTGGCGCGGGCAGCTCGGCGAGCTGCTGCTCGTTTTACTACCGTACTAGCCCAGAACCCCCTGGAGCAGCTCTGCCGTGAAAACTTGCTGCCCTCAGGAATAATAACGGCTAGTTGAGCCCCCGCTCGACTCTACAACACCAAGCTTCGCTCCGGCGGCGACCGCGTTTGGATGGACAAGGGCCTATGTATCTAGCTAACCTTTGGGGTCTCTTGGGGCTTATTGCGTTACCTGTCATATTCTACATCCATTTCTATCGCCGGCGCTTTCCTCCCAGAAAAATAGCTGGGCTTTTCCTCTGGCTCTCTCCGCGTCAGCAAAGCCCTGCCGGAAAAATGCGCCAAAGGCCGCCCGTTACCCTTAGTCTTCTTCTGGAATTGCTGGCTGCCTTGTTGGTTACTTTGATGTTGAGTGACTTGAGGATACACGACACAGGCAGATACCGCCATCTGGTCTTTGTCTTGGATAGTTCCGCCTCAATGGCCGCTCAAAACCAAGCCGGTCAAAGCTCTACCCAGCGAGTCAAAGATTTTGTCCAAGAACAACTCACCGACCCCAAGACCCATCTCCAAGCTACGCTCATCCTCACTGGTAAGCGGCCGACCATACTCGGACGTACCGCTTCTGAGCCGCTCGAGGCAATCGCCTCGTTGGATTCCTATAAGCCCAGCCTTTCCAGTCATAGCCCTGCTGAGGCTTTGAGCTTAGCTCTGGATCTCGCCGGGGCTCAGGCCGAGGTCTTCTTTCTCAGTGATCAACTGCCACCCGAGGACGAGCGACATCGGCAGCTAACATACATTGCCCTTGGACAGCCCCGTCATAACGTCGGCTTTGTCGCGGCTCAATGGAGGCCAGATTATTCACTCGCCAAAGACCAAATATTCATGCGCATTGCCAACTTCTCTGATCGAACCAAGCACGTTCAACTAACCGGCCGGATCGCGGAGCAAACTATCCTGAGCAGAACAATAACCATTGCCGGCGGAGCCGAGGAAAAAATGGTCTGGAAAGCACCTTCGGGTGTTGAACAAATCCGCTTCGAACTATCCCCCGACGATAGTTTGGGCCTGGACAACCACATCGTCATGATCAAACCAGCTCGAAAGGTCGTAGTCGTAGCCAATCTTTTTCCGGATGGTCCCGTCCGTGAGCAGATCGACCGGGCTCTGAGCGTTGTAAAAAATATACGGGTAGTGAACTCTTCCCAGTCGGCTCAGCTCGTAATCGCCCCTCCACAGCAGTTCGAACCAACTGCGGACGACCGGAGCTGGTGGCTGCTGATTGGTCCGCTAAGCCCCAAGTACCGCTCTCAGGGACAGCCCAAGAACATGGTCGGACCTTTCTTGACTGAGCCCACCCATCCGCTCTTGGAGGGCGTGAGTCTGCAGGGCATCATCTGGGCTGGGGCTGCCCCGGCTAGGAGTGATCTTATCCCTATTGTATCGGGCGCAAATATACCACTGATAACCCGTGTGCCCTTGCCCATGGGCCGAGCCTATTGGTTCAACTTGAACATGGAGCGTTCTAATCTAACCCTTTCACCCGATTGGCCCATACTGGTTAGTAACCTCGTAGAGCTTCGTCGAGCTGAGTTGCCCGGACTGTCTCGTCGAAGTTTTCGCCTGGGCGAGGTAATTCGTTATCCTCGCCGCGACCCGCTCAGCCATCTAATACTAAGTGGACCACAGGGAGCCGATAAAGAACTCCCACCTTCAGCCCAAGTCTATCTTGCTGAGCTGGGCACAGCCGGCATTTATCAAATTCTATCTGATGGAAATGTCTCCCAGAGATTTTCACTAAATCTGCTCGACGACAAAGAATCGGACCTGAGAGGACTCGTCCCCGGACGCCACGAAGCTGAGCTCTTAGCCGGCTCCTTTGAATTAGCTAAGGGTGGTCGGCTTTCATGGGTGAATTTTCTTGTGGCAGCCTTGATCCTGCTTGCCCTGCTATGGAATTGGTACCTCAACCGTCGGAGTCAAGAGAGTGTTTGACTTTACTTACCCACAAGCTCTGCTCTTAGCCATTCCGGTCGCGGCCGTACTCTACAAGCTAAGACCCCAGCGAAAGCTATTACTGATTATACAGATCGCCATTGCCGCGTTGCTACTGGTGGTCTTAGCTCATCCAAAGCTGCGGATGCGAGAAAAAGGAACCGACCTAATAATGGTCCTGGATCGCTCCAGTTCTATGCCCGCCGAAGCTCCTGCCCGTATGGAAGAGCTGATATCTCTGGTGGCTAAGGCTCGCGGTCCGGGTGATCGCTTGGGCGTGGTAACTTTCGGCGATGGCGTGCAGGTTCAGATGCTGCCCGACGCCACCGCCATCTACGGAGCAGACCCCAAACCCACCCTGCCTTATTCAAGCGATTTGAATACTGCCTTGGAAACAGCAATGGCCATAGTCCCTGCCGATAGGCCCGGCAGAATCCTACTGCTCAGCGACGGCGAATATACCGGCAGCTCGCCGATCTCAGCCGCTCGTCAAGGCGCTGCTCGTGGCCTACCCATCGACCATCGCGTCTTTAGTCGGCCCGAACAGGGCGATATTGCCGTCGAAAGAATTGTCCTACCCCACAAAGTCAATTCCGGTGAGCCCTTCCAGTTTTCCGCTGTAGTTCAAGCAGACATTCCCATATCCGCGGAATATCTGCTTCTCCGTGGTGACAAGGTTTTGGCCAAGGGACGCGCACAGTTTCAGCCCGGACCAAACCGCCTGGTCTTCAGGGATATTCTCATTGGTCGCGGAGTCTGCCAATACCGCTTGAAATTGCTGACTGAGAAAGACCCGCGCCCCGAAAACAATCTTGGCTACGGAGTCGTCGAAGTTGTCAACGCGCCCGCGGTGATGGTGGTCAACAGCTCCGGACAAGATGACAACCTTACCAGAGCGCTTAGAAAAGCTGGCATCCCTGTAAAACTTTTCTCTGAGGATACAGCTTCCTTTAGCATGGACCTCCTGCAGGGTTTTCGCGGCGTCATTCTAGAAAATATACCAGCTTCAAAGATCGGCAGAGCAGGCATGATCCGTCTAGCCAACTTTGTCGAGTCTCTTGGTGGAGGCTTATTGATTACCGGCGGCCAACGAAGCTTCGCCAACGGTGGTTACTTCAAGAGTCCGCTTGATCAGGTCCTGCCCGTCTCCATGGAGATAAGGCAGGAGCAACGCAAGGTGGGTATTGCTCTGGCCATAGCTCTGGACCGTTCGGGCTCCATGATGGCTCCGGTCGGTGGGGGGCTGAGAAAAATGGACCTGGCCAATCTGGGAACTGTAGCCTCGCTGGAGCTTCTCGGACCCAGCGACTCCGTAGCCGTCATAGCGGTGGACAGCAGCGCCCACATAATCCAGCCGCTCACCCCTTGCGATGAACCGGAGCGAATAGCCAGCCGGGTTAGAAAAATAGAATCTATGGGCGGCGGCATCTTCGTCTACACCGCTTTGTTGGCTGCCGGCAAAGAAATAGAGCGAGCCCCGCAACTGACCAAGCACATCATCCTTTTTTCCGACGCTGCCGATTCTGAAGAGCCCGGAAAATACAAGGAGCTCTTAGCCGCCTTCGAGAAAATGAATATTACCGTCAGCGTAATAGGTCTGGGCACTCCTACGGATTCAGACGCCGATTTCCTCAGAGACGTCGCTCGCCGGGGCCAGGGCCAAATCTCCTTCACAAATGATCCCCACGACCTCCCTCGCCTCTTTGCCCAAGACACCATTGCCGTTACCCGCTCGAGTTTTGTGGAAGAGCCTACACCCATCAAGCCCCTGGCTGGCCTGGTCATGTTGACCAGCAATGCCTACAAGGATATCCCTTCCCCCGGCGGATATAACCTCACCTATCTTCGTCCACGAGCTACCAAGGGCATAACTACCCTCGACGAATACGACGCCCCAGCTTTGGCCTTCTGGCGCTACGGGCTCGGCAGAGCGGCTGCATTTACTCCTGAGCTCGATGGAAAATTCACCGGAGCATTATCATCTTGGCCCAAGTACGGCGATTTCCTCGTAACCCTGGGCAGATATGTCCTCGGCGAAGCTGAGCCGAAATCGGTCCAGGCCAAAATGACCCTCACCGCAGGTCAGGCCAAGATAATTGTGGAAATAGATCCCGACAAACCTCTGCCCAACATATCCAAGCCAACCGTCGTGGTTCTTCCCCCCCAATCCCAGGGCCAACCTTCAGAGCCCAAAACGCTCCCGCTCGAATGGGTCGGACCCACAAGACTCCAAGCGAGTTTTCCCGTCAAGCAGACGGGCACTTACCGTGCCGTTGTGCAATTGGGTCAATCACGTTTATTGAGGACCAACCCCATTACCCTGCCCTATTCCCCGGAATTTGCCCCGCGAGGCAGCCGGATCAGCGGAAAAGAAACTCTACGCGAATTAGCCAAAATCACCGGCGGCAAAGAACGCCTCAGCATGGAAAACATCTTCGCCAGGCCCGCGATAAGCTCACACGAGAGACTACAAGATATAACTCTGCCCCTCCTGCTGGCTCTGCTGGTACTGATTGTGTTGGAAATAGCTGAGCGAAGACTCTCGCTAATTACCTCCGCAACAAGGTTAGCTACCCGAGGTCTATCCACCGCCACACTTTCAGCCAAGCGCGCTATCTCCACGGTTAGAGTACCTCGGCCAAGAAAAATAAAAACGCCTGACCCAAAGCATATTCAAGCAGACACAGCCCAACCCGATCAGGTTACCCAGGACGAACCATCCCCGCCTAAAGCTCAAGCCAGACCAAAAGAGGATACTGTGGATAAAGTCCTTGACCGCATGAAGCGAAGACGCAGATCAGGTAAGTAAATAACTCAAAATGACCTATTTTCGTTGCCATCTCGTTTTTGTTGTCATCTTGTTTTTGTTGTCATCCCGGCGAAGGCCGGGATCCATCTTGTTTGTGGCTTCCTGCATTAGCGCCATGTGTTTTATAACGCCCCCTCACCTGCGCCCTGGGGGGGATATTCAATCCATCTAATTGGCGGGCGCATAAATTAATCAGAAACGGTATAAATACATAGCTCATAATCGCCCAGTTCAAATAAGTAAAGAAGGATGGCTTCTAGTATGAAAGAGCAATCAGACAAAGCTCCCAAGCAGCGCACCCCACGTTGGATTATTATTCTCTGTATAGCGATTGTGGCCTTTCCCCTGTTCTACTTTTTGTATAGCAATGCCCTGAGCAATCGCATCAAGGCCAAGCTCAATGCCATCAGCGCTGCCGGCTACCCCGTTACCCTGGAGGAACTCAACGATTGGTATGTTGAACCGCCCCCGGGACAAAACGCCGCCGATATGTTTCTCCAAGCCTTTTCGCATTTCAAAGAGCCCGCCGAAGAATATGATCAATTGCCCTTCTTTACCAACTTTGAACTTCCCTCCAGCCAAGAACCTCTTTCAGATGAGACGAAAAAACAGATGGCCAAGTTTCTAGCTGAAAATCACGAGATGCTCAAATCTCTCCAACAAGCAGTGGCTATGGAGCATTGCCGTTATCCTCTAGACTTCACCGAAGGGGCTGCACTTATTCTGCCGCATATAAGACTGGCACATCCAGCATCAAGGCTGCTGTGTCTCAAGGCTTTGTTGCACGCTGAGAATAACGAAGCGACTCTAGCCGTGGACTCGCTTATTGCCTCGCTGGGCGTGGTCCATTCATTTGTCAACGAACCCTTACTTATATCTCAGCTTGTCCGCATCGGATGCCAAGGGTCGATAGTCTCCACCCTTGAACGTGTATTACAAAGGACGCAACTAACAGACCAACAGCTCGCTAAACTCACCTCGGCTCTAGCCGAGGCACAAGACTCCCAAGCTATGCTTCGAGCCATCGCCGGTGTAAGGTGCTTAATGTCCGATGTGTTCTCCAGGCCTGACGAGATTAGTCAGATGGCGACCATGATGGGAACTAAGATTCCCCTCCCCGGCCCCCTGCGTTTGCTCTATATCGCCTCAGGCTTACTGGAGCATGACCATTTATGCTACCTGGACTTGAAGACCAGATACGTCAGAGCCTTGGAACTTCCTTTGCATGAGCGTCTCCAAGCCATCAAAGCTGTGGAAGACGAGCTACACGATCTGCCCAGTTACCGCGTACTAACCCGGGCCCTGTTTTTTTCGTTAAGTGATGCTGTGCAAATGGACCTGAGGACCATTGCTGATCTGCGGACATCTTCAGTTGCCATAGCCGTGCAGCGATACCGTTTGGCCCACGACGAGCTTCCTGAAAACCTTTCCCAGCTCGTCCCCACTTACCTTGACACCATTCCCAAGGACCCTTTTGACGGCCATCCTTTGCGATACAAAAAACTCCCCAAGGGTTATGTTGTTTACAGTGTGAGCCATGATGGCAAAGACGACGGCGGCAAAGAGGTCGAACACGGTGATCCGGATATCGCTTTTACAATCCAGTGGTGAGTTCAGTTTGGTAAAGCTAAACCACTCAGGCATTTCTTCCCCAACCCCCTTTTCTATCATCCTCGCCTTTGGAGTTTACCCCGGCACGCCGGGGTCATCCCCGCTTCCTTTCTGTCATCCTCGCGAAGGCGGGGATCCATCTTTTCCGCTATCAAATCTGATTAATTCATGCGACAATGTATCTTATAACGCCCCCTCACCTGCACCATGGGCAGAGATATCAAATCCATCTAATTAGCGAGCGCATTAATTAATCCCCACCCCGATTATCCCCCTTTGTGCATCGCCCCCAACAGCATATGCTCAAGTCTGTCTCTGCTCAGCGAGTCCAGAGCTTGCTCCGTTAATTTCGCTCGAAGACGACCTCGAAAAGATAGCAGTGCCCACTTCAATTGGGAACGGCTCATGCCAGCCACTTTCCCCGCTATCTTATCGGCTGATCTAGTTTTTGGTTCCGCGTATTTGGTTTTCATAATTTAGTCCTATATCCGCGCTACGGACCACAAGCAACTGTTCTTGACTATCGGCTCTGGACGAGGACAACTTGTGCTAGTTCGCCGATCCACACCCGCCAAATCGCCTTTTTTGGGGCTTATTTAGCCCTAAAAATAACCTGGAATTTACTTGATAAAACATTCCGATTATGTTAGCCTATTACTGGGTGTGAGAGAGCTTTTCTCGCACCCTCTTTAAATTGGGGCCAAAAACAACCAGCACGTGAGGCAGGGGAACTCACCCCCGCGTGCGATTCTTAATGAAGAAGACAAAATAACCGTGCCGCTGTTGCCGTAGCTTACAAAGACTAATCTGCTCAACCGGACGGTACGAGTCGTACATAATTCTGAACCTCATGGTCTGTTGTAGTGTTCGGTATTTAGACTCGTAGTGTTTCGTATCTAGTTTTGTCAGAGAAAGACGAAAGGAGACAGATATGTCTAAGGTACTAAGTATTTCTATTGTTCTATTGCTGTTGGCAACCGCGGCTTTGGCCGACTGGGATCCTGGCGATGGCCACAAAATGCACTACCCCCAACTGCCCGACATCAATGGTTGGGATGTTGCCGCGACCGCGACCGGCCCTGCCGGCGAGTCCATCGTACGCCACGTGGCCGACGACTGGAAGTGCAGCGAGACTGGCCCCGTCCTCGATATCCACTTCTGGGGTTCCTGGAAAAACGGTATCAAGGGAACCGTCGAAAGTTTCATGATAGAAATCTGGGCGGACGATCCGGCCGGACCCGGCGGATACTTCCCAGATAACGAGTACAGCACCCCGCTCTATCGTTTCACCGACGAACACTATCCTGCGGACGATCCCATGAACGGAGAACCCGGCAGGTACTGGTTCTACGGCGCCTACCTGGGCGGCGGTGAAGTAACCGAGCGTCTCTACGACGCCGGCGATCAGGGTTGGTTCGATCCTCACGACGGCACCTACAATCCCGTCGACCACCAGGAAATCTACCAGTACAATATCGACATGCGAGACTTGGCGAATGTGTTCCACCAGGAAGAGGGCAATATTTATTGGCTGCAAATCACAGCCATCCTCGATGAGACTCAGTCCCCGCCTGGCGCACAGTGGGGCTGGAAGACCACCCGGGATCATTGGAACGACGATGCCGTCTATTGGGACTCTCAGACGACCGTGCCGGACGGCTTTCCTCACGAGACCTGGAATGATCTGCCGGTCTACATCGAACTGCGCGATCCCCAGGATCAGGAGATATCCCTGGACATGGCTTTCGTGATTACCCCCGAGCCCGCCACGCTGGGCCTGCTGCTGATAGGCGGCTTGGCCTTGCTGAGGCGTAGGCGCTAGGACTCGGCTGGATACGGATCCTCAGCATCTTCAACGTACTGGGGATCCTCTGGCTGGCCCACAACCAACATAGCTTACTCCGCGACCAAATGAACTTGGCCGCTACCTGGAAAATATGCCCGTAGTATCCCCCAAAGCATGATAGCTTGTGCCTCGGGCCTGAAGTTTTCTCTGGGTAATCCCTAGTCTTCTTCGCTGGGGGCCACTGGCCAGGGGATGATACTGTATTCTGCTGTTTGTGCTTCCCCGCGGATCAGTTGAGTAAACGCCACGTGGCCGTCAAGAAATGCCAGATTCATCTGGTCGTGGCGGTTATGAAAATGAGCATCCCAAGTAGCGTCGTTGACCGTGTAATACCATTGGCAATCGCCTGCCAGCATCAAGCGGGAATGTGAAACCTCCACATCATTCAGTCGGAAGTTCTTCCCGTAAAGATATTGTTCGTTCTTCTGGTCGTACGGGATCAACAGCAACCAGTTCATCGGATAACTGTTCCCGTAATACTCGTACGTGGGATACCCTTTGCTAACCGCCGGTTGGCCCTTATCGTTCAAGATCTGTCGATCAGCGGGACAGCGGAATAACTCAGCCCACTCCTGATCCTGCTCGGATAGAGTAACATAAGGATTTAGCGGGCGGTAATCTAGTACCCAAAAACTCGCGCTGGCAATCGAAGGCTCACGACCACCATAAAACCATTGCATGTTCCCCTCCCAGCTCGGAAACGTGTCATCGTTGCTCGAAAGGTAAACATTCCAAGCTATACCGATTTGACGCAGGTTCGTGGCACAGAGCAGAACCTTAGCCGAATCGCGGGCTTGCTTGACCGCGGGTATCAGAATAGCTACCAACAGAGCTATGATAGAAACTGATACCAGAAGCTCAACTAGAGTAAATCCGCTGCGCCTTGGCATAACAAACATCCTTTATCTCTTATCCCTATTTACTATTATACCCTCCGTTTATTCCCATGCACAACTTTTCCATCGCGAGAACAGACGCCCCCATCCCGCCTACCCCCGCTTTTGGGGGTTTTGGGACGGCTTCTATGGATTTGGCAAGGCACACTGACATCAACTTGACCATGGCTCATTATTCCCATACACTCATTGCGGATCGCCCTACAGCCTTCAAGGCCTTGTCGAAATTGATCCCCCAAGGCCCAAAGCGGGTCAGATAAAGAAAAACCGGAACAGACGACGCTCTCGCAAAAATCGTCGCTGTCCAAAATGAAACAAAAAAGGACATACAGATGGCCCTTCTATTAGGATACGACCTGGGCAGTTCCTCCATAAAAGCCACCCTCATCCAAGCCGACACCGGAG